>Ga0315285_10003081_pt1 | contig 17452 bp, 14 predicted proteins | sample YL17G09_36_MG_FD_203698 | JGI IMG/M metagenome (GOLD analysis project Ga0315285, IMG submission 203698) | Sediment microbial communities from Yellowstone Lake, YNP, Wyoming, USA - YL17G09_36 | ecosystem: Environmental > Aquatic > Freshwater > Lake > Sediment | place: USA: Wyoming | collected... | reverse complement strand
CGCCAGGGGGTACTCGTTCCGCACATAGACATACCCCTGGTTGGCGCCGATGGCGAAGGCCCCGATGATCATTCCCTCGATGACGCCGTGGGGGTCGCCCTCCATGATCGACCGGTCCATGAAGGCCCCCGGGTCCCCTTCGTCCCCGTTGCACACCACGTAGCGCACATCCCCGTGGGCTTCCTTGCAGGATCTCCATTTCCTCGCCGTGGGGAACCCGCCGCCCCCCCGTCCCCTTAACCCGGATTTTTCGATGGTGGTGATGATCTCCTCGGGGGTCATGGAGGTCAACGCCTTCCCCAGGGCGGCGTATCCGCCGGTGGCAATGTACTCCCGGATGTTGGTGGGGTCGATCCTGCCGTTGTTCCGAAGGGCGATACGGACCTGGTACTTGTAGAAGGGGATCTCGTCGTGCCGGGTGATTTTCGCCTTGCTCTGGGGATCCTCGTAGAGCAGGCGCTCGATCGTCGTTCCCTTCACCAGGGTCTCCCCCACGATCTCCGCCGCGTCTTTGACCGCCACCCGCTGGTAGAAGATATCCTGGGGATGGATGGTTACCAGGGGACCCCGTTCGCAGAACCCGTGGCACCCGGTCTTCTTCAAAGTCACTTTCCCATCCAGACCCTGCTTCTTCATCTCCCCGGCCAGGGCCTCGGCCACCTGTTCACTGCCGTTGGAGAGGCATCCGGTCCCTCCACAGACGGTGATTTCCGGGTGGCCGGGCTTCAGCTCCGCCACGATGGCTTTTTTCAGTTTTTCCAGGTCTTGCTGCGTCTTAATCATTTCCATGGGATTTTCCTTCCCCATCCGGTCGGTATTCTTTGACGACTTTATTGATCTGGTCGGCGGTGACTTTCCCGTAATTCTTCTGGTCCACCCGCACCAGGGGAGCCAGGGCGCAGGCCCCCAGGCAGTTCACCGTCTCCAGGGTGAACTTCATGTCCTTGGTGGTCTCTCCGGCCTTCACCTCGAGGATGCGCTCAAAATTCTCCACCAGGCGTTGGCCTCCCCGCAGGTGGCAGGCCGTTCCCAGGCAGACGTGGATTTCGTGCTCCCCGCGCGGCACCAGGCTGAAGGACTTGTAAAAAGTGGCCACGGCGTAAGCCTGAGTCAGGGGGATTTTCAGGCGATTGGCCACCAGGCCGATCGCTTCTTTGGGAAGGTACCGGTACTCCGCCTGAACATCCTGGAAGATGGCGATGAGCCAGTTCTTCTCCCCATTGTACTTATTGATGATCTCATTGACCTTCTTCAAATCCATTTTTTTCTCCGGGTGGTTGGGAATGGAGTTTGACTCTTTCTATGCCTGAGTCCATACGGGCGGGTTTCAAACCCGCACCTGCTTCTTACGGGCGCGCGCCGCGCGCCCCTACAATCTACAATAAAATGGTTTTCTTCTCGACTCCGAACGGGCGACCCGGCGGGTCGCCCCTACAAATTGCCACTCATGCCTTCTTATTTTTTCAATCCCCAATCCGCAATTCGCAATCCGAAATCCGCAATCGATTAAATGGCTTTCCCCATCTCCACCTTGGCCTTGAGGGACTTGTATTCCTCCAGCACCCGCTTTTGGATCTGCTCGATTAGATCCGGGGTCAGATGACGGAATCGGCCTTGCCCCTGCAGGTAGTCCTGGACGGGCCTCAGTTTGGGGAAGTCGATCGATATCTTGTATTTGCCCTGCTCCACTTCATACAGGGGAAACACACCGGTCTCCACGGCCAGCCTCCCGTAACGGATGGCCAAATCGGAAGGGATCCTCCATCCGGTGGGGCAAATGGAGAGGATGTGAATGTAAGACGGCCCATGAATCGACTTGGCCTTCTCCACCTTCTCCATGAGGTCGAAAGGATAGCTGGAGCACGCCGTGGCCACGTAGGGAATTGCGTGGGCGGCGGCGATGGCGGCCATGTTCTTCTTCCAGGTCATCTGGCCGAAGCTGGCTTTCCCGGGGGGCGAGGTCGTGGTCATGGCCCCGAAGGGGGTGGAACTGGACCTTTGAATTCCCGTGTTCATGTAGGCTTCGTTGTCGAAGCAGCAGTAGATCATGTCGTGGCCTCGCTCCAGGGCGCCGGAGAGCGCCTGCAATCCGATGTCCGAGGTGCCCCCGTCCCCGGCCATGGCCACGGCCTTGATGTATTTCTTGGGAATCCGTCCCTTGCGCATCAGGACCTTCAGCCCCGCTTCCACGCCGGAAGCCACGGCGGCCGCGTTTTCAAAGGCCACATGGATCCAGGGGACTTCCCAGGCGGTGGTGGGAAAGGCGGACGAGATGATCTCCATGCAGCCCGTGGCATTGGCGATGACCGTGTTCCGGCCCAGGGCCTTTAAAACATAGCGAACCGCCAGAACCTCGGCGCATCCCTGGCAGGCGCGGTGACCGGAAACGATGGACTCCCGGCCGCTGATCAACTTGGGAACGTAGACTTGGTATTTATCCATGCTTCACTCCGTTTATTCTCATTCGGGCTGAAGGTTTAGGGCACGGGCAATAGTCGTTTCCCCGTGTCTCCCCATCCCCGCGTCTCCGCGTCGATTGTTTACCCTCTGATCCCGATGGTGTAGAACTCCTCGATCTTCCGCTTGCCCTTGAGCTTCAGGGCCTGATCCACCATCTCTTCAAAGACCTCGGGGGGCACGTCGCGCCCGCCCAGGCCGGCGATGAAGCTGATGATCTTGGGCCGCTTGGCCTGCCCGTAGAGGGCGGATTTCATCTCCGAGGCCACCGGACCCCCGATTCCGCCCGTGGAAATCGCCCGGTCCATCACCACCAGCATCTCCAGCCCCTGCATGGCCTTGCGGATGTCCTCGAAGGGGAAGGGACGCCAGAGCCGCAGTTTCAGAAGGCCCACGGGAATCCCCTTCCCCCGCATCCGGTCCACGGCTTCCATGGCCACTTCTCCGAAGCTCCCCATGGTGAGGAGAGCCACCTTCGCTCCCTCCATGCGGTAGGTCTCGATGGGGTTATAATGCCGGCCGGTGAGTTTTCCCCATTGCTTCCAGACTTCCAGGATGACCGAATAAGAATTCCGCAGGGCCATGTCCTGGGCCTTCTTGGCTTCGGAGTAGACCTCGGGCATGCCGAAGGCCCCCATGGTTATGGGCTGGTCGGGGTGCAGACGGTGAAGGGGCTGGTAAGGCGGGAGGAACTGATCTACCGCCTCCTGGCTGACTTCCAGAATCGACTCCACCACGTGGCTCAGGGTGAATCCATCCAGGTTGACGATCGTCGGGATCAGCACCCGGCGGTCCTCAGCGATTTTGAAGGTGCAGATGGTCTGGTCGAAGACTTCCTGTCCGTTTTCGGTGAAGATCTGGATCCAGCCGCAGTCCCGGGCGGCCATGATATCGCTGTGGTCGTTCCAGATGCTGAGAGGGGCTGACAGCGCCCGGTTGGCCACGGACATGACGATGGGCAAACGCATTCCCGCGACCACGAAGAGAATCTCGTGCATGAGCTCCAGTCCCTGGGAGCTGGTGGAGGTGTAGGTGCGGGCTCCCACGGCCGAAGTTCCGGCGCAGACCGAGAGGGCGGTGTGTTCCGATTCCACCGGGACGAACTCGGCGTCCAGCTCTCCGTCGGCCACCAGCTCGGCGAGGTGCTCCACGATATGGGTCTGGGGGGTGATCGGATAGGCGGAAATGGCCTCCGCCCGGGCCAGTTTCACCGCCTCGGCGGCGGCGATGGAAACTTCCATTCCTACGCGTTTATCGGTCATTTCTCTTCCTCCACCATCTTGATGCAACCCGTCCAGCATTCCCGGGCACAGATGCCGCACCCTTTGCAATAATCCAGGTTGGCCAGATAATACCCTTCCTCATTTTTGTATATGGCCGCGTCCGGGCAGAAGACCCAGCAGACCCCGCACTTGATGCACTTGGAGGTGTCCACCACCGGGCGCTGGGACTTCCAGTCGCCGGTCTTGTATTCATGGGCGTTTCCGGCCTCGGTCACCACGCAGCCAAGGGGGATATCTTTCCAGGTAAATTGATCGATGGGTTTGGTCACGGTCTATCCTCCAGTCCTTCGGAAAACATTTCTTTCGGACGCGGACCCGTCTCCCCTCCATCCCTTTTCCACCCCGAATGGCTTCGCTTCGGATCGGGGAGAGGAGTCGCGGTCTCTTATTTGCTCAGGGTGGTCTCCTCGTAGGCGCGGCGGAGGGCGTTGAGGTTCCTCTCCGCCCCCCGCCCAAACCGGGCCTTCAACGGGGGGGTCAGGGAATCGAGAGCCACGATGCCGGTTCCCCGGATAAGGGCGCCCAGCATGGTCGTGTTGACGATGGGAACCCCCAGTTCTTCCCGGGCGATCCGGTCGGCATCCACCAGCGCCAGACGGGCCTGGTAACCGAACTCGGTTCGAACCTGGTCGAGGGTTTTGTTCGTGTTGATGATGATCAAGCCGCCGGGTTTCAGCCCCTGGGAGGGGTCCACGATTTTCAACAGGCTGGGGTCCAGAACCACGGCCGCATCAGGGGTATAAATCTTGGATCTCAGGCGGATATAATGATCGCTGACCCGGGAAAAGGCGACCACCGGCGCCCCCCTTCGCTCCGGGCCAAAGCTGGGAAATCCCTGAGCAAATTTCCCCTCTTCGATGGCCGCCAGAGCGAGAAGTTCGACCGATGTGACCGCCCCTTGCCCTCCGCGTCCATGAAAACGAACCTCAATCATGATTTTATTTTCCTCGATTTCCCTGTATTTTTTAATGACCGAGATCATCGCTAAAAAGGATATTGCCAATCCTCTTTCACATAGCATACCGGCCCAAAAAGTGTCAACCCTAATTATGAATGAGCCTTCAGCCAGAAAAGCGGGGCTGGACAGGACGTTGCAAACCCCCCCGACAGGTGATAATATTGCCTCATCTCCCCCCGGAGGAATTCTCATGAATCATAAAAAAATCAAAAATATCAGGGCTATAAAATCTATTGTCGCCCGCCTGAGGGCCCGGCGGAAAAAGGTCGTCTTCACCAATGGCTGCTTTGACATCCTCCATGTGGGGCATATCCATTATTTGAGGAAAGCCAGAAGCCTGGGGGACATTCTGGTGGTTGGCTTAAATACCGACCGGTCCGTGAAGGAGATCAAGGGGGAGAAAAGGCCGATTGTACCCCAGAAGGACCGGGCGGAGGTTCTGGCGGCCCTGGAGTTTGTCGATTACGTGGTCCTCTTCGACGAGCCGGACCCCTTTTCCCTCATCGAGAAGGTAAAGCCAACCATCCTGGTCAAGGGGGCGGATTGGCCCAAGGACAAGATTATCGGCCGGGATGTGGTGGAAAAAACCGGCGGCCGGGTGGTCCGGATCCCGCTGGTGCCGGGTGCGTCGAGCACGGGGGTCATTGAAACAATCATCCAGGTCTATTGCAACAAATAAGAGCCGACCGGCCCAAAGGGCCTTGAGGAGCGTCACGCCAAGGGCGGCCGGTCCTCAGCGTGGGTTGATCAACTTGAGCTAATGTGCTAGAAGAGGAGTGGAGTGGATTCTTGGGGAAGCGCTGAATCCTCTCCCCGGTAAAAAAACCCCAATAAAAGGAGGAGATATCCATGAGCAAAGCGATCTTCACGGCGGCCATCACGGGTTCCATCCACACCCCGACCATGACCCCCCACTTGCCCATTACTCCCGACCAGATTGCGGACAACGCCATCCAGGCTTACGAGGCCGGAGCGGCGGTCTGCCATATCCACGCCCGCAACCCGGAGAACGGCATGCCTTCCCCCGACATAGCGATTTTCAAAAAGATCATCACCAAGATCAAGAGCAAGTGCGACATGGTGGTCTGCACCACCACCGGCGGTGGCCTGGGCATGACCCCCGAGCAGAGGGTGGCGATCGTCTCTTCATGCAAGCCCGAACTGGCCTCCTGCAACATGGGCTCCATGAACTTCGCCCTCTTCCCCATCCTGGACAAGATGAAGGAATTCAAATACCCCTGGGAGAAACAGTACCTGGAATTCACCGAGGACCTGATCTTCCCCAATACCTTCAAATCCCTGCGGGTCTTCCTGAACATCTTCAATGAAAACCAGACCAAGCCGGAGTTGGAGGTTTATGACGCCGGGATGATCAACAACGCGGCCTTCATGATCGAACGAGGCCTTCTGAAAACCCCGGTCTACCTCCAGTTCGTCCTGGGGATCCTGGGGGGCATGCAGGCCACCATCGAAAACCTGGTTTTCCTGTACGAATCCGCCCGCCGGATGCTGGGGGAAAAGAACTTCGTGTGGTCCGTCTGCGCCGCCGGCCGGAACCAGATGCCCATGTGCACCCACGCCCTGCTCATGGGCGGCAACGCCCGGGTGGGGCTGGAAGACGCCATCTGGCTGGAGAAGGGCGTCTTCGCCAAAAATAACGGGGAACAGGTCGCCAAGATCATCCGTATTGCCAAAGAGTTCGGCATCGAGCCCGCCACCCCGGCCGAAGCCCGCAAGGCGCTGGGGCTGAAGGGATTGGACAAAGTGGGATATTAAAATCTCCGGCGGAAGGGGTTCACCTTCCGCACGGCCGTCCTCAGATGGAATTCTGCATTATTTTTCCGGAAATCGTCCGGTGCAACTCTTCCCTTTTCTGGAAGACCAGCTGAACATCAATCTCGCACGCCTCGCAAATCTTCTTGGTGATCTCGTCGACCCCCGGGGGGCAGCCGGGGACAAAAGGAAACCGCCCTTCCAGTTTCCGCGCGCACTTTCCGATGACCACGGCCTTCTCCCCGGAAAAAGCTTCCGGTGCTTCCCCCAGGACAACGGTTAATCCGTCCAGTCTTTCTACCTGCTGGGCCAGGCGGATATAGATGAGGGTGCTGATGAGCTCATTGGTGCACCCGGTGCAGGCTTTCTCGCCCAGAATCGCCAGCCCCGGATACCGGCTTTTCACGACTTCGAAAGCCCGGCGGAAGGGATGCCGGATTTCCGCGACCGGAACTCCGACGGCGTCGATCCTTTCCGGGTCGGCGATCCCCAACCCCCTGCCCTGACAATATTGAAGGTGCATGACCTCCTGGACTTCCACTCCCATGACCCGGGCGAAGACGCTGTCCAGGGCCACGGGGTCCCGGCTGGCTCCCACCACCCCCACCCGGACGCAGTCATCGGGGTATTCCCACAAGCCTTCCATGCCGACGAGCCCATCCACCACGGCGAAATGGGGCTTGACCACGGAATTCAGGTCGGCGATGGCCAGTTCGAGGCCCAGTTGATGGGTCTTTCTCTTTTCTCCCCCGGGCATGACTCCCTTCATGTTCTTGAGGCTCAGGGTCACGGCGGATCGAATGTGGGTTTTCATCACCGGGACGCTCACGATCACATCGCTCTCCAGAACGGTCCGGGCGATCTTGACCGTTTTCATGACCAAGGCCCCCGGGACCTCGACCTCCCGGTGAGAGTCCCGGTTCAAGTCCACCACCGGCACCCCCAGCTTTTCCGCCACTGCCTTGGTGCCCGATTCCTCCAGGGCCATCATCGTGTCCTGGAGGTCGGGGAAATCGAACCCTACCGCCGAACCTTCCCCGATCACGATCCTCGCCGGTTTTTGTCTTTGGACGATTTTTGTAACCGCCTCGGTGACCCGGGCATCGGTCACTTTTCCCGTCCCCGACCGGTCGCGGGAGGCAATATTGGGCTTGATCAGGACTCTGGATTTCGAGCTGATCAGATCTTCCAGGCCGCCGGCCATTTGGATGGCCTCGCGGACGGCCGCCTCCACATCCTGCCCGGCCTTCACCACAGAGACCACGGATTTTTTCGTGCTCACCCCCCGCTCTTCCTCCCTCCTTGCTCTGGTTCGCGATTTCCCTGCCCGGCAGCCCTCTTGCCTACCAAGCCTACCCCAAGTGAGCCACCGGTATCCATAGGAAAATATTCTCCAACCTTTTCCCCGGCTCTTTCCGGTCCGCCTTGCATCCTTTCCTCGTTGCCATTTCCCCCAAAAATTTTCCTAGACGATCGAATGAAAATTGTTTATATTCGGGGGCAGAAGAGGTGGGAGTCATGACCTCCGGCAGAGCCGGAGCCTTGAAACCCAGGGAACCGCTCAAAGCGGATGATCAATGGCCGCCATCTAAAGGTGGCCTTCCCTCTGTTGCCCGGCCCGGGGGCAAGGGCCTTGCGCGCAGAAACCATGAGGCACCTTTGATTCCATGGAACGGGCGGGCATCTAAATTGCGGAATGCCGATTGCGGAATGCGGATTGAAAATGAAAGCCAAAAAAATCCGAAATCCGAAATTCGCAATCCGAAATAATTTGGCCGATGCTTTCTGCGCGCAATGCCCTTGCCCCCGGGCCACGACCCAGGCATTCCGGAAAGGTCAAATTTTATGAGTCCCCCGGCGCTGCCGGAGGCGAATGACTTTACCCGTAGTTAAAATACCAAGGAGGGAGGAATATGAAAAAAGTTTTTTCAGCCGCATTTTTTATGATTTTCATCCTTTCCCTGTCCGGTTTGTCTCTTGGGCAAACCGTTTACACGGGGTTGATCTTCGATGCCCAAAGCCTCACTTTCACCCCTTCGGGTTCGGTGAAAATCCTCGATGAGGACGGCCGGGAAGTGTACGGCTCGGCTTATGTGGCCAAGGATTGGGCGGACAAGCATGGGATCGTAAGCTACGCCAAGAGTTTAGACCAGGCAAAGGCCAATGAGCGGGTGGCCGGGAACCCGCTGGTCATCAAAGCCGTCAGAGTGACCGGGCCAAACAATAAGGACCTGGTGATCTCCAACGATGACGCCCGCAGGGTTCGGGATCTCGCCAAAAACCTCAATTTCCTGGATGCCGCCAAGGTCGTGATCATCGTCCCATAATTTCGCTCTTTTGCTTTTCTTCGATCCCCGGAGGGATGGCCCGAAATCCGTCCCTCCCCCTGCCTTTTCTCATATTCAAAAACATCCCGCCTGTGCTTATAATAAAATAGGAGAGGGAAATTCCCCTCCCTTACAAGTGAAATTGTGCGCAATAGGGTAACAAAATTGTAGGGGCAACCCGGCGTGGTTGCCCATCTTGCGGGCGGCCATCACGCCAAAGGCGTGACCGCCCCGACAATGTCTTGCTCGGTCCAGCTTATCCGGGTCAGGAAAGAGAATCTTTTGGGGCGTTGAGCCGCAAAACCCGGGCCCCGGCTTTGGAAACGGGGTTCTTTTTTGATTTAACCCATGGCCCGATTTTTCTCATGAGCTACAAAGATCTTCTCCAAAACCGCAAATTCCGCCGGCTGCTTGCCGCTCTGGCGATCGTTGCCCCTCTCGAGCTTTTATCCCTCTTTGCCCTCCATATGCCCCTCTGGGTTCAGATTCCCCTGCTGACGGCCCTGGCCTTCTTTTTCGGACGGGGCCTCCTGCTCAGCGGGGTGCGGAGTCTCCTCCGGCTGGATTTTTCCAACATGAACCTCCTCATGACCATCGCCATCGGCGGGGCCCTTTACCTCGGGCACTGGGAGGAAGCCGGGGTGATCATCGTCCTCTTTGCCCTGGGGGAAACGCTGGAAGACTTCGGGATCACCAAGAGCCAGGCCGCTCTGGAGGATCTGGTGGAGAAGGCCCCCAAAACCGCCCGGGTGAAAGGAAAGGAGGGAAAGGTTCCGGTCGAAGCCGTGGAGGCCGGAGAAATCGTCATCGTCAAACCCGGCGACCAGATTCCTCTGGATGGCGAGGTGAGCGAAGGCAACTCCCTGGTCGATGAAGCGGCCATCACCGGGGAACCCCTCCCCCGCAGCAAGTACCCGGGGGACCCGGTATTTGCCGGGACGATCAACGGATCCGGGTACCTGGAAATACGGGTGACCCGGCAGGCGCGGGACACGACCCTGTCCAAAATCATCCAGTTGACCTACCAGTCGGCGGAGCGCAAATCGCACTCCCAGCGGTTCATCGAAAAATTCGCCCGGTACTACACCCCCTCGGTGGTAGCCGCGTCCTTTCTGCTGGTCCTGATCCCCGCCGGGTTCCTGGGCAAACCTTTCGCCCCCTGGTTCACCCAGGCCCTGACCCTCCTGATCATCTCCTGCCCCTGCGCGCTGGTGATCTCCACCCCGGTCACCATCTTTTCGGCCATCGGCAACGCCACCCAGAGGGGGGCCCTGATCAAGGGAGGAAGGTTCATCGAAGAGATGGGCCGATTGAAAGCCATCGCCTTCGACAAGACCAGAACTCTAACCCGGGGCGAGCCCGCGGTCTCCGATGTATTCACCTTCGATGACCTTTCCCCGAAAGAGGTGCTGGCCTGCGCCGCCGGGATCGAAGCCTTCTCCGAGCATCCCATCGCCCGGAGCATCCTGGACCGGGCGGAAGCGGAGAATATCGAACCTCATCCTTTTGAAAATTTTGAGGCCATATCGGGAAAGGGACTCAAGGGCGAATGCATGGTCTGTTTCGACAGCCACCAGTGCCTGGGGAACATCCGTTTTGTCAGCGAGGAACACCACGCCGGGGAAGAGGTTATAAAACGGGTGCAGGAATTGGAGCGGCAGGGCAAAACCGCCATCGTCATCAGCGACCACAAGAGAGTGAAGGGGGTCATCGGGGTGACCGATGCAATCCGGCCGGAGAGCAAACCGGTGATTGAAAACCTCTTGAGCCTGGGGATCATCCCCCTGATCCTCACCGGAGACAATGGATCTTCGGCCCGGTTCGTGGCCTCCCAGCTGGGAATCGAAAGGGTGTCGGCTGAGCTTCTTCCCCACCAGAAAGTGGAAGAACTGGCCCGGCTTCTCCAGGAATACCAGCACGTGGCCATGGTGGGGGACGGGGTGAACGACGCTCCGGCCCTGGCCAGCGCCTCCGTAGGCATCGCCATGGGGGCCATCGGGTCCGATGTGGCCATCGAAAACGCCGACATCGCCCTCATGAACGACAACCTCCAAATCGTGCCCTACCTGGTGAAACTGGGGAGGAAAGTCGTCGCTAAAATCCGCTTCAACACCATCTCCGCGGTGCTGATCAAATTCCTCTTCCTTTCCCTGGTCCTGACCGGCATGAGCAGCCTGGTCCTGGCCATCTTCGCCGACGTGGGAGTGACGGTATTGGTCGTCCTGAACAGCCTGCAGCTCTACGGCTACAAGGAGTCATGACCTCTGGCAGAGCCGGAGGCATGAAAAACCGTGAACCGCGCAAAGCGGATTCAACTGGGGGCCAACTGAAGGTGGCCTTTGATCGGGTGCCAGGCCCGGGGGCAAGGACCTTCTGCGCAAAAATCATGAGGCGCCTTCCATTTCATGGACCGGGCGGGCCAACCGTTCTAACTCCCCGAAGAAGGTGTTCTCTCCTTGTAGGGGCGACCGGCCGGTCGCCCGATCGGCCCGCCGCATCCTGCGGAAGCTGGTCAAAGCCTCCAGGAAGAGGGCCAGCCCGGCCGATGCTTTTTACGCACAAGCTCCTTGCCCCCGGGCCACAACTCAAGCTTCCCGGAAATGCCAAACGCTGTAAGTCCCCTGGCAGAGCCGAGGGTTTACCTTAAGGAAATCATAAGCTACGCATCTTCAGTGGAGACAACCTGTAGGGCCAGATCCCCGATCAGGCCGAAGGCGGCGATGCGTTCCGGGAACGTACATGATATTATAGGGAATGGCCAAAATAAGTTGACATGATCAAGAGCCGCATTTTGAATCAAGCCCATACGAGCCAGAAATCCCCCCATCCCCCCTTTTTAAAAGGGGGGCAAGGGGGGGATTTCTGGAGATGTCGGACACATCGCGATGTCACCTTATTTTTCTCGTTCTATATATGAGGAATCCTACCGGCAAAAGGAGGGAGAAACGATGGACCTAGAGGAGATCTGGAGGCGGTTTCAGAAACACATGGGGTACACAGACGAGGAGTTGAAGGTTTTCCGGTCCGACCCGCAAAAAGTCAAGATGGTCACGGGAACTCCGGAATTCGCCAAATGCCGGGTGGTGGCCGAGGTCATCGAATCCCACGGCTGCCATGCCCAGCACAAAGTCGGGGACCGGTTTGTGTTGACCGCCGGCGGCCAACTCATTGCTGAAGAGTGCCCCAAGAGGATGTGCCTGTCCGCCCTGGCGCCCATCCACCAGGCCATGCCAGCCATTTTTGAAAGGCTGATATCCAGGTCAGATCCGAATTTGGAACGCTATCACATCGTCCAATGTACGGACGTAGGCCTGGATAAGGGGGGTTGGGGAAAAATTCTTATGAAGGTTACTCTCGAGAAAACCCGCTGAGACACGGAAGGATTCTATTTCTTTCCCTGCTGCGCCTTGAACTCCAACTCGTAAAGCTTGGTCTTAAGCTGTTCCCTATCCGGAGCGTCAGGCGCCGCCACGAAGTAAATTTTAAGGAGATCGAAGGCCGCTTGATAATCGCCCATTTGTTCAAAAAGAAGGGCGGCATTCACGTAGAGATCGGGCCACCAGGGAGCCATGCGGATGGCGCGGTGATACTCAAATAGCGCTCTTTGATACCCATTGCTATCCTTCGCTTCCTTTACCGCAAAAGAGGCGAAGGCGGCATGCTTCCGCGCTTCTTCGGAGATGGCGGGAGGAGAGTCGAGTTTTTGATGTAAGGCAATTATTTTTTCAAGGGTCGCAAGTTGGAAAGAACCGCCACTATTCACCGCGGTCATGTAATGATTGAAAGCCTCGATCCGCTGCCCCTGCTGTTCCGCCTCATTGGCTTTTTGCAGAGCCAACTGCTTTTTCTCCTCGCTTTCCTTCCGATAGGCGATGGTCTGCTTCAGCCGGTTGATTTCCGCGCTCTGATCCTGTCCGGCCTTGGTCATTGCTTCGTGCTCGGCAATGGCCTTTTCGAAATCCCCCTTCTTTTCGTAAGCTCTAGCTTTGCAGAGCAGGCAAGACCGGAGGAGGGGGGGTAAGTCTACAACGCCCCGAACCTCTTTCCCGCCGCGCCCTTGAAGCAAATTCATTGCCTCCTCGCAATGCTTCAGCGCCTCATCACACCGCCCCCAAAGATAGTACGTCGTTCCTATCTTTAAATGGTTTAAGCCCGTATAAAAATAGCTTCCTTTCAGAACGTTCTGGGCTTGCTCGAGTGTTTTTACAGCCCCGGCATAGTCCCCTGCTTTCTCCAGCCGTTCTGCTTCGTTCCATAAATCTTGATATGGATAATTGGTTTTGGAACCGTCCGAAGCCGTCTCTTGGGAGCTGGAGGTAGCCTTCTTCTTGGCGGCGGCCCAAGCCGGGGAGAACCATGTTTCTGGGACCAAATAGTCGGTGATTGAGAATCCGCCGATGATCCCCCAGATGATCATGAAAGATACGAGCCAACGAATGGAGAAAGGATTGAACCTGTGAATTTGAACCATACCGTCCCTCCCTGACCGACTGTTGAAAAAGTCAAATTTTCTGACCGATTCCATCCATTGCCCTTCGGGTACGAGGCCCCCCGGAAATCTAGCGGCCGGCAAACTTACCTCGAAAATTTTCCCCGTGTCCCCAACGATGCCACCCTCTATCGTTTCTCAGCTTTATATTCCAATTCATAAATCTTATTTTGGATCAGCATGGCCTGCGGATCTTGCGGAGAGGCTGCGAGGTAGAGTTTGAAGGTCTCAGCAGCCTCCCGGAAATTGTTGCGCTGCTCCTGTACCATGCCCAGATTGTAATAGAGATCCGCCCACCAGGGGGCTAATTGGATGGCCTTTCGGTATTCTTCTATAGCCCGATCCAGTCCTTTGGGGTCCTTGGCCTCCTTGACGGCGGTCATGCCGAAAACCGCCCGTTTGCGGGCTTCTTCAGGTATGGCCGGGGGGGGATCCATTTGGGGGTATAGCTTCATGACCCGCTTCTTGATATCCGAATCCAAACCTTGTTTAGCCGATGTTTCCAGGTAAAGCCTGAAGGCCTTCCGGTAATCGCCATTCTTTTCCGCTTGCTCGGCCTGCTGGTAGATTTTTTTCTTGGCCAGAAGGGGGGCGATGAAAAGATTGGATTCAAAATCGATTTTCTGGAGTTTGGATCCCATCGTAACGGTCATCTCCTTTTTTTCTTTTCCTCTCCCCACTAAAAACAACACTCCGGTCCCCGGCGGCGTGCTCATGATTTTTTGGAGGGCGGCCTGAACATCATCCACCGGCACCCCATCCATCTGAAGAATCAAATCGCCCTTCTGCAGACCCCCTTTTTCTGCCGGGGTTTCCTTGATGACCTCGGTGATTTCCACAGCCTTGATCGACCCGTCGCGGTAATTTCGGTCATTAATCCCCAAATATCCAACTTTGCTGCCATGCTCGTTTAATTTTTTCGTATCCCCGGAGGCATAGTAAATCAGGGCCAGGTCCTCCCATGGGTCGTACGTATTTTGAATCTCCTTCGTCTTCTGGACCGAAGATAGGGCCTTGTCGGTTTCTCCCAGCCCCAGGTGGGAGAAAGCCTTGGCGCGCATCACCTGGACCATCTGATTTTGATTTTGAACTGGGTTAAGGCGGGGGATTAATACTTGCAGATCTTCGAGTGTCTGGTCATATCTTCCCTGAAGGAGATAAGTATAGGCCCTTCCGACTCGGGCGTCCAGAGAATTGGGGTTTTGTCCCAAGGCCAGGTCGAGCCAGCGGAGGGCTTCCGCAAAATCTTTCTTAAAGTAATAGACCATGCCCAGGAATTCGCTGCTCGACGCCAACTGAGGGGTGTTGGGCCGGAGCTCGGTTACTTTTTGGAATGCGGGAATAGCCGGGTCGACCTTATTTTCGCGGTAATAGGCCACGCCGAGCCAGTACCACCCGGGTGCATAAGAGGGGTTTTGGGCGGTGAGCCTCGTCGCCAATTCGATGGCCTGGGGATATTGGTTCTTTTTTTCCACCAAAGTAAACAAGGTGTCCGCGGTCTTTTCCGGGTTTAAAGGGGCTGCGGTTTCTTCCGGGTTTTCCGGAAGGGTCGCGCATCCGGCCAGGAGGAATAGCAAAAACAGCGAGCCAACGATTCGCAGGGATATTCTCATGGATAACCTCAGTCCTCTACCCCCAAGCATGAAATCGGTCATTTTTCATCCCTCCTTTGACGGTTTTGCAGTCAGCTCGATCAAGAAATCATCGAGCTTTTCGGGATGGTCCCGGATCTGGAGGAACAGATCGCGGGTTTGGTTCATCTTCCTTTCCGCGTCCGCCTTTTCCGCCAAGGCTTTGGCCATCTCTCTTTCGATGTCCTGAAGCAGGGCTTCCACCCGGGCCAGGGCTGCGGATGCTTCGGTCATCGCCATTTCCGAAACCTTATCGGCCTTCTGCAGCCTCAACGACTGGAGCTTATCAACCTTGGCCTTGGCCTCTTCCCTTTGCAGTCTGGCTTTTTCTATTTTTTCTTCCTTTTGCTTTATCGTGGTTAGAACGATCTGATAGTCGTTCGTCTGTTGAACGACCCGGCCGTAGAGTCGGCTAAAAACAAACGTTATTTTACGCAACTTTTCGGCCTGTTCCCGGCTCTCAGCGATCGGCCCCCCTTCAACCGACGGGACCTCCGGTGGGGGAGGGCATACCACCCCGGGAGAGCTTTTGCTCCCGCTCATGAGGTCTGCTGCCTCATTGCTTAAATAAGAAGCCTCCTCATATTTTTCCGTGGCTGCGGATTCGTTTGCTTTGCGCAAAAGATAAGCGCCGCAATGGGCCCTTTCTAAAGCGGTCCCTACGCGAGAGCCCAGAGAAGCTGTCTGGGTTGGAGAAGAGAGGTCGCGCGGCTTCAGGGATTTCGTCCCGAAAACGTCAACTTCTTCTCGAACCTTCAACTCCGGAAGACCGGTGAGATCTCTACCTCCAAGCGCCCCCGTTTGAACCTTCATTTGGCCCAGGAGCTTCCCTTTTTTCTCTTCAAACTCCGTCTGCCTCCGGGCCGTTTCTTGCCTGCGCAATTCCTCCTGTTGCCTTTGCATTTCCCTAAGCTGTTGTTGTTGCTGCTGTTGCTGTAGCTGTTGCTGCTGTCGCTGCTGGACATTGGCCTCGCAGTTGGGGTTGAGTATACATTCCATCTGCTTTCCCAGAGCCTCGCCCAGAGGGGCAAAGAGGTTATTGAAAGGATTGGTCCCCCCGGAATAGCCGGAGGGACTGGAGGTGCAAGAACAGGTTCCTTGGTTGCGGAAATACTGCCCGTTTACCGACTCGCACTGAGATCTTGAGGAATAGGGGCCGAGCCTGCTTGCCCCTCCTATTCTTTGATAGCCGGACGGAGCGCTAAGGTAGCAAGTTTCGGCTGCTAAAGCCCAAGAGGAAAAAAGGAAGGCGGGAATAAAGCCAGCCCAAAATGTCGTGGCCCATAATCCCCGGTCCATTTTTTTCATATCGATTCCTCCCCCCACGCACCTTGAGGTGAACTTTTCCCGCTCTGGAGGCGCAATATCTCTCAGGGCTCCTGGGATCTCGTCGCCGGTCTGGGACCTACTGGCCCCAGACCAGGGTAATAACCAGGCCCCACGATAAGGACAAAATGACCGACAAGACAATTCCCGTCAGAGGAGAGCGGTTGACAATCAGCTTCTTGATCCGGATTTTCATGCCCCCTTTTCTCTTTCCTTTCGCCAGTGTCTCGAAAATTTTTTTTATTTTTCGCCCGAGCCTTGATTCAGGCCCCCTGGAGGAAACCAAGGTCAGTAAATTTGCCAAGGCCTAGTGAACGAATTCGCACCCTTAAATACAATTCGACAAAATAAATGGATTCCTTTAACTCCGAGAATTTGTAGGGCAAAATGCATGCCGGCCCTTAAAACTTATAACTTATGGAAAAATTTAGTCTTTTAGACCAAGATGCCCATTTTCATGCAGGATTAGACATTTTTTTGACGTTTACCATTAAAGCTCAGCGTTGGAAGTTCTTATTTCCCCTGGCGGTTCTGCCTTGCTTCTAAACCCCGCCATTTATCCATCTGATCTGTTTACTTGCCCAACCCCAGTTTTCGTGCTCGTTGGGGTTCAGGCTGGAGGAATTCGGATCATCAGGCTCGGCGGGATCATAGTTTTCTGATCACCTTCCCGCCTGTCCTCCGCAAAGAGAGGCCTGCGAGAAAATAGCTCCAGAGGCAAGACTGAGCTAAACCATATCCCCTTGCGTATCTCCCCGGGACAGGCCCGACCCAATGAAAGAATAACCGCCTTAGGATGATGATCCGAATTCCTTCAGCCTGAACCCCATGGGCTACCCCCTCTCTCTTCCGGGTTTTTCTCGGGCTGGGTTCTTTCCTCAAAAACTGGGGGTGGGCAAGCTGTCTCCTTTCCTTGACGTGCATGGGTTTCTAAGATATAAATGAAAGTAGAAAAACACCGTTGCAGGTTACTCGTTGCTGGTCGCTAGTTAAAAAGAACGAGAAACCAGAAACAAGCAACCCGCAACGAGCAACCAGGAAAAGGAAAGGAAACCGTGGTGACCAAGTCCCTGAAAAATAAAAAACCCCGGACCGTGGGGGAGCTGAAAAAGGCGAAATACCCGGCACTTTCCGTCAAGGCGGAGATGCGCAAGAATCTCATCGAGAAGATCCGCAGGAATGCGGACTTTTTCCCGGGCATCATCGGG
>Ga0315285_10003080_pt1 | contig 17452 bp, 18 predicted proteins | sample YL17G09_36_MG_FD_203698 | JGI IMG/M metagenome (GOLD analysis project Ga0315285, IMG submission 203698) | Sediment microbial communities from Yellowstone Lake, YNP, Wyoming, USA - YL17G09_36 | ecosystem: Environmental > Aquatic > Freshwater > Lake > Sediment | place: USA: Wyoming | collected... | reverse complement strand
GCATACTGGAAGACCCAGCATCCCGTATGAGGATTCAGTTGAGGAAGCACTGTGTTTTGGTTGGATAGATAGTGTCATCAGGAAAGTCGATGATGAAAGGTGTTCCCGAAAGTTTACGCCTCGCACAAGCAGAAGCAGATGGTCAGAAACAAACAAGCGAAGAGTTGAAAAGATGATTAGAAAAGGAAAGATGACGGAAGCAGGGTTGGCAAGGGTAGCAGAAGCCAAGAACAGTGGGCAGTGGTTCAAAACCCCCTCGTTTAGGAAAGAACGGGGAGTTCCTTCGTACCTGAAAGAGGCCTTAGCAACGAACAGAAAAGCATCAGACAACTTTGACAAGCTAGCCAACGGCTACAAGAGGCAATTCGTCGGCTGGATTGGCAGTGCAAAGAAAGAAGAGACACGCAGAAAACGTATCGCCGAAGCCATGAAGCTTCTGGAACATAATCAGAAACTAGGTATGAAATAGACTAAACCATTGGTGAAGAAACCTCTTCAAGAACCATTCATCATCTTGTGGCTTGCCGAAGCGCACAAAATCCCGCGATTGCCTATTCACGCCTAGCAAAGCAAACCACTCCGCCGAGTTGTGCGAGGCGCAGGCCTGCTGGTGATTCTGCATCAACTATCCTTGTTTTGACGTTTCTGTTTGCGGCGATCTGCATTAGCCTGTGTATCCTGTTCTTTTCGCGGTTGTTTGAAAGGTACTTATCGGTTAGCATGAGATGTTCAGGCTTGGGTTTGCCAAGCTTCAGTTGACCAAGGACTAGGTCTTCTATTTCCTCAAGCGAATACAGCACAGTTGTGTTTTGATTTGAAGCGTTGAGGTATTTTTCCAACATGTCAACAAGGTCTTCTGTCTCCTCTGATGTGGTTTCGCTGATCAGCCGGCGGAACGCGGGAGTCCTAGTCAGGGCGGTTACCTCGGACAGTGTGCCTGCGGGTCCATTCGCCTCAGAGAATATTGCCTTGTTTGGGCCTTGAACGAGCCACGCGTGATGCCCGCGAATGTGATTGATGAATCTCTGGGCGTGATTGGTTCTCGCAGGCGATGCAAGGAGGATGCTTCTGACGCCTTCCTTCAGCGTGGGTCTCAACGCATTAACGATTGCTTCGTGAAAGTTGTATACGGCTTTCTGGTCATTCCTGGTCCCGTCGAGAAAGATTGTCTTTTCAGGCTTAACGACGTTACTAAAAACCTTCCACAAGACAGCGCGACCATCTTCCAATCCTGCTAGGATTGCGACGGGATAGCCGCGTCTGTACCCTCTCCTTGGCTTCAACGACGTTCACCTTGTCTCCAAGACCAATACGCTGAATGTAACCATGGTCTTCCGTAGAATACGGTTACTTGTCACAAATACCCTTTGGTCTGGGACAGGCAAACGCCGACTCATCTGCCAGTCTTCAGTCTCTATTATGCACCAAGCGCCGACTTTGCGAAAATCTTCACAGAGCCTTTTCTGGCCGCTCCTGAGGTCCCAAGTCCCTATTGCCCGAAAATTTCTCAATCAATATTTGAGCACCCATTCGCTGCTTTCTGCAGCATCTCTTTGTTCACGAAGACTTTGCTTTTTTTGACTGCTTTCGATTTTTCGTAGTCGACAGTTCAATTCAAAATCGTGAGAATTCGAATGCACGCGCTTTTGTAGTGTCACGGTTTCATTTTGGATGCTGGTTCGCCGCACGTGCCCCAGTTGCATTTTGGCACGTCGTGAATTATGATGTGCAACCGATCAGCAGGAACGCCGATGTCCTCGAAGGCTTTCGCGATACCTTTGATGAGCTTTGCCTTCTGCTCCTCAGTTCTTCCTTGCCACATCTCAACAATTACTACTGGCATGACATCACCTCTGATGCATTCTTGAATGGTTAATAACAAAAATCTTTCGATCGCACACATTGTCAAGAACATCATGGAATAGTAACAAGCTGTGATTGCGTGGCGTGAGTTCTCCTTTAATACGCGTTTCTTGTGGAATTGGTTGTTGGAGGATTTGACGTACGGTGGCAATCCAGTCGCTGAAAAAAGTGTTCTATCTGAGTACTGATAAACTCGAAAAAATAAAGCGTGAACCCCATCTTGCATGGGATCTCTTTCAGCCGACCAAATTGGACGTGTATGCTCCGCGCATTGGCCAATCAGGCGTCAAGCTTGATGGGATGCCAGACTTGGAAGACAGATGGCATGTCGACTTCATTCCATGCTATACGCATCAACACTTTTGCCTTCTAGTCAGAATAGACAGGATAGACATTGTTTCGCAAGAACGTGCATACCAGAGCGGAGGCGGCTTCGTTCTGCTTTTGGCAACCCCAAGAGAAGACAATCAAGACACCGATGAATTCACAGTTTTTGGGATCTGTCCGTTTGAAGAAAGAGAATCGCTGCAATGGTCGAGATTCTTCGTTTACTACAAGGACGTAGGCTTGGTGTTCAAGGAGTCAAGGGACGCACAGATCGTTGTCGAGAAAGACAGTCTGTACTCTTACGTGCTTGCGGTGATTCCATGGAAACTGGCTGAACCGCTCACGCCATTCATAACAAGGGAAATTGGATTAAACTTCTGGCTTGCCCAAGCGATTGATGCAGAGATCCCAGTACAGGTGCATATGCTGTTGCGAAGTGAAAGGCTGATCGCAGAGCAGCAACTGAGAGACTATGTACTATATGAATTTGAAGAGCCTCAGGCACCGCATAGTGAGTACGAGATCACGTATCTGCTTGAGAGCAAGCATCTTTCTTTGGGAACGCCAGGCAGAATATCGGTGGGCCTTAATAGCCCTCATGAGGGTTGCTTGACCATAAGGCTCTTGATTGATGCAACCGAGGTTGCTAACACAGAAACAGAAATCCTGAAAGGCATTAACCGCAAAAGTCTTCGATTTGCTACCGATCACCTTGGCACTGGTGAACATCAACTGCAACTTGAGATCTCCGGCAAGAATCTGGCATTTTCTGAAAAGATGAACATCTCCACGTATGATTTGAGCAAGTTTTCCGAGATGAAAAAAGCCATTGCCAAACTGAAGGAACGCGAAGCATCCTCCGCGAACATTGCTGAAAGCATAGCCACGCTCAAATGTCTTCTGGAAACATCCATGCGCGAACTGGAGGAACTCAAACCCTATTCATCGTTTGCAGAACTTCAAAATCGCTTTGATCAAATCTCGGACGGCATTTCCAAAGTGGAATCAAACAACTCACTGCCAATCATGCAAGAAAACTCGGTTCAGTTAACAGATGCAAACTTTGACAAGATTGTTCACGAGCAGCCATTGGCAATAATAGACTTTTGGTCGGCAGACTGCGGACCATGCAGGGCAATGACACCAATGATTGAGGAACTTGCCAAGGAATATGCAGGCAAGATACTCGTGGGGAAAATTCGCGCAGATGAAAACCCGAAAACTGCAAGCTGCTTCCACGTCAGAGGCGTCCCAACACTTCTAATATTGAAGGACGGCCGCGAAATTGACAGAATCCTAGGACTGTATCCGAAAGAGCACATTACAGAGAAGCTGAAGAAACACTTAGACTAAGGATAAGCGCACACGCTACTACCCGAAGATCAACATCGTTTTGGGCAGGCGTGAGAGTGTCATTCCTTTCCTTTTCTTGTAGCATCTTCCAAGCACTGACATTGCTGAGGGTTCAGGTTCCATTCTTCGCAATGCCAGAGTGTCTTCACTATCGGGTTCTTGTTCTCGAGAAACCGCTTCATACAGAACAACTCGTCTGGATAGTCATAGACGTTGTGACAGTCGCAGTTGCCACAGAATTTCTGGTCAGACCCAGTTTTCCCTTTCATACAGGTTTCTTCCTCCTGAAGCCAGCACCCAGTCTTTCAATGACCGAAGCAGCCATAATCGGAAAGACCACCATAGCATCGCCGATGACCATGACCGAGTCGGCCTTGTCCTTAACCTTGCCCCAACTAACAGTCTCCTCCAGCGTGGAGCCCGACAAGCCCCCAGCTTCAGGCCGATCCATAGTAATGACGACCGCGTAGTCCAAGCCCGATTTCGTAGCGAGAGCCGCAGACTGAATGGTGTTCCTGGGTGCTCCACCGCCGATGATAATCATCCCGTTTCTTGTGGAACGCCTGCAGATGCCGATAATTTCAGGAACGTCCTTGAAGGCGTCCACAAGCAACGTGTCTTGAGAGGTTTTGCGTGAAGCGTGAAGGTAGTGTATGTAGCCGAATTCGGAGTCTCGAACCGCGGGTAGAAAGATTGGCACATCCGACTCGTAAGCTGAGCGCAAAATCGAGTTGGGATCGTTAAGTCTTTTGCCTAGCTCGCGGGTGAACATGCTGGAAGACAAGCTTTTCCCTTTATTCTCCTCTGCTATTTCGTCGTATATGTCCACCAGTTTGTAGTCTAGTTTAATGAAATCCTCTTCAGGAACCAGAACATCGTAAATGCGGTACACGTGGTACTTGTACAAGACGTTATCGTTCATGAGCCAGTGTCCCTTGTAATGATGCCCGCCCAACGCTTCTATCGAGTCGTGAACCATGTTCGCGCCTGTACTCACGACAACGTTGATGAGACCCTTGCGAATAAGACCCGCGACTAGCGATCGCATTCCCGCAGGAACGACGGCTCCAGCTAGACCCAAGAATATCGTGCATTCTTTGTCCCGCGCCATCTTCTCGTAGATGTCGCAAGCCGTGGAAAGGCGTCCAGCACCGAAGGAGCCAGAATTCTTGAATTGCTGAATCAGCTGGTCCACCGAAAGTGCGTCGTCTATTCTGATGTGCTTTACAGGCTGCTCCAAAAGGTCTTTTCTTTCCGCCATGGCTCAAGCACAACTCAACTGTTTATCTAATTGAAGAAGAACCCTTATCTGTCTTGCGAGAACAACAAAGAAAAATTAGCTAAACCACTTTCAGAACGCTCTTAGCAAGAAGCAGATTCGCTTAGGGTTCTCTCATGAAATCTATGAACTCTCTGAGTGTTCTTTTTTCCAACGTGTAGTTGGATCTCTTTTCTGCTCCAATCGTAGAGTGCGAAGCAGAACCGTAGTCGTGGCCAGGATAGAGTTCGACGTTGTCGTCAATTTTCATCAGTTTCTCGAAGAGGCTGTGGTACATGTCTTCCACGCTTCCGTCGGCCAAGTCTGTTCTGCCGCATTCTCCCACGAACAGTGTGTCACCGGTAAGCAACTTGCCATTGGTCAGTAGGCAGATGCTGTCTGGAGTATGCCCAGGTGTGTGAATTACTTTGATGCACAGGTTTCCTAACGTTACAGTTTCTTCGTCGACCACTGCCAAGTCCTTCTTGACAGTTGATGACTTGTAGGCAACTATTTTCCCACCGAGACGCGACTTAACCACTTCGTTGTCTGAAGTGTGGTCTCCGTGGCCATGTGTGTCGATGATGTATTCCACGGTTAAGTTGTTGTCTTTGCAGGTCTTGGTTAGGGCGTCTGCGTTGTAGCTTGGGTCGATGACTGCGGTTTTTCTTGTGGTTTCGTCCGCTATGACGTATGAGAAGTTGTCGCCGTGATGTTTGATCTGTTTGAAGAACATGGGTTTCAGCCAAGTCTGATGTTGTCGTTACTTGCGGATAAATTGCTCTGTCGGCAAGTGTTCCATCATCATGCCCAAGCCTGCTAGGAAGCTCAGGTCCTCGATGCAGCCGATACTCGCATCTATGTTGCGATGTGTGGGGTGGAACCACATGTACTTGGGTACCAGATTGAACTGCAAAGGCGTTTTCACTGTGACGCAGTGTTTTTCTCTTAGATCTTTGAACAGTGAACCGTTCTGGCATTCAAGCCGTGTTGTCGTATAGCTCTTCAGCAGCTCTGATGCTCCGAATGCGCCAATGCCGTGCCAAAGGACTGCGTCTTCAGGTGAAGCCAATGAGTACAGGAAGAACTGGGGCGATGAGGGTGTTTCCCTGTAATTGTAGTTGGTGAGATTGTCTGCTTCAACTCTGAAGCTGTCGTCGCCTTGTGCGACGCTGACGTCGTTTGGGTCGATCGCGTTTGGATATAGTTGTGTTGTCTTGTAGTCTACCTTGACGTTTTTCAGTTTCGCTCCGTCAAAGTATATTCTTCCTCTGGCTGCGCGTTTCGAGGCGTAACCCTTGGGCGAGTGAGGTACGGTAAGCAGGGTCGTAAGGTTTTTCATGCTTCTGCCCATGCACCTGTAGACGCGCTCGATCGACTGGTAGTCTCTGTGCGTTTCTCTAATGATGTAGTGCAGTGGGCCGTCTGCTGTTTCACTTTCCAAGATTGCCAGCGGCATCCGCATCGAAGGAATGCAGAGGTCAATGCCAAAGGATTGTGAAAGGCTTTCCAAGTGCTCGTATTTGACAGCGTCCACCATGTCCATGTAACTGTTATTGCACTTTCCGAGGTGTCTCGCGACTCGTTCGACTTCGCTTCTGCAGAAGAGCGAGCCCTCGTATTTCTGCACGAACTTCTCGTCTATCTGGAGTTTCTCGGTCTTCACTGCGGCACATGGATACGAGCTTTGACCACTCGAGACTATGGATTCCTTCAACGGATTCATCGAGTATCGATCTGCCTCGATATCATCTGTGTTCAGGAGGAAAGAAACGATCAATCCTTCAGAAGGATTCCTGAGAATAGCACATAGGTCGTCAATATCCTTCTGGGCGACTTCATGCAGCCCGTTCTGATGGAAATAGTTTCCACAGACTTCAAGCAGGCGAGCAGCTATTATGCCCTGAACTTCCTCCACGGTCAACTGCGGGTTCGAATACTCGACAGAGACTCTCAGAAAGAAGCGACCAGCGTCAAACGTGGCGTCGTTTCTTTGTCCGTTCTTGAAGCAGTAGAAGCGGACTTTTCTCTCTTTTTCTTCTTTAGATGTGGCCAGCCCTTTGACTAGGGTCTCAATGCATGGCCAAGAGTTTTTGAGGAAATCTTCCAAAATCATTCTCGCTAGGTCTGGACGTGACATCAGCATCATCCTCTTTCCAGAGATTCCGCCATAAATGTGCATTGGTCTGTGAGGCGTGATCCCTGAAACATTCTTGCGACTCGAAACCTTTCAACGAACTTTGACGCTTCTAGCATATTGAGGATTGCTGATTCCTTCTCTGGGACGAACATGGAAACTTCCAAACCTTTAAGCCTATTCAAAGCGGTTTCAAGAAGGTCTACGGCGATGCTACTGCTTTTTCTTGGGCAGGCGAGTGGTCCCAGTTCAGCCACCCCACGGTACACTTTTGCCACCACATAACCTGTAACTTTTCCGTCTTTTATGTACATATAGCACAGGTTGTCTGAGTCAAGTATGATTGGTTCCAGAAGCTTTTTGCGCGAAGCGCCAAAGCAATCCTGATCATAGCTGACGATTTTCTTTACGTCGGTTTTTCGGGCAAGTCTTACATTTGGTTTTGGCGGAAAAGAAAGACCCATACCCGTCAGAACCAGAAAATCTGAATCGCATGTGAAGCCTAGTCTTGTGTAAAAAGGAATTCTCTCTACGTAAGCATACAAACCAATGGTTTGCACCTTTCTGCTTCTCAAGTAATCAATCGAGTGTTCAACGAGCAGCGAACCAGCACCTTTGTTTCTGTGGGTTTCGCTGACAACAAGGTTGCCGAACCAAGCTATCTTGTCGAAGATTACGTTTGTCGCCAAGCCAATTCTTTTCGAATTATCAGACAGCACAAAGCAGCCTTCTGGCTCTAGCTCCATCGTGAACTCGAAGTCTTCTTTTGCAAGTTCCCAGTTTTCGTCGTTTGCTAACTGAACTGCAAAAAGAATGTCTCCCACTTTCATGCGTTCTACGTGCATCATGTTGACATGCTCAGCTTTGTACAATGGCATAAACTTTACTAGTCCCCACGGTCTTGAAGTGTTGATCATACGAGGCAAAAGCGATCATGAAGCCACTGCTGAAAGTCCAGATAGTGCGAGACGTCAAGGTGTTAACTTATCCGTTCACAGATTATTTTAAGGGGTTTGAAAGGGTTGAGGCGGTCAGAGAGATTTTCGGCGAAAAGACTGAAGAGGTCTTGAGTAATCTCAAGGTTGAGTTTGCGGGAATGAGAGGATACATGGGCGTCAGCAACGAGGACGGTCATCTTCTGGTCAGCGCCCTCTACCTGAAAAATGGAGACATCATCGACATTTACTTGGACATCATTCACGAACTGGTCCACGTCAAACAGAAGATCCTTGAGGGAAAGGAACTGTTTGACGACAGGTTCAGTTACGTGGAGAGGCCGACTGAGATTGAGGCTTACCGCCATGCGGTCGAAGAGGCAAGAAGGCTGGGACTGAGCGAGGAGAGAATCTACAAGTATCTCCGAACTGAATGGATGAGTGACGAGGAAATGGAACGATTGGCGAAAGCCATGAAACTGAAATGTGATCATCCCGATAAAGAGAAAAGGCCAGAAACCAGGCAGACACGCGTTCATGGTCACTGAAAGGCATCTATGTGAGCGCGAAACCACGATAGTTCAGCTTTCTTCAGGCAGTCCGTGGTTTTGAATGCGGAAGAGGTTTCTTTTATCTTCTTAAGACATAGATAACCCAAGGTGCAATCCTTGTTTCGTTGATCCATTTGAACGGCTCATTCTCTTTTGCCAATGGTTCGTAGGTTTCCACTAGTTCCAGTCCCGCCCTCTTGTAGGTTTCTTGATAATACGAATCCGTCCAAATGATATCTTCTACTGGTCTCTTATCCTCGATGTCCGTTTGGACTATTCTTACCACGTCTCCACTCTTCGCACGCTTGTTCTCTGGGAAATCCTCAGTGGAAAATGATGTCCACTCATGCACGTATATTTCCGGTGATGAAACTACGCTGATCATTCTCCCTTCACTTTTCAGTAAACTCCCAAGTCCTTTGAATATTCTGACCTTGTTTTCCATCGTAGGTATGTTATCAAACGTAAAAACAGACAGCACCAGATCGTGAGCATGATCTTGGAACTGACTAAAGTCATCATCTTTGGCAAGCCGATAATCTCCTTTGCTGTCCAGTTCCCTAGCTTTCCTTATCATATCCTCTGATATGTCGACGCCGACAACGCTAAACCCAAGTTTTTGCAGAAACCTTGTAGAACGCCCCGCACCGCACCCGAAATCTATCGCTTTTCTTCCTTTGACGTGTTCAAATATGATTTCAGGCAGATCTCTATACGCTAAATAATATGTGCCAGGAAATTCGAGTCTAGAATAAGCTTCTGCGCGCTTAGCATCCTCATAAACATTGAAAAATCCCATAGCTACATCCCTTTTTTGCTATCCATTTGTTTTCTTATACTTAAACGTCATATCGCGCGCACCATGTAGAAACCTCAATCAGCCTCCCTCTCTGAGATAGTCATTTAAGGTTTCAGACGCTCTCTCAGCTTCCCTCCAAGGCCTCTCCATTATCATGGAGTCCATTTTGCCTTTCTTGTGCACTGAATAACGCTAATATCAGATTGCAGACAAAAGCAAGTAGGTATACCATCCTGGGGGATTCGAGATTAGCAGTACATCAACATATGTTTACGTGCTGAGTTTGATTGATCATGGGAAGTTTGGAAAAATGTCTTCTGAGGAAGAAGCCGTTTTGAGCGAGCATTTTGAACGTTTGAAGAAAGCGCTGGCTGATGGCATGTTGATTCTTGCAGGTCCCTGCTTGGATGGAGAGTTCGGCACTGTCATATTCAGAGCGCGATCAGATGAGGAAGCGAAGGAGTTCATGGAAAATGATCCTGCAGTGAAGCAGGGTATTATGACTGCAGAACTGCATCCGTTTCGCGTCTCACTAATCGAAAACCAACAATCTTGTGATATTACTTGATTTACTGTTATTTTATCTAGGGCGCGCTAGGAAAGAAGTGACTTCACCGTCAATGACCAAGCATAGTTAGTATTATACGCGCGTTCGTAGTTGGTTTAGTTTCAATGGTGCGTAAGTATGCCTTCATGGACTTGCCCGAACACTAAATGCGCGTATGATAAGCAGCTCCAGCTTGGACAGAATTGCCCATTATGCGGAGAACAGGCTAAAGAGTTCAAGTTTAGTGAACTCGGCGACTTATGGAAACTGAAGTGGGACTTCAAGAAATCGATTGATAGAGCTAAGAAAAAAGAGAGCGTCTTGGGAAGCAGGAAGTTCTGTCCAAAATGCGGTTCTACGAACATCAATTTTCTTGTGTTTTACCGTCCCTCCATTTGGAGATGCCTTGATTGTGGCTATGAAGGAGCCTTCATAGTAGAAGACGGCAGGCTTGCAGAAAAAATACAGAAGCGCTACCAAAGCGACAAAGGAAGACGCATCTAGAATCTTAGCGCGCAATTCACCTGTGGCTGTTCTCAGGATATTATCTTTCAATGCGATGGGTGCATTATGTTCCTTCTTACGTCTGCATGCAAGTAAACCTTAAGCAACAGTGGCGAATTATTCACTTTTCAGGGGCTGCGGAATTTGGAGTCTAGTATTAGAGACATTGCAGAGAACCGAGAGCCGATACCGTAGCCGACAAACTCGAAATACAAAACGCGAGAGATATGAGAATGTGGAAAAGGAACTAATCGCGCCTTGCGGAATGAATTGTGCTATTTGCAGTGGATACCTCGCCTTAAAGCATGATGTCAAAAGTAGAGGGATCAGGATGCCTTACTGTGAAGGCTGCAGGCCCAGAGACAAGAAATGCGCTTTTCTCAAAAAGAAATGTGAAACACTTCTGAACGGCAGAGTAAAATTCTGTTATGAGTGTAAAGGCTTTCCTTGCGAAAGGCTGAAGCACATTGACAAGAGGTATCAAACCTTCTTTCGCATGAGCCTAATTGATAATCTTAGGCTTATTGAAAAGAATGGATTACCAAAGTTCCTGGAGGCACAGGAGAAAAAGTGGCAGTGCCCAAAATGTGGTCAAGCAATATGCTGCCATAATGGGATATGCTTCAATTGTGGCTTAGATGGATTGAAGAACAAGAAGAAACTGTACAGATGGGAAGATTAGTCGAATCCTCTGATCCTTGACACTTAGCTCGCTTCGCCACATGGTTTCTGCATTGTAGTTTCTAAGAAAGAACAAAATGAATAACTTCAATATTTTCAATCTCTACAAATCTTCAAGATAGCGCGAAAATCTCTTCAAATCTCAGATCCTGTAATGGATTCTTGTTGGCGCGGGGTGTTAGGTCTGAACCCACGTTTAGATTTCACATGAGAACCCGCTTTCAATAGTAACATTATTGTAGGGCTTGGGCCGAAAAAAGATCATGTTGAGCAGAAGCCGAATTGAGGTTCCCTCGATGGCGACGAGATTTGTAGGCTTGTGATGGGTTCAAGAGACTGATCCGCTCTATTCGATGGAAACAAATGGCAGGTTTTCATTCACTTCTTGTGCCTTATTATGCGCCAGCGGCACCGTTTCTGTGATAACCTAGTGTCAAAAAATCCTGTGAGTCTGAAGGAAAGGCATTAGCCGAAGCGGTTTGTAGTCACCCGTGGGGAAAATTTAAATATGTGTAGTCACCCAAGTTTTCTGTGCATCTCGAGATTCGGCAAAGGAATGGTCTGAAAAAGTATTACTTGGCGCATTCCTTTAGGGTTGGAGGTAATGTAAGAAAGGTTAGGGTTTACCTTGGCGCGGATTTATCCTCTGAAGAACTGAATTTGAAAAGAAAACGCGCAGAGGCTGAGCTCAAAGAAAGACTAAAGGAAAGTCAAGCGGTAGGCGACCCCTTTATCACTGCGCTCTCGCTTTCTGATTTGAAGAAGCTTGAAACTCTGGAGGCGCGTGGAGAAGTACGGGTGCTCCACCTTTCAGATCTCGATTGGGTCAAGTTCAAGGAAGCGTTCACTTATGATACGAATGCGATTGAAGGCTCGCTTGTAGAAGCCCAGGAAGTCGGGGATATACTCAGAAAGAGGAGATGGCCAGACGATCGAAGCAAGGAGGATATTTCCGAAACCTATGGTGTTGCCGAGGCAGTCGACTACATCCGCGGGACAGAGGAACATGTTTCCCTAAAACTCATAAAAGAGCTCCACAAGATAGTTTTCAAGAACTCAAAGCCTTTTGCAGGAAAATTCCGAGAAAAGAGCGTAGAAGTGGCTGTCGCGAACGCATACGGAAACGTTGTGCACCGTGGAGCGCCCTCACAACAAGTGGAGAGACTCCTTAAAGAACTGATAAGATGGTACAACCAGAATAAGAAAAGGTACCCCCCAATAGTGTTGGCCGCCGTTGTCCACAACCAATTCGAGAATATTCACCCTTTCCAAGACGGAAACGGCAGAGTCGGGAGACTACTCTTAAACAACGTCTTGTTGAAACATAATCTGCCGCCCTTGAACATTGAAATGAGGAATAGGACACAATACTATGCCGCGCTACAAGCCTACGTAACTGATCACAATATGCGTCCAACTTTGGAGCTAATGCTCAAGGAATACAGGGCACTTAAGAAGATGCTTAGATAAGGTGACTACACTCGCAAGACTTGTAGTCACCTCATTGTCATAAACGCGCCGTCTTGCAACGGTCAGGTTAAGAACCGGCCACTAAACATTATTTGATTCTTTTCTCATTCAATCTGAATTGAGCGCCAGCGGATAAATGAAATGGAAATATTGCGCGTGCAGGCAGAATCTGGCAATTCTTTTGCTGAAAATGGGCAAGAAATGTAAGAGCGCGGGGTGTGGGATTTGAACCCACGCGGCCGTTTCCAGCCACAGACTTAGCAGGCCTGCCCCCTACCAGGCTAGGGCAACCCCGCCCCCGTTCTTGAGTGATTACACAGTGTTTTCTACGTGTCTCCTTCTTATTTGCGTTTTCTGAAGCACAGCACATCATCTTGTTGGCAAGTGCATCTTGATATCGTAGAGGGCGTTATTCAGTCTAGATTATTCCACGTCTATCCTCCGTTTCACATACGTGAAAACGATTATTAGACCAGAACCGCTAAGAGAGCTAGCTGTGAAAGACTGATAGAAAAACTGAAAGTGGGGTCCAAAGCAAAGCCCTTTGCCTTGCCAGATCAGAACGATCAGGAATTCAGACTCGCAGACTTCAAAGGCAAAAGAATACTGTTGTCCTTCCACCCGTTGGCTTGGACTTCCGTGTGTGCAGAGCAGATGAAGTCTCTTGAGAAGACAAGAGACACTTTCGAATCCCTCAACACTGTGGCAGTAGGTGTAAGCGTGGATACGGTTCCATCAAAGAAAGCTTGGTCAAACAGTCTAGGCATAAGGAACACTAGGCTCCTCTCGGATTTCTGGCCGCACGGCAAAGTCGCAAGACTGTATGGGATATTTAGACGAGAAGACGGCATTTCAAAACGAGTCAACATCATCATCGACGAAAACCAGAAAATAGCCTTTTTCAAAATCTACAAACTGGGCCAGCTTCCTGACATACAAGAGATTGTAGACATTCTACGGGAAATGCCCAAACGCTGAAATCGACAAAACAATGAACCGAGACAGCTACGTTGCACATGCTAAGGCACGAACCCTAATGGAATGTCAGGACTGAGAGAGGTTGGGTTATGACTCTTCGGCGAAATTGAATAGTACACTGAAAAGAGAGAAAAAAGGTTGCTGCTCATCCCAATTAGCTGCACAGGGTAACGTGCGAAAGACGTTACTTCGGTAGCAGCAGTCCGTTTCTGATGATCGTTTTTCCGTCAACGTCAAGCGTTGCCTTGCTTAGCGTAGCCGCTATGCCAAATGAGGAGTTGTTTTTTCCGCCGATGTACTCGTTGTCTCCGATGCCTATCTGGACTGCTCCTTCGACGATGTGGTCCATTAGAAAACCATAATCTGCCTTTGGGTTCAACCCGATTTGGATGAAGCTTATCTTATCTTTGTCTCCGGAGGCCTGGTCAAACTGCTTGGATACTGGTTCAAGGTTCTTCTTCGCGTTCATCGAAGTGAGTTTTCCATCTTTGAACTTCCACTCGATGTCATAAACGTTCAGACCCATCGTCTGAAGCGGCCTGTCAAAGACCACTTTACCGTTCCCACTTGTTTCCGAAATCGTTGTCAAGACAGATCCTGCAGGCAGTTGCGCATCCAGCGATTTCTTTTCGATGTCTTCTTTGTCTATTATGCCGTCGTCGATGTGGATTGGTCTCTTGTTTAGCTCGAAGATTAGATCTGTTCCATTCGGAGATTTCAAGTGTGCTGTGTGAGCCTTTGCAAGTATTGCTGCGACGTCGCGTCCTTTTTCAGCTATTTTCTTCAGGTCCATCGTCACGGCAGAATCAATCGTTCTCTTCCATTTCCCGAAATCGAAGCCGTAGACTTTAGCCCTCTCAGGCGTCAACAGCGCAAAAGGAAGGCTAACGTTTCTGATCTTTCTCTCCATGTTTCTCGGGTAGTGAGCCTTTCTCTCGCCTTCGCCCCAAGTATTGATTTTCGAGGGAGGTATGCTCTTCAGGCCCTCAGGGTTCTTCGGGCCGAACATGTTGATAGTAGCCGTCTCGGCTTCGGTGAAGGCTTCACATATCTTCGAACACACGCCTAGACTCTCTTCAGACAGTTCTCTGAGCAGCCCGTAGTAGTACTCGTCTGTCCAAAGACTCATCATCGCGTCCGCGCCTCGCTTGAAGCACTCAACCGCCATGGCATTAGCGACATCGATTGTATGGTCCCAAGTCGTTATCGTGACGACATCGCTCGCGTCAACGTTCAACGCATCCCTGACAACTATCTTAGCCAGTTCTTCATACAAAACATTTTTCACCCTTCAAAAGCAGTGTTCTTCCAAGATTAAAGGTTTTGTAACTCGCGGGTTTGAGGTTTGCGCCGTGCCGAAACTTTTTCTGAATTTCTATTTGCGACGAGCGTGACCGCTGCGTCCTTGCGCGGTTATTCCATTAATCCCTCGTTCTTGCTCTTCATTGGTGGATCCGGAGGCTCATATGAGATATCGGGCAATCGGCAGCCCGGAAGGTTTACGTCTCGTGCCAAACGCGATTTTCTTTTTCCTGGCTTTCCAGTTCTCGATTTTCCATCTTTACCTATAGGCTCATGTATCTGTTTTTCAAGTAAGACTAGGCGAGTTCTCCAGTGCTCCTTGGATATCCACGGCACTTCCTTCAGTTCCTTCTCAAATCTAGTTTCAAACGCGCAAACGATCGGCTTGAAACCAAGCTCTGATGTTCTCTTCAGATTATGGGATAATTGAGATAGAAAACCGTCCGAATCAGCGGCGTAGATTGTGAAGCTCCACCACGTTTGTTCTGGTTGCGGTCTGGGATAACCAAATGACAACGAATCCAGTTTTCTTCTCCTCAGGGCAATATCGAACTCGTGGGTCTTGCCTATCTCTTCAAGATTCTGGAAAGAAACATCCGAGGCCTTCCAATCATAGAATAACACTCCATCTGGAACAATGGTTGGGTTTGCCAGTAGCAAGCTGTAGACCCTTGTGGGATTTGACTTTTCTATTCTAGGGTAGCTTTTGATTGAAGGCAATTGCTCTGGATTCAGGTGCCAGAAAACAGCCATGTCCACCATTTTTGAAAACCCAGCCATTTTTGCAAGCTTCAGAGAAGCCCTATTTCTGTTCGCTGTCGTATACCTAAGCCGCTGCACGCCCAGCCGCTCAGCTTTTCTGACAAGGTACTGGGTTATCTCGTTGGCAAGTCCCTTGCCTCTGTGCTTAGGGTGCACTCTTAGCCCTTCCATCCAGCCAGTTTTGCCATCTTCGATGAGCCGCAGGTTGCCGACGGCCACCACGTGACCCTCGACTTCGACGCCGTAGAAGTGGCAATTCTGATCCTGCAACCACTTATCAGCAACACAAAGCAGGTAGTCATGCCCATCCCAGATGTGCCGCGATATTTCCATTATGTCGTCGCGGTCTGAATTGAGCAGCCTTCTAATCGTTGCAGGCATCCCACTCACCAATACCCACCTTCAGTCAATCACACTAATACACGTTGCCGATTCTGGAGCGCACTATTGTTATTCTTTCCATTTGTCTAAGTCCCTGCATGTCAGCGAGAAGACAAACACGTTCCTTGAAACAAACTTTGACCTCAAAAGGCCCAACTCGGAAGAAGAGGTAGAGCAATCTTGTCATCGCTGTCTGACGCGCTGAAACGAAGCAGCAACGTGCTCAAACTTGGTGCTTCAGCGCAAGTCATGGATTATGAGCAGCGTTTCTCGTCCATCAGGAGCTTCTATGAGGATGCGCTTGAAACCTTCATGGTCGACAAAGGCATATTAGAGAAAAACTTGGAGTTCGCCACTGGCGAATGGCTACTCTCGAGCTACATAGCCACAGGTATGGAGAACGTACCCATATTCATAAAGGCAGACAACGCGGAAAAGGAAATCGAAAAATACCTGAGGACTGCATGAAAAAAGCTACGTTCTGATTCGTTCTGCCCTCATAAGCAAATAGTGCTTGTAGGGTTCGAACCCGACCTTCAAGTATGCCTTAACGGCTGGACCATTATCACGCATCACATGGATAATGGCTGTCGGCGAATGCTTGAAAATCTCTTGAACGAGCCCTGATACTATTGATGTCGCATAACCTCTGTTCCTGTATTGCTCATCTGTGGCTACCGTGCTGATATTGCTCACGAGATCGAAGAAACGGGTGCCACCAACCGAAACTAGTTTCCCTTCCTCCTTCACACCGAGCCAGAACCCAGTCTCCAGCGCCTTCCTCTGCGTTTCCGACGTCAATTCACCCCACCATTCCCGATCAGCTTCCGCCATGATTCTGACAACTCTTTCAGCGTCTTCAACCCCCAATCGCATAGGCATCTCTGTGAACTGCAGGGTTTCGCCACCTTTACTTAAGCGCATCAAAACCAGCTCACGCTTGGAACGAGGTGAAAGAGGCCGGTATTTTCTGAGGATTATGTCTTCGCAGTCCATTGGTGCTTGCAGCTCAATCTGATCTAGGTTAACATGTTTGACTAGGGATTCTACGGCGTTGCGGTCTCCCCTAAGCTGAACGATATAATCCGCATACAGCAGCGCCATGCCTTCTACCTTGTCTGCCTCCATTGCAAGCAGAATCTCTGTATGATCTCTGCGCTGTTGCCAATCGACAATGAAGAAATAGTAATGCAATGGGTCTTGATTGACGTGGTTCCAGAAAGTCTTCTCTATACTTTCGTTTAAGGCAACGATTTTCAAGGTTCCATCTTCAAAACGATTTGTGGACAGTTGAGAAATAAGGTTGGATGGTCTACGCCGTCTTTGCTGGCTGCGTCATTGCACATTTCTTTAGCAGTCTTTGCCATTTCTTATCCGTCAACCGCTGAATCTCATCAAGCATCTTCTCGTACTTCGGAGTGAACAAGTGTCTGAAGCGTCCTTGCCCTTGCAAGTATTCTTTGACTGACTTCTTCTTCTGCGGAGCCAAAGCAATCACCTTGCTTGGCGTGGACAGCTGATATTCCCCGTCCACGGCTTCCCACAACGGAAAGATGCATGTTTCGACGGCCAACCTAGAAAGCTCTATGGATTTGGCTTGGTCG
>Ga0315285_10003079_pt1 | contig 17457 bp, 13 predicted proteins | sample YL17G09_36_MG_FD_203698 | JGI IMG/M metagenome (GOLD analysis project Ga0315285, IMG submission 203698) | Sediment microbial communities from Yellowstone Lake, YNP, Wyoming, USA - YL17G09_36 | ecosystem: Environmental > Aquatic > Freshwater > Lake > Sediment | place: USA: Wyoming | collected... | reverse complement strand
GCCGGAGCAGACGAAGCTCGTGCGGCAGAACACGCACTTGACCCTGCCTATAGGCTCGGTGAGCATTCCGCTGACGACATACATCCAGCAGGCCCTGGCCGCGTCGTTCCGCAAGTCCGCCGAACAGGCCGACGCGGTGGTCAAGAACACAAAGGCCGATTACCAGAAGAAGTTCATCGCCCAGCTCCGCCAGGATACCGAGTCGCTCGCGGCCTCGGCCGACGAGATCGGCAAGCTGGCCGACAGCGCCGTCAGGAAGCTTGGCAAGGTCGACGCGCTGAGCGGCCAGGCCTTCGCCGCCGCCGAGGCCGGCAAGCTCTTCGCCGGCCCGCTGGGCAAGATACAGGCGACGCTCGCGGCGGCTGAGAAACTCCCCGCCCTCAAGGACACGTCGATCTCGACGGACATCACCGGCGAGAACATCATCATCGTCGAGGCCGGCGAGAAGCCCGACCAGAAGGTGAAGGTGATCTCGTTCAACGAGGTCTGGCCGCTGAAGGTCAGGCCGATGGGCATGGACCTGGCCGAGCAGGGCCCGCAGGCGCGGGAGTTCAACGGCGACGCGACTATCGGCTCGCGGATACTCGATATGACAAGCCAGCCGTTCGCGCTGGTGCTGCTGGCCTACTGGGGCCCGGGGCCGGACATGCCCCCGCAGTTGGCCCAGATGATGCCCCCGTCCGACCTGCCGGCCGAGGCATTCACGGCCCTTCGAGTCAGGCTCCAGGCCGCCAACTTCGCCGTCGAGGACTGGGACCTAGACAAGGACATGCCCGACCCCAACGAGCACAAGGGCCGCCAGAAGGTGCTGATCGTCCTGCCCCCGGCCCCGCCCGCGCCGCAGAATCCCTTCCAGCCCCAGCAGGCGCCCATGCCGCAGTTCGGCCCGAAAAACGAAAAAAAGGTCACCGACGCCATCGCCGGCGGCATACCGGCGGTATTCCTGGCAACCTTCAGCCCGCCGCGGCAGGTCAGCCCGTTCATGCCCCCGGCCTCGGCGCCCTACGCATGGGGTCCCTACCTCAAAGAACAATGGGGCCTGGACGTCAAGTGCGACTACCTCGTTATCCCGGCCGTAACGGACGAGCAGACTCCCGGCCGGTATAAGGTGGATGCCGAGCGTTTCAACTACCTGCCGCTGAGTTCGTTCACCGACCAGCCCATCGGCAAGCCGCTCCAGGGCCAGCGGGTCATGTGGACGAACCTCTGCCCGATCGTCGGCAAGCTAAACGCTCGCGGCGAGCCGGCCCAGCCGCCGGCAGGGGTGACGATCCAGCCGGTGCTGAGCTTCCCCCGCGCCGACAAGTCCACCTGGGCCACGCGCCGGATACAAGACCTTCTGGCGCAGTTCCGCACCAGCGAGGGCAGCTACATCTTGCCGGACTACCAGGCCGGGGACCTGCCCGTGCCGTTCGACCTGGCCGTGGCGGCCACAAAGGCGGAAGACAAGGAAAATGGCATCAAGCCCGCGCGGATCGTGGTGATGACCGTCGGGGCAAGCCTTACCAACGGGTACATGGACCAGGAAGTGCCCGTAAGGGACGCCAAGGGCGCCCTGTCCCTTGCCGATCCCCCGCGAGCCAACGCCGACCTGCCGACCAACAGCATCTACTGGCTCATAGGCCGGCCCGGGCTCATCTCCAGCGGGCCTGTCCAGGCGACCATGCGGGAAATCCCGCCGACGCTCCGCACACTGCTGGTGGCTGCCTATTGCGTGGCGCTGCCGCTGCTGGTCGTCGGGATCGGCGGGCTGGTAATGTACAGGCGGTCAAGATAGGGAAGAAAACAAGGTCATAGGTCCTAGTGTGGTGTCTCAAAAGAATTGCGCCTTAATCCGGCAGCCCGAAATTCGAAATCCTAAGCACTAAATCCTAAACAAATTCGAAATTCGAATGACAAATGATCAAAACAACACTGCCAGGCCGGTCGTCGACCTCTCAGTTTCGGTCATTTGGGCTTTGAGCCTTCGGATTTGTTTAGGATTTAGAGCTTCGTGCTTCGGATTTTGAAGGGGGCATAATTCATAGTAATTGTGAGACAGTACACTAGGAGCTAGGAGCTGATAACGATGAAGCCGACAACGATAATCATACTTGCCGCGGTGCTCGTGGCCTGCCTGGCCGTGGCGATGCTGACCAGCAACATCTTCACAACCACGGTAACCCTCGAAGTCAACAAGGGCGCCGAGAGTCTCTTTACGCCGGCCGTCGGCAAGGTCACGCAACTGACCGTCCAGGACGCATCCGGGACGATGAGCTTCCGCAAGCAGGATGAGACCTGGCGGATCGTCAAGCCCTTCGACGCCGCCGCCGACTCCTTCAGCGTCAACCAGCTCGCCGACGCGATCAAGGACATCAAGGGCGCCGAGGCCGCCGACGTGGACGATCAGACCACCGGCCTGGCCGCTCCCAAGTGGACCGTTACCGTCACCGACGACAAGAACGCCACACACAAGCTCATCGTCGGCCTGCCCAGGCCGATGCAGGCCGGGCAAACCTACGTCCGCCCGGACGACAGCAAGCAGGTGTACGTGGTCGACGTTGACCTGGCCGCCAAGCTCGGCAAGCCGGCCGGCGACTTCCGCAACATGACCGTGCTGGACCTCCAGGCCGGCTCGATGGCCCGCGTGAAGGTCGCCGGGCCAGAGAGCTTCGAGTTGGTCAAACGCGCCGACAACTGGGAATTGGCCTCACCCGTGGCCGCCCCGGCCAACCAGGACAACGTCAAGAAGCTCCTGGACGCGCTGGGGCGTGTGACGGCCAGCGACTTTGTCGCCGACGACGCCAACGACCTGGCCCCCTACGGCCTGGCCCGCCCGCAACTGCTTGCGGAGGTGGAAATGGCGCCCGAGCCTGCCCCGGCGGGGCCGGCCAGTTCCCCCGCCACTCAGCCGGCCGCCACCCAGCCGGCCACAAAGCCCGCAAAGGTATACAGCCTGGCGCTAGGCAAGCAGATCGGCGACAAGATATACGCCAAAGTCTCGGACTCCCCCGCCGTCTTCAGGGTGCGTCAGGACCTGCTCCAGGACCTCCAGCCGAAGCCGGCGGACCTGCGAATCCGCAAGGTAGCCGACATTGACACCCCGTCCGTGACGGGCGTGGACATTTCGGTCCCGGCCGGCAAGGCGGGCTTCGTCAAGACCGAGGGCAAGTGGCGGATGGCAATGCCGCTGGCGGGGCCGGTTGCCCAATCGGCAATCGACAAGCTCCTGAACGACGCAGCCAACCTCAAGGCCGAGAGCTTCAAGGACGACGTGACCGACCCGGCCATGTACGGTCTGGACAAGCCGATGGCGGAGCTGATGTTCCGCATGGCCGGCCTCGGGCCCCGTGGGGGGACGGGCAAGGTTGTCAGCCTGCTTATCGGCGCCAAGAGCCCATCCGGGGAGATGACGTTCGTTCAGTCGGCCGGCCTCGGACCCCGTGGGGGGGCGACGGCGGTGGCCGTCGTACGCACGAGCGACCTGACGGCCCTTCTGGCCGAGCCGGCGACGTATTGGGACCCGACCATCCTCAAGCTGTCGGCCCGCGCCAGGGCGGCCTCGCTGGATATTCGCCGCCCGGACGACAGCTACAGCCTCGTCCACGACGCCAACGGCGCCTGGCGGCTGACGGCGCCTCTTGCCGCGCCGGCCAATGAGGAGCAGGTCAACAAGATCCTCGACAGCCTGGAAGACCTCCAGGCCGAGAGGATCGTCTACCTGGGCAACAGCGTCCCGGAAAGCTACGCCAAGGGCAAGGACATCATGCAGGTGATCCTGACAACGACCACCGAGCCTGCCCCTGCGGGGCCTGCAACGCAGCCGGCGACCCAGCCCGCCGCGACCGCGCCGGCGACCCAACCCGCAACCGCGCCTGCAACGGCGCCGGCGACCCAGCCCGCAACCGCGCCTGCAACGCCCCGGCCCGCGACGCAGCCTGCCCCCCTACTGGGTCCGAGGCCGGCCGAGACCATCGTGCAGACGCACATGATCACCGTCGCCAAGCTCGGCCTGCACTGCTACGTGTGGGTCGCGGGCGGCAAGCTTGTTACGATCGGCCAGTTCCCGCTGAGCCTTTACAATGAGTTGTCCGGCGAGCTGCGTGGGCGGCGCATATGGTCCCTCGACCCAGCCAGTATCCGTCAGGTGAGGGTTGTCTCGGGTGCCGATGGCGTCGATCTCAAGCGCGACGGCGACGGCGAGGGCTGGACATGCATCTCGGATCCATACGTCAAGATCGACACCGAGAAAGTCGCCGCCTTCCTCAAGGACGCCGGCGAGATCCAGGCCGACCGGTACGAGCAGAACTCCGCGCCGAAGGACCTCAATGCCTTCGGCCTGGACAAGCCCTGGCTGCGGTTGGAACTGGTGGACGAGGCCGACAAGAAGACCATCCTGACGGTCTCCTACACCGGCAAGACGGCCGACAAGGACCGCTACGCGACGGCATCGTCGACGCCGGGCGTGCTGCTCCTGCCCGCCTCGGCTATCGAGAAATTCGCCAAGACGCTCAAGGACTTCAAGAAGCAGGCCGAGCCGGCTGCCCGGCCCGCGGTCGTCGGGGAAAAGTACTAACCTTACAAACCCCGGCGGTTCTGGTATGATGATGGCAGCGCCAGGGCGATTTGCGCCCGCCATGGCGTTAGCAGCAGTCTGGGAGAGAGACACATGAGGAAATCAGCGGTATTGACGGCGATCCTGCTGGTGGCCGGGCCCCTGGCGGCCGGGCCCCTGGCGGCCGGGCCCCTGGTGGCCGGGCCCCTGGCGGCCGGGCCCCTGGCGGCGCCGGCTGGGCCGGCAACGGCGAGCGTGACCAAGGAGCAACTTGACAAGGCCATTGCCAAGCTCATCGCCAACGCCGAGATATGGGCTCAGGACAAGAACATTCCGACCAACGACCTGGCGGACCTCAACAGCCTGAAGTTCGACAAGGAATCGGCCCCGGTGATCATAGCGGCGCTGGGGGGAATCAAGCGCGACACCGAGGGCCTCTACGCCACGGCCCGGCTGCTTGAGCGCTTGCAGGGCAGCGACCTGGAGACCATCCGCGCCGTTCTTCCGGAGGTCCAGCGCATTCATTTGCCGGCCAAGGGTCTGTACCGGTCCTTCTCCCCGAAGAACAAGGTGAAGGAAGATTCCTTGGTCATGCCCAAGTGGGACCCTCGCATGAGCACCGAGAACATCATGGCCCGCATGGGTTCCCTGGACGGCCTGCGGGAGGCCAAGAAGCAGCGCGACCTTCCCATCGCCAAGCAGAACGAGGCCGTGTGGGATATCGAGCAGGCTGCCTACAAACTCCTTTCCGTCGGCGGCGACCAGAGTGACGACGGCAAGGCCATGATGGCGATGGCCCTGGCCGAGCGGGCCAACGACGGGATTTTCGCGATCATTCTCGATGCGTACCAGGCCGCGGCGCCCAAGATGGAACCCGCCCGCGCCGTCAAGCTCTACCAGGTCCTTCGCCCGCACGCGCTGCGCCTGCGAATGCAGGGGGCGAAGAACTATACGAACAGGGGCAAGAGCCTGCTCCACTCAGACGCCGTCAGCACGGCAGGCTCGATCCAGGAATCCGCCGGGCTCAAGGTGCTGGCCCTCATCAACACGCTCGTGGATGCAGCCAAGGACAAGAGCCTCGCCAAGGTTCCCGTGCCCACGCAAAAGGAAATCGACGAATTCAACAAGAAGAAAAAGTAGCCATGAAACGACCGTCCACATCGGCCCGCATCGCAGTCGCGGCCGGGGTCTTGTGGCTGCTGGCCGGTGCGGCCTTCGCCGCCGACGCCAACAGCGCTACTCAAACCGCCCCCGGCGCCGCGGTGACCAGGGCGCAGATCGACGCCGTCGTGGCGGGGCTTCGGGCCAACGGCCTGCTCTGGCAGAAAGGCCTCACCCTCGATCCCGCTGCCGAGTTGGCCCTGAAGATGCTCTTCTTCGAGCCAGGCTCCGTCGGCCTCCTGTGCGACGTCCTGGCAGCGGTGCCGCCGGACCCCAACGGCCTGTATGTCGCGTCCCGGCTGCTGCGCCAGCTTACCTACTCCAAGGGCCTGACCATCCTGGCCGCGCTGCCGACCGTCAAGGACCTCGCCAAACGAGTCGCCAAGCTCCACAAGGACTTCCCCCCACTGAGCGAAACGGACCTCCGATGGCTGAAGAACCCGACCGACCAGAGCGAGGTCGCCCTGGCCGCACTCAAGAAACGACAGGATGACAAGATCGCTCGCGAAACGCCCATCGCGCGGGTTAACGAGGCCGTCTATTCCATCCAGGGCCGAACATTCCAACTCATGGCCTACTCCCACGACCCCCAGCAGTACAAGGAACTCGCCGACGAACTGGTCAGGGTCGAGAAGGACCGCTCGGGCCTCTTCCTGATAATCATCCAGGCCATCGGCGCCGAGGCCCGCAGGATGAGCCCCGACGAAGGCAAGGCGATTTACGACATCCTCCGCCCCATCGCCATCGAACTCAAGTTCGAGCGCAAGCGCACTTACCTTAACTACTCCAAGCCTATCCTCCGCCCGGACGATGTAAGCACCCACGAGATGATGAAAGTCTATCCGGGGATCACGATCCTCACGATGCTCAATCGCGTCGCCACGGCCTGCCACAGCGCCGACGCCCCCGCCATGAAAGTGCCCACAGACAGGGATGTCGAGAAATACTGGGCCGACAAGCAGCGCGGCAAGAAGACGCCGCGGTGAAAATCCGAATCTCGAAGCCCGAAATCCGAAACAAATTCGAAGCACCAATACTCAAACAAGGACCAAATCACAAACTCCAAGTTCCAAACAAGAACTCCTCGTCAATCGCCCAGTTCACAATTCACGGGATTCCCGTCAGGCAGAACTGGGCGGATCTTTCTTGGGATTTGGTGCTTGGCATTTGGAGCTTGTCTGTAATTCGGTGCTTGGGATTTGGAATTTGCCCGTGATCTTCCGTCCTCCGGCGTTTGGAGCATTTGGATTTTGTGCTTTGAGTTTGTTTCGGATTTCGTGCTTCGGATTTAGGATTTCCTTTCTCCAGCTTGTTGGAAACCCCTCGACCACCACGTTATCATACCCTGCCGTCAGGATATGGGAAAATGACGGACACGAAGCGGACAGGCAGAACCCGCATCATATGCTCGCTGACCGCCACGAGCGCAACCGAGATGCGACGCGACATGTTCGCCGCGGCCGCCGCCGGTGCCGACGCCGTCGAGCTGCGGCTGGACTACCTCCAGATCCCCCCCGCCAGGCAGGAGATCGCCGACCTGCTGGCCGGCGCGCCCGTCGAGACAATCGTTACATGCCGGCCCACGGCCGAGGGCGGAAAGTTTCGCGGCCCGGAGTCCGATCGGCTTGCCATCCTCGCCAATGCCGTCCGGCTCGGGGCCGACTGGGTGGACGTCGAGGCCGCCGTCACGCCCCACTACTGGCCCGCTTCGGTCGGGCGGGTTATCCTCAGCCTGCACGACTTCAAACGATGCCCGCCGGACCTTGACGACATCGCGGCCCGGCTGGACGGCTCGGAGGCCGCCGTCAACAAGATCGCCTTCGCCGCCGCCGAGCCTCGAGACGCCCTGCGGGCTTTCGACGTTCTCCGCAATTGCCGCAAGCCCACGCTTGTCCTGGCCATGGGCCAAGCGGGCCTTGTCAGCCGGATCCTGGGCGGAAAGTTCGGGGCGTTCGGCACATTCGCCGCTCTGGCGCACGGGAAAGAATCCGCACCGGGCCAGCCCACCATCCGGGAACTGACCGACCTCTACCGCGTCAAGTCCTTGACGCCGGCCTCGGCCGTCTACGGCGTGATCGGCTGGCCCATCGCCCATTCGATGAGCCCGGCCATCCACAACGCCGCCTTCGCCGCCGCCGGAATGGACGCCTGCTATGTGCCTCTGCTCATCGAGCCCGGCCCAGACGACTTCCGCCGGTTCATGGACGCCCTGCTGGCCCGGACATGGATGGATTGCCGCGGCCTCAGCGTGACCATACCACACAAGGAGCACGCCCTGCGTTACGTCGGGGCCGACAACTGCGACAGCCTGGCCGTCAGGATCGGCGCGGTCAACACCATCACCATCGCGCCCGACGGTTCGCTCGCCGGCGACAACACCGACTACGCCGGCGCGATCGACTCCCTGGTCGCGGGCATGGCAATCGCCCGCGAGGACCTCGCCGGCAGGCGCGCAGCCGTGCTCGGCGCCGGTGGCGTCGCGAGGGCCATCGTCGCAGCGCTGATGCACTATGGCTGCGAGTTGACCGTCTACAACCGCACCGTGAAACGCGGGCGGCAACTGGCCGAGGAGTTCGGCGCAGCCTTTGACGGGCTGGACAACCTCGACCGCCTCGACGCCGAGATCGTCATCAACTGCACCTCCATAGGCATGTACCCCGACGTGGACTGCTCGCCGCTGGCGCCCCTGGTAAAAATTCCCCCGTGCGTCAAGGCCGTGTTCGACACGATCTACAACCCCGTCGAGACGAGACTCATCCGCCAGGCCCGCGCCGCCGGCTGCGCCGCCATAACGGGCCTGGATATGTTCGTCAACCAGGCCGTCGCCCAGTTCGAACGCTGGACCGCAAAGCCCGCCCCACGCCAAGTAATGCGAGAAGTCGTCGCCCGAAAACTGGGGGCCTGCAACGAGAACGAATAACTCCCCGCAACGTGCGAAGGTCCAGGGGGATCTGCTCGCTGACCGCCGCCAAGAGGCTTCTGCGCAAATCCTCGCCCAGTCGGTATAGTCTCATGGAACTCGGGATCACTGGCGGGAGCCTCGCCATGAAAACAGCTTTGGTCGGTGCAATAGTTGTCCTGGTCTTGGGGAGCACTGGTTGTATGTGGCCCGCCGCAACATACGTCCACGGAACGGCCGCGGTGGGGCAGCCAGACTTACATCAAGCATTTTCCTCGCAATCGCCGCAAACAGAGAAGCCAACCAGAGTGATCGTGGTGAAGTATTGGCGCATCCAGGAACTGTTCAATTCGGACAGGATGAAGTTCGAGTTTTTCGGGGCAGAGGCCACCGACCGAGCGGGGTTCCTCATCTCTTTTCCTCTTCGTTTCTACCCCGCAGTCTGGACACCTGCCCTGGGAACCCAGCACTTGCCGCCTGATGCAGGGCTTGTAGTCTTTGCCGAGGGGCGATGGCCAACCCACATCGTTGCCAATGACGGGCGGCGATGTTGCGAGGCCCCAACCACAGGCGACCGACATTGGCACGTGTCTCTTCAACCAATGAACCAAGTCCCAACCTCCCGCCAGCCTGCCAAGGGTTGGGATAGGGAGGAATTTCCGCCCTTGACGCCCGACAAACTTGATAGCGTGCTCAAATGGAACGGTAGTGTGACCGAGGCTGATCGGGAGATGTGCTGCCAGCAGTTGGAACAACTGCTGGAATACTGGCGAAAAAACCCATCGCCACCGTCCCGATAAGCCGTTTTCGACTGAAGGCTGATTAGATGGTATTAGCCCGCTGCAAGAATTGAAAGTCGGTCCTATCTCGTCCTTGTGTACGAGGAGATATCCCGGTAGTTGAAGAGTCATTGCGGGAGTGGTTTCTTAGTCCCGGCAGGGACGTTTGCGAATAGCCACGCGGCGCAAGCCCGTGGTAACTGTACCCCCAATCCCGAGAGCCCCTGTGGGGGCGATTGAGCGGTTTGGCATGCCCAGCGGCCGGCAGTCGCCCCGCATCCGGGGCTCTGGGAACATCGCGGTCGGCCTCCCACGGGCTTGCGCCGCGTGGCTATCAGCAATCGCCCTGCCGGGCTCAGGAATCTCCGTGCCGGAACAATACTTCACACACTCGCAAAATGAGCTCGGACAATAAGCCCTGCCAATGACCTCTTGCCTGCATTGTCGCGGCGGGTACAATGGGCCGCCTGGGCTTTCGCGGAAATAACGCTTTATCAGGTATCACGCAGGAGCTTTATTCATGGCGGACGCGGTCAGGAAGATCGTTTTGGCGTATTCCGGCGGGCTGGACACCTCGGTGATCCTGCCCTGGCTGAAGGACAAGTATGGCTGCGAGGTCATCGCCATGGCTGCCGACGTAGGCCAGGGCGCCGGCGAGCTGGACGGCATCGAGGAAAAGGCCCTCGCCAGCGGCGCCGGCAAGTGCATCGTCAAGGACCTCCGCAAGGAGTTCGCCGAGCAGTACTGCTTCCGCATGATGATGGCCGGGGCGGTCTATGAGAACGTCTACATGCTGGGCACCTCGATAGCCCGGCCGCTGATCGCCAAGGCCCAGGTCGAGGTCGCCCTGAAGGAGAAGGCCGACGCCGTCAGCCACGGCGCCACCGGCAAGGGCAACGACCAGGTGCGGTTCGAGCTCACGTTCATGGCCCTTGCCCCTCAGCTCAAGATCATCGCGCCGTGGAAGGACCCGTCGTTCGAGCTGACCAGCCGGGAGGCGGCCATCGAGTACGCCAAGGCCCGCGGCATCCCGATCCAGCAGTCCAAGAAGAAGATCTACTCCCGCGACCGCAACCTCTGGCACATCTCGCACGAGGGCGCGGACCTCGAGGAGTTGACCAACATGCCCAAGGACGACCTTTGGGTGATGTCCGCGCCGGTCCGCAAGGCCCCCGGCGCGCCAGCGCGGGTGCAGATCGACTTCAAGCAAGGCAGGCCCGTGGCGCTGGACGGCGTGCGCCTGGCCGGGCATGAGCTTATCGCCAGGCTCAACGCCATCGGCGGCAAGCACGCGATCGGGCAGGTGGACCTCGTCGAAAACCGCCTGGTGGGCATCAAGAGCCGCGGCGCCTACGAGACGCCCGGCGGCACGATCCTATACCAGGCCCACCAGTCGCTGGAGTCGGTTACGCTCGACCGCGAGACGCTGCACTACAAGCAGCTAGTCGCCCTGAAGTACGCCGACATGGTCTACAACGGCCAGTGGTTCTGCCCGCTGAGGCACGCGCTGGACGCCTTCGTCGAATCCACGCAGAGGAACGTTAGCGGCACCGTCCGCGTGCAACTCTACAAGGGCCGGGCGCAGACCGCGAGCATCGAGTCGCCCAACAGCCTGTATTCGGGCAAGCTCGCCAGCTTCACCATGGGCGATGAATACACACCGTCCGACGCCACCGGATTCATCCGCCTATTCGGGCTGCAAATGAAGGGCCGGGGCAAAATGTAAGCCCGCCGCCGCGGCTTGCAAACGCACAGCCCGCGCGGTAGCTTCCGCAACAACATGGAAGTTATCCTAACCATATTCCTGTTCGCACTTGGCGCCTGCGTGGGCAGCTTCCTCAACGTCGTCATTTGGCGGCTGCCGCGAGGGGAAAGCATTGTCTTTCCGGGCAGCCACTGCCCGCACTGCGGCCGGGCTATCGCATGGTACGATAACATCCCCCTGCTGAGCTGGATCGCCCTTCGCGCAAGGTGCAGGCGCTGCAAGGCGCCGATCTCGCCGCGGTATATCGTGGTCGAGGCCGTCACGGCCGTGATGGTGGCCGGGCTGTTCGTGTGGCTTTACATGGCTCGCCTGCGGTCCGGCGCGGTCGACATCCGCGAGACCTGGCCGATGTTCCTGGCCCACGCCGCCCTGTTCTGCGGCCTGCTGGCGTGCAGCCTGGTAGACATCGAAAGCTGGATCATACCGCTGGAGGTCTGCTGGCTGGTTTCGCTGGTCGGCGTGGTCTGTGCCGGCGCATCGCCGCCGCCGGAGAGTTTTCTGCCCGCGGTCTCACCGGCCGCCGGGGCGATGGCCATTGCAGCCGTCGTCGGACTGGGCATCGCTATGCTGCTCGTTCACTACGGATTCATCCAGCGGAGTTTCCTGGACGCCGAGGACCGCCCGGCTGTCGAGTTGGCCGCCAGGCAAGCCGCCAGGCACCCGAACGAAGCCAATGCCTCCAGAGACAAGAAGGCGCGCCAGGACAAGAATTCCGCTAAGTGCGCCGCCAAATCCGCCGCCAAGCCCGCAAAGCAGCAGGCGCCCATCAGAAGCGTGGCCTTCGGCAAGGAGCACGGCGTCTCGCCGCGGCGCGAGATACTCCGCGAGGTGCTCTTCCTGGCCCCCGCCGTCATCCTGGCCGTCGCGGCCTGGCTGCTCGTGATGAAAGTGGGTCTTGTCCACCGGGCCTGGTTTGAGATTAACGACCCCGCCCGGACCGCTTGGGCGCCGCACCTGACCGCCGCCCTGGCGGCACTGCTGGGATACCTCGTCGGCGGGCTGTGGATCTGGGCGTTTCGCATCTTCGGCACGCTCGGCTTCGGCCGGGAGGCCATGGGACTCGGCGACGTCCACATCCTCGCCGCCGTCGGCGCCGTTTGCGGTTGGGTCGTTCCCTCCATAACATTCTTCATGGCGGCATTCCTGGCCCTGGCGTGGGCCATGACCGTTTTCGTGACCAGAAAGCAGCGGGAACTGCCCTACGGCCCGTGGCTTGCGGCCGGTGCGCTTGTTACCGTGTTGTTTTACGATTACCTGCGGGAACTGCTTGGCCCCTACGCGGAAGTCCTCAAGGTTCTGAGCGGCGGCTGACTTGAGAGGAGACCATGGAAAACTTCAAGGGATACGTCTACACCATTTTCAGCGGCCTGCTGCTGGGGATCGCGCTGATCTTCACGGCCCTGCAGTGGGGAAACTACGGTGACGTCACGGCCTTTGGGCCGAGTGTCAAGGTCCGCACGATCTGGCTGGTGCTGGCATCGGCGGTCGGCGGAGTCCTGGCGTACTGGCTGATCCGTTTGCTGGCCCACGGCGCGGCGATACTCTGGAAGGTCCGGGCCGCCCGGCGCGCCGGCGGGCGGCAGAACCCGCCCGACGAGTCCGCCGCTCCCAAGGCTCCGCCGGCCCGGGCGCCGGACAAGCCCTGACTGGCGGCGCAAAATCACCAATTTGTGTGAAATCCGGCTGTAAGTTGCTATTATCTTATTGAGTTGAAACCATGGTCTTCGGGCATCGCCCTTCAGGGGCTGCTCGTCTGAAAGAAAAGGAGAACAAAATGAAGCGGATTAACCATTCCACATTCGCCGTCCGTGCCCTGGTCCTGGTCGCGATAGGCATTGCGTGCGTCGGCTGCTGCGACCCCGAGAAGAAGCAGATCCTGGCACTCACCCAGGAAAATAACCTCCTGCTACAAAAGAACAAGGAAACCAACGCCGAGCTTGCCAACGCCCGGTCGCGGGAAAGCCGGCTCATGGACCAGATGGACGCCAAGGACATGCAGTTGTTGACCGTTGAGACCGAGAACAAGGACCTCAAGGCAAAGCTCGGCGGCGGCCCCGCCGGCCCCGCGCATCCGCCCCGGCCCGGCGGAGAGACAATCGTCTACAGCGAGACCGTCGGCTCCGACGTGTTGTTCGAGGCCGGCAAAGCTGCGCTCACCGCCAACGGCAAGGCCCGGCTGGACAGGGTCGCGGCCACACTCAGGAGCAAGTATCCCGGCATGACCGTCCGGGTAATGGGCTACACCGACTCCGACCCCATCGTCAAAACCAAGAACCTCTGGAAAGACAACCTTGACCTTTCGGCCAACCGGGCCATGGAAGTCACGCGGCATCTCTGGAGCAAGGGCATCTCGGCCGAGCATGTCGAAACCGTCGCGATGGGCGCCACCCATTTCGTGGAGGCCAACACGACCAAGACAGGCAAGGCAGGCAACCGCCGGGTCGAGATTATCGTGGTAAAAAAGTAGCCGCCGCCGACCCTGACATATCAGTGCCGCGGTAGATGATCGCCATCATAGATTACGACATTGGCAACCTTCGCAGCGTGCAGAAGGCCCTCGAACACGTCGGCGCGGACGCCCGGCTGATCACCACGCCGCAAGAGCTTGCCCGCGCCGACAAGATCGTCCTGCCCGGCGTGGCCGCGTTTGGCGACGCCATCGAGGAGTTGCGTTCCATGGGCCTGGTCGACCCGCTGCGAAAGGCCATCGGCGAGGGCATGCCCTTTCTGGGCTTTTGCCTTGGCCTGCAATTGCTGTTCGAGACCTCCGGCGAAAACGGCCGGCATACCGGCCTGGGCATCCTGCCCGGAAAGGTCGTGCGATTCGACTTCAGTTCAGCCGACCTTGCCGGCCATCGGCTCAGCGTGCCCCACATGGGCTGGAACCAGTTCAAGATCCGCAGGCCCTGTGCAATGCTCGACGGCATCGACGAAGGCGCGTTCGTGTACTTTGCCCACAGCTATCACGTCGTCCCGGCCGACGAAACCGTAATCGCCACGACGACCGCCTACGGCCTGGAGTTCGTCTCGTCAGTCTGGAAAGACAACATCTTCGCCACCCAGTTCCACCCCGAAAAGAGCCAGGCCGTGGGCCTGAGACTGCTGGAAAACTTCGTCAGAATATAGGAATCTGTGAAGCATAAGTCCTATAAGTCCTATAGGACCTATAAGAACCATAGGCCCTCCCTGGTGTCCCGTGGAAATCCTCCCGGCAATTGACCTCCGCGACGGCAAGGTCGTTCGCCTTGCCCAGGGCGACTATGATCGCCAGACGATTTACCACGACGACCCCGTCGCCGTGGCGAAGCTGTTCGTCCAGGCCGGGGCGAAGTGGATCCACGTGGTCGACCTCGACGCCGCCCGAACCGGCACGCCCTCAAACGCCGGGGCGGTCCTCGCCGTCGTCCAGGCCGTCGGCGCCGACGCGCGCGTCGAGCTTGGCGGCGGCGCACGCGACACCGCGGCCGTCCAACGGATGCTCGAAAGCGGCGTCGCACGCGTGGTCGTGGGCTCAGCCGCGATGAAGGACTGGGCCTGGTTCGAGGCTCTCGTCGCCCGCGGCGACCTGGCTGGAAAGCTCGCCCTGGCGCTCGACGCCCGCGACGGACGCCTGGCTGCCCGTGGCTGGACCGAGCAGCTCGAGACCGCCGCCGCCGACTTGGCCCGACGCGCCCGCGGCTGGGGCCTCGGGGCAATCGTCTACACCGACATAGCCCGCGACGGCATGCTCTCGGGCGTCAACCTCCAGGCCACCGCGGAGATAATCCGGGCAACTGACGTGCCCGTTATCGCCTCCGGCGGCATATCGAGCCTCGACGACGTCCGGCAATGCGCACGGATAGGATGCGCCGGGGCCATCATCGGCCGGGCGTGGTACGAGGGAAAAATAGACCTGGCTGAGGCTTGCTTAGCGGCCGCTGAAGCACTATAATGCAAAAGGAGATGGCGGGAAAAAGTTGTTTTTTTGGCCAAGCATGTTGTATTATGCTTTCTGAGGAGCGGCTCAGCGATCTGCCGCCTGACAGGTCCGGCATGGCAGTTGGCGGCGATCCGGTTTGGGGGGGCAGCGGAGGGGCGAGCCTCCACGGGTCCGGCCTCGGCATTTGACTCTGGTTCCGCACCACTCAGCGGCTCGGTGGTTTCGTTGAATGGGTTGTTCACAGTGGGATATCGTTTAGGAAGGTTTCTGCAATGAATCAGCAGTCTGCTGCCATGGATGACCAGACCAAGAGCGACAAGTCGCCGGATCAGGATGCCCGGCTGATCATGGGTTCCGGCGTCCTCGAGATCACGGAGAAGGGCTACGGCTTCCTCCGGCAGGCGAAGAACAACTACCGTGCCACGCCGGGCGACATCTTCGTCGGCAAGGACTATGTCCGCCATGCCGGTCTGCGCACCGGCCTGTTCGTCGAGGGCAAGGTGCAGGCCCCGTCCAAGAAAAAGGGCGGACCGAAGCTCGAGGTCCTGACCAAGATCAACGGCCGGCCCGCGGAGGAATACACCGACATCATCCCATTCCAGGAGATGACCGTCGTCGACCCGCACCCCATGATGAAGCTCGAAACGCCGGGCGGGCCCATGGAAATGCGCGTGCTGGACCTCATCTGCCCCGTCGGCAAGGGCCAGAGGGGCCTCATCGTCGCCCCGCCGCGAGCGGGCAAGACCATCCTCCTCCAGCAGATCGCCAACGCCATGGCCATCAACAGCCCCGAGTGCTACGTGTTCATCCTGCTGGTCGACGAACGGCCTGAAGAAGTCACGGACTTCAAACGAAAGTGCGAGAAAGCCGAGATCGTCGCCTCCAACAACGACCAGGAAGTCTCCAGCCACGTCCGGGCAGCCGAGTTCACCATCGAACGCGCCAAGAGAATGGCTGAGTTCGGCCAGGACGTCGTCATACTGCTGGACAGCCTCACTCGCCTCGGCCGGGCCTACAACCGCTCCATAGAGACCTCCGGCCGAACCATGACCGGCGGCATGGACATCCGCGCACTTGAGACCCCCAAACGACAGTTCGGCGCCGCCCGTAAAGTCGAAGGCGGAGGCAGCCTGACCATACTTGCCACCGCACTGGTGGAAACCGGCAGCCGGATGGACGACCTGATCTTTGAGGAATTCAAGGGCACCGGCAACATGGAACTTCAACTCGACCGAAAGCTCGCCGAACGCCGCATCTGGCCGGCTGTGTCCATACCAAAGAGCGGCACGAGAAAAGAAGAACTGCTGGTCGATCCGTGGAAGCTGCCCAAGCTCCACATGCTCCGCCGAACACTCAGCAGCCTCAGTGTCGATGAGGAACTGCCCCAACTCCTGCGGGCCCTCGAAAAGTTCTCCAGCAACGAGGAATTCCTCCGCCACCTCGAGGCGATGGCACGCTGATGCAGTAGCCGGCTACCGGCTACCCTCAACAAAAACGGGCCGTCCCTCCGATTGAAGGAACGGCCCGTTCGATTTTTACTACGGTGTGGCCGGAGCCGTTTACAGCACGGCGTTCTTCGCGGCCTTGGCGATGCGGAACTTCAAGGCCTTCTTGGCCTTGATCTTGATCTTCTCACCGGTGGCTGGGTTGCGGCCCCAACGAGCGCTGCGGCTGACGAGGATCAGCTTGCCCAGGCCCGGAATCGTGAAACTGCACCTCTTGGCCTCCTTGCAGGCCAATTGGACAAGGTTGTCGAGCACCGCGACAACGTCCTTCTTCGACAAGCAAGTCGCCTTAGCCAATTCCGCCATGATCTGTGCCTTCGTCATCGCTTTGCAGGCTTTTGCCATTTCTCTCGCTCCTTCTTCTAGGATGACCGAAAACTAAACATCTGTTTCTTGCCATATCTTCGACGGCCCTCGAACGTCCTTGCCGGACCGTCGCGACATGCCCGGATCACGCGATCCGGTTATTACGCTTCAATGGTGCCCGCCGCATACAGGCCAGTCAAGCCGAAAAAACTCATTTCAACCAATAAAATACGGTCTCTCGTTACACCCCCCACCGCGGGCCTCCCGTGCCTGCTCCGCGCCGGGGCGACAAAAACCACCACCACGCAGGTTTCCTCCCCCTTGTACATGCCGGCCCAACCGGTATATTATGCCTCCACGACTCCCGGAGAGGTGCCGGAGCGGCCGATCGGGCGGCATTGGAAATGCCGTGTACCTTCGCGGGTACCGTGGGTTCGAATCCCACCCTCTCCGTTTCGACGACCATGCCCTGACATAACTCGTTGGGGCATAGGTGTTTGTATTTGACTCGTTCTCCCGGCCTTCCTTATCGAGCTATTCCTTTGCTTACCTCAACCCGCCGCCGCGCACAGGGCCGGCAGGCCAAGCG
>Ga0315285_10003078_pt1 | contig 17458 bp, 6 predicted proteins | sample YL17G09_36_MG_FD_203698 | JGI IMG/M metagenome (GOLD analysis project Ga0315285, IMG submission 203698) | Sediment microbial communities from Yellowstone Lake, YNP, Wyoming, USA - YL17G09_36 | ecosystem: Environmental > Aquatic > Freshwater > Lake > Sediment | place: USA: Wyoming | collected... | reverse complement strand
GGATCTGCGGGGCCGACATGGCCGAGCCGCCGATCACGCGGATCTTGTCTGCTGAGGCGGCCAGCAGGTCCTTGAGTTCGTCGGCGTCGCCCTGCCACTTTGCCAGCGCGGCGGGGTCATCGAAGGTAAACTCGGCGACGTTGCCGACGAGGCACTGGAACTCGCCCGGCTTGGCGCTACCGACGGGGGCAAGCCACAACACGCCGTCGTCGCCCGGCCTGCTCTTTGCGTCGCGCCCGGTAAGCCGCTGCGCGGCTGCCTTGGGCCAGAAGGCCCCGGCGTCGGGGTAGTGGTCTTCCGGCGCGGACAGCCGGCCGGCCTCCTCGAGCTTCTGGATGTGGTCCTTCTGCCGCTGCCAGGCCTGGTCGCGGAGGTTGGCGCCGGCGGCTGGGTCGTCCTTGAGCGTCGCCTTGGCGGCGGCCCATTCGTCGCTGCCCGGCAGCCTGCAACCGAGCAGGTAGGCGAAGTAAACCGCCCCCGCGGCCGAGATGTGCTGCATGGGCGCCGCGGGCCCCGGCGAGCCGACCTTGGCGCCGGCGTAGTAGAAGTCCGCGGGGTTGAAGCCAAGCGGCAGCCTCACCCACGCGGGCGCCTCGATGATCTCGCCGCCGGGATTCAGGTCCCATGTTCGTGGCCCGAGTCGCCCGTCGGCGTCGGGCGTCTCGAAGGTCCGCAGCAACTTTTTCACCGCCGGCCAGTGCTTGCCGGCGGCGGCGACCTGGACGACCTGGATAAAAAGCCCGACTGGCGCTTCGGTCGTGCAGAGGTAGCTGGCGGGCTTGCCCCGCGGCTCGACGCGGATGAACTCCATGCTGTAGCGGTTGTCGCGGTCGGCGGGCCAGTCGAACCGCACGGTCCGGCCGTCCCGCGAGGCCTGGGGCTTCCACCCGGCCAGCGCGAGCCCGGCCTTGGCGAGGTCGGCGCCCTCGTCTTTAGCCGCGGAAATGGCCGAGAGCTCAGCCAGCAGGCCGGCGACGGGTTCCTTGTCGGCCAGGCCGGGCATCTTCCTCACAGCCGACACGAAGTCGCGAACACGCCGGCGCACGGCCTGGTCCTCCGCGGCGGATGCGGCGCTGTCGAGCAGCTCGTGCCGCAGTTCGCGAAGCTCCATGCGGAAGCCGCACGCCGGGGAGAGCCCGGCCGCCTGGTTGGCGTCGAGGAAGAACTGGTCGGCGCGGGCGACGGCGACGTCGATCTGGCCCGGGTCGCTCAGCGCGAGGAAGTGAGTCTTCCAGCGCAGGCGGACCTGGCTGACAAGCTCATCGGCGAGTTGCTTGCCGCGAGCGGGATCCTTCTCGGCGATCCGCGCATAGACGTTGCTCAGGTCGCGGTGCAGGATTCGTTCGACGTTGAACGATTCCCTGTCGGCGGGCCAGCCGGGCAACTGGCCCAGCCGCTTCCAGGCCGCGCGGGCGGCCTCGAAATGGTCGGTCGCCATTACCGCGGCCTCGGATGCGAGGTTGACGGGGTCGTTGAGCTTGGCGATTTCCTCCAGCCGGGCGACCCGCCGGGTCACCGGTCCGAGGGCCTCGACGAGAGCCTGGTCCTTCCATATCGGATGGGACCGCCACTCGATGCAAAGCTGCGCGATGGTCTTGTCCTGCCCGGCGGGCTTTTCGTCCAGGGCGGCCCCGAGCCTCAGCGCATCGTCGATCGCGTTGAACGCGGCCATCACATCGGCGACCTGCTTTTTCCACGCCTCGAAGAGGCCGGCAAGCTTCTTGAACTCGGCCTCGAACGCCTCGTCGCGAACGATCTCGTCATCCTTCCAGCCGAGCCGCGAAAGGGCTTTTTCCAGCACGGCCTCGCGCTGGCTCATCGTCACCTCGCCGGCCAGCAGGCGGTGCCAGTCCTTGTCTCGCGGCTGGACGCCAAGCTCGGGCGGCAACTGCTTGTCCAGCTCGGTCAGGTCCTTCTCAAGCTTCTCGACCTTGGTCGTCAGCCGGGCCATGTCCTCGAGCTTCTTCAGGTCGCCGATGCGGTCGCGCCAGTATTTGTTGATTTGCTCGGACTGGGCCGAGACGCCGGCGGGTATGTTCGCTATGTACGCATCGCGTCCGCCCGCGGCCCGCGCCAGCGCGGGACCGACCTGCCTGGCAAGCTGCGCCACGTCAGCCGCGAAGGCGGCCGTGGTATCGGCGATGCGGCTCTTGTTCTGGCGGTCCCACCGCAGGGCCAGCAGTTTCTTTTGCTCGGCCTGAAGCGCGACGAGCTTGGTTTCCAGCTTCGCGGCGTCAGGCGAGGAGTATTTCTTCTTGAGGTCGTCGATCTTTCCCGCAAGGGCCGTCAGCTCTTGCTGGCGGCGCTTAGCCCAGTTGTCTTTCGTTCGCGGGTCGGCGGCGGCTTCCAGCCGGGCAAACTGCTCGCTGCGGATGGACGCAAGCCAGCGGGGGAATATCTCACCCTTTGCCAGGTCCTGCTCCGCCACGAGCCCGCTGAGCAGCGGGTCCTTTTCGACCATTGGCATGTCGACCTTGTCGCGCCAGTTGTCATGGACGAACGCGACGAGCGGCGTGCCGATCGAGCGGGCATCCTTGAGCCGCCCGCTCATTGTGGCGAGGTCCCTTTCGGCGCCGGAGCCTGCCGGCGATTTCGCGGACATGGCGACGTAGTCGCCGAATCGCGCCAGCACCGCGTTGCCGGACCGCCGGAGCACATCGGCCTGCTGCTGGACTTCTTTCCAGACGCCCTCAAGCTCGGCGGCCTGGCCCGCCGCGTCGAGCACCTCATCTATTCGCCCGGGCAGGGCCGGCGCCTGGTCGCCGGGCTCGGGGGAAGTGATGTGCTGTGCCCTCGCGGCGACCGTGGCGAGATAGTCCGCCTGGAGCAGCCAGTTGCGTTTGCGGTACGTCCCGGCCTGTTCCTTCAGGTTCGCCAGGGCGGGCCAGGACGCGGGGGTAAGGCTTTCGCGGATTTCGCCGAGCGCCTTTATGGCCTTGGCGGTTTTCTCGATGCCCTCGGGCGTCCGCGCGCCGGCGGGCGGGGCGTCGGCAAGATTCTTCAGGTGCCTGCCCGTGACGGATGCGATCTGCTTGGGGTCGAGCACCAGTTCGCGAGCGAAGACCTTCCGCAGCACCGGCACGACCGTCGCGGCCAGGTGTGGGTCTTTTGCCCACCGCTCCACGCGCAGCTCGTTGGCGTCGGCCAGGAAAGGCGCGAACCAGTTGAAGGACTCCATGCACAGGTCGCGCCATGCCCTGGCGTCGGCGGGCTTCATCATCGAACCGTCAACGCCGTTGCCGCCGGGCCGCGGCGCCGCCGTCGGCTGGCCGGGCGCGGGCCAGAACGTTACCAGTGCCGCCACCAGTCCAGCCAGAAGGGCAAGGACCGCCACGACTATCAGGGCGGTGCGGAGGGTCTTGCTTCGGCCGATGGACATCCTGTCGGGGACCTCGCCGCCATCCTTGCGGAGCCTCCTCGGCGCCGCGGCGGCTGGTCGCAGGACGACCTGCTCGAGCTTGCCTGCCCGGGCGTCGTCGATGAGCTGCTTGGCGCGGGCGCGGAAGGCGTCGTCGAGGGTGTAGGGAATCTCGCTGGCAAGCGGCAGGGCTTCTTTCGACGCCTGGAAGCAGAAGAACTGGTTCGGCGCCGGCTCGCCGACGATGATGTCCAGCCAGCTTTGGCCGGCGCGGTACATCGCCCAGACCTCCGTGGCCGGGTCCAGGCTGGTGAATAGAAAGCTCAGCCAGCGCGGGATAATCTCCTCCGGGCTGTCGCCGCAGGCTGGAACTCGCATCTGGATGGGCCGCAGCGTGCCGTTTTTCGCCGCGGCGGCGTAGTTCCCGCGGGCGTAGTCGTTCGTCTCGCGCTCCATCTGGTAGAGGATCCGCAGGAGCCCCTCGTGACCGTCGAGCATTTCGGGGCGGTCGGCAAGGGCCGCCACGGCGGCAGGGGATACGACGAATGCCCCGTCGCCCGCGCCGGCGGCCTCGGCCAACTCGCGCAGCTCGCGCCGCGCCCGGTCGGTGATTGCGACCACCTCGGCAGCGGTGACGACGGCCTTGCACCGGGCCTCGACCTCGGCCAGCCGCGGCAGGACCTCTCGCAGGATCCACGGCAGCGGCAGGTTGCTGCACTGCACGAAGACAACCATGGGATACCGGCTGCGGCCCTTGCCGTCGGTGCTGGACCACAGCCGGCCGACGACGATGTCGCCGGCGGTCCGGCAGAGAAGGACGTGGTCGAAGCCGTCCACGCGCTGAGCGCCGCTGAGATTATCCCACGCGCCGGCGTCGATGGTCCCGCCGATACCCTGCACGTAAAGCAACTGCTTGAGCGAGGCCAGGTGCTCGGTCTCGATGCCGATGTCCTCAATGTGGTCGTTCCAGCCGGGGTGCTTGCCGAAGGCCGCCAGGAAGACCTGGCCGGCCGCGCGATCGTCTCTGTTGCCCCGTGCCAGACTCAAATTAGCGCCTCTTAATCCAGTTCGGATGATTCAAATTCGAAATTCGAATCTCGAAATCCTAAACAAATTCAAATTTCAAAATACAAATGTCTCAAACCTTCAGTTAGGTAGATCATTGATATATATCGATCTGACACTTCCCGTTTCGTGCTTTGAATTTCGAGTTTTGAATTTGTTTCGTATTTCGAGATTCGGATTTCGAGATTCCCGCCGGCGCCAGCCGACGGGCAAGCCGGCGGCGTCAGGGCCACTGGTCAAGCTTCGGCAGCGGCTTGGCGAACTCCAGTTCCAGCCACAAAGACCTTGGCTTGGCCTCGGTGTCCTGGATGGTCACCTGCGCGTTCCACTTGAGCCCCTTTTCGTCGGCGGGTCGTGCCTTCAGCGTGTGAATCATGCGAATCGCCGCCCAGGCGCCGGGTATGGTCATTGTGCGATCTACCTTGTCCGCGCGGACATCGTCCGGGAAGCGGTAGAACTTCAGGACGACCGAATCGTCCGGGTAGCTGACCTTGCCGACCTCGGCCGGCTCGGCCTGGGTAATGTTCTTGATGCCCGTCCGGGTGCCGCGCTGGGCAATCTCCAGCACCGCCCAGATGCCCAGAACGCTCTGGGCGCCCTCGTCGAGGATCTTCTGGTTCTTCTCGTCGATGATCCGCACGATGCACGCGGCCTTGTCGGCGCCTGCCGGCAGGCCGTCGAGCAAGGCCTTGGCCTTCATGCACCACGCCCGCCGGGCGGGCTCCAGGCCAAGCCCGCAGAGCCGGTCGAGCTGCTGGTCGATGACCTCGAACGTCCGCGTCCTGGCGCCGCCGCCGATGGTCTTGCTGTCATAAAGCTGGGCCGAGCCGAGCACGGTGGCCAGGGCCTTGTTGGCCGCGGCAACCTCGTCGGCTATCAGTTCCTTCTCGGTCTCGTTGGGCTTGCCCAGCGGGAACCGCCCGTACTTGCGAAGGGCGTCAAACTGGGCCAGCACGTTGATGTCGACCTCCCTGGCCAGCAGGCCGAGGCCCGTGTAGGCCAACTCCTTCCAATACTTTTCCGAGATCATCGTGTCGACCCCGGCCGAGAACGGGATGTAATCGTCGATGAACTGGCTTGGCGTCCTGGCAAGGATGACCTTTCTCGCGGCCTCGCCGTCGGCGCTGAGGTCCTTCCACCGCCGCAGCCAGGCTTCCCATGATCCGCCATAGGTGGACAGGCCGAAGCGCCCGATATCCCTGGTGAGGTCGGCGAGAACCAGGTCGTACTTGGGCTTGCCGGCGGCGGGCACGACAGGCTCGATCTCCTTGAGCGACGAGACGATCGTCCGCCCCAACCCCTCGAGGTTCTCGGTAACCGTGCGGACCTGCATGCCGATGAGGTCCTTCTGGAAGTCCTTCCAGCTTGCCGAGCCGTAGGCCAGGTCGGCCAGCACTTCCTTGGTCCAGTACGACTGGTACTGATCGAGGTACGCCGTGTAGGCGTCCTGTCGCGACTGGTAAAGCGCCGCCAGCTCGGTGCGGTTGATCACATCCGCCGCGGTCGGCGAGCCTGCCACGGGCACGGCATAGCTTGCGATGGTGGTCCACCCGCCGAACGTGGCCGCGGCGGCCTTGGGGTGGAACTTGTCCGGGAACATCTCATCCTTCTTGAACTTCGTGCCGGGAATGACCGGCCGGGCTATCTTTTCCTTGGCGGCCTTGGCGACCTCGCCGGCGACGGCGTCGGCGGTCTTGGGCGCGCTTTCCAGCACGCCCTTGAGCAGGGCATAGATCTGCTTTCGCTTGGCGAGCCGGTCGGTGACAAACTTCGAGACCGTCTGGGCGTCCTCGAACCTGAAGCCCTTGGGACTGAGCGAGTAGAGGTCGCCGATTCGCCTGTCGGCGCCGGCCGACGCCTGCTGCACGGCCGCCACCGTGGAGGCCAGGCTGGCCATCTCGGGCACGGGGTCCTTCCTGATCAGCTCGGCATTGGAGGTTTTGTACATCTCGGCCCGGACGGCGAACAGGCGGGCCCGCTCGGCCTTGAGAGCCTTTCGCAGGTTCTCGTCTCGGACATCGACGAGGTCCAGGTAGAGCGGGTCCAGCACGGCCAGCTCCTGGCGCTGCTTGTCCTTCTGGTACTGCTCCTGGAGCGTGGCCAGCGAGTTGCCCACCTTGTCCTCGACGACGACGAGATGCTTGCGGACCAGCTTGACGTCGGCATTCTCGGCGCCGGCGGCGTCGGTGGCGGGCCTTTTCTTAGGCTTGGCGGCGGCAGTCAGGGCCTCGTGCGGGCTCTTGGCATGCGCCATCCGCTGGGCGATGGTCACGTCATAGGCCTGGACCAGCGTGCGGTTGCCGAGCTTGACGGCCTCCATGGCGGCATCGATCTTTCCGGCCTCCGCCGTCACGGCTGCCAGCCGGCCGGTCCATTCGCCGGCGACCTTGTCGAGCGTTTCCTTGGTGTCCGGCTGGGCGGGCTCGGCGGCGTAGCGGTCATCGACGCGGATGAGTTCCTCCTCGGCCTGGCCGAAGCGGACCAGCGCATCCTTCAGCACGGTGATGGCGCCGAGTATCTCGCCCGCTTCGACCCCCTTCCAGAAGTCGATGAACGACTCGATGCCCTTGTCGACGGCCGCGACCGACGACTCGGCCCCGGGCCAACTCGCGTGCGGCGGCCAGGACTGCTGGCTGGCGCCGTACGTCCAGTCCATCGTGTCCTGGAAGTTCCGCAGGTCGTTCTGGCGGTAGTCCTTGTAGTCCTGGGCGTCCTTGAGCACGTACTGGAAGAGGGCGTTGGGATCGATCATCTCCGACTCGGCGGAATATGCGCCCTGCTTTTCCAGCCGGACCAACTGCACCAGCGCCCCGGTTGCCTGGGGCGACCACTTGCCGCCGGGCTTGAGGACCTTCCGGCGTGCGCTGTCTATCAGCGGCCTGAGCACCCCGGCCTCGAGAAGCGCCGCCTGGGCTTTGCGGCGACTGTCGTTCATGTTCTTGGTGAATATGGCGGCGAGGCTGAAGACCCACGGCACGTGGATGTCGTTCTGGACAAGCTTCATCGTGTCGGAATGGAACTTGCCGACTGAGATCTTCGCGCCGTTTGGCATCTCGATCTCGTTTCTCCCGCCGTAGCTGTAGTTGGTCGAGCCCGCGAACTCCGGCGAGACGATCGGCACCCAGTAGTTGTTCTCATCCCACTTGTCTTTCTCAGCCGCGGCGGCCCAATACTGGCTTTCGGCGCCGATGCTCTTCTGGAAGCTGCTGATGCCCCACCACGTAAAAAGCCCCAGCGCGACGACGGCGAGGAACCCGCTGGCCAGCACGACGGCCTTTCGGCGGCGCTGGTGGCGCTTGGCGTTGGTGGCGTTGGTGATCAGGCCCTTCTCGCGGAAGACCTTGTTCATGAACAGGTCGCGGAGGAAGTACGCCCGGTCTCGCTCCCAGACCTTGCCCTCGGGCAGGCTCTCGACGGGCACGCCGAGCACCTCAGCCAGTTCGGCGTCCAGGGCTGAACCCTCCCGCATCGAACTGGTGAAGTAGATGCCGCGAAGGAACAGGGGCTTGGCCGACCACTCGCCCGCGACGAAGATCATCTCCAGGTACCGCCGCAGGCGCGGAGCGATGGTCATCAGCGAGTGAGGCAGGGCATACAGTGCATCGACCTGGTCGGTCCGCCTGGCCGAGGGGTCGTCCGCGTTGACCGGGTCCAGCAGCAGCCCCAGCCGGCGGCGCTTGAGTCTGGCGGCCACCGTCTGGAGGTGATCGGTCACCAGCTCGGGGTTGAACGACTCATCCAGCGGGGCCGGATTCGACCAGCCCATCATCTGGTGCTGGAGAGTCGGGTCGGTGATGTCCTCGAAGAACTCGCGGAAGCCGTTGATCAGGTCGCACTTGGTGATCATCACGAACACCGGGAACCGCACGCCCAGGGCGCGCTGGATCTGGTCGAGCTGCTGGGCGATCTTCGCGCCCTTGCGCTCAAGGGTGTCGGCGGTGTCCTTGATCAGCGAGTCGGCCGGGATGCACAGCAGCATGCCGTTGATCGGGCAGTTGGGACGGTTGGTCCGAAGCAGCTTGAGGAACTCGCGCCACTCGGTGGTGGCGCCGGGGTCCACTTCCTCGAACATGAGCCGCCCGGCCGTGTCCAGCACGACGGCGTGGTTGGTGAACCACCAGTTCATGTTGATCGTGCCGCCGACGCCCTGGAGCTGGTCCTGGAGTCCGGGGGGGAAGCCGACGTTGCAGTGCCGGATGGCCTCGGTCTTGCCGCTGCCCGGCTCGCCTACCAGCACGTACCACGGCAGCGAGTAGAGGTTCTTTCCGGCGGACTTGAACTTCTCGACGCCGTCCTCGAAGTTCTTTCGGATGTCGTCCAGCCGGGCGCGGCGCGCGGGTTCGGCAACGCCCTGCGGCGTCGTGGCGAGGTTGTCGCGGAGGCTCCGCTCCATGGGCCTGGCCTTGCGCTGGCGGTACTTCTGGACCAGCCAGTAGAACCCGCCCATGAGCACCGCCACCAGCAGCGTGCCGATGCTTATGTAGTATAGAAGCTGCGGCGAGGCGACTCTGTAGAGCAGGTACGAGGCGCTGCCCAGGGCGGCAACGCCGCCGCCGGCGGCTCCCATCTTGGCTTGTTGGGACATGGAATCAAAGGCCATCGTGCTACTCCTTGTTCGGGTCCTTGGCGGCCGAGGCCGGGATAACCTTCACCGCCACGGGCGCCGACTGCTGGCGATCGATGATCTGCTTGGTGGAGGCCTGGATGCCGGAGGACGCCGAGCTGAAAAGCAGGAAATTGGCCACGAACACGACGATAACCATGCCCACCAGCGCGATGGCGATTCCCGCCAGCTTCAATCCCGGCGGCTGGATGAGGTCGGAGGTGTCGACGTTCTCGTAGGCCTCGGGGCAGATGCGGGCGCCTTCATCGACGTCCATCTGCGTGCGTATCCGCGCGCTGATCTCAAGCTGCTTCTTGCGGAGATACTCAGGCTGGCCGGTGTACCAGCCGGTGAATCCCAGGCCCAGGCAGGTGTAGAAGACGGCCAGACGCTCGGTGGCTGCCTGGCTGGGGTCGGAGAGCGTCTCGTCCAGCAGGTCGAAGAACTTCTCGTCGCCCGCCAGCTCGTTTCGCTCGTAGGCCATCTCCTGCCACTGCCTGGCGAACGACAGGTTGCTTTCCTTGATCATGAAGTCGATGAAGAAGATCAGCGGCATCTCGATCTTGTCGAACTGGCTGACGAGGTTGCCCTCGGCGCCGGACTTGGACTTCATTTCATCGAGTATGCCCTCGATCTCGCTTCGCACGCGGGCAGGCTCGAAGCTGCCGCCCTTTCGACCTGACCGGTTGAGCCGGCAGATGTATTGAAGCAGCGGTTCGCAGAGTTCCAGTAGTGTCATGAGTTACCTCCAGGTACCGTCATGTACAGTGCCAATTCGAGATCGGAGGTCTCTATGCCCTCCCACCGAACGGCGATGGATTTTTCCTGCTTGATGCGTTCCCACATTCTCGTGCTCTCGGCCCGCATGAGCCTGAAGAAGTGCAGGCCGACCTGGCTCGGCAGCTCGAGCGGCGCGTGGCGTTCCTCGGCCAGGCGAATGCCCCAGATCCGCTGCTGGGCCAGCGTCTTGGCCATGAACTTGAACTTATCGGAGTCCTCGACGAGTTGGGCGAGCTGTCGCGGGTCCATCTGCGTCTTGATGCCCAGGAAATACTCGTTGGGGCGGTTGATTTGCTCATCGGTCAATTCGGCGACCATCAGCTTGCCCTCGCGGGTGAAATCGAGCTTCATGAAGCTCGGCGCCACCGTGCCGCGAAGCAGCCTGCGGATTCGCGTGCACAGCTCGGCGAAGCACACCAGCGGCTTGTCGTGGTCGTAGGCCGGCACGTCGTACATGTCGCGGTCCGGCACCAGCGCCGCCAGTTCGCCAAGCAGGCCGCGAAGCTCAAGATACATGTCCGACGGCGTGGTGTTCGGCGCCGCCGCCATGTGCCCGAGCCTGCCGGCGTAGCAGTTCAGCGTCCGAAGGCGGAGCATCTGCTCAAGCTGCAGGCCGCGCATCGTGTCGATGCTGAAGCCGCCGCGGGTGATCTGGAGGATCAGCTCGCCCCGGCTGGCCTCGACCTGGTTGCCCAGGTCGCGGATCATCTCCCGCAGCGTCGGCGAGCCGCCCAGCACAAGGCAGGGCGGCACGAAGCCCGGGTCCTGCCTGGGCAGGCCCACGTCCTCGCCGGTGGCGTGGGCGATCCGCAGCAGCCCGATGACCTCCAGGTCCGTCCGGTCGTCGTTGGGCAGAAGAAGCCGGGCGTTGACCTTCCGCGTGAGCACCGGCTGGGGGTTCTCGCCGGTGTTCTCGTCGTTCCAGGGCGTCTCGGTCACGCGGTAAATCCGCTTTGCCCGCCAGTCGTCGCCGCCGACAGCCAGGCTGTTGGCCTGGTTGCCGTACCAAAGCGGCACGCCCAGCATGACGTCGAACGTGGCGCTGGAGGCCTCGAAGATCGCCTTGATGTTCAGGGCCGGTATCTCCGCCGTGGCCGGGCAGTCCACCACCAGCCCGCTGGGCATCACCGCCCGCAGCGAGTCGAATTGCAGCAGCATGTTCTCCAGCGCGTCGCTCGAGAGCTTCGACTCGACCACGCCGTAGGGATACGCGTAGGCGAGCTTCCGCTCGGTTGCGGTGCTCTCCGTCAGGTTCCGCTGCATGCACTGAAGGTGGTGCGGCTGGAGAAACAATCCTTCGTGCCAATGAACTTGTCCGGGCATGATGCCACCTTCGGCCGACGGTGTTATCGGCCGAGTCCTTTCATCAGGTTCTCGGCATAGTTTGCGATGGTTTCCATGATCTCGTTTTCGATCGACGCCTCGTTCAATGCGCCGGCCAGTTCGACGTATTTCCTCCAGCACTTGGTGTCCTTGCCGACAAGGAAGCCTCCGCCTTCCATCGAGGCCAGGGCCTCGATCTCGTGCGGGCTGAAGCGAGCGATGTGCCTGCTGGCAAACTGCCTGCCGGCCTGGCCGACGGCCGAGACGAGCGAGGCGATGAGTTGGCGGAGCTTTTCGAGGTCCGCGGCGACCTGCCCTCGCGGCACGTCCTGGTCGCCGACAATGTTCCGCTTGAGAGTGTCCTGGAGCTTCTTGTCCTGGCGGATGTTGCTCTTGGGACTGATGCGCCGCCAGCTTCCCCAGCACAACTGGTCCAGGCGAAGGGCGAAGTCCGCCAGCATCCCCACCTGCTCCAGGGCGCGGACGGGGTCGACCGTGGGCTCGGTCAGCTTCAGTGCCAGGCGGAGCTGGGCCTCGGCCTCGGCCGGCCAGGCGCCCTGGCTGACCGTGGCCAGCCCGGCCTCCTTGAGCCGCTCGACGAGCACCTTACGCTCCTTGGGCCCAAGCTCGGCCGAACGCTCTATAAGCCTGGCCACAAGGAAATTGGGGTCCTGAAGCTCGCGCTGGTCGGTCGTGCTGCGCTCGGTGGTGTCCTCCTTGCGAAGCTGAACCTCAACCTTGGCATCCCACGAGGGAAACTCCTGCATGAGAGCCTTGAGGAAGTCCTTCCGCTGCTCGGGCGCAACCGATGACAAGGCCCGCTCGACCTCCTCCGAAAGGTACTCCTTGCGGACGTCCGGAGCCTGATCGGCGAAGTCGATCTGGACCATGCGGAGCCGATTGGCTATCGCGGCCACATGCTGTTGCGTGCTGTCGGATGTGCTACCCACCAGTCTGGCCCTTTCCAAGTCCTGCTGACCCAATCATCCGGTTTCCCAGTTCGCGGCCTATTATCGCCATTGCGGCCCGGGCTTACAAGCCCGGTGCTGCGCTATACCTATCCGGAAGTGACTCTCACACTGCGGCCATTGCAAAGAAACATAACGCCTCACGGCGTCACTACGAACGCTCCGCGGTATTCGAAGGCGCCTCTGGCGTTCGTAGTGTGCCCGTAAGGGCATATTCTTCTTTGCGACTCAGGGCATACCCGGCCCGTCTGTGCGTCACGGTTTGACAGGCGGGAGGTATCCTTCGTTGGGCATCCCGCCCAGCAGCTTCTGGAGCGTCGTCTGAATCCGCTCGCGTCCAGCCAGGAACGCCAGTCGCAACCCGACGTCCGAATAGCACTCGTTGCCGGCCGGGTTTGCCAGCGCCTGGGGCTGGTCGACCGGCACCTGCGACGGCGACATGGCCGAGCCGCCGATCACCCGCGCGTTGCCGCCGGTCTGCAACAACTGCCGCACCTGGGCAAGCGTGGGGTCCTTCAGGTCCGCAAGGGCCTTGGAGTCCTCATAGACATACTCGGCCACATTGCCAACCAGATTCTGGAAAACCCGCTGAGTGTCGTCAACGACCTTGGCGAACCACAGCACGCCGTCGTCGGCGGGGCTGGGCCAGGCCTCGCCGTCGCGGCCTAGCTTGCGTTGCGCGGCCGGGATGGACGCGGGCCAGTAAATCCCCGCGTCGGGGTAGAACATGTCGGGTTCCACCAGGTCGCCGCTGTCCTCCAGGGCGATGTCGTGGACCTTCTGGGCCAGCCACGTCTTGTCACGGAGATTATATGCCTTGCGCGAGGCAGATGCCTTGTCCTGTTCGTATGCCGCCTGCCATTCCGTCGAGGTGGGCAGGCGGCAGTTGAGCAGGCGGGCGAAATACACCGCCGCCGACACCGGGACCTGCTGGACGGGGTGCAGCGCGCTGGGGATATCGACCTTCAGGCCCGGCGCGTACAGCTTGCCCGCCAGGACCGGCGGGATCATCGGGAACCAGTTGGGATCGACCTGGATCGCCCCGCCGCCGCGAATCCAGCTTCGCGGACCCCGCACGTCCTCCTCGGCGGGCAAGGCGCCCTGTATCTGCGACCACTTCTGCATGCCCATCACAACATTTATGAACAGCCCCGTCGAGACCTCCGTGGTGCAAAGGAAGCACGGCTCGCCGTTCTTGGGCGTCACGCGTGCGAACGTGAGCTTCTGGTCGCGCCCGGTCCACGTGTACGTGACGGTGTTGGCGGTCTGCCCGGTCATCGCCCACCCGGCCGCGCCGGGACCGGCCTTGGTAAGGTCGATGGCGTTGTTCTTGGCCAGCCGCAACTCCTCGAGCTTGGCCAGCAGGGCCGTAAGATCGGGCGTCTGGCTGAGCCCGGCCGGCATGGCCTTGACCTTGCCCTGGAACGCCGCGATGGCAGCCTTGACGGCATCGTCGTCCAGGTCCCGCTTGCCGGCGATCATCTGCTGGCGGAAGTCCCACATTGCCAGGCGATATTTCGTCAGCCCGGGCAGCGAGGCGTCGGAGGCTAAGACGCCGAAGTCGCCCATGCTCGCGATGGCGTTCTCGATCTGGCGCGGGTCGCCGCGGGTGAGGAAGTAATCCTGCCAACGCCGCCGGCTCTCGCCGGCAAGCTCAGCCCGAAGGGTCCCCTTGCGCGCGTCGCCGGTAAGCAGGCCGTAGAGCGTGTCGAGGTTCTTGCGGACCTCGATTTCCTGCTTGAGGTCGTCCGGGCCGGCGGGCCAGGCGGGCGTCAGCTTGCCCAGCCGCTGCCAGGCTGCCCTGGCGGCCTCGAAACTGCCCGGCTTGCCCGACGTCGCGGCGGCAAGCAGTTCTCCCGCGGCCGTCAACTGCCCTATCTGCCCCAGCCTGGTCATGCGGGTCAGGATCGGCCCGGCCGACGGGCTGGCGACCGCATCGGCCAAGACCACGCTGTCCTTGACGCTCTGGTATGTCTCGGCGATGGTCGCCAGGCCGTCGGCGGGCTTCTCGTCAAGCATGTACCCCTCGGCCAGAAGGTCCTGGATGCGGTTGACGGCCGGGACAGCCGCCACCAGGTCCGCCCGCCACTTGTCGTAGTTGGCGACCAACTGGTCCAGCTTGGCCTTGAAGTCCGCGTCGGCCTGGCCCGCTACGACCTTGGACCAGATGTCTTCGGCGTAGGACAGGGTGCTGGCGATAGCGTTCTTCCGCCTGGAATCGAGGTCGTCGGTCAGCATCGCCCGGTTCCAAGGCCGCTGCTGGAGCTTTGCCCCGAGCTCGCTCTGGAAGCTGCCTTCAAGGTCGCGAAGGAACTTCTCCAGATGGTCGACCTTCTCAGCCAGGCCCTCGACGGTGGTTTCCGACTTCAGGAGGGCGTCGCGCTGGAGGACCCACTTCTCGTCGATCACCGCCAGGGCCGTCGCGGAAATCCGTCCCCGGCTGCGGAGGACCTTCTGGTACTCCACCAACGTCGCCGCCCGCGTGCGGAGTATATGCTTGCGGACCTCCTCGACCTCCATGCCGGCCGAGCCGACGCTCCGGGCCAGGTCCTTCAGGCCGGAGTCGATGGTCTCTTTGCCCTGGTCGATCTTCTCACGCGTGTCGAAGTTGTAGGCTGTCTGCCCGCCGGTGTCGGCGAAGCGGGCCTGGACTTCCTCGGCCACCTTTCGCAGCAGGGCGACCTTGGCGACGGCGGCATCGAGGGCCTGCTTGTCCACCGGGGGCGGGGGTTCGCCCTTGAGCAGCTTTGCGATGGCGTCGTCGAGGTTCGCCAGGTCGCCGCGGCGCGCGGCCAGGGCATCTGACACCGCGGCCTTCCATGCGGGGCTTCGCGGGTCGGGCTTGACGTCGTACTTGCCGCTTTCAAGTGTGACCAGGCCGCTGCGGAGGATGTCCTCGGTAAGGACGGCGCCGCCGGGGACTGCAAACGGCGGGCTGCGGCGCATCTGGGCCATGTCCAGGCGTTTGACCTGCTCGCTCTGGATGTACAGCACGAGCCTGCTCAGGGGGCCCTTGGCGTCCTGGAGGTCGCCCAGCCTGTTGGCCAGGTCGGCTATTCCGTCGGCCCCTGACCTGACGGGCGGGGCGCGGAGCTTGCCGGCCACGTATTCGTCCAGACCCTTTAGCCCGCCTGCCTGCCAGTTCTGGGCGGCGCCGACGAGCTTGTCCACTTGCGCACAGAGGGTGTCGATCTTCTTGAGGTCCGCCTGGACCTTCAGTATCGCCTGCACCCGCGCGGCCAGGTCGCGATCGCCCACCTGCTGGAGCGACTGGAGGTACTCCGCCTGCGATGACCAGCCGCGGGCCGCGAAGACCTTGGCCAACCTGCCCACCTGCGCGTGGGCCGGCCATTTGTCGCTGGCAAGGTATCCGCGCATCGCCTTGTAAATGGCCGCGGCGGCCGCGGTCTGCGTGATGGCCTTGCGGCTCCTGGCCTGGTCGGGCGGGTTGTCGCCGAGCTTGAACACATCGCCCCAGGCCTGCCCGGCAATCCGGCGCGGATTGGCGTTCTTGACCACCTCGTTAAGCGCCGACAGGACGTTGGAATTGAGGAACGGATCGTCCTGCCACGATTTGAGCCGGCCTTCCTCGCGGTCGCTCAGAAGCGGCTCGACCCAGTTGCCGAAGTCCGTGCAGACCGACTTCCACTGGGCAGCCTCCTTGGCGCCCCACGGCGGCGGCGGGGCCTCCGGCCAGAATAGCATCGCCGCCCCGGCTGCCAGCAAGACCGCCGCCGCAACGGGTCCGACGATCAACCAGGGGATGCCTTCGGTCTGGCGGAGCTTCTGGAGGTCTTCCAGCAGGTCGTCGAAGGTCAGCAGGTTCGGCGCGAGGTTTGGATTGAGCAGTCGGTTGCACAACTGCCGCCATTGCTCGCCCTTCTTGCCCAGGCGGCTCCACTCCGGGCCCTCGGGCGCCGGCCAGCCTCCCATGGCCTTGCCGGTGCGGTGCAGGACGAGCTGATAGATGATCTCGCCAAGGGCGTGGAAATCCACCACGTCACCCATCTGCGGATCGAGCTTGGCTGCCCCGGCCGGATCGGCCAGCAGCGGGCGGGCCTTGGAGATCTTGCCCTTGCCGGTAAGCAGGATGTTGGAAGGCTTGAGGTTTCCATGCGGGCGGTTGCAGGCCTTCTTGAGCTCGGCCAGGCCCTGGACGATCGCGTGGATCAGTTGGTAAAGCCCGGCGCCGCTGAGCTTCACGCGCCCGGTGATAAGCTGCTGGACGCTTCGGCCGTGATAATCGCCGACGTAGAACGCCCCGTCCTCGACGGCGCCGATCTCATGGACGGCCGACCAGTTCTGCGCGCCGGATGAGGCGACTTTCTGCTGGAGGGCAGCGCCGTCCAGAAAGCAGTCGATCTCCGCCTGCAACCGATCGGCCATGGCCTCGGCGAGGAACGGCTGATACAGCTTGACCGTGTATCGCTCCGCAGTCTCCCCGGCCTTGTGAGCGGAAAAGCTCGATGCCAGGCCGCTGCGATAAAGCTCCCGCACGGTCTCATAGCCGCCATACAACGCCATGGAAAAAGATCCTCTGACCGGTCTGCCGGCGCAATGATGCCGCCGGCATTACTCATTACTTGTTGGGTTGCCTAAGGGGCGTCAGGCCGCCGGCGCCGAGCTGGATTTTGATCGTGTCATTGCCCCAATAGCGGTTTTCCCACTTGCTTGAGTCGAGAGTCAGGATGATGCGCCGAGGGTCGGCCTTGCCAGGCTGATCCGGTATGCCCGGCAGAAACGCCAATATGAGCAGTTGCGTGGCCTTGCGCTCCTTCCAGGTTGTCCAGATCGGGTTATCCTTCTTCAGTATCAGCTCCTCCGGCGCCTTTTCGCTGAAAGTCATTACATACTTGACCGCACTCTTGCGGAGGATATTGTCCGGCTCCCAGTAGGCGTTCATCGACATCTGCTCCCATCGAGGCAACTCGGTGTCGTTGACCGCCACTACGTTGACTTCAATGGACTTCAGGGTGCCCTTTGCATCCTTCAGGCCGGGATCGTTCTTGTCCAGCAGGACATGAACGTTGAAGCCTTCGCATCCGCCGGCCAGGGCCGCCAGGCAGACCGCCGCCACACCAACCAAAACTCGCGTCATGATTCTCATAAGTTGCTCCTTGTCCTTGTCTCTTGTCTTGGCCGTTGGGCGCCCCGGCGCCGCCGGTCTTATCGTAACGGTTGCCAGACACCAGGCGATCAGCCTTCGCCGCCAAGGCCCACCAGGCACTTGCGAACGACGGCGTGAACTTCGCGGTTGTACCGCCAGTCGATAACTATAAGGCTCCGCGTCCGGAGCACCAGATCGTCCAGGGCCTCGACCACCGGGTCGAACACCTTGTGAATGCCGCCCTGCGGCGCATC
>Ga0315285_10003076_pt1 | contig 17462 bp, 21 predicted proteins | sample YL17G09_36_MG_FD_203698 | JGI IMG/M metagenome (GOLD analysis project Ga0315285, IMG submission 203698) | Sediment microbial communities from Yellowstone Lake, YNP, Wyoming, USA - YL17G09_36 | ecosystem: Environmental > Aquatic > Freshwater > Lake > Sediment | place: USA: Wyoming | collected... | reverse complement strand
ATGTTGAAAAATCTGAACCCATATATCGTTCACAGGTCGATGACGTCTCGGATGGTCCAGATCACAATGACATTCAGTCGTATGAGCTGAAGCTTTGTGATTTAGGTATTGATGGCGTGATGATAAGTCTTTCTCATCCAATCGAACAAACTGCCTCCATAATATTGCCATCCGAAAAGGTGACTGAATTGGCCGAATACCTCAAAAAAACTCTGTGCCAGCACATGCCATCAAACCAGCACCATATCTTTCGCGCCGACCGCGGCCGTGCTCCTTTGAGTGGGCCTAAATTGCCCCATGGGGTATGATTGGTTGGGTCAGACCGAGATCGGCCAACGTGGGGCATCCTGGAGCGTTTTCGGCAATCAGATTGGCTTTCTATCCCTATATAAGTCGAGTTGGTATATGATTGGCTTGTGAAAGGACTATGAAGATGGGAAAAAAGAAATCAGGGCCACCGCCGGCGGCCAAGAGCGAAGTCGCGGTAAGGTGCGCCTACGGCAAGATGGTCGACATAAATAAGATCAAGCCGAACCCGGCTAATCCCAATACGCATCCCGATGTACAGATCGACCGGCTTGCCCTCCTGATCAAGGAGCACGGCTGGCGGCATCCGATCACTGTCTCCAAGCGCAGCGGCAAGGTCGTGTCCGGTCATTGCCGGCTTCTGGCCGCCCGCAAACTGAACCTGAAGCAGGTACCGGTCGACTATCAGGACTTTAAAAGCGATGCCGAGGAATATGCCGTGCTTATCGCTGACAACGTTGTCCAGGAATTGGCCACGATAGATGGTCTTAAGATGGCCGACATTCTCTGTGAGCTCGACCAGGCAAACTATGACCTTGCCTTAACCGCCCTTGATCAAAGCCAAATAGAGGACTATATCAATGGACCTCTTTACGACAAAAGAGATGCCAAAGACGATGAAGTTCCTGAACCGCCGGAGAAGGCGATTACCAAGTCCGGCGATCTTTGGTTGCTTGGAGAACATCGAGTCTTATGTGGCAATGCGACAGAACCCGCTGACTTAAACAGATTATTTGATAATAAAAAAATGACCTTAACATTCACTTCACCTCCTTACGATAACAATGAAGTATACGAAAAGAATAGCACAAGGGTTGATTACAAATTTCTCATAAGAGCATTAATAGGAGAGGCAAAAAAACACCTAATACAAGGTGGCATAATATGTATCAATATTGGTAATCGTGTTGGTATGAATAACAGTTATATATGCTCTTCAATAATGGAAGAAATTGGACTCAAATTCTTGAGACGAATTGTATGGGTCAAACCAAAAGGTGTTGGGTATCCTACTCAAAGCGTAATGCGAAGATATCCTTGGGCTTTGGGTTATACTCCACGCACGATAACTGAAGATTTATTATTTTATGCCGAAACGAAAGAAGTAGAGGAGTTAATTTTTGGATCAAATGGACCAAGAAGAGAATCAGTTAGGACAGAAGCATTAGATTCAAGAAAGGCATGGAAATGGTTTACTGACGTATGGGAAATAAAGCTAATACAATCAGATAAGAAACAAGGACATCCAACCGCATTCCCTGTTGAATTAGCAGAAAATGTAATCCTTTTTTTTAGTTGCAAGAATGAAATCATATATGATCCTTGCAGTGGTTCAGGTTCAACTCTTATCGCTTGCGAAAAATTCAATCGCAAATGTTACGCTATGGAGATTGATCCCATCTATTGTGATGTGATAGTCAAACGCTGGGAGCAGTATACTGGCAAGAAGGCAAAGTTGGCATGATTCAAATGAATGAATCACTTTGGATATTATCTATCTTATTTCATTCTATGGGTCCTTCCTATACTTTATCAGCTCGCGGGGCAAAGCCTGCCGAATCGCCCCTACTTGTGGGAAAATTTTTGTTTGTGACAAATAAATGAATTTTTGAGGCAGAAAGCGGCGTTTTTAAGCTGAAAATGCATTCAGGACCGTAAAAGGCGTTGATTATGGTAAAAAAGGACACAATAAATACAAAACATTGTACTTTTAAGAAAAGAAAGATATTAGAGACTGAAATCCGCACAATGAAATGTACCGGGGGCGCGAAACTTATACCGCTTACCCGGGGCAAAGTGGCGATAGTTGACGCGTCTGACTTCGATTGGCTGAATCAGTGGAAATGGCATACTGTAAAAACCGGCAAACACAGATCTGATCGTTTTTACTATTATGCTGCAAGATTCTCAGGTAAAAAAGAGGTTCGGATGCACCATCAAATATTAAATGCTAAAGCTGGCCAAGAAGTCGACCACCGCGATGGAAACGGCCTTGATAACCGCAGACGCAACATATGAATCTGTACAAATGCCCAGAACCAGTATAATGCGAAAAAACAAGCAGATTCAAGCAGCAAGTACAAAGGCGTATCCTGGCATGATCGTAAGCGAAACTGGAGAGCAAGAATACAAGCCGATGGGAGACTAATCCACCTTGGTTATTTTGATACCGAGATAGAGGCGGCTCTTGCCTACGATGCTCATGCGCGGAAATTCTTTGGTAAGTTTGCTAGGTGCAATTTCAGGTGAGCACAATTAAAAACCGGTCAAAAAAAAACGGCATTGCAAAGCGAAGCCCAAAATTAGCGGTCAGCAGATGCAGTCTCTGGCATTCACCTACGGCACTATGATCGAGGCGCAAAATTCGCTCCCGACTACCGGCATTGCCCTGGCCGAAATGATTCAACGGCATGATAAGCTGGCCGAGGCCTGGCACCGAGGCCAGTTCCTACGGAACGTCCGCAACCTTGCTTCGGTTCCAGTCAGTCTGGATGAGGCCGCAAAAAGATTGAACCTGAATGGGCCAGATGACCTGCGCCGGATGCTGGAAACTGATGCCGAGGTTGGCGACTTATGGCGGCAAAGCCGCCAAGAAGCGTTCATCAAGATCAAACTCGCCCTGGTCAAGACCGCCTTCGAAGGGAACCAAACTGCCATTAGGACCGTCGAAAACCTTCTCCGGGCGGAGATGGAGTACAAAATCTCCAGCGGCCCCCAGAGATTGAGAATTACGGACATTGCTAATTTGACCGGTCAGTTGCGAGGCACCGTCCATAACTGGGTCAGCAGATACCAGATGCCGTTGGGGACGGATAAAACCATCGAACTGAAGGACTTCGTAAGATGGTTTGAAACCTTCACGTCGGAAAAAGCGGCAGCCAAAAACGGTGGGAAAAAGGATCAGTCCAACCGGCTTCACCAGGTCAAGGCGGAACAGATCGAAATGGAAATAAAACGGCGCCGGCACGAGCTGCTCGACCGCGATGAAGTGATGGCCGGAATAGTCGCCCGCCACCAGCTTCTGGTTAACTCGCTAAAACAGAAGGCCCCCCAGATAGCACAGCTTTGTCAGGGTCAGAAGCCGGAAAGGGTTATTAAAATTATTAGCGATGCCCTGGCGGACATCTGCCGGGAGCTTTGCCAGATACCCGCACAGCTCCGCCTGCCTGAAAGCGTTGCCAGAGCCTATCAGAACGTGCTCGAGATGCTCAATGAGCCTTTTGGCCAAAAAGAGAAATAGCAATCTTCCAATCCAGGCGGAAGAGCTGGAGACCCTTACGCCGAAGGACCGGCCGGCAATGTCGGATTGGGCGGAGGCGAACTACGTCCTATCCACGGAAACAAGCGACATCGCCGGCCCATGGAGTAATGATTATACACCCTTTCTAAGGCCGATCATGGATTGGTTCTCCGACGTGACAACACGGCAGATCACCATCATGAAATGCACCCAGGCGGGCGGCAGCGAGTTGGCTAATATCGCAGTCGGCTATACCTGCGATATCGAACCGGCGCCTACCTTGATAGTCATGCCTCGCGAGACAGATGCCAAAAGAAGATTGGCCACCCGGATTAGGCCGATGTTCAAAGCGAATCCGAGGCTTTTGCGCCATTTACCCAGGGGAAGACTCGACAATCTGAACGTGGGTCAAGAGACCGTTCTTGACAATATGATTTTATACATCGCCTGGGCCACGTCAGCTGCGGCCCTTGCAGACAATCCTATTGCCAAGGCGATTGTGGATGAGGTCGGAAAATTTCCTGCATCAGTCGGCAAAGAAGCGGACCCAATCTCTCTCATTAAAAAAAGGCAGCGTACTTTTCGGACGCGGCGCAAACTCCTGGTGATTTCTTCACCCGTTTATTCGAGCGATCTACTCGATGTCGAATTTCAAAAAGGTGACCAGTGCGAATGGCATGTCCGATGCCCATTCTGTAGCAGAAGCCATGTCATGAAATGGGCGAACGTGAGGCTCGATAAGGATGCCCAGGGGGAACTGCTCGACCCGGAGACCTACCGGGCCGGAGGCCACTGTAATTATGTATGCCCGTTATGTCACCGGGACTGGACCGAATATGAACGATGGGAGGGCGTAACCGCCGGCAAATTTGTGCCGGACGGTTTCGAGCTAGACGATTCCGGCGCGGTCATCGGCCAGTCAGCCTTTACGACACATCATAGTTGCAGAATCACTGCCTTGATGTTACATCCCGTTTTTCAGACGATGGATGAGCTCGCTGGTGATTGGGCGGCCGCTCAACTGGCAAAAAAGGCGGCGAATACTTTGCCCCTACAGGATTTTATAAATTCACAGCTCGGCGAGCCATGGAAGGAATCGGTCAAACCCACCCAAACTGCAAAACTCAAGCCTCACATCGGTACATATCACAAAGGGATCGTTCCGCCGGGCGTGCAGCTTTTGACGGCCGGTGTCGATATTCATTCCGACCATGTTTGGGTCAGCGTCGATGGTTGGGGCTACTTATCGGAAGTCTGGAGCATATTCGAGGGCAGACTTGAGACAGGCGATAGCAGCGACCTGGATAACCTGGAGCTCCTGCGCAAGTTCCTCCTGACGCGATGGCAGGTGCAGGATAATCCGGATCTTATCTTCTATATCTCCCGAACCGCGATTGATTGCGGTTACCGGCCGGATGTCGTTATTGATTTCTGCCGCAAGTGCACCGAATTGTCGGTAGTGCCGGTGCGTGGCGATGATAGCGTCAGGGCCCGGCCGTACCGGGCCGTTCACATCGCCGGCGGCCTTCTTACGCGGTATGACCTTAATGTCAACGAATACAAAAACCGGCTTTATCGCCTGCTTTTCGAGGCCCCGACCCCCGGGGCAGGATTCTGGCATCTCCACGCGGACACGGATGAGGAAGTTCTGATTCATCTGACTTCCGAGCATCAGACTCTTGTGCGCACTCGACGGGGCCGAGGAACGATGTTTTGGACCCTCAAGAATGAGCATCTACCAAACCATCTCTGGGATGCCAAAGTTTATTCGGCCTTCGCGGCGGAGCTCGTCGGTGCCAGGTCCTTGCAACCTTTGAAAGAGAAGAACCTACCTATCAAACCTCCATTGAGGCAAAAACGTGGTTCATTCTTAGATGATCTGCCGGAGATATTCAGCCCATGAAAGACGGATTCCTGGATAACTTGCCTGATTTGGATATGCCCGAAAGCCATCGCAAAAGGGACAAAAACCGCAAGGACGTTGTGCAATATATCAAGATGAAATGCCCAAAATGTTATAGTGAGCATATACGGATTTACAGTACACGGGATTTGCCAATTAGACACCACAAGTGTTTAGATTGTGGGCATAAATTCGACAGCATTGAGCGATAAAACTTTTTATCTTTGTACTACGGCGTAGTACACAACCTCTTGACTTGATTGCCATCAATCGTTTAATCGGATTCAAAAAGAAACGGTCACACTAGGGGAATTAACATGGCAGTGACTTGGGATGTCAAGATAACGCCTTTGGATGTTGCCAGAAAAGAAGCAAGTGTTATGGCGGTGAGAACGGATAATACAGACCTCGCAAATATCAAAACGGAAACGATTGCTGTCCTGACATGCACACTTGCTAATGCGACACAAAAGGCCGATGTCCTAAATAATATCTGGGCACACCACCTGGCTTACCAGGTGAAACAATCACAGATTGCAGCCTATATAGGCACGCTTGAGGTACAGGCGAAAGCCAATCTTGAGGCGCGGGAGATTTAACCATGTCAGATACTGGAATTAACTGGGGTGCCTGGACGCAATGCGGGGTAGAAGCCGTTGTCCTGACCACTGCCGGCACGATCCTGGAGATAAGCGATGCCATTGACCTCGATCTTAAGGCGGCCTGCGAAGTCTCGATAGAGGCAACGTACTCTAACGATGCCAAATTAACGGGCGGCCTCGAGATAGCAGTACTGGGTGAGTGCAATGCTACTTACCAGGTCCAGGCCGATATTGTGGCTGGCTTCGAGATGGTTTTTACCCAGAACAATATCCGGCGTGAACGTTTCTCCGTTGACCCGCAGCAGTATGGGACATTTAAAGTCATGCACGATTGGAATAATACAACTGCTGGCAGCAACGTGACTATCACAACGAGGTATAGAACAGCGACAATTCCGGTGGCTTCGTAATGATATTGAAACCGACAAAATTCAGATTGCCGATCAAAGGTCACTGGGGGACAAAAGGCCTGGTCGCCTGCTGGCTGTTCAATGACAGTCCACCATTACTCGGCAAGACTCTTGATGTTAGTGGGAACAGGAATCATGGCACGCTTTTCGGCGATACTCATGTCGTCGCTGGCAAATTCGGCCCTTGTCTCAGTTTTGACGGAAATGGGGATTATGTTGATTTAACCGGATTAACTTCAATTTCAGGTCAATATACCTTTGAAATGTGGGTAAAAAATTCTACCGCTGCCACAACAAACGTCTTCTTGATGGATATAGAAACAGGTAGATTTATATTAGGCTGGAATACGGATACATCTGGAAAAATTGGTTTCTATGACGGTTCTTGGAAAAATATAGGTAATGCACCAAATGACGGGAATTGGCATTCTCTAATATTTGTTTTTACGGCAACTACAGGTACACTATACATTGATGGAGTACAATTTGGTTCATCTCAGTCCTATACTCCCCAAAACATAGGAAACGCAGTAAGTATTGGCAGCAGATACAGTGGTGACACGTTTTTTTTCACCGGCCTCATTGATAACATAATGATTTTCAACAGGGCGTTGACGGCTTCCAAAGTCAGCCAGCTTTACCGAGAGCCGTTCTGTATGTTCGAGAGGGAAGGGATTGAATTGTGGTCGCAGGGCGGGGGAGTTGGTTACAATTATTCAGAAACAGTGAATGATAGTCTTGGTGTTGTCGATGCGAGAACCTCTGTAAATGACATGATCAGGGCTTTTGCAGAGTCTATGGGTGTTGTAGATGTGAATGACAGAAGAAACATTTCAATAAGAGACCTGACAGAAGTTCTGGATCTTTCTGATGGTTTAATTAAAGGTGAGGCTAAAACATTTTCAAATCCCATAGGGTCAACGGATTCTCTTTCCAGTATCTCCATGGTTCTCAGAACATTGGAAGATGCCATAGGTATCGTGGATAGTTTTACTGATGTGTGGCAAGCTATCAGGCAAGTAGCGGATGATTTAGGCATTACTGATGTAATGACAGGAGAAATGGGGGGACTTGTTCGTGTGATAGATGATGCTCTCGGCATTGCCGACAATTCCATTCCGGTTTATGCAGCATTACGGACTTTATCGGAAGATATGGGCCTTCAGGATGGTGTAGTGAAAGTTTTTATTATCAGCCGTTTGATTAGCGATTCGCAAGGTATTACGGATGGAACAGCGCTCGATAGATTGTTGATTATCGCGGACACATTGGCTATTGCGGATGATGTTGCTCGACTAATAGAATTTTTGCGAACGCAAGATGATGGTGTGGGGGTGGCTGATTCGATAGTTCGGATAGCTGTAGTTTTGAGGACTATCGAGAATCAGGTTGGGGTTATTGATACCATGTCCAGTCAACTTGAGGCATTGATAGAATTTGCGGCCGCCTGGGCTGTAAAAAGTAACGTACTATTGGAGTAAACAAAATGTTGAAAGACAAAATGACTTTAAGAGGCACGGTGATTGCCGTACTTCGCGACAAGAATGGGAAAGTGAAACAAAGGCAAGTGACTCACAACCTTGTCACGGACAAAGGTGATGATTTTGCCAAATCTGCTATTTATACTGCTGCCTATGCGACATGGGGTATGAAACTTGGTACGGCAACGACAACCGCTTCCAAAAATGGTGCCGGAAGTTTTGTGGCTACAGCGGATTATGTGGCTGGTTCCGCAAAGGCCCTTGACGATAGCACACCCAAACAAGGAGCTGCTGCCAATATCTGTCAGTTCAGAAGATTGTGGGCGGCAGGTGAAGGTACGAGCGATACGATAAACAGGGTAGGAATTACGGACAATACCACCAATGCAGGGGAGGCGGATGCTACACATACGTATGCTATGGCCAAATTTGCCGCTCAAATTGCCAAAGGCGCCGATGATACTCTGACAGTGACCTGGAATGTGACTTATACCGGGGCTTAATATTGATGTACGCTGACCTATGACAAATGTATTCCTGGAGTAAGCGTTTGCACAGAGTGCAAAGTTGAAAATCTAACATTTGCCCTTTGCGATTCGCGCAAAGGCGCAAAGTGCGGGTTTGCGATTCGGCTGGCCAGCTGATTCGTGACGAAAGAAAAGAAACGGCAAGTAGGTGCCTGCTCACTTACTTGCCGTTTTCTTTTGCCCGCATAATGAGGAACGTAAATGAGCTGGCTTCGTGCTACAGCATCTCCAATACCCTTCGTTCTTGTGAGCCGCATTGACGGCCAGGGACTGACCGGGGCCACCGTAACCGCGACTGTCGTTAAGGATTATGGCAGCCAGGCAGTGGTGGAAGGCACAATCATTGAACGCGGCGGCGGTCAATACCTCCTGAATGCCAGCGCGACCGACATGGATGGAGACGTGCTCGGTTTCTTGATGACGGCCACCAATGCCGTACCGATCGAGATTACGATCCGCACGGCGACAGGTACAGAAGGGACAGCCATCTATACTTATGGCACCGGTGTGACCATTGGCCAGACCTTGGCCGAGCAGCTTTTGAACGTTCAGGCGGCAATAACGGCGGTACTTACCGGCGGGCAAACGGTGAGTCTGGATGGTGCAACTTATACGAAAGCGGATATCGGGGCGTTGTTCAGAATCCAGGAACGGTTGGAGAATAAAATTGATCGGGGGGATAGGGGTCGAGTCAGTCGTTGTGAGTTTTGAAAATGGTTGAAAGAAGCGAAAATTTATTCCTGAAAAGTGCCGGATCATGGCTTGATAATCTAGTAATGGCCGTGTCGCCACGGACCGGCTACAGACGGATGGCCTACCGGTTCGGCTATGATGTCCTCGACAGGTCACGGCTTCGCACGAAAAGGACCGGACTTGGCGGCACCGGGGATCAGCAATTGACGGCCGATGCCCTGGACAAGCTAAGAGACATCTGCCGCGACATGGGCAGGAACAATCCATTGGTGACCGGCATCCTCCGCGTAGAAGCCAACGGCGTTGTGGGTACGGAAACACAGATACAGGCGAGGACCGGGGATGATGGATGGAATGCGGCCGCGGAGCAGCTCTGGGACGATGAAATGATTACCCAACCCGGCGATGTGACCGGACGATTTGATTTTCATGCCTTGGTCAAAAAGCTCTTTTTAAGTTACAGGCGGGATGGTGACGCCTTCGTACTTTTCCTCGATGATGAACTGCAGGCCATCGAAGGTGAGGAAGTAGGCACGCCCTGGGGGAGCAAAAATGATGCCCTGTATTTTGATGTCAATAACGGTGTGGCATTCTCCAAGCAGACCAGGCGGGTCATAGGATACTATATCGGGAAGCGCAACAAATGGGGTTACATTCGCAATGAGGATTATCAGCGATATCCCGCCGACGTTGTGCATCACCTATTCAACACGGAACGATTCACATGCTCGCGCGGCGAGCCGGCGTTGACAAGTTCGGTCCACTTCATTGAGCAGTTGTGCGGTTACATCGACGCGGAGCTGGTGGCCTCCAAAATCAATGCCTGTTGGCCGATGATGGTCAGGACATACGATACCACTGGATTGCCAGCGGGTTACACTGGCGGCGTGAGCGCCACGGGCAAGACGGAAGATGAAAAGATAATCGAGAAAATCGAGCCCGGACAGGTCTGGCACGGTGAGCCGGGTGAGGACATTACGGCGATAGGTGCAGCGAGGCCGCCATCGGCATTCGATTCTTTCGTCCTGAGGATGCTGGCCTTCATCGTCAGACCCTTATGCCTGCCCCTGATGCTCATAACGGGCGATTTCTCGGGGGCGACTTTTATGAACGCAAGGATCGCCTACCAGGAAGCCCACGAGAACTGGAAAGATGAGCAGAACCTGGTTCTTAAACCCTTTATCCGCCGCGCCTGGCTCTGGAAGGTCGCCAAATGGATTGAGCGGGGCGATCTGACCGCGCGTGATGATTGGAAGAGGCATGAAATCTGGTGCAAGCGTTGGCCATATGTCAATCCCTATCAAGAGGCCGATGCGGACAAGCTGCAGCTTGCCAATGGGACCATGACACGCACCGAAATATGCGCCCGCCAGGGCCGCGATTTCAGGGACGTCACCGACGAACGGGCAAAGGAAGAAGAATATCTACAAACCAAAAAGGTGGTTTTAGTACCGGACAAAGTCCTGAAATGAAAGGAGAAATATGTCACTGATTACAAATTTGAGCCTGTGCATAAACTGGACACTGACGAAGGTGCTTGATCTTTCCAGTCCGAGGGATGCCCAGAATTTAGTGAGAGGGCCAAGTTTCACGAGCGGTAGCGGTGCCAATCAGGCCGATAGTATCTGGCATGACGTGCGATCCCTGGCGGATGCTGGGACTGAGACGGTTGATCTGACCGCCCAAACCGATCCCCTGGGTACGGCCATTACGATGACCAAACTCAAGGCTCTCTACATCAAGAACAAAAGTGCCGATGCGGGACTAATCGTAGGTGGAGCGGCCGCCACACCGGTTGCGATACTTGTGGGCGCTACGGATACCTTGAAAATACTGCCGGGTGGCGAGTTTTTATGGACAGCTCCAAATGCAGATGGTCTTACCATTACCACAAATAAAAATCTGAAACTCGCGCACGATGGGACCGGAAGCAGCTCACTCGATTATGAGATCATCGCGGTAGGCGTCGATTAAACCGTCGCGGTTGCTGTCGATGAAGCAAGAAAGGACGGTGCCTTATTCCGTATGAAAATGAGCATGCCTGCCGATTACTTGACCCCAAGGTATGGAAAGTTGTCGGCAGCGAAGAACGGGAACATAAGGGTAAGAAATATCGCGTTCTTTTTGCAACAAAAAAGGGTGAAAGCGGGTCTAAAGAACAGGCCTATCGTTATCCTTTGAAAAATAATTGGTCGGTTGCCGAAGCTCGGTCACATTGCAAGGACCATCATGGAAGTTTCGAGCCGGCATCGGGAAAAAAGGAAAAACATAGCATGAATAGCTGGAATGGACAGGATAATGTGCCGGTATCAGTCTGTCGATTCGTTTGTGATGATGCCGTTCATTTTACCGATGATTCGACAGAGGAGAAAGGGGTCCGCCTGTTAGGCTACCGGGGAGATACTATAAAGCATTGGTTTTGGGGCAATCTGGCTTTCGATATGGATGGTCTCTATTTTGCAAGCAAGAAAACGCCTGGACTTATCGACCACAACAGTGCTTTAAGGCTGACTTATTCGAAAAAACAGGCGGTCAAACCGGAAGTATTTATCGAGGGCCCATTTCTCTCGAATCCCGATTCAGCCAAACTAAAGCAGGACATGATCGAAGGTTTTCCCTTCCAGGCCAGCCTTAGACTCAATCCTGAGATTGTGGAGCAGATTGCCGACGGTCAGAAAGCCAAGGTTAATGGCACAACCCTCAAAGGGCCTGGGGCGATATTTCGCAAGGCCGCCATTCTGGAAATAAGTGCTTGCGTGTTTGGAGTGTTTAAGAACACTGAGACAACGGCTTTATCAGAAGCCGACAATGATAAAAATGCAATAAAATTTAGCCTTTGTAAGGAGAATGAAATGGCGCAGGAAGATCAGATGACAATCGAGACTTTCATTGAGAAATGGCCCGAGCTCCATGCCGAGGTATTCAGTGCCGGCAAGGCGGAAGGGTTGGCCGAAGGCCATGAGAAATTGTCCAACCTTTTCAAAGGGGTGCAGGTTGCCTGCGGCGGTGACTGTGAGCTTTTGGTTGCGTGTTTTGCTGAAGGTAAAACGGTCGAGCAGGCATACAAGATGCGAGCCGACAAACTCCAGACAGCGAACAAGCAATTGGGTGAGGACCTCGTCAAGGCACGACAGGCGAAGGTCGATCCTGCGATACAGGAGTTTACGCAGGGCGGTCCGGCACCGACGACGATATTTGCCGAGGCGACGGCGACGGACAAACAGCTCGAGGAGCACTTCGCCCAAACCCAGGAGGTTCAGGATGAGTATGGTGATGTCGGCTCTTATCTGGCATACGTCCGCCACAACGTCAGAAAGAAGTAAAGGGTAGCCGAATCACGGAACTCAAAACCGACTGAAAAGATTAGTCGAAAGAAAGGAATTGATGTGGCAAAAAAAGAAACGGGGCCCGCCAACAAGGTGCAAGCGATCGTGGAAATTAGAGAAATAGAGGGTGGTTTTACCCTGGCCGTTGATGATCCCTTTGCCGAAGCAGTGCTCCGCACCTATCGTTCATTAACGGGCAAAGCCGATCTGAAACTGCCCGTTATCGTGCCCTGCGGTGAGGAGACCTCGATAAAGGCAGTCGAGAATTACCTCCTTCGCTCATCGGGCGGTGGCGATCGTATTCGTGCCCAGGCAGCCATGGACTGGCTCAAAAGGCAAAAAGTCTAAAGGTATGTTTGTGCTTCGCAAAAGAAAGGACCTATTAAGGAGATAAACGATGGCATTAACAGCAGATACAGTATTGACTGAAGTCATAGACAAGCACTCGGAAAGTCCCGTTCTATCGGCGACCACGATCTACGAAGGAGCGATGCTGGGTGACAGTGCCGGATATGTTCGCGGTCTCGTGGCCGGCGATAAATTTCGGGGCCATTCGCTCGAATACGTGGTCAATCCCAGCGGTGGCGACCGGACCGTCGAGCATCTGACCGGCATATACCGGCTTAAGGTCACCCTTACCGGCGTGGTGATAACCGATGTCGGCCAGCCAGTCTACGCGAGCGCCGATGACACTTTGACGTTTTCGGCACCCGGAAATAGTTTTGTAGGCGTTGTAGTCCGCTACGTGGCGGCTAATATGGCGATAGTCGAATTCCGGCCTGGTGAAGTTGATGAGTTCGGTCTGAATCCCAACCGCGTACTCAAATCGGCAGATTATACGGCTCTTCTTGCCGATAGCGGTAAAATCATCTACGTCGATACCGATACGAAGGTGATTACTCTGACGGCCATAGCTACTCTACTGAGCGGCTATGAGATAACCGTTGTCAATGCCGGCGTTGGAATTCTGATTGCAGTTGACCCCACGACAGATTTAATTTCCGGCGGTTGCGGTCTTGCACCTGGTGGCGGCGGCAAGCAATTCCGCAATACCGCTCTGACGGCAAAGCGAGGCGATTTTATTAAACTCGCCGGTAATGCAACTGGATGGAACGTCATCAATCTTCGCGGAACATGGGCGATTGAAGCGTAAAAACAATTACGGGTTTGCGATTCGGCTGGCCGGCTGATTCGTGACGCAAGAAAAGAGACGGCAAGTAGGTGCCTACTCATCTGCTTGCCGTTTTCTTTTGCCCGCAAAGAAGAATCCCGCACGAGTTGGGACAAATTTAAGGAGAAATTAAAAATGCCAAGGTACATCACTGAAAAGGGTGTTGAAGGTCGTTACCGTTCCAAACTGGAGCTCTACGAAGCGACGACCTGGATCGACCGGGCAAGTATCAAATTCGACAGCAACGAGGAGGTTGAGGATTATGCCTGGCTCGGTACGCCTCCGGGACTATCGGAGGTCAAGGGCGAGTATCACGTCGAGAAACTGCGTGAATTCTTCTACCAGATTAGGAACCGCGAGTACAGGGCTGGTCTGGGCATACCCCGCAAGCTCATCGAGCGGGACAAGACCGGCCAGGTCGATTTGCTCGTTGACGAGTTCGCGGCCCGCTGTGGTGCCCACTGGACGGAACTGCTGAGTGCACTACTTCTCGCCGGCACCGGCTCAACGCTTGGCACTTGCTATGATGGCCAGCTTTTCTTCGATACGGACCACAGTGAGGGCAAAAGCGGAACACAGCTTAACCTATTGGCGGCCGCTCAGGTGGCTGCCCTTGATGTCGCCGTGCCAGCGGCCCCTACGCCGGTCGAAGGGGCTAGGGCCATTCTCGGTGTCATCGGCTACATGATGGGCTGGCTCGATGATCAGGGCAAACCCATGAACTCAGGGGCGCGGGAATTTCTGGTGATGACGAGTCCTGTGCTCTGGCAGTTCTTGGCGCCAGCCGTCTACCAGCCACTCGTTAATGCCGGCGAGACCAATCCTCTCATTGCTGCGCTGTCAAAGGGTGGTTTCAGCGTATCGGTTGAAGCCAATCCGCTTCTGACCTACACGACCCAATTTCTCGTCTTCCGGACCGATGCACCGTTGAAACCCTTGATTCGTCAGGACGAGATGGACCTCGACCTGCAGATCATCGGCGAGGGAACCGAAGAGTGGAAGAAGAATGGTCAGATGCTCATTCTTCCATACGCGCGCAGGGCCGTTGGGTATGGCCGCTGGCAGTATGCAGCGCACGCTACGCTGAGCTAACCGATGACGATGAAAGGTTTCGATGAAGTCATCCAGGGTATGGGAGCGGTCGTCATTGGCCAATTGACCAACGTCACCGTGACCTATCGCAAAGGCGATGATGTCCTGACGGACCGCGTTATTTCGGCCCATTGCAGATATCGCAACGAGGAGCCGAAGGATGGCAAGATGCGTGCGCGCCTTCCGATGGTCCAGTTGTCCGTGATCAACAATGCCAGCAAGGGCATCACAAGTTCCGAGATAGATACTGGCGGGGACTTAGTGCTGATAGCGCCGCGTCCCGGCCTGACGGCCAAGTGGATGCGAATCGTGCGGATATTGTCTCAGAATAGTGGCTGGGTAACTATGGAGTTGCAATGACGGAAGCGGTTCAAATCAAGATCGAGGATCAGGAACTAAAGGAATTCGAGTGCAGGCTCGGAGCGACGGCCAATGCCCTGCCGAAGGTCGTCTCTCGCGGCATTAACCGCACCGCCGATCAGGGGCGCACCCTGATCAGCCGCCGGCTGCGCGAGCAGATGAAATTACGAGATCGGGACATTAAGGCACGTCTGACGATAGCACCGAGGGCGACGTATGCGCGTTGGTTCTCTCGGATAAATATAGGCACGGGCGGCATACCGGTGCTCGGTTTTGGGGCGAGGCAGACCGCCGCCGGGGTCACCTGGGCACCGCCCCTGGCCATGGGATTGCGAGCTTTGATTCCCCACGCCTTCAAGGCGACGATGCCTACTGGGCATATGGGAATTTTTATCCGCGCGCCGGTAGGTGGCGGTTTCAAGGGGAGAATGCGGGCCGGTGAAATTTCAGAAGGTGTCAAACTCGTGCCGCGCTTGCCTATCTTGGCAGTGGTGGGTCCCTCCCTGGCAGAAGCGTATTTCAACGTTGGCGGTCTGGCTGCCAGTTGTGAGAAGGAAGTTGCTGGAAAATTGATCCCAAATATTAACGACCAGATTTATCTGATATTGGCGGGGAAAAGAACATGATTCCCGTTACAGAGCAGATCGGTGCCTTTCTTGAACGTGCGATAGCCGGCATTACTCAGGCCAACGGATATAACTACACGCTGACATCGACGCGGGCCAAACGTTTTTTGCTGACCGATCAGCCGCTTGCGGACCTGACAGCCTACATACTCCAGGGCGGCAGCGAGCAGGATAAGGCCCCGGTGAATCCCGCGACGGGGCGCGAGCCGCGAGTGGTCAGGCAGAAGTATTTTATCTGGATCGTCGTCCTTCAGTCTGATGATGCCGCTGAGTGCATAGACACCAAACTTAATCAGGTCTGTGCAGACGTGATAAAGAAACTATGCGAGGACCCAAGGTGCGGCAATTATGCCAAGTTTCTGGATATCGTTGCGACCGAGGCGATCGATGTCCCCGAGACTGGCATCCTGATAACGGTGGAAATTCTCTACGCCGTCCAATGGGCGGATCCTTACGTGCTGATACATTAATTTGCGCAAAGTGAATGAAAGGATAAACGATGGCAACAACATTATATGGTGGAACACTCGTTGGGGCGGTTACCGGCGCCTTGACGCCCCTGGTCGATGTCACTATCGGCGGTCTCAAGATCAACATGATCACGGCAGCGGCTGCCGCTGATGTCGATCGCATTGCGACAAGTTATCCAGGGGCCGTTGTAGAGGGCGTGATGACGGCGACCCTCAAGGAGGATAAGACCGTTCTGGCCGCGTGCAGGACCAAGCTCCTGGCCAGGACGAAGGAGAACTGGACATTCACTGATGAAGATACCAGTACCTTCGTTGGCAATGGATATATCTCCGGGGTGAGCAACGTTCGCCACACTTTAACGGGCGAATCTCAATACGACATCGAGATAACTCCTGAAACCAAGTGGACTTTTACACCATCAGCCTAATCCTGATGTCTTACCGTTTTCAGTATAAGGTCTCTGGGGAATAAGGGCGAATATTCATTGCCTGATGACACTTTGTACAAGCAGGAAGGACGTCGAGGACATGCTCAGGAGCGTAACCGAAGTAATGATGGTACTCTTTCGCCGGGTTGGGACAATATGCGCACTTCAACGAATCAGGCCGGGGCAATTTCCCGACTCGAATTGCATTGTTCACGGCAACCCAGGCAAGTACGTGGTCCGGATGAAGTTTTTGGACTTGAAGATATTTTTTCCGCATCGTGTTCTTGCCTTTTTCGCCCTGGTCATATCGTTTATGTGCCTCTTTACCTTTTGCGCTCTGTTCATACCGTTTTTGAGTCTGTTTGAATTTTTGGCCCTGGGCATATCGTTTTACGGCCTCTTTACCTTTTGCACTCTGGCGATAGAACCTCTGGTGGGATATATAGCAGTCTTTGCACTGATATTCATGACCATCCTTTTTTTGTCTATTTTTGTAGAATTTGGAAAGCGGCTTGATTTCTTTGCAATGGGAACATCGTTTGGATATGATTGGTTCAAACATGACCTTTGGTCCTTAAAAGTACGAAGGTTGTGTTTAGAGCCAGTGGCAAGATACGCTTACCATTGGCTCGCTCTATTTTCGCACATGAATGTGAAATATCAATAGAGAAAAGAAGTAAATCCGAGGAAAGGATAACTATGTCAGAACAAGAGATGCAACCGTTGGGGCAAGACAATGAGGCAAGCGCCGAGACGATATTGGTCTTGCGGGCGCGGCCGCCGATAGAGGGTCATCTCATTGAGGGAGTCGGCACCGTTTATATTC
>Ga0315285_10003074_pt1 | contig 17469 bp, 18 predicted proteins | sample YL17G09_36_MG_FD_203698 | JGI IMG/M metagenome (GOLD analysis project Ga0315285, IMG submission 203698) | Sediment microbial communities from Yellowstone Lake, YNP, Wyoming, USA - YL17G09_36 | ecosystem: Environmental > Aquatic > Freshwater > Lake > Sediment | place: USA: Wyoming | collected... | reverse complement strand
GCTTTCAATCAAATGTCCACCCCCTCACATCGAATGACTTCAAGCAGGGAAGGTTTGCAGGCATTAACGTCCACCAGGTTGATTTCAATGGCTGCATCCAGGTACAGCACAGCGCCGATTGCCTGGAATGTCTGTTCAGGTGGGATGCCCCAGGCGGCGAGATCAACGTCTGACCAGCGGGTAAATGATCCTTCGTGGATGAGAGACCCAAAGACAACCACCCGCGTGACCTGAAACTTGTCCTTCAACAGCTGGGCGGCGCCTCGGGCGGCCTCCCAGGCATGCTTTTTGCGGCGCCTCATCTCGACCCGCTCCCCTTCCTGGCGGCGCAAGGCCGAAGCACGGTAAAGCGCGATTTTCTCGGGGGTGATATCCAGCACAGGTGTGGTCATACAGAATATTATACAATAATCCCCCCATGCTCACGCCATCACGAGGCTTCAACCTGTTATGAGCCTGACGATAATTTACAAGGAGCGATGGCGATAGGTTTCCAGTTCCTCTGGCGATAAATCATCAGGTCGTACCAACTTGTAATGCTTCTCTGATGTTAATTTGATGCCATCGATTGTTTGCTCAAATTCAAACAGGGCTATAGTGTCATTGTTCATTAATTGAGCTGCAATGGAACGGCATAGCAATCTGGTAAATTTAGCCGCACAAACAGCAAAATCCTGCTCAATTTGCACAATACCGATCTTGTCTTTTTTGCTCTTCGCCTGAACCGGCAAGATATAGTGAGCACCCCTTTTGTCAATGCCTATGTAGATTTCATCGATCTCAACCTGTCCAATATTTTTTACAGTGGTTCTTAGATGATTTTGCATAGAATAACACGCTAGGCCAGTAAAAATGTCAATCAAACGGTTATATCTAATCTTTGCTAAAAGTGCCTGTTCATCGGTCAGAGAATATTTTGCAATCACTCCTGGAGTGGCGTCTGGTATTTTTATCTCAATCAATATATCTGACGGAAAAGCGGAAAGTTGTTTAACGAGTACGAATTGATAGCGTGCTCGTCCAGCAGGGCGAATAATCCATTCGAAACCTTCAGGTGCTTTCGCTTTTATACTCTCTGGTAGTGGTACGCGATACCTGAAAGAGTAAAGAACATCTCCTAAATTCTTGGGTAAAACGATTCCAAGTTCACTTGCAGCCTGTTTTATCTCTGGCCTCTCAAAGGTGATCTCGTCTAATCCTTTTATGTAGTGCTTGGCAAAGATCGCGCTGAGAAGTCGTGAGTAACGATTTAAGTCTTTTTGTGGCATATGCTTACCTTGTATTTATACCTGGCCAGCGCAGAACAAGTACTTCTTCACGTAATTGGGCTTTTGTGGCTGTTGCCATACGGGTTCTGAAAAGGTCTATTCTGGTAACTTCGTATCCAAGGGTTTTAGCAATATCGGCGAGTAATTCTCCGGTATGTATCATTACTTGAAGATAAGATGCTTGGTCTCCCACGACATAAGCCAATTGAGCACCCGGGCGAAGAATAGTTCGAAGGTCTGATAGATGACGCGCCATACCTCCAAAATATAAACGGGTTACTTTAGCATATGATCTCTCAAATCCGGAATCTTTATCTAATTCAATCCTTCGTCGTTCAATGGCAGATGCGATTCGTTGGATTTCTGGGTGTTCGGCGACCCATCTGTCATCATCATCGCCCTTGTAAATTCCACGTGTATTAGACCGAATCAGATTCTTTTTAAGTTCCCTGAGTTCAGCTTTGGTTTTAATAATACCGAGTATCACAGCCTCTAATCGGGTTATCCTTGTATAATCCTTTTCATTGGGATAAGGAGGTGAAGTTATGACGGCGTCGATCGAGTTAGGCTCCAGCAAACTACTGAGATGACGGGCGTCAGCCGAATATACTTTGGCTTCTGGATAAATTTTGCCGGTTACGAGGCGTAAATCATTGGTTATTTTCCGTACTTCAGATAACCAGTGGGTGATTACAGGTACATCCGTTTTTAATTTTCCAACACCAACTTCCGGACCAAAATGTAAATTGCTGATCTTATAAACAAGAGCATTGGCAAAAGCTATTAACCAATGGTTGTAACATTTGTCAGTATTATGATCTTTTATATTTTGAAGCAGTACCAAAGTCTTGTGAAGGGGTAAAGGACTAATTGAGCCATTCAGAATTAGTTTAGATGCCTCGGCATCTAAAGTTTTCAGTTGCAACGCGTTCGTCGTTTTTTCCAAAAACAGATTATCGTCTATCCCCTGTGACTTAAGAACTTCCAAGGTATTATTGGCTATATCGTATGCACGCTCGATTAATATATCGGGGTCAATATTCCAGTTTAGCTTGACAGAACTAGCAAGATAGGCTACAGGGTTGGCTTCTAAGCCTATTGATTTTATGTGATTCAGCTTCGCTTCTACAAGAGTAGTACCGGTGCCACAAAATGGGTCCAAAACAACGCATTGCGTGTTCAACCTAAAATCTTCGATATACTGGCGGACTAGATGTGGAGGATATGATAATATAAAACGATACCAATCATGAAATGGACGGTCTTGAAGTTCCAACTTATTCGCGCGTCCATTCCCATCGGTTTTAGTTTTAAGCTCCGATGGCTTCTTAACTAAATCCACAAAATTCATCTGCATTTGGGTCACTTTCAACATATCCCAATTTTACCCGACATTATTGAGTGTAACGCTGTCCGACTAACAATCACACTGCATCATAAATGATCCTTCTATCTACTCATCCAGTTGCCGCTCCAACTCCCGCCGTACGAGCTGTGGATTAAGACGCCCTCCTGCTGCCTTCATCACCTGTCCCAACAGCCAGTGGGCAACCGTGACCTTGCCTGCCCGGAAACTTTCGACTGCCTGGGGATTCTCTTCCAGCGTCTGCCGTACCAGTCCGGCAATATAATCCGAATCCGATACCTGCTGCAAATTGCCTTCTGCCACAATCTCAGAAGCCCCGCGACCGGATCCGAACATCTCGGCAAGCACTGCCTTGGCTGTCGTCTGGTTGATCTCACCAGCAGAGACCAGGGTGATAAGTTCTGCCAAAGCAGACGGCGCGAGTCGTAGTTCCTGCATATCAATACCAGACTGGTTCATCAGGGCGAACAGGTCACCGATTAGCCAGTTGGCGACGGTTTTCGCGGGTACGGAGCCGGCTGCGGTGACCACCTGTTCAAAGTAATCCGCCACCACCCGTTCGGCGGTCAACCGGTCGCTGTCATAGTCGCCCAGCCCATATTGCCTGCGGAAGCGCTGGAATTTAGCATACGGTAACTCTGGCAGTTCGGAGCGGATCTGCTTGATCCAGTCTTCAGCCACAACCAGCGGAGGCAGGTCGGGCTCAGGGAAGTAGCGATAGTCGTGTGCGTCCTCTTTGCTGCGCTGGGAGAAGGTCGTACCCTGCAGGTCATTCCAGCCCAGGGTCTCCTGCTCGATCACCTTTCCCTGGCGCACGAGACCACTCTGCCGCTCAAGCTCGAAGATCACGGCGCGTTCCATGGAGCGAAAGCTGTTCAGGTTCTTGATCTCGACCCGTGTGCCAAGTTCCTGGCTGCCAGCCGGTCTCACAGAGACGTTGGCTTCAAAGCGGATTACACCTTTCTCCATGTCACCCGAGTTGACCTCCAGGTAGCGGAGCATGTCGCGCAGGGCGCTGGCGAAAGCGCGCACAGCATCGACCGAGTGCAGGTCCGGTTCCGAGACGATTTCCAGCAGGGGGACACCTGCCCGGTTGAGGTCAATGAGGGAGTATGGCGGATCAGCCTCGGGAACATGGGTCAGCTTGCCCGTGTCCTCCTCGAGGTGCACGCGGCGGATACGGACAACCTGCTTACCCTGTGAGGAACGGATAACGAGCCGGCCATTCTGCGCCAGCGGTTGTTCGTACTGCGTGATCTGGTAACCTTTGGGCAGATCGGGGTAGAAGTAATTCTTGCGGGCAAAGATGCTGACCGGGGCAACCTGGCACTCCAGCGCCAGCGCCACCCTCAGCCCATATTCGACCGCCTTCTGGTTGACCACTGGCAGGGTTCCCGGCATGCCCGCACACACCGGGCAAACCGCAGTATTGGGCGGGGCCTGCGTCAGGTCAACGACCGGGCAGGCACAGAACATCTTTGATCTGGTCTGGAGTTCAGCGTGGACTTCCAGACCGATGACGGGTTCAAATTCCATGGAGATGATCAGTCATGAATATATTGGCGGGCGTTTTTCCAGGAAGGCAGTCACGCCCTCATGGTGTTCCGCCTCCTTGCTGGCGATATCCTGCAGATGCGCTTCGTAATCCAGCACTTCTTCCAAATTTGCCAGTACCGCCCGGTTGAAAGCCCGCTTCGTCAGCCCGAATGCACCTACCGGTCCGGATGCCAGTTCTCTGGCGAGCCTGTCGGTTTCATCCGGCAGGTCAGACAGTGGTATGACCCGATTCACCAGCCCCCATTGCAGGGCCTGTCCGGCTGAAATGGGCGAATTCGTGAAGGCAAACTCGCTTGCCCGTCCCAGTCCGATCAGCGCCGGTAGCAGCAACGAGACTGCCGAATCAGGTGCCAGGCCGATGCCAGAGAAACCAACGGTAAATTGGGCTGTATCGGCAGCCAGGCGCAGATCGCATGCCAGGGCAATGCCCAGGCCGGCTCCGGTGGCTGGACCGTTGACGGCTGCGACGACCGGTTTTTCGATCTGGCGTATCTGCAGGATCAAGGGGTTGTAGGTCGCCAGCAGGTGAGTGCGATAGGATGTCTTTTCCGTCCGGGCATCGAGCATTTCAGAGGTGTCGTGCCCCCCGCTGAAGGCTTTACCGGCTCCGGTTAAAACCACACAGCGAATTTTTTCATCGAGGGCTGCCTGCTTGAAGGCTGCCTGCAGGTCAGCGACCATTGCCAGGTTAAACGCATTGGCTTTCTCGGGACGGTTGAACCTCAGGGTCAATACGCCAGATTGGAGTTCCGATAAGATCCATCCCACCTGTTTCACCATTTTTTATTTATCGTGGTCGTCTTCGGCATTCTCGTCGTCACTGCTGTCGATCTCAAACTCGACCTCGTCCCGGTCGAGGTAGATCCAGAGCAGCAGGACGTTCCCCTCCTCAGTGTCCATCGCACGCGCAGCCAGGATGGGCGCCTGCTGTTCCAGTCCCATCTCATTGCGATAGTGCAGGTGCATGGGCAGCTGATTATGCCAGGCGCGGTAACAGCGTTCGACCAACGCCGGGCCATTAAACGTGCGCAGGCTGGTTATAGCGGTGACTGATAATTGCGGTCCCTCATTGAGTCCCAGCGCCCAACCATCCTGAATGGGTTTAAATTCGGGAAGCGGACCTTCGATGATCGTGATCTTATCATCCATGAATGGTGTCCTGTCCGGAACAGGAAAATCATACCATAAAACAAACCGGGATGTCTTTGCAGCTTGAAAACCGCTATAATCAATTTTGAATTATATGGAATATTGTCCAACTAATCTTACAGAATCAACCGGAGAACTGTAGACCAGGGAGTATGCAATGCATAAACTCATCATTCTTTTCAACCAACCGGTTGAATGGCATTCATTTGAAAAGGGCTGGCACAAATTTCTTGCCCTGGCTGAAAAGATGCCCGGCTTGCGCAAGGAAGTGGTCAGCGAGATCGAACGCCTGGTCTTTGGTTCTGAAGGGCAGCACTATCATAAAATCCATGAACTATATTTTGAGTCACGAGAGGCTCTGGATGATGCCTTGAAATCCAGGCAGGGTCAGGCAGCCGGTCAGTGGCTGCACCAATTCACCAATGGACGCATTATATTGTTCACTGCAGAGCACAAGGAAGCCAAGCCGGAAGAGTTCAGCCGGAAAACCCGTTCTTGAGGGTTTCCATGACAAGTATTACATGGGAGGCAACGGCAACCTTTTTACATGAATAACATAGCGGGTGTCGGGAATTGATAAACAATAAAGAGTAGTTTGATGTAATCCATCCGAATTTATCCAATGGAGAACTAGAATGTCATACACCCTGGTCAAAGTCCCTGAGGCTGGAGCAAAGATCACGATCAAAGACAGTAAGTTACAGGTTCCTGACAATCCCATCATTCCCTTTGTTGAAGGAGATGGGACCGGTCGCGACATCTGGCGCGCCTCCATCCGGGTGTTTGAGGCAGCCGTAAACAAGGCTTATAACAACACGCGCAAGATCCACTGGATGGAAGTCTACGCCGGTGAGAAATCCTTCCTCCAATTCAAAGATTGGCTGCCTGATGAAACCCTCCGGGCTTTCTCTGAATTCCTGGTGGGCATCAAAGGTCCTTTAACAACCCCGATCGGCGGGGGCTTCCGTTCATTGAACGTAGCCCTGCGCAAGGCGTTGGACCTGTACGTCTGCCTGCGCCCGGTCCGTTACTATCAAGGCGTGCCTTCGCCAGTCAAGCATCCTGAATTCGTGGACATGGTCATCTTCCGCGAGAACACCGAAGATATCTACACCGGTATTGAGTTCGAAGCCGGAACTGAAGAGAACAAGAAGTTCAAGGAATTGTTAAAGGAAACCTTTCCCACGGAATATGCCAAGATTCGCTTTCCTAAATCCTCAGGCATCAGCATCAAGCCCGTGTCTGAAGAAGGGACTGTGCGTTTGGTGCGTGCTGCCATCCGCTGGGCGCTGGATAATAGACGGCGAATCGTGACCTTCGTCCATAAAGGCAACATCATGAAATACACGGAGGGTGCTTTCCGCGACTGGGGCTACGAAGTGGCAAAACGCGAGTTCCGCGACCAGGTCATCACCGAACGCGAGACCTGGATTCTGGGCAATAAAGCAAAGAATCCGGACCTGTCCATCGAAGAGAACGCCCGCATGATCGACCCGGGTTTCGACATGATGTCACCCGGGCAGAAGAAGATAATCATGGACGAGGTTGGGGCGGCGCTGGCTTTCTGGTCGAAACACGGTGAAAGCAACTGGAGATCCAGGCTGCTGGTCAAGGATACCATTGCGGACGTGACCCTGCAGCAGGTCCTGACCCGGCCCAAAGACTTCGACGTGATTGCCACCATGAACCTGAATGGCGACTATCTCTCGGATGCGCTGGCAGCACAGGTGGGCGGGATCGGCATCGCACCTGGCGCCAATATCAACTACCTCACCGGTCATGCCATCTTCGAAACCACGCATGGCACTGCACCCAAGTACGCCGACATGGACAAGGTCAATCCCGGTTCGCTCATCCTTTCGGGTGAGATGATGCTGCGCTACCTGGGTTGGACCGAAGCCGCTGACCTGCTCATCAAGGGCATGGAAGGTGCCATCCAGGCAGGAACCGTCACCTATGACCTTGCCCGCCAAATGGATGCTGCCGCCGAGGTCAAGTGCTCTGAGTTTGGCGACGCCATCATTAAACATATGAACCAGCCAACCAGGTAGCGATAATGGAAAATGTGAAAACAGCCTTATCGGGATATGCAAAATACAAGGGGCGCGAGGGTCATTTCGCCTTCGTCCTGCACCGCATTTCAGGTCTGGCAACGCTGGTGTTCCTGGCGATGCACATCGTCACAACCGCGACAGTATATTTCGCCTCACAGTGGTACGAGCGGTTGATCCAGGTCTTCCGCAATCCTGCCGTCATGCTGGCTGAGATCGTGATGGCTTTCTTCGTGATCTACCACGGTGTCAACGGGCTGCGCATCGCCTGGTTTGACCTCTTCCGCCCTGACCTGTGGGCTGTTGGTACCTCACGCAGATCGGCAACGACCACGCTAATAATTGCCTTTGTCCTGTGGCTGCCAGCCTTATCCATTATGGGTTACAACCTGTTGCGCTACGGTTTTAACTTATCTGGTGGCAAATAGGGGGCAGGCATGACTGTCAACAGTCCGATCAAAGTATCCAAAAACTACGATGTTACTGCCTGGAAATGGATGCGCTACAGCGCTTTCCTGCTCATCCCGCTGGTGTGGGTGCATTCGATCATCCAGGCTCTGCTCACAGGCGGGCACAATCTGAGCCTGGACTATGTCGCCCTGCGCTGGTCCTATACCGGCTGGCGGGTTTATGATTTCCTGCTGCTGGCTTTTGCCTTCGCCCATGGTGTCAACGGTCTGCGCCAGGTATTGCTTGATTTCGTCAAGACCAGCAAAGGACGCAAGGCGTTGTCCTGGGGGTTGTTGCTCTTCTGGCTGGTTCTTTCGGTCACCGGCGCGATTGCCATCCTCGGCGGTGTAAAGATCCCGGTAAAGTAAAAGCCCATTATTAATCCCTTTTTTCTTGGTCTTGTTTTCAGCAATGAAATTACACGGATCTGTCTTTATAATACTGTGTTAGCATAGTCTCCCCTTTAAACCAGCCTGATGCCTGTGTAAATGATTAGAAAAGAGCCCATCTCTCCATTGATGGGCTCTTTTTTTACTAATTTACGAACTGCTGGAACATCCACTGATTGGTCGGACCTGAAAACATCGAAGGATCAATTCAGGGTGAACAGTGATCCCATAGCCATGTTAAGGTGTGGGAGTAGTGGCTGGACCAGGTTCAGCTCCCGGTGTTGGAGTGGGGAAAAGGACGGCAGCCTCTTCTGCTGTGAGCGACATCCCATTCATCACCCAGCGCAGGAAAACATCGATCACATTTGGCTTGAGGGGGCGGTTTGGAGGCATCACACCGATCAATTCCTCGCCGGTTGCCGGGTCCGGGATGGCTTGTTCCTGGATGACCTTTAATAAAATGCTTTCAAGATCACCGGCCATGATCAATGGGACATTATCGCCGGTGTTCAATATATCCTCATACGACCCCATCAGGTAGTTGTTGTTCTGCTTTCCCGGGCGGTGGCAGGACAGGCAGTAGCGCTTGACAATGGGGGCGATGTGAACATCATATGACGGCACTTCGCCTGCTATAAGCGGCGGGAAGATGGGTTTGAGCGCTTCAGCAGGGATCTCAAAACGGTCGTCCCACATGTAGCGCATGAAGGCTGCGATATAGTCCATTTCACTCTTCGAGAGTTCTCCACCGTACGCCTTGCCAAAGGGTGTCATGCCTGAATCCGGGCGTCCAAAGGCAATGATCTCAAAGAGCGAGGCGTCATCCAGGGTGTACAATACATCGTGGCTGTTAATGGGCATGATCTCTTTACCCTCCAACCCTTCCACGCCCTCGATCTTTGTCACTTTTCCATCGTCACCATGACATTCCACGCAATTAACCGAGTACAGGTCCTGTCCGGCAATGATCTGTTCCGCCAGCGTGCTGGCAACGGCAGTCTCCTCCTGTGCGCGGGCGGGAGCAAGTAACAGTACTGAAGCTGTCAGGACGATCATGCACCCGGCAGAGATTCCTGCCACCCATACCATTGCTCGTCCCGGGACTGATTTAAAAACAAAAGACAGCAGGATCAGGGCAGCAAGCGCCACGACAGGGATCACCAAGCCAGCGATGACCTGGAGAATCCCAACCATCGTACCCCCTTCAGCCGAGTTGGTGGGGATGTCTGCCATAAGGGTCAAGGAAACTATGCTGACCACAAACAAACCCATCACAGTCAGGAGCAGCAGGCGCTTACCATAGTAACGATGCGGGTTCCTGTCCAGGAACGGCAGTATCGTCACGATTAGTATGGCGATTCCGGGCAGGAGCACTGTCGCAGGCCATTCGATCTTGCCAAGCAGAGGGATCTGTCCATATAATGCCAGGAATTTGAAAAGGAATAAGAAATACCACTCTGGTCGTGGAACGTAGGCTGTATCGCTCGGATCCGCTTTCGGTTCTGTAGGAATTCCAATGAATGTCGCCAACAGAATAAGCAGGATAAGGATCCCCAATGCCATGATGACATCTTTAAAGATGCTATCCGGCCAGAAGCGTTCACCCTTTTGCAGGGCGCGTTCGTATCTTTCGTGGATCTTCTGCTTGTCTTCTTCGCCCATGGCACGCTCCTTAATCTTCTTTGGTGGGGAAGTGGGATTCACCATGCTTAATGATCAGGTACAGGTGGATGCCGATGAATCCGGCAAGTGCTGCCGGCAGCATCCAGATGTGGGCAGAAAAGAAGCGCGCCAACGTGAGGGCGCTCAGATCAGGTCCGCCCCGCAAGGCTTTGAGGATAATATCTCCGACGAAAGGTACACTGCCTGCGATCTGCGTGCCAACGGTGGTCGCCCAATAGGCACGCTGGTTCCAGGGCAGCAGGTAACCCGTAAAGCCCATTCCCAGAGTGAAAATCAGCAAGCCAACACCTATCAGCCAGGTCAATTCTCGCGGGTACTTATACGAGGCTGTAATGAATACCCGCAACATGTGGATGAATACCACGATCACCATCAGCGATGATCCCCAATGATGGATGCCGCGGATCAACCAGCCAAATGCCACTCCGTTCATGATGTACTGAATGCTATCGTAGGCATGATCTGGCGAGGGTGTGTAGTATACCGTCAGGAAAATTCCGGTTGCCCCTTGGATCAGGAACAGGAACAGGCTGGCGCTGCCAAGGGTGTTCCACCAATTACCCTTCGGTTCTGGACGGTCCAGGATGGCTGAGTATATGCCTCCCAGTCCAAGACGCTCATCCAGCCAGCTATAGATCTTCTTCCACATGGTCATCCCTCCTTGAAGAAGATGAGCAGGTTGCCATTCTCATCCACTTTGAAATCCGAGTACCGGTCGAGAGGCCTGGGTGGAGGTCCATCCAGCACAGCACCTTCCTTGTCAAACTTCGCGTCGTGACAAGGACAGAGATATACCTGGGCATCGTCCTTCCAGTTGACGCTGCAAGCGAGGTGCGTACAGCGGCTGGAAAGGATGAGGATGTCCTTGGTATCTTCGGACCTGCGCAGAATAAATCCCCCATGGCTCGTGGCTGTTTTTTCCCAACCGTTGACCTTGGTCCGGGTAAAAGAGAAGGGATAGGGAGTACCAACAATTATGTCTTCGAGTTTACCGATGGGAATCCAGGCTTCTTTGCCATCCTCACGGAAAGCTGGTGCAAGAACGTAACCGATGACCGGCAGGCCAATAACTGCCCCCATAATGGAACCCGCTATTGCCGTGGTCACCTTGATAAAATCCCGCCTGCTTATTTCCGACATGCGTACCTCCTGGCGTTGATCCTGTGAGCACCTGCTCGTATCGCCATCATTCTACCTCAACACAATCCATGGTCTGCAGCCGTTCCTCCCGGCTCAGTTCATGCTGGAAATTGGGATAGAATTGGAATATCTGATCTGCCTTAAGAGACTTGATCCAATTTTGATTATAAGGGTCTGTGAGTACTTTCTTAAAGGAAGTCTGGAACTAATTATCCATGTAAATTGTCACTTTCTATACCCGAATCTCCATGCGATAATCAACAAAGGGTTCTTATTTCGTCATTTTTTCCAGGAGGTTTGCATGTCCCGAGAGCGGAACGTCGGCGTATTTGATGGCTTCATCTATCGTGGGGGTGGTCCAATGCTGGCGTGGCTCCTCCATCGCATCAGCGGTATCGGGATGGTTATTTTTGTAGGCTTGCATGTGCTGGCTTCCTACCTATCACAGCTATTTGGCAGCAACATCGGACAGGCAATAAACGCCATTTACCAGTCCTGGTTCTTCCAAATATTGATCTTCTTTTTTGTGCTGTTCCACGCCATCAACGGTCTACGCATCATCATCCTGGACCTGTGGCCCGAGCTGCTTCAATACCAGCGTGAAACAATCTGGATCGAATGGGCAGTCTTCCTCCCGCTATTCAGCATCGCCCTCATTGTCATCGTCAGTAAAGGTTTATCAGGCAGCTAAAACAGGAGGAGAACAAAGATGCTTTCCCGTCCCGCCCCCCAGCGTGCTTTTACTTTCGAATACCTGATGTGGTTGTTCATCCGCATCTCCGCCCTTGGGCTTTACCTGCTGGTTATCATCGGTGTGATTGCAGCCCTGCTCATGGGCGCCCGCACTCAAATGGATATAGCCACATTGATCCGCTGGACCTTCTTCCCTAACCCGAACCATGTCATCAACAGCAATATCCCCGACCTGGATCTGGGTTGGGTAGGTTTGTTGTGGCAGGTGGTCCAGGGTTTTGCTGTCTTCCTGGGCGTGACACACGGCTTTAACGGTCTGCGTAACATCCTGGAAGACTTTATCGGTAATAAGGGATTGCGGCTTGCTCTGCGCCTCGCTCTCTTTTCGCTTTGGGTTTTCATGATCTATGTGGCCACTGTCCTGGTCTTGACCTCATAATTATTTTCAAAGTCAACTTTAAAGATGTTGGGAGATGTTATTTAACACCTGGATGTGGCTCGGGGTTTTTATGCTCGTTGCATAAATATCTGTTTTTACCGGTACCGGTTAAAACGAAAAATCCAGGTTTTTCGGATAAATAGTGAGGCAGTACTATTCAGGAGCATTGTTTTATGAATAACATTCATCAATATGACGTGGTCGTTGTAGGCGCCGGCGGTGCTGGTTTGATGGCTGGATTATATGCATCACGCACGGCAAAGACCGCCGTTATCAGCAAGCTCTACCCAACCCGTTCTCACACCGGAACAGCCCAGGGCGGCGTTGGTGCGGCTTTGGGAAATGAGGAAGAGGATCACCCTGAATGGCATACATTCGACTCTGTCAAAGGGTCCGACTACCTGGGGGACCAGGATGCGATTGAATTCATGTGCGAAGAGGCGGTCACAGCCGTGTATGAACTGGAACATATGGGGCTGCCCTTCTCACGCACACCAGAAGGTCGCATCGCCCAGCGTCCCTTTGGCGGGCACACTAACAATGAGACCGGAAAACCCGTCAGCCGCGCCTGCTACGCGGCTGACCGTACAGGTCATATGATCCTGCAAACGCTGTACCAGCAGTGCATCAAGAACGATGTTAAATTTTATGATGAATTTCAAGTGCTCGATCTGCTCCTCCATAAAGGTACAACAGCCGGCATTGTCGCGGTCGAACTGGCAACTGGTGAACTGCATGTCTTCCATGCCAAAGCGGTCATCTTTGCGACCGGAGGTCACGGTCGCATCTGGGAGATTACTTCCAACGCCTACGCCTACACAGGCGATGGGTGCGCTGTCGCTCTCCGGCGTGGCATCCCGTTGGAAGATATGGAATTCTTCCAGTTCCATCCGACCGGGATCTACAAGCTTGGCATCTTGATTACCGAAGGAGTGCGGGGGGAAGGCGGCGTTTTGATCAATGGCAGGGGTGAGCGCTTCATGACCAAGTACGCTCCAAAGGTCAAAGATCTCGCCTCGCGCGATGTCATCTGCCGCGCCATGTACCTGGAAATGCGCGACGGCCTGGGTATCGATGGGAAAAACTATTTATATATGGATGTCCGCCCGGAAACCGTTAATAAATACGCTGCAATCGACGGCCGCACAAACCCGGATGGTTCCCCATACGTTGTTTCGGATGAGAAGATCCTGTCCAAACTACCCGATATCGTGGACTTCTGCCGTACTTATCTGGGTGTCGATCCGGTTACCCAGCCCATGCCTGTGCAACCGACAGCCCACTATACTATGGGTGGCATTCCAACCAATAAATTCGGCGAAGTTGTGATCGACTCCAGGAACAAGGTAATGCCCGGATTTTACGCAGCTGGGGAAGTGGCTTGCGTGTCCGTCCACGGCGCCAATCGACTGGGTACAAACTCACTGCTGGACATTATCGTCTTCGGAAAATATGCCGGTCTGCGGGCAGCTGAATACGCCAATCACACTGATTTCCCACCACTTTCAGATGAAGTGCTGGATTTCACCAACCAACAGCTCAACGCCCTGCGCAACAGTACTGGCAAAGAAAATGTCTTTACGATAGGTGCTGAAATGAAATCGGTCATGTTCGATAAGGTTGGGGTTTTCCGTACCAGGGAGGGTATGACCGAGGCGCTTGATAAAGTCCGGGAACTGCAACAGCGCATCAAGCATGTACGCCTGACCGATTCCGGCAGGATCTTCAACACGGAACTGCTCAACGCTTGGGAATTGGGCAACCTGCTCGATCTGGCTGAAGTGGTTACGGTCAGTGCACTGAACCGCAAGGAGAGCCGGGGTGGACATGCCCGTGAGGATTTCCCACAAAGGGATGATAAAAAATGGTTAAAGCACACCCTGGTCTGGCAGCGTCATGGCAGGCTGGAAATTGATTATAAACCGGTTATCATCACCAGATTCCAGCCAAAAGAACGCGTCTACTAGAGGAAGGTCAGCATGCAGGTCACTATAAAAATCTTCCGCTTCAATCCAGAGAAAGACACCCGCCATCATTATGAGACCTATACCCTGGAGGCTGCCCCCACGGATCGGGTGTTGGACTTGCTTGAGTCCGTCAAAGGCTACCACGACGGTACGCTTTCCTTCCGCCGCTCATGCGCCCATGGCATTTGTGGTTCAGATGCCTTGCGCATTAATGGGCGCAATCGCCTGGCATGCAAGGTGTTGGTCAGTGAAGTAGGTGATAAAATCACTGTGGAACCACTGATTGGCTTGAAGATCATCAAGGACCTGATCGTGGATATGGACCCCTTCTTCGACAACTTCAAAAAGGTCCTGCCCTACTTCATCAATGAAAGCCCACTCCCCGCTGATGGCCGCGAACGCCTGCAAAGTCCGGAAGACCGCGAACGCTTTGATGACACGACCAAGTGTATCCTGTGTGCTGCCTGCACAACATCCTGCCCTTCATTTTGGTCGAATGATGATTACCTCGGACCATCAGCTATTGTTAACGCCCATAGGTTCATCTTTGATACACGCGACTCGGCTGCCAACGACCGCCTGGCAGTGCTCAACGACATGTTTGGTGTATATCGCTGCCACACGATCTTCAACTGCACTGAGGCCTGTCCGCGTGAGATCCAGGTCACAAAAGCAATTGGTGAGATCAAGCGGGCAATCCTGCTCGGTAAGATCAAGTAATATTCTCCCTGTTCTCTTGCCAACCCCTGAACCGCTTGCGTTTTGGGGTTATTTTTTCATATAATAAGGGTACACATGTTAATGACGGTTCTCCCTGCTAATAACGAGGTGCCGAATGGCATATAAGATAAATTACCTGTCCCAGCGCGATCCATCATGGAAAGATATCAACCTCGGCTTCGATCCAAAAGTGACCATTGGAACGGCTGGTGCTCCACTCACCTGCTTGACGATGCTGGTCAATGGCTATGGGTATACAGAGACTCCTGGAACGCTCAACGATAAACTAAAAAGCCTGGGACCCGGTAATGGTTTCATCGGTCCGCTCATTGTCTGGGGAGGTCTCCCCCAGCTTTTCAATAAGATCAAGTACAAGAACATCATTCTCTGCCCCGACCACAACGCACCAATTGCTGAAATTGATGCCTCCTTGGCAGAGGGAGAACCAGTGCTGGTGGAATTGGATCGATCTTTAGCCGAAGGCAAACAAAATCACTGGGTCGTCCTGGTTGCCAGACAAGGCGATGATTACCTGATGACCGATCCATGGCCATACCCACCCGACAACAAAGATACACCTTTCAACCCGCGTTACGGCTTCTTCCGCAAACCTCAAGCGTTTATCACTGCCGTGGTCTGCTATGGACCGAAGGGTAAAGTCCCTGTTCCCATCGAGATCAAGATATACGTTGAGGTCAAGAGATCAGTGGCGATCGGTCTGCGCCTGCGCTCCCAGCCCAATTCCTCATCCGAAGTGCTGGCAGTTGAACCTGCTGGTACCCGGTTGGGTGTCCTTGAGCCTGAGGAGATAGCACTAGCCAAGATTGGTGTTTTTAATCAATGGCTGTGGGTACGCGACCCTGCAGGGCGAGAGGGCTATATTGCAGCCTGGTATGTAGGGACCACGACAGCTTACACCCCTCCGGTACCCGAACCAGAGGCGATAATAGGTGCCTTGAATGCACTGCGGGCGTCCAGCAGTTTACCTGCCTACAAAACCAGCACGATCCTGACGTCGATTGCAAAGGAGCAGGCTGATTACATGGCCTCGAGCGGCAAGGTCACGCAGTTAAGCGCCAGTGGTCAGATGCCGTACCAGCGGGCATTGGCAGCCGGTTATCCACTGGCGGGAGATCTCTCAAAAGGTGGATTCATGTCTGAGTACGTCCTGGATGGAACGGGGTTGTCCATTGACCAGGTGATCACCCGCTGGCTGTCAGAAAATCCGGACCTCAATACGATCCTTTCCACAAAACAAGAACTGGAGGTAGGTGCCGGTTCCGCTGTCTCTGGAGATATCATCTACTATTGCCTGGATGTTGCCATTCCAGTCGCTGCACCTCTCCCGCCGGGTCCTGACGCCCTCAGGGTATATGTTTCCAACCGGGTGGAGACCAGTGGACTGCGCATGCGTGCCAAGCCAAGCATGGGGAGTACGCTGGTTACCGTCCTGAAAGTCGGGTCCGAACTGGTCGTTTTGGAAGATAAGGACACGGCACGCCTCAAGATAGGCACACCGAATGAGTGGTTGAATGTGAATGACGGCAAGGAAAATAGCGGTTACGTTGCCGCCTGGCTTGTCGAGGAAACTCTGGTTCCAAAACCCCCGGCGCCGCAGGTTCCCCCGGGACCATCCGCTGCTGGCATGACAGTGATTGTCAACGAGACGGTGGGTGCCTCTGGCTTACGTCTGCGCACCTCGCCGGGGATGGATGGGACTGTCATTTCGATCGAACCAGCAGGTATGCTCCTGACCGTTCTGGAAGACCCGTCAGCTGTTCGCCTTAAGCTTGGCATCAAGGATGAGTGGCTTAATGTCCTGGATCCTCAAGGTCGCAATGGCTACGTGGCTGCCTGGTATGTGATCGAGAAAGTCTCTGCTCCCATACTGTAACGGCTTGGCTTCTCTCTCTTCAGGCGGTAAAACAGATCACTGGCGTTTCGTCTTATACCGCTCCAACGCCCCCACAAATACCTCCACCATCTTTTCCAGATTGATCTCCTCGAATACGATCCAGTACGACTCGGCACCCATTTTTCGCAGGCAGCCTATATCAGATAGTGCCGTCCGTAATATCCCGGTCAGCGCTGGCAGGTCGTCAGGTGGTATTTGCCAGCCATTTTGTGGTCGCACAAGGTCATCCTGCGTCCCGTCCCCTCTGGCGACAATGACTGGTAATCCATAAGTCATTGCTTCCTGTACCGCCAGTCCGCCCGTTCCGGGCAGAACGAACAAGTCGGCTGCCATAAAATATGGTGCCAGCTCCGCACCATGGTGCTCACCGGCGAATTCGACATGGGGATAGACTTTTGTTGCCAGGGCTTCCAGTTCCGCCCGTACAGGACCATCTCCAACGATCACCAAACCGGGCTGGATGGGCTTCGGCAGGGCTGCGCAGGCTCGCAGCAGATTATCAACACGCTTTCGTTCCTGCAGGCGACCTACAAAAAGAATGCGTGGCATTCCACCAAAACTCGCCGGTCGGTCGGGTGGCGTGGTTGCCGGCCTTGATGCTGCGGCATTCGCGGCAACAAAGATCCTCTCTGCAGGATAGCCAAGGGCTGCATACTCTTCCGCCCCCCGCTGACTGTATGAT
>Ga0315285_10003072_pt1 | contig 17475 bp, 15 predicted proteins | sample YL17G09_36_MG_FD_203698 | JGI IMG/M metagenome (GOLD analysis project Ga0315285, IMG submission 203698) | Sediment microbial communities from Yellowstone Lake, YNP, Wyoming, USA - YL17G09_36 | ecosystem: Environmental > Aquatic > Freshwater > Lake > Sediment | place: USA: Wyoming | collected... | reverse complement strand
CGTTGCACTCAGGATGACACAAAGAAAAAAGCGCAAAAGGCAATGATTCGGGCAAGGTGATTGAGATAATCCCTCCCCATAGCTTTTCAAAGTCTTTTCCAAGACCGGGTGTTTCCGTTACAATGAATGTTGGAGGGAGATCCGAAATGCCGCTAATTTTTGACTACACCAATCTTCTCACTGGAGCGGTCGGAGAAAAAGCCGGCCTTTCCGAAGCCGAGATCGGGAAGCTCGACGGGACGGCGGAAAAAATCATCCGGGAGGCGGAAGCGAAATGGCTTCCCTTCCGGGAGCTTCCCTACCGGGATGAATACGCGAAATCCGTCAGTGACTTGGCCCGGGAATGCGCCGGACGTTTTTCCAACCTGGTTAATCTCGGGATCGGGGGTTCGTCCCTGGGCGGCAATGCCCTGGTTTCCGCCCTGGCCGGGCCCCAGGGAAACCATCAGAAAGTTTCAATTTTCTTCCCGGAAAACGTGGACCCGGATTCTTTTTCCCGGTTGCTGGATTCGCTCGACCTCGAAAAAACCATTTTCAGCGTGGTCAGCAAGTCCGGGTCTACCGCGGAGACCACCGCCCAGTTCCTGGTGGTGAGGGATTTACTGATCAGCCGTTTTGGGCCGGGCGGATACCGGGAAAGGGTGGTGGCGATTACTGATCCGAAGAAGGGAGACCTGCGCCGCCTGGCGGAAGAGGACCGGCTGAGAACCCTGCCTTTTCCCGACGGGGTGGGGGGAAGATTTTCCGTGCTTTGCCCGGCAGGCCTTTTCCCGGCGGCCATGGCCGGAATTGACATCAACGAGGTTCTAGCCGGGGCCCGGGAGATGGATAAACGCTGCCGGGTGAGCGATCTTTTCCAGAACCCGGCCCTGCTTTTCGCGATTCTTTTATACCTTTCCAACAACAGGGGCAGGGGGATGGTGGTTTTCTGGCCTTACTCCGACCTGCTGATCCCGGCGGCGGATTGGTTCCGGCAATTGTGGGCGGAAAGCCTGGGGAAGAGAAACTCGGTCGACGGCGCGGTGGTTCATGCCGGCCAGACTCCGATCCGGGCCGTGGGGGTAACCGACCAGCACTCCCAGCTCCAGCTTTATATCGAAGGACCTAGGGACAAGGTCATCTGCTTCTTGGCGGTCAACGATTACCGGACGGTCGTGGAGATCCCGGACGCGGGAATCAAGATCCCCAGCTTTTCCTACCTGCAGGGCAAGACCCTGAATTCGCTCATCCGGGCCGAGCAGGAGGCCACCGAAATGTCCCTGACCAAGGCCGGGAGGCCGAATTGCAAGCTGGTTTTCCCCCGGCTGGCGGCCATTCACCTCGGGGAATATTTTTACCTGCTCGAGGTGGCCACCGCTTTCGCGGGAACGCTTTTCCAGATTGACCCGTTTGACCAGCCCGGGGTGGAGGAGGGGAAAAAGCTCACCTTCGGGATGATGGGGCGGGAAGGTTATGAGGATAAGCTGAAGGAACTTACCGAATGGCGGAAAAGACCGGGGAAGATAGTCTAGGAAAAGGAATTTCTAATTTCTAATGGCGAATTTCTAATCAATATCTAAAGAGAGAATGTCTAATGTTAAATTTTTCTGTCAAGGATGCTTGGTCATTTATAATTGGGGCTTGATTAGGAATTAGAAATTAGAAATTTCTCATTTTCCGGCGGTTTGCGCCGGATTAACCCCGCCAGGTCGATTTCCGCTTTTTCAGCAGCTCGTAGACCATGTCCTGGATCTGGGCGCGGATCTTTTCGGAAATATGGTTAATCAGGATCTGGTCGTCGATGGATTCAGGCGGATTTTCATCCAACCGGATCGGGGTTCCGAAGCGAATGTGCCATTTGGAAGGAAGGGGAACCAGGCCCAGGGGCCCGAGCCAGGGAAAAGTCGGGGTGATCGGAAAGATCGGGAACCCGAGGATTTTGCCGATGAAGTCCAGCCGGGCGATGATCGGGTAGATTTCTTCCGAGCCCACGACCGCGATCGGGACGATCGGGGAATGGGTTTTAAGCGCCAGGCGCACGAACCCGCCCCGGCCGAAACGCTGGAGCCGGTAGCGCTCCTTGTAATATTTGGTCGGCCCCTTGATTCCCTCCGGAAAAACGATGACCACTTCGTCCTTTTCCAGGAGCCGGACGGCGTTTTCCTGACAGGCGCGCACGCTTCCGGTCTTGGCCATGAAGTTCCCGATGAAGGGGAAATAGTAGGCGAAGTTTTCCACCAGGGGGCGAACCTCCCGCCGGGTGGGATGGTAGTTCCGGACCGCCAGCTTGATCATGGCCCCGTCGAAAGGCAGGGTGCCGGAATGGTTGGCGACCAGCAGGACCCGCCCGGAATCGGGGATGTTGGCGATTCCCTCCGCCTCCACCCGCCACCACTTGTCGTAGAGAAAATCGAACATGGGCTTGATCCGGTCCTCGAAAACGGTATCCAAACCGAACTCATCCACCTCGTCTCCGGTTCCGAGCATGGAAAACTTCCGCCAGAGGTCGCGGTAGAAGGAGGGCTGGAGGAGCTGCTGGCCTTTCTCGATCGGGGTTTTGATCTTGGTGATGACGGCTTTCCTTTCCTGGGCGCGGGGGAGCGAGGTTTCGATTTTCCCGATCACCGATTCGAATTTTTGCTCGTAATTTTCCACCGCTTTTTTCAGGTTTTCTTCCAGGTTTCCCAGCTCCGGGGCGGGGACATTCAGGCGGTGCAGGATTTCCTCCATGCCCTTTTCCAGGTTTTCAAAGGAGTCTTCAATCCGGTCCTCGATCAGCCGGACCCGTTTGCCCAGCGCTTCGTCCAGGTTTTGGATCCGGACGGCGGCCTTCCGGAGCCGCTTCCGGGATTTTTTCAGGCGGGGCGAGGGAACGAAACCGTTGTCCAGAAGATCGTCGGTCTCCCGGGAACGGTGACCTTCCCGGGGGCCGGGGGCTTCTTTCGTCTCCGCGAGGGGATTGAGCAGCTTCAGCCTCAGGCCCGGGCTTTGAACCGGTTTGCCTTCCGGCCCGCTCTTCTTCAGCGGATCATTCCCGAGGATATTCGGATTGCCCATGCGCTTTTTCCTTTTCCGGCGGAGATTTTTATTCCACCAGGTGGATGGCCCGGAGCCTCTGGATGCCCAGGAAAGTTTCCAGGGTTTCCTTGGTGGAATATTTGGGGAAGAAACCCAGTTCCTTCCGGGCCTTGGTGCCATCGGCAACCCACAGATATCTGATGTAATCCAGGTACCCGGAGGGGGCGATCCCGACCTGGGCCAGCCACAGGCCGTCAATCAGCGGATAGGCTACCGCGTGCAGGATGGGTGCCTTGATTTTGCCGGAAAGCTTGATGATGGTGCTCAGGGGCAGAACCCCGCGTCCGACGATGTTAAAAACGCCCGGGCAGTCGCGTTCCACCGCCAGACGGTAGGCATCAAGGGCGTCTTCCTCGTGAACGAGCTGCATCAGCGGGTCGTATCCGAGGAGGGTGGTGATCACGGGTAGCCCCAGGTAAGTAGTGATGAAATTTCGGATCGTGGGGCCGAGAATGGTGCAGGGGCGAAGCACTGTGACGACCATTTCCGGATGTTTTTTCTGAAAACTCTGGGCCTGCTCTTCCACTTCAATCCGGTCCCGGATCGGGTGGAAATTGCGGTTGCCCCGGAGGGGGGATTCCTCGACCAGGAAATTGGGATTGATGGGGAGCGCCCCGTAAACCATCGTGGTGCTGGAAATAATGAGCTTTTTAACCTTGTTTTTGGCGCAGGCGTGAAAAATATACATGGTTCCCACCGATTCCAGCTCGTGGGCGTAGGAGCTTTTATGGGTGGGACGGGAGAGAAAGGCCAGGTGGATAAAGGTATCGCACTTCTCCTGCTCCAGGATTTCCGAGAGGGTGACATCGGCGGTGGTGGAGGTCAGGTCCAGCTTGTAGAAACGGGTGCGGGGTTTTAAAAATTCCGGTTTCTCGAGGTCGAGAGCCACGATCTGGTGCCGGCCTTCCTGTTGAAGGCGCTGGAGAAGGTTGGAGCCGATAAAGCTCCTGATCCCGGTCATGGCGATGACCCGGGATTTTTGCTGGGTGAAGGCCGGAGGGTCGGGGGCCTTGGCCTTCGGGGTTTTCGGCGCAGTTTTTTTACTTTTGGTCGGCATTTTTTGTAAGGACGTTTAATATTAAGAACGAAAGTGGATGATAAGTTAAAGGACAAAATCTGTCAAGAAGTAGACTCGGCTTTGAGGTCAACTCTTCATCAGTACAAAGCAATCAATTTATCAGTTTTGAATATGGTTTTTTCGGTTTTTTCCGTAAACCCGCGCTTGATGGGGAGATGCATTTTGTATTTATTGACTTCAGGCCTCGGGCTTTGGCTGGGGTGAACTTAAAAGCTCTCTCGGTTGTCTGCAGATATATGAGATAATATAGGTGGAAAAAAATCGCATGGGGTCCAAAATCCAAATTTTGCCGGTTTCCATTTCCAGCCGGATCGCGGCGGGTGAAGTCATTGAGAGACCCGCTTCGGTAATCAAGGAATTAATGGAAAACTCCCTGGATGCCCGGGCGAGCCTGGTCGAGGTCTGGGCCGAAGCCGGAGGCAAGGAACTTATCCGGGTCGCGGATGACGGGGAAGGGATGCTCCCGGGGGAGGCGGTCCTGGCTTTCGAGCGATACGCCACCAGCAAGATCCGGGCGGAAGAAGATCTGGAGCGGATCACGACTTTCGGTTTCCGGGGCGAGGCCCTGCCCAGCATCGCCCAGGTTGCCCGGGTGATCCTGAAAAGCCGGCCCAGGCCCGGAAAGGAGCCGCGGGCCGGGGAAAGCCCGGAACCGGGGATTCGGGTCCAGTTCTCCGGGGGGGAATTCCAGGGGGAAACCCGGGTGGCATCCCCGGCGGGGACGGAGATCACGGTCACGGATCTGTTCTTCAACACCCCGGTCCGGAGGAAATTTCTCCGGGGCGATGAAACCGAGGGCCGTCATATTTATCAACTGGTGGTAAAATTCGCCCTGGCCAATCCGGAGGTGGGTTTCCGGCTTTGCCTGGACGGCAAGGAGGCGATCCAGACCCCTCCGCGTCAGGACCTCCGGGAAAGGGTTGCGGATCTCCTGGGCGCAAAGGAGGCCTCCCGTCTGTTCCCGGTTGATTACGAGGTTTCCGGCCATCGGGTAACCGGATTTTGCGGAGCCCCGGATCTCCAGAAATCCAGCTCGCAATCCATTTATACCTGGGTTAACCGCCGGGTGGTTTCCGACCGGGTCTTGATTCGTTCCCTGCTCGACGGTTACGGGATGATGCTCACGAAGGGAAAATACCCGGTGGGGGTCCTGTATCTGTGGGTTCCTCCGGGGGAGGTGGATGTGAATATTCACCCGGCCAAGCTGGAGGTCAGATTCCGGAATCCCGGGCTGGTCCACCACCTGGTGAAAAGGGCGGTGGAACTGGGCCTGAGCGGGGCGATTCCGGAAACCACGCGGCCGGGGAAATTCCCGGAAGCCAACCGGGAAGAGACAGGTTGCCCGGCCGAATTCACTTTCCGGGAGGGAGGAACTTCCGCCCCGGCCGGCACGGATTACCGGCCGGTATCGCTGGATCTTTTTCACCGGGAGGGGCAAGAAGGTTTTTTCGATTCCCTGAAAGTGATCGGCCAGCTGAAAGGGACCTATATCCTTTGCCAGTCCGAGCGGGGGCTGGTGATTATCGATCAACATGCCGCCCATGAACGGATCACCTTTGCCCGGCTGGCCGAGGGCTGGTCCCGCTCCGCCGGGGAGCTGGAGGAACTGCTCCTCCCGGTGACTCTCGAGCTCAAGTACGATCAAGCCCGTCTTCTTTCCCAGACCCTGCCGGTGGTCAGGCGCCTGGGGATAGAAATCGAGCCCCTGGGGGGCAATTCTTTCATTGTCAGGGCGGTCAACCGTTACCTGCTTTCCGCCAATTACGAGGCGGTCCTGCGGGATATCCTGGAGGAACTTTCCCTGGGGCCGAATCCGGATACCCTGGTCGAGGAAAAATATGAGCCGATCATCGCCCGGATGGCCTGTCACGGTTCCGTGCAGGCCCACCGCCTGCTCGACCGGGGAGAAATGGAGTCCCTGATCGCGGAGCTCAAGGAAGTGGAACAGTCGCCTTTTTGCCCCCATGGCCGGCCGGTTTTCCTCGAAATAACGACCGGCGAGTTGGAAAAGAGGTTCGGGCGCACCTGAAGGCGCAAGGTGCAGAGCGCAGAGAGGCGAAGTGAGCCAGGCGGGGGTGTTTCTGGACCTGGGATTTCGGACGTCGGACATAGGACCTTTACCTTTATGATTAAAATCGTTGCCGTCTTAGGCCCGACCGCCGCCGGGAAAAGCACCCTGGGCGTCGAACTGGCCCGGAGATTTAACGGGGAAATCATTGCCTGTGATTCCCGGCAGGTTTACCGGGGACTCGAGGTGGGAACCGGGAAGGCCAATCCGGAGGAAAGGAAAGAGATCCCGCATTTTCTGATGGATGTGGTCGACCCGGATGAGAATTTTAACGCCGCTTGTTACCGGGATCTGGCCCAAAAGGCGGCGCAGGCGATCGCCGCCCGCGGACGCCGGGTTTTCCTGGTGGGGGGCACGGGGCTTTATTTAAGGGCGTTTCTGGGTTGGCTTTTTCCGGGAGGGGAGGCCAACCGGGAGGTCCGGGACCGGATCGATAAAAAAAAAGAGCAAGAGGGCGAGTCCTATCTGCATCGCTGGCTTTCCGAGGTTGACCCCGATTCGGCGGGCCGGATCCATCCCCACGATATTTATCGGATCACCCGGGCCCTGGAGATATTCTTGGCCACGGGAATTCCGGCTTCCCGGATGAGGGGAAAAAACCGTTTCCCCGATCCGGATTACCGGATTTTGAAGGTCGGGTTGCGCCGGGATCAGGACGATCTTATCCGGCGGATATCCGAACGGGTGGAATGGATGTTCGAGTCCGGTCTGGAGGGCCGGACCATCCTGGATGAGGTTGAAGGATTGTTAAGGAATGACTACGATTTACAAATTAAGGCCTTGACCACGATTGGCTACCGCGAGGCGGTGTCGTTTATCCGCGGGGAAACCAAGCGCGAAGAGGCCAAGGAAAAAACCCGAAGGGTGACCTGGGGTTACGCCCGGCGGCAGATGACCTGGTTCCGGAAAGAGCCCGAGATGAGGTGGTTTCATCCTCGGGCGGAGGCCGCGGAGATTCTTTCCCAGGTCGAGGATTTTCTGGGGTGATTTAATGGCGAGACGTTCCATCGGTATGGATTTGGGAGGCACGGCCTTCCGGGCCGCCCTGATTGAGGAGGGCAAACCCGGTAACGGCTACCAGCTGGTGGATTATCAAGAATTCATCCCGGCCATCATCCCGCCGGAGAATCGTCCCGACCCGGTCATAAATTATTGCGAAACGATCAAGAACCTGCTTTCCCGGGAAAGCTGGAAATCGGCTCCCATTACCTTGGGATTGCCGGGGGGCCTGGTTTCCCGGAGGAACTTAATCTTTCCTTTCCGCGAAAAAAGCAAGCTGGACCCGGTGGTTCCCTTCGAGCTTGAGGGATTGATCGCCGATTCGATCGAGGACGTGGTGGTGGATTACCAGTTAGTGGATCAGAACGAACAGGGTTCCCGGGTAATTGCCGCGGCGGTTAACAAATCGAAGATCGCCGAGCGTTTACAAAGTCTGAATTCGATCGGGACCGATCCCCGGGTTTTGGATGATGAGGTTTTGGCCCTTTCCAGCCTGCTCTTTTTGTTTGACCCGATTGCCCAGGAGGGTCCGGGGGCGATTCTGGAAATCGGCGCCCAGAAATCCGAGCTCCTGATTTTCCACCACGGGCGGGTCGAGATCGCCCGAACAATGAAGGTGGGGGGAGATCATCTGACCCGGGTGCTGGCCGCTTTCCGGGGGATATCCTGGGAAGAGGCGGAAGCCCAGAAAGTGAACGGGGCCGAGCCGATCCCGGTGGAGGTCTGGGACCGGGCCTGGCTCCCGCTGATCCAGGAACTCGGTTTGACCCTGGACGCCTTTCGCCGCGGCCAGGGGGAGACTTCCAACGCGATCTACCTGTGCGGACGGGGCGCGCTCGCCCCGGCCTTGCCCGGTTATCTCCAATCGCGCCTGGATATTCCCTGCGAGAAGGTCTCCCTCCAGGGCGATTTAAAGGTTCCCCGCGCGTTTTCCTCGGATTTCGATTGCACCGCGGCCCAGGCGGTCGCGCTGGCCCTCCGGGGGCTCTCCCCGGACCACTCTTTCCCGCCGATGAACTTTCGCAAGAACGAATTTACCTTCCGGAGCCGGATTGCCGAGGCCAGGGGGAAACTGATTTATTTCGGGGCGATGGTCGGCCTGGTTTCGCTTCTGGGACTGACCGGGTTTGTCACGGGATATTTAAACCTTCGCTCCGAGGACCGCAAGCTCACCAGCCAGATGCGGAAAGCCTTTTTCACCGCTTTTCCCGAGGCCAAGCAGGTCCCGGCGGGGTATGAAATGCGGGAGATGCGGAGTCGGATTCAGGCTCTCCAGGGCAGCGGGGATATTTCCCCCGGCTCGGAACCGGTGGTGGACCTGCTGAAAATAATTTCCGAACGGATTCCCAGGGATACTTCCCTAGAGATCCGGGAGTTGATTTATGATCCGGAAAAAATCCGCTTCCGGGGACGGACCACCAGCTTCGACACCGTGGACCGGATCAAGACCGAGCTCGCCGGTTCCCCGACCTGGTCGAGCATCGAGGTGACGGAGGCGAAGGTGAGTATCGACCAGAAGGGAGTGGACTTCACCTTGGTCATCAACCTGGGGAAGAAAAGCTGAGAAAAATGAAAGCCCCCGCCTTCCTCAGTTTATTAAGGGATAAATTCCGCGGTCTGCGCATGCCGGAATTCATCGCGCGGATGAATACGAAGGAGCGCCTGACCCTGGCCCTGGGGGTTTTCGGGGCCTTCCTGATCATTTTCGTCGGCTTTTTTGTCCTGCCGGTAAACCGGGAAAAACGGGATCTCCGGGAGAAGATCCAGTTAAAAGCCCAGGAACTGAAGGAAATGATGATTCTCTCCCAGGAATACCGGGGCTCCGGGGAGTCCGGCGGAGGCCGGGGAGTGATCCCGGCCGGGTTTTCGATCCTGTCTTACCTGGAAGGCCTGGCGGATCAGTCACGGATCCGGGAAAAGATCGAATACATGCGGCCGGGCAACCTGGAAACCAAAGGCAAGAGCAAGGAAGTCAGCGTGGAACTCAAGCTGAACGCGGTTTCCCTCTCCGAGTTGACCGATCTGCTCTACCGGATCGAGAAGGGGGGCGAGAACCCGTTGATCGTTTCCCGGATGATGGTGCGTTCCCGTTTCGCCAATCCCAGGGAACTGGACGCCACTTTGACCGTGATCGGGATCTCCCCGGGTTGAGAGAGAAAGCGGCGCGACTTTGAAAATTAATGAAAAAAGCATTATCCGGATCGTCGCCTACGTTTCCTTCGGGATCACCAGCTTTGTTCTTTTCAGCTACCTGACCTTTCCCTACCAGAAATTAATCAACGTATTGATCTCGCGGATGGAAGCCCGGAGCCCCTTCCAAATCCGGGTTAACAGCGCCGGGCCTTATCTTTTCCCGGGCCTCATCCTGAAAGGGGTGCAGATAACCATCCGAACCGAGAAAGAGAAGGAATCCGAAGGGAAAAAAGAAGCGGTGAACATCCCGGTTCTCAATCTGGACAATCTCAAAATCCGGTTTAGTCTTTTTTCCCTTTTGCGGGGGGGGATCGACTTTTCGCTCGAGTCCAAGCTGGCTTCGGGGCAGGTGAAAATCGCGTATTTCCGCGCCCGGGACAAATATACCCTCCGGGGAAAATGGGAGGGGATCCAGACGGAAGGGATACCCTACCTGAAGAGCAGGTATGACCTTAACCTGATCGGCAACCTTTCCGGGGACGTGGATTTAAAAGGGAATCCCGCCAATCTCCAAAAGGGGGAGGGAACCATTCATTTCAAGCTGGCCGGGGGCGGGATCCGGAATGCCACGCTGATGAAACTGGTAACCCTCCCGGACCTGGCCTTCGACCGTTTCGAGGGGAAATTGGTCCTGAAAGAAGGAAAATTCGTTCTGGACCAGGTGAGACTGGAGGGAAATGACGTCCAGGGGGAAGCCACCGGTTCGATCCTGCCCCGAAAGCCGATCGGCACGAGCATGCTGGCCGTCAATCTCAAGATCAAGCTTTCGCCCAATATCGATACCCAGGTCGGTTTCCTGTTTAATACCATTCTTTTCCATAAAGATTCACAGGGATTTTATGCCCGGGCCCTGGCCGGTGTCCTCGCCAGCCCGCGCTGATTTATTTTCTGTCGGGTAGCCGCAGGCGGGAGCCTGCGTTTTTGGGAATAAATTTCAGGTTTTTAAGTTTTCATCCACAATCATTTTTCTTCTTGATTTTAAAAACCGATGGAGGTTTACCCATGAAAAAACTGGCGCTTTTAGTCGTTTGCTTATTGGCTTTCACTTGGCTGGCCTGTGCCGGTGCTCCCGGACCCGGGAAAACCGTTGCGCCGGTTGCCAAGATTGAAAAACCGGACACGGCGGACAAAGGAGGCGAGGCTAAAAAGACGGATGGCGCGGAGGCCAAGGAAGAAACGGTAAAAACAGCGGTCCCTTTGGCGGAGGCTGAGATTGTGAAGGGTAAAACCGGCACCGGCGCCCCGGACGAGAGTGTTTCCGCCCCCGCGGCCCCTGCGTCGGCCAGGCCGGTTCTGGCCAAGGAGATGGCTGCCGGAGCGCCCCGGAGGGCCGCGGCTGCGTCCGTACCGCCGTCTTCGCCCGGGGTCAAGGCCGGGGCGTCCGACGACAACCAGCAATTTAATTTTTACCTCGATTACCTTACCCGATTCACCTACCTTGATGTATTGAGACTCGATGTTTCCAACCGAATCATTTTCCGGGCGGTGGACCGGGACGGCAGGTCCATTCCGAACTGTCTCTTGAGTTTCCGGGATGGAAGCGGAAAAACCGTGGCCGAGCGCCGAACCTATGCCGACGGCCGGGCGATGTTTTTCCCCTCCGAGTATGCCGGGAAATTAACCCAGGGGCTCCGGGCGATCACTGCCTGCGGGCAGAAGTCCGTGGAACAATCATTCGATCCTTCCGGGGTCAAAAACCTGGAAATCAAGTTCGACCTTCAGCGCGAAAGTTATAAAAACGTTCCCCTGGATATTGCCTTCGTTTTTGACACCACCGGGAGCATGGGAGACGAGATCGCCCGGCTGAAGCAGACCATCGAGGTGATTCACTTCCAGATTACCCAGCTTTCCTCTTCCCCGGATGTTCGTTTCGGGATGGTGCTCTACCGCGACCGGGGTGACGAATACATAACCCGGGTGATTCCCTTTACCTCCCGGATGGAGGTTTTCAAACAGGCGCTGGACCAGGTCCGGGCGGATGGGGGAGGGGATGAGCCCGAAGACGTCCAGGCCGGGCTGAAGGACGCGCTGAAAATGCTCCAGTGGCGGCAGAGCGGGATCAGGCTTTTATTTCTGATCGGAGACGCGCCCCCGCATCTTGATTACGGCCAGGAGTACATCCGGGCGGCTAAAGACGCGGAGATAGCCAAGGCGGCCCCGGTGGTTATTCCCGAGGAATATACCTACCTCCAGGCGATGAAGGCTGCGGCCGGCCAGGCCATCAAGATAGTCAGCATCGGCGCCAGCGGATTGAATAACGACGGCGAATATGTCTTCCGCCAGCTGGCCCAGTACACGATGGGGATATTCGCCTTTCTTACCTACGGCGAGACCGGGGAAGCCGAGGGGGGAGGCGGGACCACCTATGTCTCGCACCATACCGGCTCCAACTGGCAGGCGGAAAACCTGGACGCGATCATCGTCAAGATGGTCAAGATCGAGCTGGCGAACCTCACCGACCAGCCGGTTACCGAAGGGGAGGATTACTTCGAAGTCACTTCCGGCCCGGGAGCCGACCGGGATAAGGTGTTGGACGATCTGTTCAACCAGGCGGTGAAACAACTCCTGGATTATTCCACGGTCCTGATCAGGGAAAAGACCCCCACCGTGCTGATGCCGGTTTCGGTCAAGGACCCGGGGTTAAAAGCCCCGTCGGAGCTCCTGGAGGACAGGCTGGAGCTGGTTATTTTCAAGATCCCGCAGTTTCAGATGCTGGAACGCAAGAATCTCCAGCAGTTAATCGGGGAAATGAGTCTTCAGCTTAACGACCTTTTTGATAACAAGAAGACCGTGGAGGTCGGGAAAATGGCCGGGGCTCAGCTGGCCTTAATGAGCAAACTTTTCCCCGGGAAGGAGAAACTCGAGCTTTATTTGAAACTGGTGAGGATCGAAACGGGCGAGATCATCTCGGTAACCATGATCAAGATCGATCCCAACCTGGTGAAATGAAAACCGCTCGAAAAGGCTTGACCGCGGGAAAGCAAGATGAGGTCCTGCGCTTAACCCGGTTGCCCGAGAAGAGAAAATGATTTTATAATGCCAGCATCAATCATCAGGAAAGGATATGGATATGGCGGAGAAAGAGATTAAAAAAATCGGGATTTCCACCGGGGGCGGGGATTGCCCGGGCCTGAACGCGGTCATCCGGGCCGCGGTTTACACGGCGATCAACAAGTACGGCTGGGAGGTCGTCGGGATCAGGGACGCGCTCAACGGGCTCATGGATACAAGCCAGACCATGCCTCTCGGTCTCAACGAGGTGAAGGACATCCTCAACAAGGGCGGAACAATTATCGGGACCACCAATAAAGGCAACCCCTTCCACTGGGAAAGGCAAAAGAGCGATGGAACCATCGAGACAATCGATCGCTCGGGCCAGTTGGTGGAGAACTTCCATAAGCTGGGACTCGGGGCTCTGATTTCGATCGGCGGCGACGGCTCGATGAAGATCGCCCAGCAGCTTGTCGAAAAGGGGCTTCCCGTCGTCGGGGTGCCGAAGACGATCGACAACGACCTTTCCGCTACGGACGTGACCTTCGGTTTCGACTCCGCCGTCCGGACCGCCTCCGAGGCGCTGGATAAGCTCCGCTCCACGGCGGAGAGCCACCACCGGGTGATGGTGGTGGAGATGATGGGCCGGCACTCGGGCTGGATCGCCCTTCATTCCGGGATATCCGGCGACGCCCACGTGATTCTCATCCCCGAGATTCCCTTCGACCTCGCGGTGGTCGCGAAAAAGTTGAAGGAGCGGAACGAGAAGGGGGATAAATATTCGATCGTGGTGGTGGCCGAGGGCGCAGTCCCGAAAGGCGGCGAGATGGCCATGGTGGGCAAAAAGGCCGACGGCACCGTGATCCTCGGGGGAATGGGCCAGAAGGTGGGCTTGGCCCTTTCGGAGATGACCGGGCTCGAGATCCGGGTCGTGGTTTTGGGGCATCTCCAGCGGGGAGGGTCGCCCACCGAGTTCGACCGGATTTTGGGGACCCGCTACGGGGAGGCGGCCACGGAGCTCATCGCCAAGAAGCAGTTCGGCAAGATGGTGGCCCTGAAGGGCACCGCCATCGTCGGGGTGCCGATCACCGATGCCATCGGGCAGACCAAGAAGATTTTCCCGGAGGGGACCCTGGTCAAGGTGGCGCGGTCCATGGGGATTTGCTTCGGGGACAGGTAGCCAGGGATTATCTTCGATTTTTCATCATCATTGTCGTGGGAATGGAACCCGGAGGATCGCCATAGGTCTATGAAATTTCGGAGGTGGACATTCAGTGTTTTCCTGGCTTTATTTTTAGTTTTCGGAAGGGGTGATAACTTGTTCGGCTGGGCCCGCCATAATCTGCTCACGCAGATAATCCTGGAAAATCCGCCGGAGTGGGTTAAGGACTTTGGCCAGGTCAAGGTGAATAAATCCACCTACGAGATCGGTTCGCTCAATCCCAAATTTAAATTGATTTACACGATCCCCGATAAATCCAGGTACCCGTCTCTTCCCCCCGGGTTTGTCAGCTATGCCCGGAACCCGGATCGAAAATACGGTTTTCAAGGCGCGCCGGCGGGCGCGGCGGTTTCCGCCCTTCAGATCCTGGTGGATTTCGCCGACGAACCTGATTGGGACATGGATACTGACATTGAAACCGGTCAGGTGGTGAATTTCATGGGCGGGAGCCAGGGATACCGCCACATGTATTATCCGGCCGGCACCTTTCATATCCCTAATCCCTTTATGCCCCAGGGGAAAGCTCCCGAACGGGCCGAGCTTTTTTATGAATATGCCCGGGAGGCCTTCTCCGGGGGGGATTATTACTGGGGATTTAGGTTCCTGGCCCGGGCCATCCATTATCTCGAGGACCTGGCCAACCCTTTTCATACGGTTCAGCTTTCGACGAAATTCATAATGAAGGAGGATTTTTTCCAGGGCACGATCCAAACCACCAAGAATTTTCACTTTGCTTACGAAGATTATGTCGCGTTTTTAGTGATCCAGGCCAAACAGGGTGAGAAAAGTTACGCCGGATTAACGCGGGCGATGATCAAAGCCCCGGCCCGGAAGATGGAGAACAGCCGGACGGCTGCCCAGGATCTGGCCGGATTCAGCAATCGCGAGGGCGCCCGTCTTCTGGATTTGAGTTTTGATTTTTTCGGGGAGGAATTTCGTTCAAACCAGAAGCGTTACCTGGATGCCGGGAAGGTCAGGAAGCTGGATCAACGTCCAGAGAAGGAAGAGATCATGGTGATCACCGAAAAAATGCTGGCGGAGATGTCGGCGGTGGTAAGAGGATTTTTGGAAATGGCCGGGAAAGAATTGGTGCCGGGGAAATAGTTGGGAGTTGGGAGTAAGGAGGATTACAAATGCATTTTAGCGCGCCAGGCCCGGAAAATACCGAGGCCACCTTGAAATTGGTTAAAGAGGAAATTGAAAAAAGAGGGATCGAGTATGTCTTGGTGGCTTCCACCACCGGGGCGACCGGGGTGAAGGCGGCCAGGGCATTTCTGGGCTTGAAAGTAAAACTGGTCGTGGTTACCCACAACGCGGGATTCAAGGAGCCGGGGGACCGGGAAATTGAGCCGGAGTTAAAAGCAGAGATCGAGAAACTGGATGGCACCGTATCTACCGGCACGATGGTGCTCCGGAGCCTGGGCCGGGCCATAAAAAATTCGGTGGGTTATTCTGATAACGAAATCGTGGCCCAGGTGCTCCGGATGTTCGGCCAGGGGATCAAGGTTTGCGTTGAGATCGTAGCGATGGCGGCGGACGCGGGCCTGGTCCCTCCGGTCAACGTGATCGCCGTGGCGGGAACCGGCCGGGGCGCGGACACCGCCTGCCTGATCAGCGCGGACTCCTCCAACCGGTTTTTCGGAATCAAGATCCGGGAGATTCTGGTTAAACCCAATGATTTTTAACTATAACGCATTAAAGATTTGTATATAAAATAACATTATTTGGAGGGCGGGCGTCTCACCCGTCCAGCAGGGCAGGATGCCCTGCCTCCTTATGATTTCGGATTGAATTAAGGTTATGAAAGCTATTATTCAGAGAGTAAAAAAAGCATCGGTGCGGGTGGAGGGGGAAACCATCGCCCAGATCGGCCCGGGAATCCTGGTCCTGCTGGGAGTGGGGGCGGGAGATGGCCGCAAAGATATCGAATACCTGGCTGAGAAAATCTCCGGGATCCGGATTTTCGAGGATGAGCAAGGCAAGATGAATCTTTCGGTGGCGGATATCGGCGGGGAAATGATGGTGGTTTCCCAGTTCACCCTTTACGCCGATTGCCGGAAGGGCAAGAGGCCGTCCTTCACCGAAGCGGCCCCGCCCGGGGAAGCCGAGAGGCTTTATCTCGAGTTTGCCCGCCTGCTCCGGGAAAAGGGATTAAAGGTAGCGGAGGGCAGGTTCCAGGCCAGGATGGAGGTGGACCTGGTCAATGACGGCCCGGTGACCATTATTCTGGATACGAAAAGTTGAATTGATAGGGTTCAAGGGTTCAAGGATTCAAGGGTTCGTGAAGAAAATAGTTTTGGGTTTCGAATTTTGATGAACGACGAGGTTTCGGGTAAGATTTTAAACCAAGCTGCCCGATTAAAAGGAGAAGGTATGGGAAGCCAATTGATCCACACCAGGTTATGCGATCTGCTCGGGATTGAATACCCGATTATTGAAGGCGGGATGGTCTGGATTTCCGAGGCGATCCTGGCCGCGGCGGTTTCCAACGCCGGCGGATTGGGCCAGATCGCGGCGGGATCGTTTTTCAACGCGGATGATCTCCGGAAGGAGATCAGAAAAGCCAAGGATCTGACCGGCAAGCCGTTCAGCATTAATGTGCCTCTGCTCAACCCCGGGGCGGATTGGATGATCGAGACGGCCCTGGAAGAAAAAGTAAAGGTGATTACCACCTCGGCCGGAAGCCCTTCCCGGTTCGCCCGGAAAATCAAGGAAGGCGGGGCCCGGGTGCTCCACGTGGTTCCCTCGGCGCGCCTGGCCCGGAAAGCCGATGCCGCCGGCGTGGACGCCATCGTGGCCGAAGGGATCGAGGCGGGGGGGCACGACAGCCCGGATGAAATCACCTCGCTCGTGCTCATCCCCCAGGTAGCGGACGCGGTCAAGGTTCCCGTGGTGGCCGCCGGGGGGATTGCCGACGCCCGGGGACTGGCGGCGGCTCTGGCGCTGGGGGCTTCCGGGGTGCAGATGGGGACCAGGTTCGTGGTGACCAGGGAGTGCCAGGTTCACCCCAATTTCAAACGGGCCATAATCGAGGCCCAGGATAACGGTACGGTACTGACCGCCCGCTCCTTGGGGCACCCAGTGCGGGTGCTGAAAAATTCCCTGGCGGAGAAAATCCTGGAACTGGAGCGGAAAGGGGTGAGCGAGGCGGAACTTTTTGATTTCATCGGGCCAGGAAGAACCCGGAAAGCCGCCCTGGAAGGCGACCTGGTGGAGGGCTCGATGATGAGCGGCCAGATCGCCGGAATGATCCAGGAGGAAAAAAGCGTTAAGGAAGTAATCCAGGAAATGGTGAGGGGGGCTGAAGAAATAATAAAGAAATTGAACCAGGGCAATTAATTTCGGATAATTTTTATCCGAAAGCGTGAAACGGGTCCTTTTAAAGGTCGATTAAATCATGCCGAAAATGACAGATCGAATCCGGCCCCGGATGTCGGGAAGAATCCCGGTGCAAATCCCGATTGAATATCAAATTGACGGGGAATGGCGAAAAGGCGTGGTCATCGACCTGAGCGTGGGCGGGATCAGAATCCTGACTAGCCAGGTGGTGGAAAAAGGGATAAAGCTTCGGATCAATTTTTCCCTGGGGGGTGAAGAAGAGCTCCTGATTACCGGGGATGTAAGCAATATCAATGCCCGGGAGATCCCGGGCTTCGGGGTCAGAAACCTGGTCGGCGTGAACTTCCCCGGGCTGACCGAGGCGGAAAAGAAGAAATTGCAGGATTTTATCTTAAACCAGCGTTATTACACCCGTCTTTACCGTCCGACCAAGGGCACGGATTACCTGGAAGAGCAAAACCTGAAGAAGGCCGCCGCCCTGCTGAAGGAACTGGAATAATAGCCTAGTTTCTTGATGGGGATTTTCGC
>Ga0315285_10003071_pt1 | contig 17478 bp, 19 predicted proteins | sample YL17G09_36_MG_FD_203698 | JGI IMG/M metagenome (GOLD analysis project Ga0315285, IMG submission 203698) | Sediment microbial communities from Yellowstone Lake, YNP, Wyoming, USA - YL17G09_36 | ecosystem: Environmental > Aquatic > Freshwater > Lake > Sediment | place: USA: Wyoming | collected... | reverse complement strand
GCCCTCAGAAAGTTGAAAGGATACTAACAGAAAATTTCTAATTCCCAATTCCTAATTTCTAAATAATTTTCGAATAGTTGAAAAATTTTTAATTTTAATTATAATAAAAAAGTTTATAGTCTAAGGTATAAAGTTTATAGTTGCGCCTTAGCGCACTTTCCGGGGTAGCTCAACCGGTAGAGCGAGGGACTGTTAATCCCCAGGTTGTAGGTTCGAGTCCTACCCCCGGAGCCATCCTTCGCTAAAGCTACGGAATGGCTTTAGCTAAAAATATGTATTACTGCTATATTCTTTTGAGCTCAAAATCTCATATTTTTTATTTTGGTTCTACCGAGGCTTTGAGAGAAAGAAAAGAAATGCACAATAGCGGCAAAGCGAAATCTACCAAACCGCATATGCCTTGGGAATTAATATGGTATGCTGCTTTTAAAACTGAAAAAGAAGCAAGAGATTTTGAGCGCTATCTTAAAACTGGTTCCGGTAAAGCTTTTGCTTATAAAAGGCTAATTTCCGTAGCTTTAAAGAAGGATTTTCTCCAAGGGCGTAAAGGGTAGTCCGAAGTTTTAACGAAGGATACCTACCCCCGGAGCTCACTTTTCCAAAAACCACCTACTAATTTAGGCGGTTTTTTGATAAGATAAGATAAAATGTTATAATGCTACAATATGAAAAATAGACTCGTTTATTTAATACTCATAATAACCTTTATTATCTCACCTTTATCAGCAAGCGCTGACGGTGGCGTTATTAAACCCCTACCGAATGGTGATTGGACATGGGTTGATGAAAACAGCCAGCAGGCTTTTATTAATTATGAAGGAGATTTAGAAAGATTGATTATCGCAGCTGATATTAAAGAAGAAAATTCAGATATTGTTTGGATAATACCTGTTCCTGGTGGCCCAGAAAAGGTAGAAATAGACATTACTTCTGAGCTACCAATTTTCTTTGGAGACGATGTAATATCAAAAGCAAAACTTAGCCTATCTGAAAGCCTTAAAACCTCATATTATGCGGGACTGCTTGGTCAGATTTGGACTTTCCCTTTTTCAATAATTTTTGTTTCATTAGGCGGTGCTCGTGGTGGAGGCGACGGCAAGGGAGTTCCCGGCGATTTAATTTCTGTAGGGGCTCATATAGAAAAAGCAGGGATGGTTGCAGAGGTGATAACCGCTAAAAATGGCCAAGCAATATATAATTATTTTTCTCAAAAAGGGTTCAATATAAAACAGGGAAGTATTTCTGAGTTGGACTCTTATATAGATAAAAACTATAGCTTTGTAGTCTCTTGGATTACTCCAGGAGCAGTAAGTGAGGGGAATAAAGGACAAAGAGGAATTTTTATTAACTTTCCTACTCCAAAGATTTATTATCCTTTAATTCTTACCAGTGCCTACGGAGAAACAAAAATACCCATCACAATTCGGGTTTTAGACCACGTTAAACCAGAATTTTCTTCAGAGACAAAACCTTATACCGAAGTAAGTTATTTTACTGAGAGAACGAAGGCAGTCGGGAGTACTGCAAGATGCCAAGCTAGGATGTCTCAATTTAGGGCAATAATGGAAATGTATCACAGTGATTATAATTTTTATCCTTCTTCTCTTCAAGGATTAGTAAATGATAAAGATTTGGGGGACGAGACGAAAGTTTTGTTAGAAGATATAAATAGATATTGTTATTACCCTCTTTTGTACAATAGCAAAAATAGCAATGATTATACTATACAAATGAGATTATCGTCGGGAGTATACGAAATTAATTCATCTGGTTCCTCTGGTTTCATTGACAAAAATAATTTTTACGAAGAAGAAACTATTTCTCCCGAATTACAGAAATTTTACGGAAATAAGAAACCTTGGGCGGGAGAAGCAAATTATACAAAAATAAGTATTAATGCTCCAGCAAAATTATTAAAACAAGATTTATGGATGGAAAACGGTAGGCCATTTAAAATTTCTTCTGCAATGTGGGCCATAAACAATCCTTGGGTTGTTATATTGATCCTATATCTGGTAATTGTAGGCATTTCCTCTTTTATCGCAGGAGGAATAGCTGGTTTAATATGTTTCCGTAAATTCAAAAAATACGCCTTGCTTGGTCTTAGCAACATTGCCACTTTAATCGGTTTAATTTTAGTTTTTAATTATATAAAGAAAAAAAGAGAAGAGGTTAAGTATTCAAAGTTAAGTTTTGGAGCTTTATTTTCAATAATTTTTGTACTGTTATTAAGTCTTCTACAAATAACTCCGATATTTCAGCAAGATAGAATAGAAATAGGATGGCTAGTAATCATAGCTGTTGCTTGGGTCGTTATTAGTTGGGTAATTCTTTTATTCATTGAATTTCTGCTAAATAAAATCGCTCTAAAAAATAGAGCAATCAGGGCACTTCTTACAATACTTTTATTTATTATTTTTTGGGTAGCAATAGGATCATTGTTTTTCTCATTTCTCTAGCTTCTTTAATAAATTCCTGTAGGTTCAATCTAGGAAGTTAAATTCAAACTCTTATAAGCCATCTTTATTTCCAGTAGTTTCTCCCTCATCCCCGCCATATAATCTCTATTCTCAAGAATTATAAGAGAATCTTGATTCTTCTGGAATTAAGAACCTACGTAGCAGAACCTTGATTTCTTCGGAATTAATAAGCTTTGAACTGGGGAGCCCTTCACATTCGTTCAGGACAAGCCAACGCCCGAGAGTGAATATCTCGGGTTTTTGTTTTGGAGAGAAGAAGGTATAATGAGAGAAGATGAAAAAAATAAAAGATTTTTTAAAATCTATAATACCGATTATTTTACTTGCCATTATTATTTCCCCATTTTTATACGTTTTCGATCTTTTTACGGGCATATTTTCTCTTCCCCTTGCTTTTATATGCTGGGCGGGGGAAGGAGGTTATCATCCTTCACGTGAATGCAGTAGTTGGGCCAGCAGTGCTTCTTTATTTGCTGTAATTATTTTTAGCTATCTTATTTCACATTTTTTTATTTGGTTATTAAAAAAAACAGAAAAAAAATAAGAAATGCATTAATAAAAACAGGTTCTAATCTGGTTCGCTAGACCCTTCGAAAAACTCAGGGCAAGCTAACTGCCCCGCCTTAATTGGCGGGGTTTTTGTTTTACGGAGATGGGGGTATAATGAGGGAAGATGGATACTAAAAACAAAAAATTAACTTTATTTTTAATAATATTCACCCTGATCTTTATTGGAGCTTTAGGAATCTCCATTTATTTTTTATTCTTTGCAAAGTGTCCCTACGAGATTAGAACAAATATAATAGATTGGTTAAAACAGCCCTGCCCTTATGTAATTAATGGAGTAATAATAGATCAAATATCAAAAGAGGCAGTCACCGACGTTGTTATTTCCTTTCCTAAAGGAGAGGTGCATTCTGCCAATCGAGGAGAGTTCCTTATTAAGACGAGAGGTGAATTGAATAAAATTATCATCAGTAAAGACGAGTATCATACTAAAGAGTTAGACATCTCAATCTCTGAGGAAAGCCTTGAGGTTAATTTAGGTAAAATTTTCCTTGAGCCAGAAGCAAAAATTATAGGAACAATAATAGACTGGGTATCTGAAAAACCCCTAAGTGATGTCATCTTATCTTTTGGGAAAGGAAAGGTAAAATCATCTTCTCAAGGAGAATTTATTATAAAAACTAGTAAAGATATCGACAGAGAGGATATAAATAAGATTATTATCAATAAAGAAGGATATCATGCTAAGGAGATTGATATTTTAATTGCTGAAGATGATAGAGAGATTAATTTAGGCAGAATCTTTCTCTTACCAGAAGGACGTGTTTTATATCAAAAGGAAGGTAGTATTTTCACAGCTAATTTCGACGGCTCAGAAAGTAGGAAACTAGCAGATGGAGAGCTTCTGACGATATCATCGACTTACGATAAATTTATTTTTAGGACTAAGGACTCGGCGTTACGTTTGATGGATATTAATGGAACTAATGAGATGAAATTTGCCTATCAAGTCCCTCCAGTGGATAGACCAACCTTTACAACTCTTTCTCAAAATGGGAAAATTGTAGCCTGGATTGCTAGTCATTTTGAGGAAGAAATTATTTACTTCAATTTTGAGTTAGATAAACAAGATAGTGTGAGGCAGCTGTTTAAAAGTATTAATACCTTTAGTATTTCTCCTGATGGAAAATATATTGCAGTGGTAGGTAATTCTTTTCAGGATAGAGGCCTGCTTCACCTCGAAGATATTATAAGTCACCAAACGATTCTTCAAATTCATAATACTGAAGACTATTTTTTTGACGAAGAAAATTTATATTACAATGTAATAAATTCTAGTTGGTTTGTTTACAATTTTCAAGATGGAAAAACCAATTCTTTTGATTTGGAGCCAGCTTGGTGGGAGAATAAATTTACTGGAATAATTAATCCTTATACCAAGGATAAGATGTTGGTCGGATTGCCAGTTTCTACTATCGGCATAGCTGATGCTCAGGGTCTTAACGCTAAAAGAATCCTTAAGATGGATTTTCCTGGCGGAGGTTTTTTGGGCGGTCTGAAATGGTTACCAAACGAAAAATACATTTTGTTTAAAACTTTTCAATCACCATATCCATATAAGATATCTTTGTGGATTTTAGATATTAATAGTGGTGCTTATAAAAAGATTATTGATGAAATTGATGACACCAGGCTTTATTAAAAAATAATCTAATGCCATTCATCACTCAAGGGAAAACTAACTTAAAATACATCTTAATTGTTGTTGTGCTGGCTGCTATAGCTGGCGGAGGGATTTTGGGTTATCAGTATTGGTGGGCGGCGAAAGAAGAAACTAAGATGCCAGAGGTAAAACTGCCAGGACCCGAAAGTACGGAATTGAACACCTATACGAACGACAAATTTAAATATTCAATTAAGTATCCGAGCGATTGGCACATTTTTCCTGAACTTACAAAGAGATTAGAAGCTATGAGCTATCTTAACGCAAAATATCTAAAATTATCCTATGAAACAACAGAAGATTATTATCAGAAACATGCAGCAGAGATGGAAAGATTTATGAGTAATTGGAATGTGAATGAAAGCGAATTGATAATCTTAGCAGATACATCAGCTCAAGAAGAAAAGGCATTTTTTGATGATGTGAGTGCAAATAAAAAAACTCTCACAGACTTTTATCCTGCCCACGCTATATTTATTTATCCAACAGATTTATCAACGGATGTAAAAAATATTGATAGAGAGGAAATAACAATAGAGACAATAACACTATCTAATGGTGTGAAGGCGTTGAGAATACATCGCCGAATAGAACCTGAGCAGATTGAAATTTATGTTCCGTATGAGTCCAATGAGAAACCTTATAGGGGAAAAACAGTAAAAAGTTTGGAGTTTCTAGTTTATCCAGATAAAGGAGATTATCCCGCGGATGTACTTATGGGCATAATTAATTCATTAGACTGAAACAGGTTCTAACATCGTCGCACCAGGGGAGCACTTCGACAAGCTCAGTGTAAACCAACAAAAATCGCCAAGGAAGCGATTTTTTGCTAAGATAAAAGCACAATGAAAAAAATAAAGATAGCCCAGTTAGCCCCGCTTTGGATCCCTGTGCCGCCAAAAACTTACGGCGGCATCGAATTAATGTTGTCTTTTCTTACCGAAGAATTGATAGCAAGAAATTACGACATTACTCTTTTTGCTTCGGGAGATTCAAAAACCTCCGCGAAATTGATTCCCCTAACAGAAAAAGGGATTTGGCTGCAAAAAGACCTGCGCAGCCCTCATGCTTACATAAACACCGCGCTTGAAAGAATTTACAGGCAGCGAACTTATATTGACTTGTTTCATAACCACTTTGATTTTTTTCTGTTTCCCCTTTCTCTCTTAGAAACCGTGCCTATCTTAACCACTCTCCATCGTCCGTTGGATCCGGTTACTATCGGTGCTTACAAGGCTTACCGGAAAATAAAATTTTGCGCAATATCTAATGATCAGCGCCGGAGCGCCGAAGAAAATGATATTCCAATAATTGATGTTGTTTATAATGGAATTGACGTAGATAAGTACACTTTTCGAGAAGAGCCCGATGATTATTTTATATTCCTTAGCAGGCTCAACAAAGAAAAGGGAATAATCGACGCTATTAATATTTCAAAGGCTGCAGGAGTTAGGCTTATTGTTGCGGGAAACATTATCGGCGCTGATGAATGGAACTATTTTCTTCATGAGGTTCAGCCCTTGCTGAACGAAGAAAACGTAAATTTTGTCGGGCAAATCGATTTTGATGAAAAAGTTAGATTGCTTGGAGGAGCGAGAGCTTTGCTTTTTCCGATCAACAGAAGAGAGCCGTTTGGCCTTGTTATGATTGAAGCTATGGCATGCGGCACGCCGGTTATCGCATATCGTAAAGGTTCTGTGCCAGAAGTTGTTAAAGATAAAAAAACCGGTTTTATTGTCAGTAATGAAAAAGAAATGGTTCAAGCCGTGAAAAAGATTAGTTCAATTAATCGAAAAGACTGCCGGAATCATGTTGAGCAAAATTTCACTTTAAAACAAATGGTTGATAAATACGAGGAAATTTATAAAAAACTAATTTGATTTGCTAGTATGAAAAAATTGCGTATCGCTCAAATTGCCCCTCTTTGGATAACGATCCCACCTTTAAAATATGGGGGAATCGAAAGAATTATTGCTATGCTTTGCGATGGATTAAGCGGAAAAGGCCACGAAGTTACGCTTTTTGCTTCGCCCGGCTCAACGGCTAAGGGGAAATTAATCTCTGTTTTTGATAAACCTCTTCTTGATGCCAATATCGCGTGGTCAAATCCAGCCTGGAATCTTCGGAATCTTTCTTTGGCCGCAGAAATGGCAAACAAAGGAAAGTTTGATATTATCCATTCCCACCTTGACCTTTGGACGCTTTTTTTTCATAACTTAACAAAAACTCCGGTAATTCACACGATGCACAACCCGCTTTACCGAACCAATGCGGACGCAAATAAAGATGACCGTCTGCGCCTTTTTACAGAAGAGGCAAAAAGAACAAATATTGTTTTTATCAGTAGATCAGCCAAAGACCAGGCAATGGTAGAGTTTCCTGAAAAACGGGCAAGAATTATTTATAACGGAATAGATTTGTCACATTTTAAATTTAACGAAAAAGGTGGAGAGCATTTTGTTTGGATTGCCAGAGTCAACAAACACAAAGGAGTAGAAAACGCAATCGCCGCGGCAGAAAAATTGGGCGTCAGATTGCTTTTAGCCGGCCGGATTGATCCAACTCAAGTAGAATATTTTGATGCTTATGTTAAGCCCCATCTTAATGAAAAAATTAAATATATCGGTGAATTAACAGAAGAACAATTATCTGATTTTTACGGTGGAGCTAAAGCTTGTTTATATCCAATAGAATGGGAGGAACCTTTTGGGCTAGTGGTGGCAGAAGCTATGGCATGCGGCACGCCGGTTATCGCATATCGCCGGGGTTCAATGTCAGAACTTATTGAAGACGGCAAAACCGGTTTTGTGGTTGATAGCGATCTTAATATGTTGGCTGAGGCGATGAAAAATATTGCCCAGATTGACCGTGGTTTGGTACGACAACAGGTTGAAGAGAAATTTAGCAAAGAAAGGATGGTCAAAAATTATGAAAAAGCTTATTACGAAATTCTAGCCAACAAAGATTAGGAGTCCATCATTTATTAATATGAAAAAACTTAGAATCGCAACAATGGTAACAGGACATTTTGCTGCTCCTCCACCAAAAGGAATAGTTTATGCTCCAATGGATATTGCCGTAGAGGTGAGCGAAGGTTTGGTTAAAAAAGGGCATCAAGTTGATTTTTATGGCCCCGAAGGGACAAATGTTAAAGTAACCAATATTATTTCGGCCGGGTTGAAAGCGCTCAATCAGCCAGAAGGAGAGGCAATTACTAAAGGGAAAAACGTAGGTAACGTAGAAGTCAATAAAATTTCTAATCTTTGGGACCAATTTTTAATTGCTAAAATGTTTGAGGAGGCAGAAAAAGGCAAATATGATTTGCTTCATATCCACCCGGCCGATAGAGCTTTGCCCCTAGCTTTTTCCCACCCGGAAATTCCAGTTTTTTACACGCTTCATGACCCGATTTATCCCTGGCGGGCCGAAGTTTTCTCTATGTTTGCTAGCCAAAATCAGCATTATATTTCAATCAGCGACGCCCAGCGGAAACCAGCTCCTAATTTAAATTATGCCGCTACTATTTATAATGGCATTGATTTAGATGAGTTTCCCTTTTCTGCGAGCCACGACAACTATTTGCTTTTTACTGGCCGCCTCCATCCGGAAAAAGGTTTGGCCGAAGCTGTCCAGGTGGCAAAGATGACCGGGGAAAAACTTTTAATTGTCGGTCCGCCAGTAGCCGGCCCTTATTGGGACAAAAAAGTTGCCCCATATCTTGATAAAAACATTCAATATATTGGTTTTGTGGCGCGGGACCAGCTTTTCAAATATTATCAGCGAGCCAAGGCAACATTAGTGCCAATTCAATGGGAAGAACCGTTTGGTTTGGTTTTAACCGAATCCATGGCATGCGGTACACCAGTGGTTGCTTTTGAAAGAGGAGCGGTGCCTGAAATAGTTATAGATGGCAAGGTAGGTTTTATAATTAAAGACAATAATCTAGAAGCAATGGCTGGAGCCATTAAAAAAGTTGATAAAATCAAGCGAGCCGATTGCCGAAAACACGTTGAGCAAAACTTTACAATTGAAAAAATGGTTGAAGGTTATGAAAAAGTATTTTACAAAATTTTATCCAGAACTAAGGAAATGAAGTAAGGCTCCGGAAGCCCACGCCTGAGGATAACCGGCACCCTTATACTCAACTATTTTTCCTTTAACCACTCCGTAAAGTTCTGGTAAATATCCTAATTTCAAGTAAGCCTTTAAAATGGCATTTTTTATTTTCTGGTACTCTTTTTTATAACCTAATTTTTTAAGCCCCTGGGCAATTATCCAGTTATCATGCGGCCAAACAGTTCCCCGATGATAAGAAAGTGAATTAAAGTTAGAATTTCTTGTGGAATGTGTCCTAATACCAAAGGGAGTCCATAAATCTTTTTGAAAAACTCTCTTAACAACTTTCTTCTCTTTATCTTTTACAATAATCCCTGTAAATAATAAATGGCCTGGGTTGGAAGTGACTGCCTTTTCTTGATTTTTTTTTCCATCCAAGGCCAAAGCAAAATATTTTTCTTTTTCTACCCAAAACTTTTCATTAAATTTCTTTTTCAGTTTTATGGCTCTTTTTAAAAGTTCTCTGCTCAAGTTTTTCTTTTTGAGGACTTTTGCTAAGATTGCCGCACTTTTTAAAGCCGTATACTGATACCCTTGAGCTTCTACAATAGCAACAGGTGTTTTTATCTTCAAAGAATCTTTTAAACTATCTTTCCATCCTTGATGGTAAAGGCCATTCGGATTTTTTCTTTGATATTCTAAAAATAAATCCTGATCTGAGTCTCCATATTTTATTATCCAATCCACAGCAACTAAAATATTTTTCCAATGTTTCTTTAGAAACTTCAGATCTCTTGTTTTTTGGAAATAAAAATAAAATAAAATGACAAAGAAAGGAGTAGAATCAACAGATCCGTAATAAGGGAAAGGGAATCCTTTTATGGTAGGATGCCATTTTAATTTCCAGTCAGTTTCGTGGATTATTTTACCGGGTTCCTCTTCTCTTAGCTGGTTGATTTTCTTCCCCTGGAGTTGCGAGAGAGCCTCTAAGGTTTTGCGACAAATATCAGGTTGGATATGTAAAAGCTGCCATGAAGTAATAAGAGAGTCTCTGCCAAAAAATCTTGCATAATGAGGAAATCCTGCTAGGATAACCCCCTTCTCATCCTTCAATGTCTCTATTTCTAAAATGAGTTTTTTTTTAATTTCTTCAATTAAGTTTTTGTTCATGCGGAGGTGAACCACGCAAGGTTCCAACCAGCCATGTACCCTCCCTGGTGCATGGCGCCTACATTAAACGATTTCAAACTTTCTCCATTATCTTACCAAATTTAACCCATAAATCAAGGAAATTGAATTTAAACCGCTAAAACCTTACCCCCGACCGCGCCGCGTCATGAGACACTCTCAAAACCTGCCAATTTTCTCCTCAAACCACAGATTCTAGACCGACTATGGGAGCCGATTTGTCCCGCGTTATGCGGGCTTTTTGTTTGACAAAGAGCCTACCTTATTGTATTTTAAATTAGCTCATTTAGTCCTGAATATGGAGGTGTTCAAATGTCGTGGCAGGAGATTCTCGAAGAAGGATTTAAAAAGGAAGCTAAAAAAGAAAGAAGAACAGAAGGAAGAGATGAGGGGGAAAGAAAAAGATTAGAAGATTTAAGGATTGCCAGAACTCTTGCGCTACGAGTAAAACCAGTGCTTCAAGAATTTGCTAGAAGAAAAGGATGGGGCAGAGTTCAAGAATGGGAAGATAAAAGCCAAATAGGAAGAATATGTCTTGAATGTGGACAAACTGAGATTTGGGTTGAGCCCTTAGCACTTACGATAGGAAGGGTATGTATGGGGGATGGGACTACATACCTTGCTAAGCTCATTGCAATTCCAGTGGGAGAATCCATAGAAGAATTATTCGCAGAAGCTTTGGTAGAAACTTTCTTATAATAACCTCTTTTCTCAAGCCTCTACCTAGAGGCCTTTTTGTTTCCAAACCAGGTTCTCCTCCTTCGTTGGAAACTTCGGAAGGACAAGTAATCTCGTCCGCTAGACGATCCCTTCGACAAGGAGTTCGACTGAGGCCCCTCGGCGGTGAGCTCGGGGTCGAACCGCTCACTCGAAGTCCTCAGGGCAAGCCTGCCATTAAAAAATCGCCAAGAAGGCGGTTTTTTGACAAGAACTTGCTTTTTTTAAAATTAATAAAAAATAACCTCTTGACTTTTTGCCGGCAGTAAGCTATTCTGATAAGGTAAGTTTCTGTTAATTTTCCTTTCCTTACGTATTTATTAATTATGTAAGCTTTGAAAGAGAATAAAAACAGTGGTCGGCTTACTCATAAATAAACAGCGTAGGGAATAATTATATCTCTCGCTCACATTATGGCAAAGAAATTGTATGTAGGTGGGTTATCTTATGACACCACCGAAGCTACTTTAAAAGAAGCTTTCTCAGCAGCTGGAACAGTTGAATCGGCTACAATTATCATAGACAAGATGACTAACCGTTCAAAAGGTTTTGGCTTTGTGGAAATGGCAACTGATGAAGAAGCTCAAAAAGCTATTGAAACATTAAACGGTAAAGAGCTCGATGGAAGAACTCTTACAGTAAATGAAGCTCGTCCTATGGAAGCTAGAGCTCCTCGTCAAGGCGGATACAACCGCGACAACAGAGGAGGATTCGGCGGAGGACGTAGGGATCGCTGGTAAGCAGTGTTTATCCAAAAAATTCCCTTAAGCGGGGATTTTTTTGTGGTTTTGGAATCATATACCATGTACTTGTTTTGACATTAATTGAATTTTGATGTATAATTACTTTTTATATCATGAATAGTATAAGAAACATTGCAATAATTGCTCACGTTGACCATGGTAAGACCACGCTGGTGGATGCGCTTTTGCGTCAGTCAAAAACCCAATTGAATAAAGATGATACAGGCCAGGAGTGCATAATGGACAGCAACGAATTAGAGAGAGAAAGAGGAATCACCATTTTTTCTAAAAATGCATCTGTGCAATATGGCGATACAAAGATAAACATAATCGATACTCCTGGCCACGCGGATTTTGGCGGCGAAGTGGAAAGAGTTTTAAATATGGCAGATGGCTGTCTGCTTTTAGTTGATGCAAAAGAAGGTCCTATGCCTCAAACTAGGTTTGTGCTGAAAAAGGCTTTGGAAATGGGCCACAAAATTATTGTGGTGATAAATAAAATAGATAAAGAAGGCGCCAGGCCAGAATTTGCACTAGAAGCAACTTTCGAATTGTTCTTGGAATTAGGAGTAGGCGACCATAGTCTTAATTTCCCTGTAATATATGCATCTGGCAGAAACGGGAAGGCGGGGACTGGACCAGACTTGTCCAAGATGGAAAATATCAACCCAGTTTTCGACGCTATTATTGAGCATATTCCTTCTCCTATTGCAGAAACAGAAAAGCCTTTGCAGATGCTGGTGACTTCAATAGCTACCGATAACTTTAAAGGCAGAATTGCAATCGGCAGAATTTATAGCGGCGTGATAAAAGCCGGCCAGGAAATAACTAATATAAATAGACAAGGCCAGGAAAAGAAATACAAAATAATTTCTTTGATGACTTTCTCTGGATTGAATAGGGTTGAAGCAATAGAAATGAAAGCCGGAGATATTGTTGCTATTGCCGGAATTCCAGATGTAACCATTGGTGAAACAATAGCAGATCCGGAAAATCCAGAAGCTTTACCATTGATTAATGTTGAAGAGCCTACTGTAAAAATGACTTTTATGGTAAATGATTCTCCTTTTGCTGGCAAAGAAGGACAATTTTCAACAACAAGGCAAATTAGAGAAAGACTGTTTAAAGAATTAGAAACAGATGTTTCTTTAAAAGTTGAAGAAACCGACAAAGGAAACTGGATTGTTTCTGGCAGAGGAGAGCTTCATTTAGCTATCTTAATAGAAAGAATGCGCAGAGAAGGTTATGAATTCCAGGTTTCAAGGCCCCAAGTTATTACCAGAGAAATAAACGGGCAGAGAATGACTCCATACGAAAAAGTTTTCATTGAAGTGCCTGAAAAATATCAAGGAGCGGTAATGCAAAAATTGGGAAGCAGAAAAGGAGAGTTAAAAGAAATGAGAAATAACGGCGACATAATCTTCTTGGAGTTTATAATTCCAACAAGAGGTCTCTTTGGCTACAGAAGCGAGTTTTTAACAGATACCAAGGGTCTTGGGATAATTAATACAATTTTCTTCCAATACATGCCTGATCCAGGCAACTGGAAAGAAGGAGATAATGGTTCATTGGTTGCCTGCGAAACAGGGCCAACTAATCTTTATGGCTTAAGAAACGTACAGGACAGAGGAGTATTGTTTTTTGGACCTGGAATAGAGATTTACGAAGGCCAGGTAGTTGGACAAAATTCAAGATCAGAGGATATAAGAGTGAATGTTTGTAAGACAAAACAGCTATCAAACATGAGATCAAAGGGAGAAGGAAATACAGAGCATTTTAACATTCCCAAAACAATGGGACTGGAAGACGCCCTAGAACATATTGGAGACGATGAATTAGTGGAAATTACGCCTAAAAATGTGCGTATAAGAAAGGTGTACTTAAAAGAAGTTGACGCGAAGAGGGCTGACAGGGCAGCAACTGGAATTAAATTCGATCACTAAAACAGGTTCTAATGTCGTCCACGACTCGGAGCAGGCTAGTGCTCGGTTCGAGAGACCGAGAGGCCTCATATTCTATCTTTTTTGTTTCCGCCCGAGAGTTGTTTACCCTGAATTTGTTGAAGGGTTGTCTCGGCTTTTGTTATTGACACAAATTCAGATTTAAGCTATCTTGAAGTGGATTGGGCTGAGAAGCCAAATAAACAGGTGGGCGGCGCAAACTGCTCATTGACCAGTCAATCCTATCTTGTAAGAATGGTGGTTGATTAATATAGCGGTTAATCAAAAAGACGCTATAATCTTTCTTTAAGGCTAGGACAATAGATAGAACGGTTTAAGCTAATCGAATACGTGTTCTCAGCCTTTTTATTTTTTAAAGAAAAGTAAAAAACTGGAACGTTTATTATAGCCAAAGGTCGCATCAGGAATTAACCTTAAAAACGAATAAAAAAATGATTAAAGAACCTTTAAGGTCGCAGGAGGAAACTCCTCCAGCAGGTGGTGAAGAAGAAAAGAAAGAAGAAGAAAAGGAAGAAGAAGAAAAGGAAGAAGAAGAAAAGGAAGAAGAACAGCAGTAGGAAAATTCCATCACTGGAATCAAAGAGAATCCCGGATCATTGTTGGGATTCTTTTTAGTTGCGGAGACCACTGTTCGTAACTTAAGAAATTCTGGACAATGGTCTACTAAACTTGCCCTGAGTTTGCCGAACCATTATCTGAGGTTTGAGATGGAAGTAAATGCTTAGAGGCTTGAGTTCCGTCTTGGAAGCAGGCTTGCTTTTTTAAAGAAAGAAGTGTATTATTAAATTAGAGATTGAGAGTTCGGATCTACAAATAGGTTGCCCCGTTGTTATTGTTAGATAGATTAATAAACTATTTGCAACTCACAGCTATTAAGAGCTGCTTTTTTTATTCAAGCCTTGGCTTAGAATAGAAGATATTATGGACAAAAGCCCTTAAAATATTCATTTTAAAAATAAAAAAAATAATTATGTATCAAAGCCTTCAAAGATTTTTAAACAAGGAACAGTCTTCAATAGTTGCGTCTCAGAAAACTACAAAAGAAGAATTTCTATCAGAACATAACAGACTGTCTCCTTTAAATTTGCAAGCTACGATAGCTTTGCTTTCTCGTTTTAGGGTAGAGAAGGCATCAATTTTTAAAGATGATAATTGGTCTATAGATAAACTTCGCAGGCCATTTATTTTATGGCTTACTTCTATGCCATTAAGAGAAAAAGGGAATATTAAGAAGGAGAAAATATGACCCTTCGACCCATTCAACGAGTTCAGGGTCGCCCTGAAGAATTTGAAGGGCGACAGACTCAGGGTCATACTGAGTTTATTGAAGTATGAAAAACTCACACAACCCGAATAAAAATAGAAACAGAACAAAACATCGCAGATTTTTGAAAAAGCACAGAAATAAAAAATAGCCCCTTGACTTTTTGTAGACAGTAAGCTATTATAATAAGGTAAGTATCTATTAAATCTTCTTTCCTTACATATTTTGTTAATTTATGTAAGCCTTGAAAGAGAAATAAAATAGTCGGTCGGCTTACTCATTAATAAATTATTAAGGAAAAATTATACCTCTAGGGATAATTTTCTCCTTGAGGATCGAAAATTATGACAAAAAAATTGTTTGTTGGCGGATTGTCCTATGATACCACCGATGCGACCTTAAAAGAGACTTTCTCTGAGGCCGGAACCGTTGAATCAGCAACTGTGATTATTGATAAAATGTCCAGTCGTTCAAAGGGATTTGGCTTCGTTGAAATGTCTTCCGAAGAAGAAGCTAAAAAAGCCATTGAAATGTTCAATGGTAAAGAGATTGACGGAAAGAATGTTACGGTTAATGAAGCTAGGCCTTTGGAAGCTCGTCCTCGCGAAGGCGGTTTCAGACGTGATTTTCGCGGCGGAAACAGACGCAGCGGATTCGGAGGTCGCAGAGATAGTAACTGGTAATTGAATCTCGAAAGATTTAATTAAAACAAGAAATCAGCCTATTGGCTGGTTTTTTGTTTGAAATTAATTTTTTGTACCAGCTATTCGTCAAAGAGGCGTTTTTTTGGTAAAATAAAACATAAAGGTCAATACTGCTTAAAATAAATATTTATTTTAGTATGTTTTTAGGTTTCGTTATTGTAATAATAGGTTTAATTTTCTTGCTCAAAAATTTAGGTTTTATTGGTGGTGATCTCTGGCCTATTATTTGGCCTTCTTTGGTGGTTGTATTTGGTTTGAGTATTTTATTGAGAAGAAAAAGGCATAAGGATAAATGTGAAAAATTTAGAGAAGGTATGCATAAATTTGGCGATGAGATAAGAAAAACCTTTAGTGGAGAAGATAAATAGCCATTACTATTATGTCTGAAGAAAGTTACAGAAAAGAAGAATTTAAGGTTTCCGGCGAAGAAGTTGTGAAGAAGGTGAAAGAACTGATAAGAGAGGGAAATGTCAGAAGGATTATTATCAAAAATGAGGAAGGTAAAACCTTAGTTGAGTTTCCCCTTACCATAGGGGTGGTTGGCGCTGTTCTCCTACCTATGTGGGCAGCTCTTGGTGCTATTGCAGCTTTGGTAGCTAAATGCACAATTGTGGTTGAAAAAACAGATTAATTGATTATTAAACGTTCAGCCAGGGGAGTCCTTCAACTTCGCCCAGAGCAAGGCACTATTTTTCACCCGAGATTTTTATCTCGGGCTTTTATTTTTTATGCTATACTAAAAAAAAGTCGATAAATTTTTATATTTATTTTAGCGGTGGGAATACCCCCGCGTCAGACGCGGGGGATGAAAGCCGCTAAAAGAACTCGCCCCGAAGGGGATACCCCGTCCTGAAGGGACGGGGTAGTTCATAAAACTATGAAAAATAAATCAACCGCCAAAACATGGCACCAAAAACACCTCGAGACATTCACAGTTGGCCAGCGTATTGCTGATAAGACAGCCAACACTATTGGGTCTTGGCCATTTATTGTTGCCCAAACCACTCTAATCATTATTTGGATAACAATTAATTTGATCGCACTTATTCGTCATTGGGATCCCTACCCTTTTGTTTTACTTAACCTACTTTTTTCTGTTCAAGCAGCCTATGCCGCCCCAATAATTATGATGTCACAGAATCGACAGAACGAACGTGACCGTCATCAAGCCACTGAAGATTATGAGACCAATGTTAGAGCTAAAGAAGAGATCGAGGAAGTGCAGAGTATATTATCCCGGATTGAAAATGAAAAATTAAATAAGATTTTAAACTTGTTGCAGAAAGTTAGGTAGAAGAGATAATGCCAATGATAATTCCGCAGGTCCTTGTAATGTCCCTAGGATACTAAACTTAAAGTTTTTGAGGTCATTTAGAGATTGATTCTTTCCAGCTTCTAATTTCGTACAACCAGGATAAGCACTTCGGCCTAGTTCTGTGCAGTCCAAAAAATCGCCTACGAGGCGATTTTTTGATAGAATTATCTATATGGAAAATGAGATGAATAAAAAGCATCATAACGGTCATCATGATCACCAAGAGATGATGGTTGAGGATTTTAAAAGGAGATTTTATATTTCCTTGATTTTAACCCTTCCTATATTAATTCTTTCCCCTTTAATCCAGCAATTTTTGAGTTTCAATTTTAGTTTTGGCGGTGATAAATATTTACTTTTTATATTATCTGCAGTTATATTTTTTTATGGCGGCTGGCCATTTTTAAAGGGAATATTTGAAGAGTTTAAAAAAAAGCAGCCTGGAATGATGACGCTTATTGCTTTGGCAATAAGTACGGCCTTTTTTTACAGTAGCGGAGTTACATTTGGCTTAAAGGGAGAGGTATTTTTCTGGGAATTGGCTACCCTAATTGACATTATGTTATTGGGACATTGGTTAGAAATGAGGTCTGTGATGGGGGCTTCAAGAGCTTTAGAGTCTCTGGCGAAATTAATGCCTTCCCGAGCCCATCTTATAAAAAAAGATGGCGGAATTATAGATATTCCAATTGCAGAGTTGGCGCTTAAAAATATTATTCTCATTAAACCAGGAGAAAAAATTCCTGCAGATGGCATTATTGTAAAAGGAGAAACAAATATCAATGAAGCAATGTTAACCGGAGAATCAAAACCGGTGAGC
>Ga0315285_10003070_pt1 | contig 17478 bp, 28 predicted proteins | sample YL17G09_36_MG_FD_203698 | JGI IMG/M metagenome (GOLD analysis project Ga0315285, IMG submission 203698) | Sediment microbial communities from Yellowstone Lake, YNP, Wyoming, USA - YL17G09_36 | ecosystem: Environmental > Aquatic > Freshwater > Lake > Sediment | place: USA: Wyoming | collected... | reverse complement strand
GGGTGGACACCTAAGATTATATATAGTTTTCAGATGCCCGACTCGGCTGCTCCCCTGGTTGCCCCTGACGGATCCGTATTTGGCGCAACAAGCGGAATAGGCGGTAGTAAAGGTAGCATAAGTTTACCGGCAAGTTATTTTGAAAAACCAAATATTAACTCCGGTAGAACTATAAAAATAACTATGTATTTTAGAATAACACAAGCAAATAGTGCAGTTAATTTAAAAATAGGGTTAGATGAAGTTGGCGTAGGAAAGTATTTAATATCTCCTAGTTATGTTGGATCAGTTAGCAACGATGGTAACACTAGTTATTGTAGGTTTGAGTGCTTTCTTAATGTATATGATACAGGTACCAATATAAGACTTCAAGTTAATGGAGGCATAATATTTCCATATAATTCTACGTATGACACAAGAGCAACATCAACCAGCAATATTACCGTGCTAACTAACGGATATGTTCCATATGACTTATATATAGAAAGCGCTTGCGCTAGCGATATATACCCATCAAGTATTATAGTAGAAGAAATAGGATAAAAATAAAAAACAATATACAAAATGGCAAAACAAACTGTAACCGCTATAAAAGTTGAAAAAAACATATCAAGACCTGGAGTTCACTCAAAATCCAAAACATCAAGTTTAAAAGATTCTAAGAATTACAAGAAATTATATAAAGGGCAAGGTAGGTAATTTAAAATATACTTAAAAAAGCAAATTTAATAACAAAAAAATTAAAAATAATATTTATAACATTAATTAAAATATGGAAATGCCAATAAGTTTTAAAGAATTTTCTAAAGATCCTGTAAAGGGGCTATTGTTTTTGGTGGTATTAGCTGTGGGCTATTTATACATAGACAATAAAATGAATTATATATCACAAATAGATAAGTGTAGTATTAATGTTGAACAGCTAACTAAAAAAGTAGATCTATTAGACGAAAGGCTTAAAAAGTCAGATAGTACATTAGCAAGAGCTGCTGCCAAATTAGAATTGTTAGACCAAATTAAAGGATTGAAATAATGAGAAAGATATTTATACTATTTATATTGTTAGCAGTGGCTTGTAATAAATCCACTGTTACGGAAAAAAACAAAGACGTTGTAACTATGGATTCTTTATTCTCTAACGACATAGAGAAAATGAATAGTCTATTAGTAAAAACAGAGGGTTTAGAAGACGATGTTAAGAAAGTTGTTTATCAGAAAGATGTTTTTAAATCAGAAAATTCTAATCTTAAAACTGAAAACTCTAATCTAAAAGAGGAAATAGCTATTACAAAAGATTGTTTGATAGTAGCCAATAAAAAAATAAATGAATATAAATTACCTAAAAAAAGATCATTCTTTGACAAGGTACTTGGTAAAAATAAAGATTCAATAACCGTTAAAGACACAATAAAATAATTATGGGATTTTGGAAAAATTTAATTAGTGATAATAACGATATAAATGAGAAATCATTCGTTGGAGTAGTTTCTTTTTTTATGATGGTGTTTACTTTAATAGCAGACGTTATAACAGGAATAATTGGTAATAAATTAGTTATAGAAGAATTCATATTTAATGGGTTCTTAATATTAACTTCAGTTAGTTTTGGAATATCTATGGCAGGAACAGTATTTAATAAGGATAAAAAAGAAAATGAGTAAGCTAGCTGATTTACAAAAAAAGCTGGGATTAACAGCCGATGGGATTTTAGGTAAACAATCATTTGCAAAAATAAAAGAAACGTGGGGAGTATCTGATGAGCAGTTAGCGCATATACTTGGACAAGCTGAGCATGAAAGTGGGCATTTTAAATCGGAAAGGGAAAATGTTAATTATTCAGCCGATGGATTAAGAAAAATATTTCCTAAGTATTTTACACCTGAGCAAGCTGTTGCTTATGCAAGAAAACCAGATTTGATTGCATCAAGAACATATGCTAATAGAATGGGCAATGGAGATGAAGCATCAAAAGACGGTTGGAAATACAGAGGAGCCGGCGCTTTGCAATTGACCGGTAAATCAAACTTTAAAGAATTTTCGGATTTCATTAAAGAAGATTGTGTAGCTAATCCTGAGTTAGTTGGAACAAAATATTATTTTGAAAGCGCTTTATTCTTTTTTAAGAAAAATGGATTGCTACCTATTGCCAGTACCGTGACTAAAGACTCTATTACAAAAATTTCAAAAAGAGTTAATGGAGGAACTATTGGTTTAGAGGAAAGAATAAAATTAACAAACGAATGGTACAAAAAAATAAAGTAATGAGTTTTATAAAATCACAATGGCTTGGTGTTTTATTATTAATTGTGTTTATAGCGTATTCAATGTTTAATACACTAAAAACAAATAAGTACGTTGAAGAGCGTGAAAAATTTAAAATTAAAATAAACTCTCTTGAATTATTAGCTAATGAAAATAAAAAGTTAATAGACTCATTAAAACAAATAGATGGAGTATATATTGAAAAAATAAAAATAATAAAACAAAAAGAATATGAACAAATACGTATTATTGATAGCCTTCCTGTTAATGAGTTGCAAGGTTATTTCTCAGAACGTTACCCAGAATAATTCGGTTGTTAGGTTAAATGAAAAACAAGCTAGAGCAATTGCTACTGACTTGGTTATGTACGATGCTTGTAAAGCTACGGCCAAGTTACAAAATGAAAGAATTGATAACTTTCTCAAACAGACTTCTGTTTATGATAATCAATTAAAAGTAAAAGATAGTATAATATCTATTCAAAAAGATTTTATAGACTACCAGGAAAAAATAATAAATAAGCCATTTAAACCAGAATTACACGGCTACCTTAGAGTTAATACAATTGGGATTAATTTAACAAATCCATGTTTATACGGTACATTGCTTTTAGAATTTAAAAAGTTTAGTATTGGATGGCAATACTTCGCACAGCCAAACAATCCAAGCGGACACGGATTCGTAATTGAATACAATCTATTTTAAGCTGCAAAGTAAAAAGCTGTAGAAACATGTGATATATATACTATATCAAATCAAATCAAATTAAATTATGTCAGATGCAATAGTGAAGAATCTTAACTTTGGGCAAGATGCTCAAGATAAAGTGTTCGAAGGTATTACAAAATTAACAAAAGCTGTAAGCTCAACGCTTGGTGCTGGTGGTAAATGTGTAATGCTAGAAGATAATCAAGGAAGACCAATTATAACAAAGGACGGAGTTACCGTGGCAGATAGTGTTATTTTATTGGATCCAGTTGAAAACATGGGAGCAAGACTTTTAAAAGAAGCTGCTCGCAAAACAGTTAAAGAAGCGGGTGACGGTACAACTACCGCAACTGTATTAGCTCATGCAATATTAAATGAAGCTTACAAAGTTCAAGCTAAACATAATGCAAGAGAAGTAAAGCAAGGTATTGAATCAATGACTAATCAAGTGATTACTTATTTAGAATCAATTGCGGTACCGGTTACAGGAGATATGATTGACAACATTGCAACTATCTCGACTAACAATGATCCAGTATTAGGTAAGATTATTGCCGATGCATTTAGATCCGTTGGAGAAACAGGAATTGTAATGATGGAAACATCAGCATCAGCCGAAACAGAAATAGAAGTAATTGAAGGGGTACAATACGATAAAGGTTTAGTTAATTCACATTTTATAACTAACCCAAACAAAAGGATTGCAGAATTAGAAAATCCTGTTGTATTGATTATTGAATCACCAGTGGAGAGTATCAGACAAATACAGTCAGTACTTGAACACGTTATAAAAGCAAATAAATCTTTATTGATTATTGCAGATATGGAAACAAACGTTCTATCTGCTCTTGCAATGAATAAAGTAAAAGGAAATATAAAAGTAAATGTAATTAATGCACCAACTTATGGTGTTAATAAAAAAGATACCTTAATGGATCTTGCCTTATTAACTGGCGCAATAATTATAAATGAAGATTTAGGAGATGATATGGATTTAATACTGCCAGAACATTTAGGTAGTTGTTTAAAAGCCGTAACCGATGATTCAGAAACAATATTACAAGTTAATAGTACAACTGAAGAAGTACAGGAGCTAATTAACGAATTAAAAACACAACTTGAAGGTAAACTTAATCCTGCTGAAGTTATTCGATTAGAAAGAAGATTAGCAAGATTATCAGCAAAGGTTGCTGTTGTAAAAGTAGGTGCTAATTCAGATGTTGAATTAAAAGAAAAAGCAGATAGAGTGGAAGACGCGATATGTGCAACTAAAGCAGCCATTAAAGAAGGTATTGTTCCAGGAGGGGGAATTGCTTTATTAAACGCATCCCAAACATTAACTGGAGTTAATACCGGAGAATGGGTTTTACTCGATGCAATTAAAGCCCCTTTCAATACGATCCTGATAAATGCAGGAATGGAAGATACAATGACTAAGTTTGTAGAAGGTGATGGATTAAATGTAATGACTGGCGATATTGTTAATATGATTGAAGCGGGGATTATTGATCCATTATTAGTTACAAAATCTGCACTAAGAAATGCGGCATCTGTAGCTGTTACTATATTATCAACTGATTGTGTAATTAATAATTTACGCGTATCATGAAAGCAATAGGTAACAACATTATAATTTCGTTAAAGAAAACGGGGTTAAGCAAAACGGAAGGCGGTTTACTTTTAGCAGAAAAAGATAAAGAGAATATAAGATATAAAGAAGCTGTTATAGTTTCTATAAGTGATGAGATAAAAGTGTTGAACGTTGGAGACATTATCTATTATGACAAAAGTGCCGGTCACGGTATTGAATTTGAAGGTCATGATTATAAGGTTATAAAGTTACAAGACGTTGTAATTGTTTTATGAGAAAGCTAGAAGCAAAGGATGTAAAAAGTCTTGGCTTATTAAAACATTACAGGTTGATACGCAGATGGGCTTGTAGAAATAATAATTTAACCGATTCTGATTTAGAATTGCTAATATACTTTGATTGCATGGAATTCTTTACCAAGCAAGATTATAAGATTGGTACGTACGCTTACAGTTGGGACAATAAACGCTGGAACAATTTGTTAAAAGAAGGGTGGATAGTAGTGTGGCGAAATAGAAACCATACAACCCAAAAATACAACATATACAAAGTTTCATTTAAGTGTAAACAACTGATAAACCGAATGTATCGTATAATGCTAGGTGAAGAAGATATTCCAACAAGACCAAGGAATAACAGTATAATGAAAGGTAAAACATATACAGATGTAGTATTGCAAACCGCAATAGACCATTTGAATAAAGATAAAACAAGGAATCATGGCATATAAAATGAAAGGTAGCCCGTTAAATCAATTGGGAAATCCAGCAAGCATAATAGGTGGTTTGGCAGGACAAACAAATCCGCAATCACAAAATATTTTTGCTGGGAGTATGTCTGGGTATATGGGAAATCTTGCTGCTCAAGCAAATGTGCAACAAGTCCAGCAACCAACAGGTGTGCAAACATCAACATTAGCCACAAATTTAAATCCAGCATCAAAACCAAGGGTAAGATATGATATGATTAAGCCAGGGCGTACTGTAGCAAATCCCCAAACAACGGTTGTTACGCCTCCTTTAACAGGAGTAAAGAGACCTTCTACGGTAAATATGACTCAGTCAAATTCATCAAGGAGTATTCCGGCAGGAGTAAGAATTAGTAACCCTTCTTCAATTATTCCAACGCCGATAAATCCCAAAGCTGTTGGAAGCGCAGAGACGGTTAAAAATGTATACGGAGTGGCGACCCCGGGGACTTTCACAAGAGAGGTTAAAGGTAACGAAGCACCGATTATGCAATTAGCAAATCCAGAATTATTACAAGATGGCCCTTTGATGCCACCACAAGGAGTAGACACAAGTATAACGCCCGCACTGGGCTTTGAAAACAATTAATTATGAATGTAAAAGCAAAAATACACCCAATGACTCCTTTTGACACCGAAGCTAAAATGTCAGGTGTAGGAGCGAACGCTTTATGGGACGGACCGTTTGACACGACTGGTTATCCAAAAGGTAAAGGATCTAGTTCTGGAAAAGATGGAATCAAACTTAGATTTGATCAACCGAGTTGTTCGCCTGAGCCTATAACACAAAGAGCAAAAGCGAGAAGATAATGCATACACCCGATCTAAAAATGTATTTACTAAATGCGGTAGCACTCATAGTAAGTCTTAGTGATAGAGTAGAATCTACTTTAAAAATAGTATTATTATTAGTGTCTATTGTATATACATGTATACGTATTTTAGATTACTTTAAAAGCAAAAAAATAAAAGAATAACCAACAATTAAAACCAAAACAAAATGACAAATTTTATTTCAATTCCTGTAACTAGCGCAACAGCTTATGCTGCAGGACCTAGATTAGTTAATGTAAATACAATTACCGGTATTTTCGCAACAGCTGCTAATGCTGTAACTCTTTTTACTGCAGGTGAGAACATTGTGCTTACTACAACCGCTGCTAAAGCAGTAGAAGTACTTACTGCGATTAACGCGGCTATCGCTGCTGTTCCTGGAGGACAAGTTGTTGCTGTAGCATTGCCAGCAGGATCTCAAGTTACTTCTGTAGCAATAGCATAATAATAATTTATATCAGCCGCGATTAATTTTGCGGTTGATTTATTAAACAAAAAATAAAAATGAAAAAGGTAGTAAAAAAAATTGCTAAAGCAGCAATGAAAAATAAAGAAGTTAAAAAAGCTGTATCTTCAGTAAAGTCTATGGCAAAGGAAATGGAATCTCCTGCTAAAATGAAATCTGCTGCTTATATGAAAGCACCAGCTAAAATGAGCGCGGCTAAAATGAAGAAGTGCTAATATGGCATTCTTAATGAAGGGTGCACCTTATAATATGGATAATACTCCGATCTATAGTACAGACATGGATAATAACATATTAGGTATGGCGCAAAATAATGGAGCAATCCTAATTAATAAAGATGTATCCCCATTAGAATTACAAAAGAATAAAACTATATCTCATGAGAAGGTCCATATAGATCAAATGAAACGTGGTGATTTAGACTATACGGATACTCATGTTATGTGGAAGGGAAAGAAATATCCCAGAGCAACTATGAAAGAGGGGTCTAAGAAATTACCTTGGGAGATGGAAGCTTATAAAAAGCAGTAAATACACGTGATAATAATATTATATAAATCTAATATTATTTAATCATGAAAAAAGTATTTTTAATTACCGTATTTGCATTACTGAGTTTTAATATTTTTGCTCAATCAAAAGTTAATATTAATAGTTTAATTGGATATTGGGAACCAAATCGCCATGCAACACAAATGGTATTTTGGAAAGATATTAAAAACCAATTACAAGTTGTTGAGTTTAGCACGGTTGATGGAGGCCCGTTAAGATTATTATCAATAAGAATACTAAATAATGTATTGGTTATTAAATCAATTTGCGACGAAACAAACTGGACTACGGAATGCAGTTATACATTTATTGATAACAATACTTTAGAATGCATTGTTAAAGGACCAGTTAACGCAACTGTAGTATATACAAGAGTAAAATAAATAACAATTAAAAATAAACAAAATGGCATACAAACAAGATTACGGTAGAGGTAACCGTTCAAAAACAGGATATGGAATCCCTGCTGTATTTTTACAAACCACTGAAGACCCAAAAGTTGTAAAGATGGAAGAGTCTATTGCTAAAAGAAAAGCATTAGGGCCAACGGCAGATGAACAAAAAAATGCTGAAAAATTTGCTTCAAATGCTCCTGCTGGTAAAGTTATACCTGGAACTGAGTTTGATGTTAAATCTGGCAAAACGGCTCCTAAAGCTTTTGAAAAAAAATTAGTCACTCAAGAAAGTGGAGATATGTTTTTAGTTGATGGAGGAGGAAAAACAATTGCTTCTGCAAAAGCGAATAAGTTTAATTCTACCGAAATAGACGCTTTGAAAAATAGGTATGAAAAAGAAAAAGCAGCAACTGAAGGAGCAAGAAAGGCTAATACAATGGCTCAAAATTACACCCTAAGTTTAGCTGGAAAATAAAATGAAAAATCTATCAACAACAGGTTATAAAAAAAATAGTCCTGATAAAGATAGACCTTATAATGTAATACCTAGCGGGGAAATCACAATGAAAAACGTAGGTTTCCCCGTTTTGGGTATTGATAACGAAGGCAATTCTAAAATAATGGAACCAGGTGAAGATTATTCTTTTCCAGGCAATACCGTTTTAGAATTTAAACTTGGAACAAAAAACAAAAGTAGAATATACAATAAAATATTTAAAAAATAATTATGGGACAATTTGGAAATCAACCAGACTTTGCGGCAAAAGTAGACACTATATCAGGAGCTACAACCTTTTACGGAGACCCTAAAGCGGTTTACATAGGAGCAAAAACAACTTCAGGTACAACAGCTTCTATTACTGTAGTCCCTGTTGGAAACACTTCTTATAATTCTAGTACAGGGGTTACTACTTATACTCCAGTTACTTTTTCAGGAGTAAATGAGGGAACCTTTTTACCGGTAATGGTAATTGCTGTAACGACAGTTAGTAATTTACCGTACTCTAGTATACTATTATACAAATAAATAAATAATAATAATTAACAATTAAATTAAATCAGATGGAAGTAGTAAAACAAATTACAAAAGAACAATTAGAAAAAATCGTAGCTCAGCAAAAAGATCTACAATCATTATTAACAAACATTGGAGTATTAGAATCTCAAAAACACGGATTCTTACATCAACTTGGTGAATTAAATAAAATGATTGAGGAATTTAAATCAGAGTTAGAAGCTGAATATGGGGCAGTCAATATTAATTTAGAAGATGGTTCATATACTGAAATGGAAATTCCAACTGAGGAATAATGAATTCTGTAATTCGTAAGATAAGCATTGGATCAGATTATAAAAATGATGCAATGCATTACTCTTTAAATCAAAGCGTTTATGGGGGACATGAGATCTCCCATATACTCTTTGACGAAGAAGACAACTCCTACAATATATATATTAAAAAGGAAGACGAAGTTATGCCGTGGAAGAAGTTTAATTCTAATATGGCTATTTCAGTCGAGTACGATTTAGAATATTAAAGTGACCGGAGTATTTGATTTCATAGTTAAACCTGTGGGGTCTAGGTATGAAAATAGTATTGATATTGACGGTAAAGAATTAATAGTAAATACTAAGATAGAAAGTTTTAAGTCTGTTAATAATATAGCTGAAGTGGTTTCAATACCATTAGCATATAAAACAGATATAAAAATTGGTGATACCGTAATTATACATCATAATGTTTTTAGAAGATTTTATGATATAAAGGGTAAACAAAAAAATAGTCGAGCTTACTTTAAAGAAGACCTATACTTCTGTAGCGCAGATCAAATTTACTTATATAAAACAGATACCGAATGGAAATCATTTGGAGATAGATGTTTTATAAAGCCATTAAAAAATATAGACCATTTAAAGCTTGATAAAGAGCGTAAACTTATTGGTATATTAAAATATGGAAATGACTCTTTAAAAGAGCTCGAAATCAATCCTGGAGACTTAGTGGGTTATACTCCTTTTGGAGAATTTGAATTCATTATAGACAATCAGAGATTATATTGTATGAAATCTAATGATATTGTAATTAAATATGAATATAAAGGAAACGAAGAGGAATATAGTCCAAGCTGGGCACAAAGCGGTTCTTGAGTTAATTAAAGTTGCTGAAGAGGCTATCCTAGACAATGGAGAAGATGATTTAAGCGCAGACAAATTAAAGAATGCAGCGGCAACAAAGAAGTTGGCTATATTTGATGCTTTTGAAATCCTTAGTAGGATTGAAGAAGAAGAAAGAATGTTAGAAGAAAGCGAAAAAGAACCTACGGCAAAAACGTTTAAAGGTTTCGCAGAAGGGAGATCAAAATAATGTACGAAAATACTTTATTCAAGGTTTTACCGGATTATATTAAATCAACTGTTTTAAAGAAAGAGAATAGACTTAAAACATGGAAGTACGGTTATAATAAACAACACGACATGGTTGTTATAAGTAAGACCGGTAAGATTGGTGAGATATATGAAATACAAGATTTAAAGATTGCTTTACCTTTAATAGAAGACTCATATCAAAGAAATACAAAAAAAGAATTACAATATTGGGAACAATTAGAAGTTCCTAAAGAGTTAGTTAAGATAAAGAATGTATTTGATTGGAATAAATATCCTGATACCTTTAAGGAAAAATGGTACGATTACATTGACAATGAATTTAAATACAGAGATGAAGGTTTTTCGTTTTACAGTAATGGAACTCCTACATATATAACAGGAACACACTATATGTACTTGCAATGGAGCAAGATAGACGTTGGTGCACCAGACTTTAGAGAATCAAATAGATTATTCTTTATATTTTGGGAAGCTTGTAAAGCGGATTATAGATGTTACGGAATGTCTTATTTAAAGAATAGACGTTCTGGTTTTTCATTTATGTCTTCTGCTGAATTAGTTAATCAAGCTACAATGTCAAGTGACTCAAGGTTTGGTATCCTATCTAAATCAGGTAGTGATGCTAAAACAATGTTTACCGATAAGGTTGTACCAATATCAATCAACTACCCTTTCTTTTTTAAACCTATCCAAGATGGTATGGATAGACCTAAAACAGAACTGGCATATAGAGTACCGGCTTCTAAGTTTACAAGGAAGAAATTAGATAATAATGAAAACCCCGAAGAACTTGATGGTCTTGACACAACAATTGACTGGAAGAATACAGGGGATAACTCTTATGATGGAGAGAAATTAAAACTTCTTGTACATGATGAAAGTGGTAAATGGCTTAAACCTGATAATATATTAAACAACTGGAGGGTTACTAAAACTTGTTTAAGATTAGGTAGTCGTATTATCGGTAAGTGTATGATGGGATCAACATCAAATGCTTTAGATAAAGGAGGAGAAAACTTTAAGAAACTTTATTACAATTCAGATGTTACGAAAAGAAACGCCAATGGACAGACTAGTTCAGGATTATATAGTTTGTTCATACCTATGGAATGGTCCTACGAGGGATTCATTGATACTTATGGCTTACCTGTCTTCCATTCTCCGGAAAGACCCGTTAAAGGAATTGATGGGAACGAAATTGAAATAGGTGTTATTGAACACTGGCAGAATGAAGTTGATGGTTTAAAGTCAGATTCAGATGGCCTAAACGAATACTACCGACAATTTCCAAGAACTGAACAACACGCATTTAGAGATGAAACAAAACAATCGTTGTTTAATCTTACAAAAATATACGAGCAAATTGATTACAATGCAGATCTACGTCACTCTGGCGTTCTAACACGTGGCAACTTCCAATGGGATATGGGTGTGATGGATACAAGAGTGAGTTTTTATCCAAATAAAGACGGCAGATTCTTAATTTCTTGGGTACCACCTAAACATATGCAAAACCGCGTAATAATAAAAGATGGGTACAAATATCCTGGCAATGAACACTGTGGCGCATTTGGTTGTGATAGTTATGATATATCAGGAACAGTTGACAACAGAGGATCGAATGGCGCTCTTCATGGTTTAACAAAGTTTTCAATGGAAGATGTACCCGTAAATCATTTCTTTTTAGAATACATTGCAAGACCTCAGACTGCTGAAATATTTTTTGAAGAAGTATTAATGGCTTGTGTATTTTATGGTATGCCAATACTTGCCGAGAATAACAAAGCAAGATTGTTGTATCATTTTAAAAGAAGAGGCTATAGAGGGTTCTCAATGAATAGACCTGATAAAGTATGGAATAAATTATCACCGGCTGAAAAAGAAATTGGTGGTATACCAAACTCAGGACAAGATATTATACAAGCACACGCGGCCGCAATTGAAACCTATATAGAACATCATGTTGGCGATTTAGGAGATTCATATGGAGATATGTATTTTCAAAAGACATTAGAAGATTGGGCAAGGTTCAACATAAACGATAGAACAAAGCATGATGCTTCGATAAGTTCAGGATTAGCTATAATGGCATGTAACAAACACATGTATACACCAACTAGCAATTTCCAAAAGGAGAAAGTTCCTTTAAGCTTTAAAAGATATAATAATGAAGGTTATAGTTCAAAAATAATATAATAGATGATTTATACAAACAATAATAGTTCTTTCCCTAGTCAGGTAGTACCGGATGAAGAAAAACAAAGTTATGAATACGGGGCTTTAGTCGGCAGAGCTATTGAAAACGAATGGTTTCGTGGAGATAGAGTTGGTGGCGGAGTAGGTAACAGGTGGGGATCAAACTGGCAAAACTTTCACAATTTACGTCTTTATGCAAGAGGTGAACAATCTGTACAAAAATATAAAGATGAATTATCTATTAATGGTGATTTGTCATATCTTAATTTAGATTGGAAACCTATTCCTATTATACCTAAGTTTGTAGACATTGTTGTTAATGGTATATCTAGTAAGAACTATGAGATCAAAGCTTATGCCGAAGATCCAGAAGCTGTTCAAGCTAAAACAAAATATGCCGAAGGTATCATAAGAGATATGATGGCAAAGGACTTATTAGAAAGCATTCAATCTAAATTGGGTGTTAATCTATATAATACCCCAAACCCAGAAGAATTACCTGAAACAAAAGAAGAATTAGAAATTCATTTACAATTAGATTACAAACAAGCAATTGAAATTGCAGAAGAAGAAGTAATAAATCAAATATTAGATCGCAATAGATATACTTTAATTAATAGAAGACTAAACTATGACTTAACAGTATTAGGTATTGGCGCAGCTAAAACAAACTGGAATGAAGCTAACGGTGTGGTTCTTGAATATGTTGATCCAGCTAATCTTGTTTATTCTTATACTGAGGACCCGAATTTTGAGGATTTGTATTATGTTGGAGAAGTTAAATCCGTACCTTTAGAGGAGCTTAAAAAGGAATTCCCGTATTTAAGTGATGCAGATTTAAAAGAAATAGAAAAATTTCCAGGCAATGCCAATTATACTCGTAATTATTACGGAGCTGATACAAACGACAATACCGTTCAAATATTGTATTTTGAATATAAAACATATTCTAATCAAGTCTTTAAAATTAAACAGACTGAAACAGGATTAGAAAAAGCACTTGAAAAACCAGACACATTTAATCCTCCAGCAAATGATAACTTTGAAAGAGTATCAAGATCAATCGAGGTATTGTATTCAGGTGCAAAAATATTAGGATTAGAAAAAATGCTTAAATGGGAATTGTCTGAAAATATGACTAGACCATTTGCCGACACTACAAGGGTAGAGATGAATTATACCATCTGTGCTCCTAGAATGTATAAAGGAAGAATTGAGTCATTAGTAAGCCGTATAACAGGGTTTGCAGATATGATTCAATTAACGCATTTAAAATTACAACAAGTACTATCAAGAATGGTTCCTGACGGGGTATTTGTAGATGTTGATGGATTAGCTGAAGTTGATTTAGGCAATGGTACAAATTACAATGCAGCGGAAGCATTAAATATGTATTTCCAAACAGGTAGTATTGTTGGTAGATCGATGTCCCAGGATGGAGGAATGAATCCGGGTAAAGTGCCAATTCAGGAATTACAAACATCGTCAGGGAATGCTAAGATAAGTTCTTTAATAAGTACTTACCAATATTACTTACAAATGATACGTGACGTAACCGGACTGAATGAAGCAAGAGATGGTAGTGCTCCAGATAGAGATGCTTTAGTAGGGCTACAAAAAATGGCGGCAGCAAGTTCAAACACTGCAACACGTCATATATTACAATCAAGTTTATTCTTAACATTAAGATTATGTGAAAACATTGCTCTTAGAATTAAAGATTCATTAGAATTCCCATTAACACGTAAGTCGCTTATAGAAAGTATATCTATTTCCAACGTGGAAACTCTAAGAGAAATAGAGAACTTAAACTTGCATGACTTTGGTATATTCTTAGAATTAGAACCAGAAGATGAAGATAAAGTACAATTTGAACAGAACATTCAAGTTGCATTACAATCAGGAGGAATTGATTTAGAAGATGTAATTGATCTAAGACAAATTAAGAATTTAAAACTAGCTAATCAATCTTTAAAATATAAGAGAAAGAAAAAGTTAGAAAGAGATCAAGCAAATCAACAAGCAAATATTGCGGCGCAGGGTCAAGCAAATGCACAAGCATCAGAAGCTGCGGCATTAGCGGAAGTACAAAAGCAACAAGCATTAGCACAAACGGAAATTCAAATATTGCAATCTAAGTCTCAATTTGAAATACAAAGAATGCAACAAGAATTAATGATTGAAAAACAAAAAATGGCTCAAAAGTTTGAATATGATATGCAACTTGCTCAAATGCAATTAGGAGTTGCTCAACAAAAACAAGCGCAAGCTGAAGATCGTAAAGATCAAAGAACAAAGATACAAGCAACACAACAATCAGAATTAATAGACCAAAGAAAAAATAATTCTTTACCAAAAGATTTTGAAGGTAGTGATGATGGATTCGACTTATCACAGTTTAATCCTCAATAAGAATACATTAACCAATTTTATATTATCATATTATGTCAGAACAAGTAAAACAAGAAGGAGACTTTAAATTACAAAAGAAGAGAACTCCTATGAAAAAGTTAAATAAACCTAACGAAATTTCAAAAGTAGACTTAAGAACAAATAAAACACCAGAGGATGCCGTTCAAATCGAAAACACAGATGAAAGCATGTTGGGCACAAAACAACCCGAATTGGGATTGCAAGAAGTGGAGCAAAGAAACGAAGAACATCAAACAGTTACCGTTCAAACTCCAGCCCAAGAAGAAGTAACAACAGTAATACAAGAGATTACTCAAGAAGAAGTTGATACTACAACGGCAACACTTGTTGAAGAAGCAAACAAAGCACTTGAAGTACAAGGAAATACCGGTAAAGAATTACCTGAAAATATTAATAAACTTGTTGCCTTTATGGAAGAAACAGGTGGAACAGTCGAAGACTATGTTAGATTAAGTCACGACTATTCTAGTATTAATAACGAAGCTTTACTTAAAGAATATTATAAAAAATCAAGACCACATTTAGATTCTGAAGAGATTGAATTCTTAATGGAAGATGAATTTAGTTATGATGAAGATTTAGATGATGAACGAGACATCAGAAAAAAGAAACTCGCATTTAAAGAAGAAGTTGCAAAAGCCAGAAACTTTTTGGAAGAGCTTAAAGGGAAATATTACGACGAGATCAAGTTGAAACCGAGCGTATCCAAAGAACAACAAAAAGCAATGGACTTTTTTAACCGATACAACGAAGAACAGGCAAACGCAGAAACACTACATTCGCAGTTCAAGGATGGTACTAAAAATTTCTTTTCTCAAGAATTCAAAGGTTTTGATTTTAAATTGGGAGAGAAAAATTTTAGATATGGAATCCAGAACACAGAAACGGTGGCCGATAAACAATCAAACATAAACAACCTAATCAAGAAGTTCTTGAATGACAAAGGTGAAATTACAGATTTGAAAGGTTATCATAAAGCTATGTATGCTGCCGAAAACGCAGACACTATTGCAAATCATTTTTATGAGCAGGGTAAAGCCGACGCAATTAAAGAGGTTATTGCAAAATCTAACAACATCCCAACTACCCCGAGACAAACGTCAACAGGTGAAATATTTGTTAATGGATTTAAAGTTAAAGCAATTAACGGCGTTGATTCTTCAAAACTGAAAATAAAAAACAAATTTAACAATCAAAATTAAAAAATTATGGCAAATGTAACGCCTACGTTCGGAAGTATTACTCCGTCCCAGAAGCAACAAGCTTTAAACACAAATTATTTGAATTTCACGGATCCAACTAATCCTGATTTTTCATCTTTCGCGCAACAATATTTACCTGAAATCTACGAAGCAGAAGTAGAGCGTTATGGAAACAGAACTCTTTCTGGATTCTTACGTATGGTTGGGGCTGAAATGCCAATGAGCTCAGATCAAGTTATTTGGTCAGAACAAAACAGATTACACGTAGCTTATGTTGGTGTTGACGTTGTTAGTGCTGCTGCAAATACATTACTTATCCCGGTAGATTTAACTCCTGCTGATCCTGCTGACTTTGTACAAAATGTAATTTCAATTCATCAAACTATTGTTATTATGAATCCTGCTACAGGATTAGAAGTAAAAGCTATTGTTACCGCTAGCAATATTACTACAGGTGCATTAACTGTTGCTCCATATACTGCTGCTACTTTGGCTGCTGCTGGATTTACAGATGGTATGGATGATTTAAAAATCTTCGTTTATGGTTCTGAATATGCAAAAGGATCTACTTTAGCTAATGATAACTACACTAGTATTACTCCTTCATTTACTCAATTTAATAACTCTCCAATCATTATACGTAATAAATACGTAGTTAATGGATCTGATACAGCTCAAATTGGATGGGTAGAAATTGCTACTGAAGATGGCGCTAATGGTTACTATTGGTATTTGAAAGCTGAATCTGAAACAAGATTACGTTTTGAAGATTATCTTGAAATGTCTGTTGTTGAGGGTGAATTAGCTGCTGCTGGATCTGCCGCTGCTAGTTATGACTTAGGCGGTGGTGCTCTTGCAAAAGGTACTCAAGGTTTATTTGCTGCTGTTCAGGATAGAGGTAATGTATTGAATAATTTTTCTGCTGCTGCGGGTTTAACTGAGTTTGATTCAATTTTGAAAAACTTAGACACTCAAGGAGCTATTGAAGAAAATATGTTGTTCTTAAACCGTCAAACATCTCTTGACTTTGATGATATGCTTGCTGCATTATCTTCTGGAGCCGCAGGTGGAGTTGCTTACGGTTTATTCGAAAACTCTGAAGAAATGGCATTGAACTTAGGATTCTCTGGATTCAGAAGAGGTTCTTACGATTTCTACAAAACTGACTGGAAATACTTAAATGATGCATCTACTCGTGGAGCTGTTGCAAATTCTGGTATTGACGGAATTCTTGTTCCTGCTGGAACATCTACTGTATACGATCAAATCTTAGGAACTAATATCCGTAGACCATTCTTACATGTTCGTTATAGAGCTTCACAAGCTGATGATAGAAGAATGAAATCATGGGTAACTGGTTCTGTTGGAGGGGCTTACACATCTGATCTTGATGCAATGGAGGTAAACTTCTTGTCTGAAAGATGTTTATGTGTACAAGGAGCTAACAACTTTGTGTTGTTTACTTCAGTAGACTAATTAGATTACGCATTGTAAATTTTACCCCTGTTGTAATTACGGGGGTAACTTTTACCTTTAATAAAAACAATTAATTAATTATATTATATCATGTCAAAAGAAAAAACAACCACTCCCGAAACATGGGAAGTAAAAGATAGAACTTATCTATTAACCGGACCACACAGTCCATTAACCTATACGATCTCTTCAAGACACTCAAGAAGATTTCCATTATTATGGTTTGA
>Ga0315285_10003068_pt1 | contig 17482 bp, 12 predicted proteins | sample YL17G09_36_MG_FD_203698 | JGI IMG/M metagenome (GOLD analysis project Ga0315285, IMG submission 203698) | Sediment microbial communities from Yellowstone Lake, YNP, Wyoming, USA - YL17G09_36 | ecosystem: Environmental > Aquatic > Freshwater > Lake > Sediment | place: USA: Wyoming | collected... | reverse complement strand
GACCACAGTAACTAAGGCCACCCGATGGGTTAACCGTAATCTTGCCCCCTGGCATCATTAAGCCCTCCTCGACCAAGGTATCGCAGTGGCCCAGTTCCACAAACCCCATCTCCCCCATGGTCATCTCCAGTTGATGGATGAAAGCGTCGTGCAACTCAACGATATCAATCTCTTCGATCGGTTTGGTGATACCGGCCATTTTATACGCTTGCATTGCAGCAATGTGGTCAGACATGATACGGTGCATTATCTTCTGGTTTTTCCCTGCGAAAGAATGCTCGTTGGCTTCTCCAATGCCTGTAATCCAAATCACCGGCACTCCCATGTTTTTGGCGATGGCCCTAGCCTTTTCTTCTTCGGCGAAGATAACAGCGGCAGCACCTTCTGTGTATACGCAAATCTCCAACTGTTTAAAAGGATGGACAACTATCCGAGAATTTATCACTTCCTGTGGTGTCACTTGGTCATGCTGCCTTTGAGCGAACTCATTGTCCTTGACCTGCTGGCTCAACAGAGCAGAAATTTGGGCAGTCACCTCCGGTTTTAGGTCGTTAGGATACATGTCCATGTATGCCAGCACAACCTCGGCGTAGGAATCCGAAGCTGTCCATCCGAGGGGTTGCTCGAAGAAACTGTCTCCCGACCAGCCAATCGTCTTGATGACCTCGGGGGTATTGGACATAGATTGAAAATCAAAACAATCCGTGGCCTTCTCCACCCCCAGGACCAGAACTACATCGTAACGGCCTGCAGCCACATAGGCGTGAGCTGCAGACATTGTGTACGCCCCCGTGGCCCCGCCATTGCTCACGCGGATGCCAAATTTATTTTGCATGCCGATGATCCCCTGGAGAGGAGATTCCGGGATGCAGGTCCTTTGGAAAATGTCATTGTAAATTCCGTAAAAAACCGCCTGCACATCCTTGATGGACAGGCCGGCGTCCCGGACCGCATCTCTTGTGGCATCTTGAGCTAAGGCATAGTAGGTTTTCTCCGCCCAACGGGCCTTGAAAGGAGTGACGGCCGCACCGACAATCCCCACTTTTCTGCCCATGAAATAACCTCCTTTTCTAAAAACAATCATAAATTGGAAACAAAAAGCACAAAAACAAAAGGGGGCCGCAGATTATGTGATACCTCTAAAGCAGGCACACAAGATCGGAACGAAGGTCAATTTTTTCTTAAGGGTACTCTTTGTGTTATTCGAAAAGCCTGCCTTTGATAGGTTCTTGTTGAACTAACTCTATTTTTTCTCTCTCTTTAATTTCATGTGGGCTGTTCTGTCCCAGCAACCCTTGGTTAGGTCGTCCTTTTCCTTTTTGAGAACAGCCTTCTGGATCTTTTGCGTCTCAGTCTTTGGAAGATCCATTCTAAATTCGATATATCGAGGAATCTTGAAATAAGCCAATCTCTCTTCACACCACTCAATGACTTCCTCCGGCTTTATATCTTCCCCTTCCCGGGTAACAATATAGGCCTTCACTTCTTCAACTCTCAATTTATCTGGGACTGGGATTACAGCAACATCACGAACCTTTGGATGTAAAAGGATTACCCCCTCCACCTCAGAAGAAGAAATATTCTCGCCGCTCCTTCTGACCATATCTTTCTTCCGATCTACAAAATAAAAATACCCCTCTGCATCTCTTTTGCAAAAATCTCCTGTATGGAACCAGCCATTTTCCCAAACCTTTTCCGTTGCCTCTGGGTCCTTTAGGTATCCGTGAAAATACCCTTTCCTCGGGTTGTGAGGATCAGAGGATCGAGTTACTAATTCTCCTACCTGGCCGTATGGAACTTCTTTGCCCTCATCATCCACAATCTTGGCTTCAACTTCTGGTAATACACGGCCGAATGAGGCAGTTCCAACTTTTCTATCTCTTAACCGTTTTCCTGTAAAAAAGGCTCCCCCTCCCCCTGCCTCAGTTGACCCAAATACCTCTAGCAATTGAGCATTGAACCTCTTTTCAAATATTTCGTGGATATCCTTGGGAACTCCCGCTCCAACTCCGAATAATGTAGTAGGATTAAAATCACCCTCTTTTCCCGGGAGGGCCATGAGAATGGCCGGTATTACCCCAAGATAATGGAAAATTGTTGCCTTTTTCTTTCTTATCTCCTCCCACCACGTGTTTGAATGAAATCTATCGATGAGTATTAAACCTGCACCCGTTAACAAAGCTCCCATCACGGAAAGCGTCTGGGCGTTCATGTGAAATAATGGAAGAGGGGTCAATATCCTATCCTCCGCGGTAATTAGGTGTTCTCTCGCATACATTTTCCCAGTATTCAAATAATAGAATTGGTCTTCAATGCACCCTTTTGGGTTTCCAGTCGTTCCCGATGTATAAAGAATAGCAGCTTCATCGTTTACCTTTATCTCGATCTCTCTTAAATCAACAGGCTGATTTCCCATAAACTTTTCGAAAAGCTCCCCCCTTTCTGGTTTCACGCCACTATCCAGCAATATAACTCTTTCCAACAAAGGGCATTTATTCCATAATCTGCTCAAGATCTCCTGGTGATCTTTGCCCGTAATAAACATTTTGGATTCTGAATGATTTAATTGATACTCAACTTCATATGGAGTAAGGGCTGTATTGAGGGGGACCATCGAAGCTCCAATCTTGTTCAATCCAAACCAAATATATAAAAATTCCGGGCGGTTCAAAAGCATGATGCCAACCCGATCCCCCTTTTTAATACCTGCCGCTAAAAACGCATTGGCGGTCTTATTAGTGAGGTTGTTCACCTCTTGAAAAGATATTTCCTTTTCTTTGTAATATATAAAGGTTTTCTGCTCGTATAACCTTGCTGCTTCCTCCACAACCATTCTAACATTCTCCATGATCTAACCTCCTCTTTTGAAAGCGCATTGTCTCATTACGCTTTTCAAAAGATTGTGATATCCATATTCGTGGCAATTATATAAGAGTCATAGAGGAACTTAAGTTTTACTTCTTCCAGCTATCTGCTCTGTCACCATAAAACTCTCTGGACATAACAATTTCATTTCACAATAAGGGAAGGTAAAAAGGAAACGGTTTGGGGAAAAATAGTACAGATTAGAATTCCAATACAAATAAGAATAATGAAAGGAACCACCCCTCTATAAACATGGATCATTTCTATTCCTTTAGGGGCGATCCCGCCTATGTAGAACAAAGCATAACCAAAAGGCGGCGTTAAGAAAGATGCCTGTAAATTAACTGCCATAATGATGAGGAACCAGAGTTTATCGAAACCAAATTTGTCGGCCAAGGGCAAAAACACAGGGAAACAAATGAGCAAGATCGCCAACCAATCGATAAAGCAACCCAAAATAATAAGAATAATCATCATTATCGCGAAAGTTCCCCATTTTCCGAGTTCAAAAGACAAAATGAAACTTGTCACAACCGATACCCCACCCATGCCCAGAAATACCCCTGTGAAACAGGTTGCTCCAACATAAATTGTGAACACCATGGAGGTTGCTTTCAGAGTCATGATCGTTGCTTCGTATAAACTTTTCCAGGAAAATTTGCCATAGGCGACGACCAAAATTCCGGCGAAGAAGGAGCCGATCGCTGCCGATTCGGTCGCAGTGGCAAATCCTGAAAAAATAGACCCCAAAACTCCTATGATAAGGAAAACCGGCGGAACCAATGATTTTGCGCACATCCTTAAAATTTTTGCGGTCGAAATGCTTCGCCTTTCTTCTTTGGACATGGGGGGACCATGCTTCGGATTCCTTATGCATTTCATCGCCGTGTAAATAATATACAAGGCCGATAATATGAAACCCGGAATGAACGCACCAGCATATAAATTTCCAACAGACAGACCAGTCTGACTTGCCATAACCACCAACATAATGCTGGGGGGAATGAGGATTCCTAAACTTCCGCCCGCGGCAACGACACCCGTACTCAGCTCTTTTGAATAATTATATTTCATTAAAACCGGGAGGGCGAGTAATCCCATCGTAACTACAGATGCCCCTACGATCCCCGTGCAGGCCGCAAAGATTGTGGAAACTATGATAACGGCCAAGGCGATTCCACCAGGAATTGGACCCATGAGGTATCTTAAAGCCTCAAAAAGGTCATCCGTAACACCCGATCTCTCCAGAAACTGCGCCATAAATAAAAAAAGGGGGACCGCAATTAATATATAATCGTCCATAGCGGCAAAAATTCGATTCATAAACATCCCAAAACACTCTGGTCCCCATCCGATATACCCAAAAATGACAGCCAACCCCCCCAATACAAAAGCGATGTAGTGGCCCATGAAGAGACCAAAAAAAACCCCGACAAACATCAAGGCTAAAAATAATTGATCACTCATAATTGAAACTCTTCCCCTTTAAGAACAAAGAGCACTTTCTTGATGAAGATAGTAACCCCTTGCAATATCAGTAATAAACCCATTACTGGTATGACGGTTTTAATTGGGTATAAGGGGGGATGGAACACACTCTGACTGATTTCGCGCATTGCCCATGATTGGGCGGCAAATTCGATTCCCTTGAAAAAGATGATTATACAAAATGGGAAGAAAAATAAAAGAAACCCCACAATATCGATAACCGCTTTTCCCTTCGGTGAGAAGTATCTGTAAAACACGTCCACATTAACGTGACTCCCATGTAATAATGCAAAGGCCGAACCCATCATAAAATGAAATCCGTAAAGTTGGTTGGATGTTTCAAAAACCCATATGCTGGGACTATTGAAAAATTTCCTGAAGATTACCTCATATATTGTAATGGCTACAAGTGGAACAATAAGCCAACATGTTATCCTACCTATCCATTCATTGATCCAATTAACAGTTTTAATATATTCTTTCAATCTTTTCATTTTTTCAAAGCCCCCTATGTTTTATGCACCAAAATGTCAAATAAGGGTTCGGACTTATAGTGAAGCAGAGATAGCTGTCCCCCAAAAATGAATCTTTTTAGGGGACAGCTTTCATACATGTGATTTTATTACTTAGCTTTCTCTGCTGCCTTACGCAGCTCCTCCATGTCGGGAAGTGTAATTGGCCGTTTAAGGAGAGCAATTTCTTTATCCCTGAAATTGGCGAGTACACTCATGGTCTGATATAACGAATATACGCACTTAGCAAATAGAGGATTTTTTTGGGCTTCGTCTAAATAGACTTTATAACTCATCTTTTGAATTTCGGCTAATGCGGCGTCATCTAAATGGGCAACCTTCGTCCCTTTGTCCATAAATTTCTTTGCATATATGCCGGACTCCATGTTATAGTGGGCTGCGCTCCATAAGGTGTTAGCCATAGCAGCCCATTTAATCTTTGCTTGGACGGTTTTGGGTAGTTCATTCCACGCTTTGTTGCTAATCATGATTCCCGCGTTTGAGCCCGGTTGATGCCAACCTGGAACATTCCATATTTTAGTTACCTCCTGGAACCCTAACCCCCAATCATTATCGGGTGTACTGAATTCGGCGGCATCAATAACCCCTTTTTCCAGCGCTTGATAAATTTCCTGTCCAGCCACCATCACCTGCGCAGCACCCAATTCCTTCAAAATCTGACCCTGAAACATGCCGGACATTCTTATTTTCGCCCCCTTGAAATCACTTAATTTCGTAAATGCCTTATTCCCGCGAACCCCGGACTCTGCCGAAATCACATTGGTATAAAAATACTTCATGCCAAATTTCCCATATACTTCCTCAGCCAGTTCTGCGCCTCCACCTTTATATATCCAGGTAAGTAAATCCATCTGGCATGGCCCACCGGGTAATGCGCCAAGAACCCCAAAAGCGGTATTCTTACCAGCCCAATAACCAGGCCAATCAAAACCTCCCTGGACCGTTCCACTCTGAACCGCTGAGAAAACCTCGAATGAAGAAACAATTTCGCCCGCAGGGAAAAGTCTGAGCTCAAGTTCATCTTTGCAGATCTCATTGACCGTATCCACAAAATGCTGATCGGATTTGATCAGGGTTATAGCCGGTGTCCAGGTCGTAACAACCCTCCATTTAATAACCTTTGCGATCGCAGGATTAGAACCAATAAGAAAAAGAGCAGCGGTCAAAACGGTCACCAGCATTACTACACATTGTCCCTTCTTCATTTCACCTTCCTCCTTTCCCTTTTTTGTTTTTGCCCAGCCTATTTTTTGTTTCAGAATCTTGATTACGGCCAAAACAATTTCAATGTAACCCCAGCTTTTTTTTAGCCCATTCCTTCAATTGGATTTTATTCACCTTTCCAGATCCCAAAAGCGGCCAGTCTTTCCCGTCTATAAAAAGAACATTTTTTGGAATTTTAAATCGTGCCATTTTATTTTTGCAAAAATCTATGACACTTTCTTTCGTCAAATTTGTTCCCGATTCTAACTCAATAATTGCGGTAACCGCTTCTCCCCAGTTTGGATCAGGAACCCCTAAAACCTGCACTGATTTTATTCCGGGAATAGTTTCGAGGAAAACTTCAACCTCTCTTTCGGAGACATTTTCCCCCCCGCTCTTGATCATCATTTTATATCGGCCGCGATAAGTAACATTCCCTTTTTCATCCATCCAGCCATAATCCCCACTATGAAAATATCCATCGGAATCGACAGCTCTCTTTGTTTCCTCAGCATTCTTATAGTATTCTCGAAAACGGCTCCACCCCCCCAGGCATAATTCGCCTCCTTCATTAGGGGCCACCCGCTTTCCTGTTAAAGGATCCACAACTTTTACTTCAATTCCTGGCCATGGTTTCCCATTTGTATATTTTCTGACCTGATAATCATCCTCACTAGGCATTACACTAACACCGGTTCCCTCGGTAAAGCCATAATGATTTGCTATTATTTCAGCCCCTGGAAATATTTTCTGGCATTTATCGTACCATTCGGGCCCCGCAGCTAAGAGAATTCTGGATACGGAGGTTAAATTATAGTTACTAAATTTAGGATGATTGGCGAGAGCGTTGAAATGGTATTCAAAGCCACAGTAAAAATTAATATTTTCATTCTGAATAATAGGTAATATTTCGTCAGGATTAAACTCATTTACATACAGGGCACAGCCATTCGTTAAGGCTCCCAAAGTAAAATATACGACGCCAGCGATATGATAAAAAGGAAAGTAACATAACAGCCTGTGCGTGGGATTAAGATTAAAAGTTTTCCCCCATAAATACATGCCTATACCCAATAAACTTGTTTGAACATGCACAGCACCCTTTGGAAAGGAGGTACTACCTGATGTAAAGAGAATATTACAAATATCATCTGGCCTAACCATTTCTTGAAGTTTTTCGATTTCTTTAATTTGGAAATTGCGGCCGGAGTCCATTACCTCGGTGAAATCATAACAGTTTGGGAATTTATTTTTATCCGGACTAAAACAGATGATTCTTTCAAGAGATGGGAGAGCTTTTGAGTGAATTTTCTTTTCTTTACCGAGGAGAATCTCCCGATCTATATCAGCAAGAATTTCAAGATAATTACCGATACGCAATTTATCGACGGTAATAAGGGTCTTCACATCTGCTTGTTTTAGGACGAATTCGATTTCTTTAGCCTTGAAATTTACATTCACGGGAACAATTACAGCCCCTATAATATGAAGGGCATATTGTGTAATCACCCATTCTGGTACCGTCCCGAAAATGGTCGCTACATGGTCGCCCTTTTTAATCCCTACCTTTGTAAACGCCCGTGCTAGCTGGCATGCTTTTTGATATAATTCTGAATAGGTTAACCTTTCATTTTTAGAAAGCAGGGCTTCCTTGCTCCCCCATTTTTCGGCGGCCTCCTTTAATGCCTTTGCAATGGTCAAATTTCCCCATTCCAGCATGGTGAACTGCCCCCTTTCCCGCTAAGGTATTAATATTATGAAAGCCTAACACACTGTCGTAATTATGGTTGTATAAGGCTTAGCTCGGGGCAAGATGGATTGACCCCATATCCTTCGAAAAACAATTTTGATTTTTTCCCTCTCGTCGAAATCTCCGCCAGTCAGTAAGAAAGTGGAAAAGCTGACGCGGTCATAATCTTGCTGGCATTAGCTCAGTCATCCTCTCTTGGCCAGTTTTCAACCCCTGTAAAACTTCCCATGAGGTTTACTTCTGAATAGGCTCAAAATATTCAATGTCGAGTATATTCCCCTGCGGTTTCTCTCTCCACCGCGCCTGCACCCTTCCGCCAATCTTGATCGTCTTTTTGACGTTCTCCAGGTCTGTCAGATCCGTCCCCCCGATACAATGCAGGAAGCCTACGTGTGCCCCATCCAGGTCTATTAAACCTGTGATATATGGCGGCTGGATCGGTTGGCCGGAATATTTAAAGGTGATCAGGGCCCACGTTCGGATCACACCTTTATCGCTCACCTGGACCCACTCTTTTGTATCGACGAAACATCGGGGGCAAAACATTCTAGCCGGTACTAAAACCCGGTTACATTTCGGGCAGCGAGTGCCCATAATTTTCTTTTTCTTAAACTCTTCAAAAAAACGGGTGAAAACTGGCCCCATCGCCCACCGATACGGTAAATAGATAACTTGTTCCAGAAACTTCACCTCGGTCTGGTCCATTTTAAAATTCCTCCTTATGATATGCTACTGATAATCATAATTCCGTTCAGCTGATCCATACCGCCCATGGCATGGGCCAAGGCGGTCTTTGCCCCCGGTACCTGCCGTTTGTCCGCCCGTCCAGTTACCTGCAGGGCAGCTTCGCCAACCCGGATTAATCCAGTGGCCCCTATCGGGTTACTGCATAATACGCCACCCGAAGGGTCACAGGGTAATTCTCCCCCTCTGAGCACTACTCCTTCCTCTACCAGCCGGCAGGCCTCCCCTGGGCCGCAGAAACCAAAGCATTCATAAAAGATTAACTCCTGAAAGGTAAAGGGATTGTAAACTTCAGCCACGTCAATTTCTTTCCGCGGGTTTTGAATTCCGGCCATCCGGTACGATTCTCTGGCGGCAATGATGGCGGATTCCCAGACGACCTTGTCACTATCACCAAAAAAGGCTTCATCCCCGGCGTAATAAAGACCCTTGACCCAGGCGGGTTTCTGGGGGAAGCGTTTGGCTTTTTCCCCGGCAACAAAGATCACCGCAGCGGCCCCATCCGAAGCAGGACAAATGTCCATCAAGCGGACCGGGTAGGAGACCACTTTAGAATTCAGTACATCCTCCACGGTAATTTTCATACGAATATGGGCGAACGGATTATCCAGCGCGTTTTCGTGATGGTTTACGGAAATGACCGCCGCGGCCTGCCGGACTCTTTCTTCGGAGATATTATACCGGTGGGCGTACATATTGGATTGCATGGAGAAGATTCCCGCGGCTCCCGCCAGGAAAGGCCTTTGAAAAAAAGGCTCAGCGACTGTGGACATCGTTCCCTGCGGGTCATTTTCCATCATTTTCTCGTGTCCCACAGCCAAGACAACATCAAACAGCCCGGACGCCACGTGATAATAGGCCATCTGGGCAATGGACATGCCTGTGGAGCCGCAGGTAGCCACCCGCATGGAAGGTTTACCGAAAGCTGCCAAAGCATCGGATAAATAAAGGTGGGGAGCATTGACCCCCTCCATCGGCGCTGGCATGGAGCCCGAGACTACTGCATCTATATCTTCCGGAGCAATTTGAGCATCTTCGAAGGCGGCTTTAACCGCCCCGTAGACAAGCTCTGGATAGCTGACATCATCCCGGCGACCCTGTTTGGTCTGCCCGAACCCTACAATTGCCACGGCTCTTGACATATTCTTTCCCTCCTATTTCCCAAGAATCACGACGGAATGGTGCTGCCCGGCCAGACCATGAGTAGAATGTGCCAGCGCCGTCTTTACATCGGGCACCTGCCTGTTCTCAGCTTCGCCCATAACCTGAAGGGCAGCCTCGGCAATCCGGATCAGGCCCCGGGCCACGTAGGGGTTAGCAGCCAAAACCCCTCCGGAGGGATTCACCGGCAACTTTCCATCCAGGGAAGTCATTCCTTTATCTATAAATTTTCCACCTTCTCCCTCGCGGCAAAAGCCTAACTGTTCATACCAGAGGAGTTCCTGGTAGGAATAGGGCTCACAAATTTCCGCGACGTTAATCTCTCCCAGGGGTTTAGAAATACCCGCCATGGCGTAGGCCTTCTGGGCTGCCCGTTTCAGGCCTCCGTTCAAAAAGTTGCGGTCCCCTAAAAAGTAATCATCAACGGACCAGCCAACTCCTTTAATCCATACCGGCATCTCTGTGAGCTGTTTGGCTTTTTCTTCGGAAGCCAACAGAATCGCACAAGTAGCATCCGATTCCGGGGCGCAATCCAGAGCTTTAATCGGGTAGGCCAACCTTTCTGATTTTAAAACATCCTCGACCGTTACTTTTTCCTTTTTGAAGGCGTATGGGTTATTTCGGGCATTGCCCAGATTTTTGACGACCACTTTCGCCGCCTGTTCTTCGGTAATTCCATACCTCGCCATGTATAAATTTGCTTGCAGAGCGGCTGCCGAAAGGTCATCGATTCCTATAGGGCGCTGGAAAAAGGGATCCGCATACATGTTGGTAAGCGTGCTGGATTCAGGGACCTCAGACATTTTAGTAACGGCGTGAACAACCGCCGTGTCAAAATGCCCGCTCATGACTCGTAGATATCCATAAAGAAATGCAAAAGCGCCGTCTTCTTCTGTTTTGGAAGAATTTTTTAGGTACCCGCCGACAGCATCATAGTAATACGAATTGGAACAGCTGATTCCCTGCCAGTAATCCGAAGACGAAGTAATAATCGTCCCGATTTCCTCCCGGCTAATCCCGGCCTGCGCCAATAAACTTTTTACAACCTGGTAAGTGATTTCACGGATGTTGAGATTAAAGATTTCATCATGGCCCATCTGGGCCACGGCTACAATGGCTACCTTTTTCGTCATAATAATCACTCCTTAATTCATTGGCTTTTAAAGCATTTCTTCGAAGGATTCTTAGATTAGAAATCCGTGCAAATTATGTTGAAATTGGCCTGAAATTAGGTAGAGTAATTTTTTCAGTTACGTCTTTAAAGACCACCTCTACTTCCATGTCGCATTTGACCTTCTCCGGCGGGCACTCTACAATATTGCTCATCATCCTGATACCCTCCTCTAATTCGATGATCGCCACTACATATGGAATATCATCTTCAAATCCAGTAGGTTGGTAGGAGTGGACAGCCATATAAGAATAAACTTTTCCTCTCCCTTTCGCTCTAACCCAGCCTATGTTGGAAGAAAGGCAACTAGGGCAGAACATTTTAGGATAAAAGATGAACTCTCGACAATCTTGGCATTTTTGAATTAAAAGCTCATGCTTCTTACAACCTTCCCAAAAAGGCTTACTCCATGGAGTTGGTTCCGGTAGTGGCTTTTTATACACCTTCATGTCAATACCCTCCCTAATACAACCACATGAGAGTCCATGAACGTCCCACCCATTGAAGTTTCAACAGCAATTTTCGCTCCATTGACTTGGCGTTCTCCCGCCTTTCCCATCAACTGTCTCACAGCTTCCACCAATATGGCTACTCCACCTCCTGCAGCTGTATGACCTTGTCCCAGCATTCCCCCGTTGGTGGTCATGGGAAGCTTTCCTCCCGGCCAAGTATTTCCCTCGTATACAAAAGCTCCCGCCTCTCCCCTCTGGCAGATTCCGAGGCCTTCCAAAGTAATTAGAGGGAAAATAGGATAGCCATCGTAAATTTCAGCAATATCTACATCGTTAGGCGCAATCCCAGCCATTTCATAGGCTTCCTTTGCGGCTTCCGGGAATCTTAATCTTGTCAAATCCCTGTCCTGAGAGATCCCGTAGTGACACACTCTTGATCCAAAACCTAAAGGGTAAACTGGAGGATTGCGAAGATCTTTTGCGCGTTCCGCTGTTGTAAGAATAAAGGCAGCGCCCCCATCAGCTAAGACATTTCCCTCTCGACTGGTGAGATTCGTAGCTACCAATTTACTTGCCAACACTTCATCAACGGATAATTCCCTTCGGAGCATGGCATTTGGGTTTAAGGCTGCCCATTTCCTCATAGAAACGACAACTGAAGCAATTTGTTCATGCGTAGTACCCGTTTCATGCATATATCTAGTTGCAAATAAACTTCCACATCCTCCCATGAAGAATCCATAAGGGGTTTCCCATTCTTCAGGTATACCAAATGTGGCGAATAAATCTATCATCTCTTGGACAGGAGCAGACCCCGTTTTATCAGATTGCACGCAAAGGATAGTTTTCGCAATCCCGGCCGTTATCAATCCGCAAGCGGTCTTGAGCATTGTCGAGCTACTTGACCCACCAGCAAAAACTTGAAAATTGTTCTTCGCTTTCCCTAGGAGACCCAATTCCTCAACAATCTTGGCGAATACCATATCAGTATTGTACCTACGATTAAAAAAAGTTCCCGTGGGAATAATGGTATCGATCTCATCCTTTTTTATTCCCGAATCGAGAATGGCCTGTCGGCATGATTCAAGAGCATTCAACAAACAGAGCCGGTTCGGGAATTTCCCCGTGGGAACTTCCCCAATTCCTACAATTGCCACCTTTCCTTTAAAATTAGCCACGGATTTTTCACCTCATTTAAGTACGATGAATCGAAATTTCCTTGAGGAAGGTAATTCAAATAAATTCAAATACGAGCTCGTTGGAAACCAATCTCTCAACCCAAAAAAATTTGTCATTTTAATGTCTTTGAAAATCGATCTGCCTTTTCTCCAAAAGAGGTCTTATCTTCGCTCCTTACCGGCAAAATGAAATTTTCTTTTTCGAAGATTCCGTCGTTTTCCCTTCAGGTTTTTAGTTAAGATTCATTAATTTCCTTTTTATTATTAAACAAAATTTATGCCACCAATAATCACATTTTCTGGATAATCTTTCAAAATGATCTTTGACAGACTAGAAGTATCCAAAATAGAGAGACGCTGCTGGGTCGACTCCTTATCCTCACTTATGAGGCGGCTGTAGCGCTTGACATCGGCACTGAGGATGGCGGTGAGCTTGCGTTTAACTTTCTCTGATGAAAAACTAATTTAAAATACTCGGATTGTCAAGCCAAAAATTGATCCAAAAATTGATCCTATTCTAATTGTAGAATTATCCAGTGAAAACAGGTGGTTATAAGTAACGAGAACCTATGAATTGATGAAATAGGCAATAAAAAGCTAAATCAGAAGGGCAGGGTCATTATAGCTCTGCCTTTTGTGTTGTCTATATATTGGGGTCCAGGCATTTAAGGAAAAACTTGCGATATCTGCTATATAAGCCGCTTCCGAAATCTCTGAAGAAGTTACGATTTTATATTCATATATTCAATTGGAATTGAATGCATGCTTTCACTCGGTAATCATCAATCGCTCGGTCGTGGGGTGCCTGAAGACTTGTGAAATAGTCAGACAAGAGTGATCGGCGGGCCGGGGTTCGTGCTGGACGGTTTCCTTATTTAGCCTTGGATCAATCTCTTTAATCAGCAAAGTTGCTTCGGAACGGCCGTCCCCGTTTTCTCGTGACAGAGCGAATCATGCCTCCGGGGTATGAGCAAAATCTGACCTCTACACCTCGCTGATCCGCAGTACGGGCTTGATGGTGTCGCCTCTCTTGGCATCGGCGATCGCCCGGTTGATGTCGCTGAAGTCGTAGAATTTCAGGAGGCGGTCGAAGGGAAACTGCCCTGCCCGGTACAGCTCGATCAGTTTAGGGATAAAATGCTGCGGCACGGCATCGCCCTGGATGATGCCGAGGGTTCTCCGTCCTTCGGGGAGGGAGTCCGTCCCGCTCTCGCCGGTAAGAAGCGCCACAACGCCATGCGGATTCAACACCTCAATGGCGAGCCGGTGCATCTTCGGGCTGCCAGTGGTCTCCACCACGTAATCGACGCCACGACCGGTGATACCGGCGATGCGGGTGGCGACATCTTGACGGCGATTGTCGATCTTGTGGGTGGCGCCCAGCTTCAGGGCGAGTTGGAGCCGTTTGGGTTTAAGGTCGACACCGATAATCGGGCCGGCGCCGATGATGCGGGCCGCCATGACCGCTGCCAGGCCCACCGCCCCCGTGCCGAAGACCGCGATGCTCGCCCCCTCTGAAACCTTGAGCGAGTTCATCACGGTGCCGGCTCCGGTCTGCAGGCCGCAGCCCAGCGGAGATAGAACCTCCAGGGGGAGATCTTTGGAAACTCTGACGAGGTTGCGTTCCGTCGCCAGGGTATGGGTGGCGAAGGAAGACTGACCGAAGAAGTGGCCCCGCACGCCGCTGCGTTGCAACGCATTGCTCCCATCCAGGCGCTGGAAACCAAAGTTGGCCCCGTAGAAGTGCCGGCAATGGGCAGGATGCCCGCTCCGGCATTGACGGCACCGGCCGCAAGACTGATAGGAGAGCACGACATGATCGCCGTGCTTGACACTCTTCACGCTCTTGCCCCCCCGCTCGACCACGCCCGCACCCTCATGACCCAGCACCACGGCATTGTCGGCCTCCACCCAGCCGTCGCAAAAGTCTATATCGGTATGGCAGATGCCCGAGGCGACGAGGCGCACCAGGACTTCGTCCTCCCGCGGGCCTTCCAACTCGAGGGATTCGATCTTCAGGGGGCCCCCTTTCTTGCGCAGGACGGCCGCCTGAATCTTGTACACTTTCACGTCGGAATGATCATTCACCCTTTAGCTCCTCTGTTGCCGAGTTCCAGCATAAACCTGGTAGTCAGGGTTAAATTGTACATTTTTCATAATGCACACTTCAACCAGTAATAATCACCCCTCGGAGCTACTTCCGATGAAAGAACCGTGGGTGAAATATTCCGTCAAAGGTGATCGACCGGCCGGTATTCTTGTGATATCATCTGCGCGTGCATTGCACTGATGGCCATCCAAAATTCCAGGGAGGCGAAAAATGGAAAATAAAGTGAACCTGGCTGCTCCTTGTGGATTATACTGCGGTGTCTGCGCCGTTTATATTGCCCATCGGGATAATAACATCAAATTCAAGGAGAGGCTGCCCAAGGTCTACGGGGTAAGTTTGGAAGATATACACTGCGAAGGCTGCCTTTCCGATGATTTATTCAAATACTGCCAGTCCTGCCCGATCCGGTCCTGTGTAAAGCGGAAGGGCGTCGAGGGGTGCCATCAGTGTAACGATTTTCCATGCAAGTTTATCGAGGATTTCCCCATCCCTGTGGGTAAAAAAGTTATCTTCCGTTCCATCCCGGCCTGGAGAGAGTTGGGAACCGAGAAATGGATGGAAGAGGAGGAAAAACGGTACCATTGTCCCCATTGTGATTATAAATTGTTCAGGGGGGCCAAAAGGTGCCGGAACTGCCAACAACCCATCGATGTTGATGTTGATTGACTTTTCCTGCTAATCATCCATGGCGGGGGCGCCACCCGCGAATCCCGCTGGAAAAATCCGCCCTCGCCCCCCTTTAGTAAGATGAGCATGCATACATGCTTTGTAGCCTGGCCGTGGACCTGCGTGTAACCCAGCTTGTAGACGGCGTAAAGGGAATCCATGCCATGCTCCCCAAAAATATATTTGGCAAGAAATAAAGGAATTTTTGGCTCCCGAACCATCGGAGATCGCGCAGTTGCTTTTGGATAAAAGCTCCTAGGACTTTGCAAAGGTTTTACCAGAAGGTGGCGATGTAAAGGCTCCAGGGGAATATTGATTCCTTTGGAGCCTTTTTTGATTTCATCTTCCATAAATGCATTGTTATTTAAAGCCAGATGTTGAATTGATCCTTACCCGGCATTGTCTTCCGCCCTATCTATTTCTTTAATCTTCACCACTCTGGCTCTTTACCAGAGCAGGTTAGGGTGGTGCGCTCAAGATTGATACAAAAACTGACGATATTCATTAGGTCTGGGCCCATGGGGAATACTCTTGTAAGGCGGATGGGGGAATGCCCATGGGGGGATTAAGATATTGAAATAATTTTAGTTTTGTGTTCTACTGGTATTATGATTTTAGCATTTAGGCATTCCAGCGGCAAAATTTTCTTTACCTTTTCAAGAGGGCTACAATATGCAGAATAAGTATAAAATAAAAGATCGACCTCATGGGGGAGTGTCCATGGGCGGGAAGATCGCAAAATTGAAGGCCTCGGAAGCGCGGCGCGCGCGGGTCGCGGAGGCGTTGCCAAATAGAGAGGAAGAGGCGAAGCGGCTGGTGCAGGAGAACGCGATCATGGCCGAAATCGGGCGAATTATCAGCTCTACCTTGAATATTGAGGAAGTATACGAGCGGTTTGCCATAGGAGCAAAGAAACTCATTCCTTTTAACCGGATCATCATCAACCTCATCAGCCGGGAAAAAGGCACGATCACCAATGCCTATATCTCAGGAACGGAAGTGGCGGGGCGGCGTCCCGGGGATGTTCTTCCCTTGCGCGGCTCACTGAACGAAAAGATCATGAGCACGAGGAAGAGCATGCTCATCCAGACGGAAGACCCCGAGGAATTGGCCAGGCGTTTTCCTACACTCATGACCACTTTTCAAGCGGGGCTGCGGTCGATGATGTCCGTCCCCTTGTTGTCGCAAGACCAGGTGATCGGGGTCCTGCATTTTCGATCGAGCCAAGCGAACGCTTATACAGAGAAGGACATCAAACTGGCTGAGAGTATCGCCGCCCAGATTGCCGGGGCCATTGCCAACGCCCTGCTCTTTCTCGAGCGCAAGCGGGCGGAGGAAGCCCTGCGCAGAAGTGAGGAAGAAGCGAAGCGTCTGGCCCAAGAGAATGCGATCATGGCCGAGATCGGGCAAATCATCAGCTCGACGCTGAACATTGAGGAGGTATATGAGCGCTTCGCTGAAACAGTACGTAAACTCATCCCCTTCGACCGCATTGCCATCAACGTCATTAATCCTGAAGGTACGACCTTCATAATCCCTTATGTCCTGGGCTCAAATGTGGCCGAACGCGAGCTGGGGAAAGTCATCCCCTTAGCTGGCACTGGTGCGCAATGGGTGATGCAGAACCGAACGGGCATGCTCATTTTGGAAGAGAATTGGGAAGAGATTACCGGCCGATTACCAGGCCTTTTACCTCTTTTTAAGGCGGGGTTTAGATCGGTGATGTTGATTCCTTTGATCTCGAAAGACCGGGTGATCGCAGTTCTTAACCTGCAGACATTCAAAAAAAATGCCTATACTGAAGCGGATCTGAAACTTGCCGAAAGGGTTGGCACTCAGGTTGCGGGAGCCATCGCCAATGCCATGCTTTTTCTCGAACACAAGCGGGCGGAGGAGACACTGCGAGAGAACGAGGAGCGCTTCAGGCTGGTTGCTAAATCTTCAACCGATGTGATATACGAATGGGATATAAAAGAGCATGTAGACTGGTTCGGCAAGATTGATGAACTGCTGGGTTATGCCCCGAATGAGTTTCCGAGGACGTTTGAAGCATGGGCGAATAGTGTCCACCCCGACGATCGTGATCGAGTGATGGCAGCGGTAAAGAACCACTTGGAAAAGAATAAGCCATTTGACATCGAGTATCGCATCATGAAAAAAG
>Ga0315285_10003066_pt1 | contig 17485 bp, 15 predicted proteins | sample YL17G09_36_MG_FD_203698 | JGI IMG/M metagenome (GOLD analysis project Ga0315285, IMG submission 203698) | Sediment microbial communities from Yellowstone Lake, YNP, Wyoming, USA - YL17G09_36 | ecosystem: Environmental > Aquatic > Freshwater > Lake > Sediment | place: USA: Wyoming | collected... | reverse complement strand
CGATAGATGTGATTATACGTCACCGCGGAAGCCGTCTCTGTCAGACCATATCCCTCATAAATGGTCAACCCTGTCCGCTCCTTCCACTGCTGAACAATCTGAACGGCCATGCTGGCAGCCGCTGAAAAGGAATAGCGAACTTTTCCCAATCGCTCCTTTAGGTTTTCCAAGGTCAGGAGCCTTGCATAGACAGTAGGTACGGAGAAGAGTTTGGTCACTCGCCCCGACTCTGTGACTGCCAAAAACCGGTCCATGTCAAAAGAAGGAAGAAGTTCCAGACATCCTGCGCTTCGAATGGTCGCATTCATGATATGCATCTGTCCAAAAACATGATTGAAGGGAAGGAAACAGAGAGCCCGGTCAGTAGAAGTTGAACGCTCGCAGAAAGAAACATTGTGGGCCGAGGTATTAATGTTCTCATGACTTAACATCACTCCCCTGGGTATTCCGGTCGTCCCTCCGGTATAAAGGATGGCGGCGGTGTCGGTTCGGTTTCGCTCGACAGCCTTGAATGACTTCATCCCCCTTTCCATCAGCCGACCAACGTCCATGTCACCGTTCCGGCAAATCACCTTTTCGATCGCCCCTGCCCCCCTCAATTCTTTAAAGTCCCCCAATTTCTCCTCTACTGTGAAGACAATTCTCGGCTTCGAATGATTAATCAAGAGGGTCAACTCATCGCGGGTAAGGAGGCTAGACAAGGTCACTGCAATGGCGCCCATTTTGATGACACCAAAGTAAAAGGCAAGCCAGTCGCCTGAATTCGGGGCACAGAGACCGATGTAATCTCCGGTCTTCACGCCTATCTCCAGCAGAGCTGTGGCGATACGGTTTGCCCTCTCATTGAGTTGTGCATAACTGATTTCGACTCCACCTTCACTGATGGCTGGTTGGTTTGGAAAAAAGAGAGCCGATCTTTCCAAATTAGTTGCCAAATTCATACTTCCTCCCAGGTTTGGTCAATCTTCCCGTCCATGCACGATCTGTTAGACCGGAGGCCTCTTTTCAGGTGTCCGGCACACCATCATCTCCTATTTATAAACGCCGTATTCTTTGGCGGCCTCCATCATGGCTTGTAGGTTCTCCAGTTTCGCCTCATCAACACCAACTGATCCAGAGGCCAGTATGTAGCCGCCACCTTTACTGCAAACTTCGATCAGTTTGCGGCAGTACTCTTTGACCTCGCGAGGTGTACCCGTTACCAGGAGTGAGGCAGGCACATTGCCGGAGATGCAACAGTTTTCACCAAGAATCTTTTTGGCCCGGACCATGTCCGTTCTGTCAAACAGCCAGGTCACTGCACCTTTGGGGAATTCGTTCACACTTTCGAGGCGTGTATTGTAGCCTCCCTCTGCAAAAAGGGATACGATGATGCCCTCGTTAATCAGTGCATGGATAACCTTTCTCAAAGGGGGCCAGTAGAAGGTGTCAAACTGCTTCTGAGACATCCAGCCGTCGGCTCCTTTATGCAATGGGAAAGTCACCATCAGACCCCTGAGGGTGTTGGCTGTGGATATGGCTGAATCAATCGTCAGGTCAGCAATCACATCCATGGCTTCAATCAGTTTGTCAGGTTGCCGATACATATCCTTCATGATCCCCCGAGTCCCTCTGAGCGTATCGCCAATGATATCAAAGGGGGAAAGGCCAAGAATAAACATCATCGATGGGAATCCCGATTCACGTCCACGTCTGTCAAATTCGAAGACAAATTGCATCCATTTTGATAATTCTTTGCCAACTTCGATGAGCGTCTGTTGAGCCGCCTGCACCGCCGGGAAAGCATAAGGTATAAAATACCTTGATGGTAGCTCAACGATATTGATGATCGACTGTAAAAGTTTGAAGGACTCAAATGCACCGAAGATGCGGGGGATATAGACTCTCATAAAGAAATCAGAAGGGTTTTTAATTAGGACATCGTATTCATCTTCCTTCATGTACTCGCCCTCGACATATTGGAACCTTCTGGCACTGGTCGGCAGGCCGTGACCCGGCCAGACGTATAATTTGTAGTCGAGTAGGTCGTAAATCTTTCCAGGAAGGACCATCGCTGGACTTGCGTAACTATCCATTTCAAATTCATTGTTAAACTTTGCCCATGCCTCCGCTGCTTTTTCATAGTCATACATGACGGTATGGTAATCCAGACCGTATTGATAGGCCGGTGTAGCGCCGATGGGGAGTATCACAGGTACCCGGTCAGGCTCTTGTACCTTCAAGACGCTGACTAATCTCTCCGCGCGCACTTTGTATGCCTTTTCAGCTTCCGGGCCGGTGAATTTAATCCCCTGTGCATTGAGAAACCAATTGAATCTTTGTTCCCGTTTCTCCTCTGGAGATAATTGTGCCCACTGCATGTCCATCGTTATCTTTTCCCCTATTTAAACTCATCGCCTTCTGAAATGTTCATCTTCACTGCGGAGACTCAGGAGAACCAATACCGTAATCAGCGTAAGCTAATAACAACTAACATCAGGAGGAAATCCTTGTCAATAGGTGTTTAACGCCAGGTCTTCCGAAAATACTCATGGTTGTATCGAACTGCTACCGAGCTTATCGGCAAAGGGGTGAGGTGTCAGGACGGATGCTATTGTTTCAAAGATACTTCCTAAACCAGTCGATTGCTATGCTGGCTGCCTTCGACAACCACGGGTCTTTATAGATATCAAAATGGCGGATTGGCAGGATGGATATGGCTTTGGGTTCACGAGCTCTCTCATAGATTGCATTAACTGCATCGAGAGGGATTAAACTATCATTTTCACCAGGGATCAGCAGCAGCACATTGCTCCGTTCTTTTGTACTAAAAAGTTAGAGCATGGGGCACCTCTATTGCCTGTGAGGTCAGCGGTAATCAAAAAACAGGAATTGTGTACCAATCAATGAGTAGGAGATTGAAGTCATATTTCTTGTCTCCTAAACGAGTCCTTTAGGTGGGATATGATAACACATTTTATAGAAAATTATTGAGAATGAATGGATATTGATTTATAAATGGTTTACGGTCAGGCGACGCAATAGGGACAAAAAAGACCTCATAATGAGCCCGATGAAGGAAAGGCGCCGACGATTGAGAACGGGGCCTAAGTTCTGAGAAAAAATGCAATGCAGGACAAGAATGTCCTGCCTATCGGTTTTTGATTCGCTACATTCATCCCGGCCCCTGCCTACCGCAGGCAGGCACAGGCCCGGGCATTCTGCAGCATTTTCGTAAGGAGGTCCGAAATGCTTTACAGAAAGCTGGGAAAAACTGAATTGAGTGTTTCTATCCTTGGATTTGGCGCCATGCGTCTTCCCTTTGCGGGTGGAAGCACAAGCGCCCTCGACGCTTTTAATCCGAACAAGAAGATCGATGAAGAAGAAACAACAAAAATGATCGAATTCGCGGTGAGTCGGGGGGTCAATTACTTTGATACCGCCTATGTGTATCATGCCGGACAGAGTGAAGTTGCTCTGGGGAAGGCGCTAAAACCATTTCGGGATAAGGTTTTCATCGCAACAAAACTGCCCACCATGGTGGTGAAAGAGGCCAGTGATTTTGAAAGAACCTTTGAGGAACAACTCAAGAGGCTTGATACGGGCTTTGTGGACGTCTACCTGGTCCACGCACTGAATCGACCGGTCTGGCACAAAATGAAGGAGCTGGGCATGCTCAGATTTCTGGACCGGGTACAGGCCGACGGTCGGGCACGTCACATCGGCTTCTCCTTTCACGATGATGTGAGGATCTTTAAGGAGATCGTCGATGGCTATGACTGGAAACTATGCCAGATTCAATACAACTATTATGACGAAGACACCCAGGCGGGAAAAGAAGGTCTCCTTTACGCTGCTTCTAAAGGGCTCGGGGTGGTTGTCATGGAGCCGATTCGCGGAGGAAGACTGGCGGATCCCATACCGGACGAAGCTCGAGCGATCTGGAACTCCGCTGGAATAAAAAGAACACCGGCTGAGTGGGCCCTTCGCTGGGTTTGGAACCAGGCCGAAGTATCGACTGCACTGAGCGGTATGAGCACCATGAATCAGGTGATAGAGAACATACGAATCGCAGATGAGGGAAAACCGAATACGCTTACCCCAAATGAACTCTCCCTCATCCAGCAGGCAAGACAGGTCTACAGAAAAATGCTTAAGGTCGACTGTACGGGCTGCGCTTACTGCATGCCTTGCGAGACCGGGGTGAACATTCCCGCGGTCTTTTCCCTCTATAACGATCTCTACGCATCGAATGCCAAGGAAATAGCGCCCGTGCTCTATTCCATTACGATTCCCCCAGGCGAGCAGGCTTCAGCCTGTACAGAATGCCAGAAATGCGAGGAGAAGTGCCCACAGCACATCGAGATCAGGGATGAGTTGAAGAAGGCCCATGAGCTATTATACCGAGAGGGTCTTCTACAACATTAGTGTGATGCAGTCTTGCGCGGATAAACGGGACGTGAGGTTGTCCCAAGATTGAGACACGAAATCTACCTCTTATTTATTATGATTTTAGCACGCAAATAGAACCACCTCCCACCCTCTCGAGACTGTGTCGCAATCAACGAGAAACTACTTCCGCTTCAACACGGAACAGGCGGTCGGGTGATGAAGCTTTAGACCTGCCTGCGCGTAGCCGCTTCGGCGAAGGCAGGGCGGAAACCTTTCATCGGTCAGCTTTGGGGTTTCAAACCCATGAAAAGAATCCCGTTTCCAAGAGGGCCGATTACCCATAACTTTAAACGCCCGCATTCGCCGGGATAGAAGTGAGGCGCGCGCAGACTTAGAAGGAGAGTTACCGACATGTGCTCTTTCGATTTGCACCACGGGTTCCTAATTCCTTCCTATCTCACGTTTCCTCCAGCCCCCCTGCGATCCCGGACAGTCGGATTTCCCGAGTCCGGTTCTGACCGTGGCTTTTACTCTCACTGCCTTCCCCTCGGAGATGAAGCTTAAATGCTGGCCCATATACACCCCTTCCTCCAAAGGTTTGCCTGTAAGGATAGGCCCCTCTTTAAGGGATTAGCTGTCCCCGGCTCAGCGTCCGGGACTATCCCAGGCCCGCCACGTGCCCAGAGCCCCTTTGCCCGATTGAGACGTTACCTCTTTCGGCGAGATGTCTTCTGCATCCCGTCAAAGGGCATTACCCCTCCTTCTTCGCTCCTACGGACTCATGCGCCAGTCCAAACACACTCCCTTCTCCTTCGGCTATCACCTCGTCGATGGGTCTTTGCAGGTTGTCACCAGTCCCTGCTGCGTGCTGGACCTTCCCGGTGTTATCTCCGCTGATCCTTCCCTGGGTGTCTGGACCCGTACCCCGGTGGGTTCCCGTGGTGCTCTCGCCCGTTTCTTCCCACGGCAACATCGGTCTTCTCCAAGCTTTAAATGGATCGACTTTCCCACCACATTCCCGTAAAGCGGCTTCTCACGGGGGTCCCATTTCGGGGCTGCAGTCATTCCATTATGTTCAAACCCCCAGGTTTGCTCGCCACCCTGGCCGCTCCTACCACAGTTTTCTTCTACTGGGCAGCTGTGACTTTTACGCCCGAGCATCTCATGACTCGTTACCTTATCATGCCCCGGATATGCTAAACGTCCGAATCGGGCAATTGACGTTTGGGGACTTTCACCCCACAAGATCAGCGGCCTTACCGGCTGCTCATAAAGCTGAGGAACCTGATCCCGCCACGGCGGGATTCCGTCGGTACCCCCCCCTCCATCATGATTACGACACAGTCTCCTCAGGGGGGAGGGGCGGGGCGGGGGTGTTACTTCTCATGCTGAAGCAGGATGATTTCACCATGACTGGGAAGACTGTCCCTGCTCACTTCTATCTCCGAATGAGGAATCGCCCTTACGTGCTGTTTGCCCTTTATGAACTGATCAACCCCTGCGATCGTGCTGCCACCTTTCTCAGTTCTAAAATGCATGGGAAGGGTTAAGGAAGGTTTAATGTCCTTCACCATCTGAGTTGCTTCTTCGAGAGTGAGAGTGTAAATACCATCCGCAGGAATCATCAGCACATCCACCTTCCCTACATGGGCGATCGTATCTTGGTCCAGAGTGTGGCCGATGTCCCCTAAATGTAAAACCTTGACCCCGTCGACCTCAACCACAAACATCAGGTTATGCCCCATCCCTGCACCGTGAAGAGTTGACATAGCCCTGATCCTGACGCCTTTTATATCGTAGGAACCCTCTTTGCGAATGACACGGAAGGGGCCCTTAATCCCTTCCGTGTAGTTGTGGTCTGTGTGATCGTGGCTGATCAGTACGATATCAGCCGGATCCATTATCTGATCATAGCGGATAACTCCTCCAAGTCCTCCGGGCTCATAGGGATCAATGATAATACGGACACCCTCAGTCGTAGTCAATCTGAATGCAGAGTGACCGTACCATTTTATCTTCATGTTCTATCTCGCTTTGAACTATTCGTTGACGTGGGTCAAATCTTAGGGGAACACAGTTAGGGAAACTCTTCAGGGATCGCAATGGTTATGGTGTCCTGCTTTCAAACCTTCTTCTCCTCTCCGTCTTCAATGCATGCGATTTCTTTGGCAAGGCGTTCCTTGTAATCTAAATTTGCCAGCCTTCCAAGCATGATCCTCTGGGCCTGGGGGGATCCTGCTCCATGCATCGATTCGGTGAGGTAGGCAACAGCACCCGCTCCCATGGTCAGGTTCTCGATCAGCCGAAGTATCCGCTGACGGCAATTCGTACGGTAGGCATCCACACCTTTCAGGTACTTATTCAGGTAAGGACCTACCTCTGAACTGGCAAAGTCCTTATCGGAAGGCAACGTGACAAGTAATCCTCCCGCAATATCCTGTGCCAGCCGGGCTATCTCATAAGGGAACCTGGTCACATTCAATTTGCAGACATTGGCCAGCATCAGATCGATGAGGTACGTCCCGGATGGAGTGGGTTTGCCTTCCGCAGAGCAGGCAACCCCACATGCATACAACGTTTCGTTCAGGTGAATCATGTCGATGATCTTCTCTTTGATATGAGACACCTTTTCAAGTCCCTGGTATTTCGCGATAGCTTGGGCCGCACCGATTAGGACGTCTCCCACCCCCACTTTGCATCCGCCATAACTTTGCCGGTGATATCCGGCAAACCTTTCAACCAGAGAACCGGAAAATCTGTATTCGCCGCACATAAAAACCCGCTCCCACGGAACAAATACATCATTGAAAAGAATGACCGCCTCTTGCCCTCCGAAATTGGGATTCCCAACATCGATCAGGGTTTCCTCCATCTTTCTCGTGTCGCATGATTGTCTCCCGTAAACGTACAAGATCCCTGTGGCATCGGCAGGAATAGCAAAAGAAACGGCATAATCTCTGTCGGCATCCCTCATGGTGACGGTCGGCATCACTAAAATCTCATGGGAATTGATCGCACCTGTTTGATGAACCTTGGCTCCCCTTACCAAAATACCATTCGTTCTCTTTTCCACGATCCGAACGAAGAGGTCAGGATCGGCCTGTTCAGAAGGGTTAAGGCGCCTATTCCCCTTTGGATCGGTCATGGCCCCATCTACCACAAGGTCATTCTCCTGGATATACTTCAAATATTCACGAAATCGTTGATGATAGTCTGTCTTTAACTCCTGATCTATCTCATAGGTCACTGAATCCACAGCGTTGAACCCGTCAAAACCCACGCACCGTTGAAAGCAGCAACCGGTCTTTTGTCCCAATAATCGCTGCATTTTTACCTTCTTCACCAGATCTTCAGCGCTTTGGTGAAGATGGGTAAAGCGGTTAATCTTTTTCCCAGTTAAACTCGAAAAGGTGGTCAGGAGGTCTTCGTGCTCAGGCTTGTGACTTAACTCATAAGTCATGGCACAGGCATTTATTGACGGACGGATAAGCGGATGATCCACATAATCTGTGACCTCTTCCCCAAAAAGAAAAACCCTTTTCTTAACACCCCTTAAACTTTCAAGGTACTCTTCTTTTGTCTTGAGAGGCATAAAATGTTCTCCTATCTTCCAGATGATGCAATATCCAGGTTAACCCAGCAGCATAAAAAACGTTGTAAAGGCTGTTAGATGTGCTTAAAAAGCTTTATAGCGGAACCTTTTAGCGTCCTGCTACTGCGTTTCCAAGCACATTTCAGAAGTCACCTTATGTGATATCGTAAGTTACCCATAAAACATATTCAAAAAACCGCTTGGTAAAGGTTTGAAAGCACACCTAACAGCCTTTTCAATGCAACATCTGGGTTAACTTTCGGTCTCTTTGTCGTATTCGTAGAAACCTTTTCCTGTTTTACGGCCGAGCCATCCTGCAGCCACCATCCTTTTTAAGAGAATCGGAGGTGCATACATGTGGTCTTTATATTCTTGGTACATGGCTTCATTGCCTTGAAGAATAATGTCAAGACCGATAAGATCCGCTCGTTCAAGAGGGCCCATCGGCATGTTGGCACCGAGTTTTGCGGCAGTATCGATATCTTCTTTGGTAGCCAGGCCTGCCTCAAGCATCCTGATCGCGTTTAGGCCAAGAGGCGCCATCAGGCGATTTGCCAGAAAGCCAGGTACGTCAGGAGCGATGACCACGGTCTTTCCAAGGGATACGGCAAACTCCCTGCCTATCTCAGCGCTCTCATTACTCGTGGCTATTGTCTTGACAAGCTCCACAAGTCTCATCACTTGAGGTGGGTTGAAGAAGTGGAGTCCGAGAACCTTATCCATCCTCTTTGTCGCTTTGGCCATATCGATCACAGAGAGAGACCCGGTATTCGTAGCGAGAATAGCATGCTGATGACAGACCGCGTCCAACTCAGCAAATATCTTTCTTTTTACATCCAAGTTTTCGAATACGGCCTCTATCATCACATCGCACCGGTGAAAGTCTTTTATATTGGTAGTGCCGTGGATGTGAGACAAAATAGTATCCTTATCCTGTTGCGAAAGCTTCCTTTTCTCTATCCTTTTGGTAAGGCTACGATCTAAGGATAGGAGTCCTTTGTTTAATAATTCATCATTGATATCTGAAACCAATACATCGTAGCCTGTCTGGGAACATAGCTGAGCGATGCCTGATCCCATCACCCCGCAGCCCACAATACCCACTCTCTTGATGTCCATAACCACTCCTTATGCTACCAGATGAGTTTCCCTCAAAGTGGTATGAGAAAGGAAAAGATGTATGCTGGAAAAAATTTATAGCGGTACCCTCAATCGTGTGACAGCCAAGTTTCCAGACATTTTACCTCAGCATTGCATTGAAAAGGGAGATGCGTGTACTTCCAAACCTTTCCAATGCGGGTTTTCCTATGTTTTATGGGTAACATGCAATGTCACCTGAGGCAACTTTTGTAATAGGCTGGGAAACAGGGTGGCTGAACGACTAAAGGTGCCGCTGTAAAGGTTTTCCAGCACACGCATCTCCCTTTTTGATCGTTTTTTTGCGACTATTAGGTTTACAAAAGCCACATGAGATGAAATCGAATGTTACCCATAAAATATAAAAATGACCGCTTTATAAATTTTTGGAAGCATACACCTTTGCCGGCTTTATGCAACGTTTAAGTTCACCTTCCCTTAAAAACGGGTTTTCTCTTTTCCTTGAAGGCTCTAATCCCCTCTTCAAAGTCTTCTGTGCTGGCTATTTTATCAAAGAATAGTTTTTCCAGAGTCATCCCATCCTCCAGGGACATCGCTGTGCCTCTCATCATGGATTCTTTCACAGCTCTCACGGCCAGTGGCGCTAATCGGCAGATCTGTTCCGCCCATTCAAGAGTGGTCGGCATAAGCTTCTCGAGGGGCACCACCAGATTTACGAGCCCTATTCGATATGCTTCTTGAGCGTCTATGATCCTACCCATCAGAAGCATCTCGGCTGCCATAGCTCTGGGTATGAGCCTTGGCAGTCTCTGCGTGCCCCCCCCTCCTGGCATAGCCCCCACACTCATCTCCAATTGCCCGAATCGGGCATTCTCAGAAGCGATTCTAAGGTCGCAGGCCAAGGCTAATTCACATCCTCCCCCATAGGCAATCCCATTCACCGCAGCAATCAAAGGTTTCCAGAGCTCAAAATTACCAAAGATGGTGCCGCTTGATAACGATTTGCTTCGGTCATGGCGGTGCTCACGCATATAAGGCAATGTCTCTTTGACATCGGCACCGGCGCAAAAGGCTTTATCACCGGCACCCGTAATTATGCAGACCCAGAGATCAGGATCATCCCTGAAATCGAGCATGCACTCTTTTATCCCCCGGAAGATCTCCAGGTTCTTTGCATTCATCTGCTCCGGCCTGTTCAGGGTAAAGACGGCGATCTTTCCTTTCTTTTCATATAGGTAATCCAAGGGGGCCTCCTCAGCAAAAAAGTGAGAGGATGAGAAAGGAGAAGTGCGATACATCGCACCTCTCCCCCCGTTATCCGGTTAGTTGGCCTGCGCTCCGTTATCAGAATGGCGCAAGCTGGTTAGGATCGAAGATCTTGAATATCTTCCTCTCCGTTTCAGGGTAGTTGCCCCATACATCTCCGTAGAATTTCGCGTTGGGCAGCATGGGGAAGCCGCCGAGCGGCGCCATCTGGCTGTGGCAATCGAACATGAGCTGTGTGAGCTCGTCTTCAAATTCAACGGTGGTAAAGCGAAGGCTTTCTTCTTTGGCGATATGCGCCATTTCAAAAGGAACAAACCAGTTTGTCGTACCGTAGTCATCGAATATCTTGGGCACGTGCTTCTTGGTGTTTTCAGTGACTAAGTCGGCGGCTTTCAGTGCGCTGTCCAGGGATTCGAAGAAAATAACCGATGCGAATCTTCCGCCGGCCAGGTTTGATACGATGGCGTCCGCCGACATGAAATGGGTCTGGTCCTGGAGTCCTCTGCTCTTCTTGGCCAATGCACCAAGGCTCTTGCAGATATCTACCAGCACTTTCTCTTCATAGGCCAAACGTTTATCGGAACCGATACCGTAGAGCAGGATACGTCCCACCGTCTGTTCCGGGTCTTCCTTGGCCTTGGGACCTGTGACGTTGTTCCAGTCATACCAGAACCCTGCCGCGCCCGTCGGCTTGTCCGTTCCCGTTGCCCTTGCCCTGGCCATGGAGACAAACCAGGGCGGTACGGTCATGGCAAGCAATCCCAGCTCGCATTTGCCGATTTCATAGATAGCGTCGACGCATGCCTTTCTGGTGGGAAAGGTGAAGTTGTACCAGGCAAACCTGTTCGCGGGCATCTCGAGGTGAGTTGTCGGCGCATCACCCTTGGGCACCAGCTTCTCCTTGATAAAGGGGAAGACCCTTATCCCTATCCTGGTGATGACTCCCTTTCTCGCTGCACTTCCGTAGCCGCTGCTTACCAGCAATCCCCGAAGGTCAGGTCCGGGACCCTCGCCGCAGAAATAATCGTCCGACATGGAAAGAGAACCTAACCGCATGATCTCTCCTTCCGGGGTTACCCATTCAACGCCGAGCACACGGCGATAGCCCCTGTCACCCAGTTTCCAGGAGACGGCTCCCTCGCCTATGTACGAGGCATTTCCCAGGACGGAACATTCGCCGCCGCTCATGGGCACGAAGCTCAACAGGTTCCTCCTGAAGCATTCTGCCTGGAGCACGGCCGAAGCGATGCCCGACTCAACAACGGCATAAAGGTTCTTTTCGTCTATTTCCAGTTTTCTCATCCTCTTGAGGTCGATGAAGAGCCAGTTGGGTCTCTCAATTCCCCATACATCCGAGCCGTACGAACTGGTGCATGCAAAGGAGATCTTGTACCTGTTGCATACCTTGATGATCGCCTGGACCTCTTCGGTGGTTATCGGCTCGATAGAACCGGCCGGTTTATAGAGGGGTATCTCTTTGGACCTCAGCCTCCCCTTGGGTCTGTCGGCTTCGCAAACGGCAGGGTCATCGCTGACCCATTCCGGTCCTACTATAGATTGCAATGCTTCATAAGCCTCTTTTAGCAATGCCATAATTGGCCTCCTTATCGATTTCTTCTTATAATGCCTGTGCTACTACTTCGGCAAAATCGAGAATTTTCATTCCTGCTTTCTTCGATTCATTTGCCTTGGCCAAAAGCTGTTTCTCATCGGCGCTGCAGGTCACCACCGCTTCGGCGCCTGTTGCCACAGCTTCCTCAAGGCGCTCGCTTGCCGTCCATAATGCGAAATCGGGGAATGCCGCGTTTACCGCACCGGTGCAGCCGGCGCCCCACGCATTGCCCCTGATCCTTTCCATTTCGAGAAGCTCCGCTCCGGGGATTGCATTGAGTACGTTGCGGGGCGCGTCATAAATACCCCTGTCTCCACGCCTCCAGACCTTACCTATAGGGATGGAGCCGTCATATTTCGGTGTCCACTGCTGCCAGGGCTCGCTCAGCCTTCCCAGATTGCATGCGTCGTGGTAGGTAACTTTCAGGGGAACTTTCTTCTTCAGTGTAAGCTTCCCATCCTTGATCGCCTGGTCAACGAACTCCGCGATATGGACCGCCACATAGGGCATTTCTTCCGTCGATTTACCCAGGAGCTTGGGATAGTCTACTTTGAGGGCCTTGTAGCATTCGGCGCTGCCGGTGACGACCGTCTTTGCGCCTGAATCCTTAATGACCTTCACGTTGTGCTCCGCCAGGTCCCTGGCCAGCTTTACGTCGCCGATGGCGAGTACTTCATTGCCGGCGCACCATTCGTCCTTCAGAACCATAAAGGGGGTGCCTGCCTTGCTGAGTATCTTCGCGGTAGCTCTGGCCAATTCAGGCTGTTTGTAGGCGGCATTGCAGCCCACAAAGAAAACCACGTCTGCTTTTTCAGCCGGCTTCACGTCACCGATCCAGTTCATCCGGTTGTTCTGCGGTTCTCCATACTCGTTCCTGGTCTTACGAACGTTATCGACCAACTCCTTGTGTCCGGGGAGGAGGGGATTACCCTGTTCCACGTATTTGATTCTCAAGTTTTCAATTACCTGGAGTACCTCGCAGTCGAGGTTCCGCTTGCACCTGCTGTCGCAGCCGCCGCAAAGGGTGCAGTGGTACATGGCGTCAACCAGTTTGGGTGTGAATGGAATGGCCCCGTCAAGCTCGCCTGTGGACGCATAGAGCAGGCCATGGGCGGAATAGAGATTTATTGCGTATCTGGTGTCGATAGGGCACTGTCTGGCAAACTTCAAGCTTTTGATCCAGTTCATATCGATATACTTGCAAAATGAACAACGCACGCACATCTTTGCCTGGCGCTTATATTCATCAACATCTAATAGCATGGTTATTCCCCTTTCAATTCGGTTTTAGAAGCACAGTCTCCCGGGGGACAGAACATTGTTGGGATCCATGACATTTTTCAGTTTCTTCAACATCGCCGTGTAGTTGGCCGTTCTCCTGTATACCATATCAGCCAAAGGACCGTAAGGCCTGCTGAAAAAACCGCCCTTGCTTATTACGGCTTCAGCCGCTTCGCTATAGAGCCGGCTCAGCATCTTTGCCTCATCGGCATTTGCCGGATTGTAAGAGAAGTTGGCCTCGAAATGGCAGTTACCGCCGTAGACCATGGGCTGAACGTAGAAGCCGATCTCATTGGGAGAATAACCGTGCTTGCCAGCCACTTCATTGATTGTATCGCAGAACATCTGCGTTTTATCCATGGTGGTGCGGAAGAACAGGTCCTCACACCCTCCCTTATAGCCGAACTTCCAGAATGTTTTGTTGTCCGGCCACGCGGTGCGCAGCATGTCAGGTATCTGCTTCTCTATTCCCGGCATACCGGGTACCGACATGGGAAGGTTCGGAATCGAGCACTCTGCCGCTGTTTCCCGGAGGGCTTCTTCTTCGTAGGCGATCTTGTCTTCAGGGAACCTCTTGCCTCCACCCAGTACATAGACCACTGTCCAGGGGGCGAGGTTTTTCCGCAAGGCCGTAAAATCTTCGGGCCATTTCTTGGCAAGGATTGCCGCCAGGTCAAAACTGTTCAATATCAGGCATTCCTCGCCGATCAGACGGCGCTGAATCTTGTAAACAAAGTTGACGGCTTCGTTGAGGTCTTCGAAGGGGATGAAAAAGGTCTTATCGACCTTAGGTCTATATTCGATTTTGACCTGGGCCCATGTTGCTATACCCAGCGTGCCCTGAGCGCCCTGGAATATACGAGGCCACATAAAATCGCCTGGGCCTGAAATATTGACGCCTTGGGAAAAGCTCTTGTCCGGAAAGCCGGGAACGCATGCCGACCCTGTTCTGAAGAGCTCTCCAGTGGGAAGCACGACTTCCATTGTCACCAGGTTGTCGGTATACTCAAACTTGGGAATACATGCCGGCTCTCTTTCGAGATGGCTTGTGAGGACCGACTTCTGCGGATGCGGCAGCAGAGGGCAGATTGCCATCAAATCATGCTTCGCCAGTTCCGACTGTAATTGCCCCCAGGTAACGCCCGGTTCCATCCTGACGAACCTGTTTCTTTCGTCAATGTTGAGAATTTTGTTCATTTTTGACAGATCCATGACGATCCCGGCTTGAAGCGGAATCGTGTTTCCGTAAAAATGAATGCCGGAACTCACGGGGTAGACGGGCACTTTGGTTTTGTTGGTGAGCTCGATAATCTTTTGGACCTGTTCCTTGTTCTCGACATGTACCACGTACTTAGGCATCCTGGGAGACTCAAAGCTGGTGTCTTTCGAGTAGGCGCTGAGCTTTTCTGGTGCCTCCGATACATTCCCCTTACCAACGATCTCAGTCAGGTTTTTCCTGATTTCCATCATCTATCCTCCCCTTCCCTAAACTTCCCTGCATGAAAGATTTCGACTTCACCCAATCATACATTTATGTCTGCGGTCTTTCAAGCATGGATGTCCTACAATATAAAATGCGCCATTTTACCAGTCAACATTTTTATAGAAAGATAAGCCAACGTTGACAATCTTGAAGCGGAAATCTATAATCATGCCATTACAAAAAAGAGAGTGATAGGATGGCTCATAAAAAAATCTTGCGTAAAGTGATCATCACCGCTGCGATTACCGGTGCGGCCCACACACCCAGTATGTCGGAGGATCTCCCGCTGACGCCCAAGCAGATAGCCGATGATGCGGTGAGGTCTTACGAAGCCGGGGCAGCCATTGCTCACATCCATGCTCGAAATCCACAGACCGGCCAGCCCACCGCTGATCTGGATGTCTTTCATGAAATCCTTAGCGGGATTAAGAGCAGGTGCAACATGGTGGTATGCATCACGACCGGCGGTGGAGGTAATATCGAACAGCGGATAGCGGTAGTGCCTCGGTTCAAACCCGAACTCGCGACGCTGAATGCTGGCTCCATAAGCCGCACGATGATCCATGTGTGGGACCGCATGAAGTCAAAGCCTCTCAAGTATGAATGGGAAGAGGCCTTCTTGAAGAGAGAGGAGATGGTTTTTACCAACACCTATAAAATGATGCGTGAATACTGCCATATCATGAGGGAAAATGAGACGAAGCCAGAAATAGAGATCTGGGATCTCGGGCAAATCAGCAACGTAGAATTCATGCTTCAGAGAGGATATGTAGAAAGACCCATTCACGTGCAGTTTGTGTTGGGAGGGCTCAGCGGTATACCCACAACCATTAGCGCCTTGTCGTTCGTATACGAACAGGCAAGGAGGGTATTGGGCGAATTTACCTGGTCCGTTGCCCCGACCGGTCGTGATCAAATTTCTATGTCTGCTGTTACATTGGTGTTAGGTGGAAACGTGAGAGTCGGCATGGAGGATAGTCTCTATGCGGGATATGGCAGGCTGGCGAAAAGCAGTGCCGAGCAGGTAGAAAAGGTTGTGAGAATAGCCAGAGAGCTGGATATCGAACCCGCCACTCCGGATGAGGCACGGGAAATGATAGGTTTGAAAGGGCTTGACAAGGTCAATTTTTAGACGACATCGGGAGCCAGATGCACTTCCAAACCTTTTAGAGACGAATGGTCCTGAAACCGGCAGCCGTTGCGAAGAGATAGGGAGGTAAGATAAATGCCATATTTTAATAGTCCAAAAATTCTTTTTGGTAGTGGGATGCTGAAAAGGTTAGGTGCTGAGCTTCAAGGCATGGGAAACAAGGCGGTACTGATAACCGGCAAGAATGGGGTGACGCAGAGTGAGCCGATTGTAAAGGCAATGAGTGATGCTGGCTTTACGGTGAAAGTTTGGGATGGGGTAGAACAGGAGCCCTCTGTAGAAGTAGCCCTCAGGGGTAGTAAAATACTCGCCGAATTTGAACCCCAATGGGTCATAGGCTTCGGAGGCGGTTCTGCTATAGACACGGCCAAGGCTGCATGGGTACTCTGGGAGAGGCCGGACCTGACCCCAACAGAACTTGATAAATCAATCAGCCCTAAAACGAAGCTGAATTTGAGGAAGAAAGCGAGGTTTATGGCTGTTCCTACTACGAGCGGCACCGGGTCAGAGGTGAACTGGGCTATCGTGCTCACGGATAAGGCTCACCAGCGGAAAATAGGATTTGGCAATAACGAAATCGTACCGGATATAGCGTTGCTGGTTCCTGAGTTTACTTTAGGAATGCCAAAATCATTGACAGCCAGTACGGGGATGGATGTGTTAGCACATGCTCTTGATGGATATACGGCCAGGCAGCAGAATGATTTCAGTGATGGTCTTTGTCTGCAGGCGGCCAAGTTGGCCTATGAATGGCTTCCTAAGGTGTGCAAGGATGAAAACGATTTGCGAGCCCGGGAGAAGATGCAAAATGCAGCAGCTATCGCTGGATTAGGATTCGGCAATAGCAATACCTCACTCTGTCACGCCCTCGCACACGCAATTGGGGCTACTTTTGGCATTGGCCATGGAAGAGCGGTGGGGATAACATTGCCCTATTCCCTTGAATATATCTCTTCCCATCCTCCCCTTCCGAATATTCCGGACCCGGCTCATAAACTTAGTATTGCCGCCAGATTCATGGGTATCGAGGCCGGATCAATAAAAGAAGCAGTCCAAAAACTTATACAAAAGATCAGGGACCTGGAAAAAGAAATAGGCGTGCCTGAAAGTCTAAAGGAAGCCGGAATTAACAAATTGCAGTTCGATGAAAAGATAGATACACTTGTTAGCCTCGCCAGTAGAGATGTGAACATGTTCTCCTGCCCCTGTGAATGTAAAGAAGAGAATATTAAGAAAATATTTCATGAAATGTATAGTGAACAAGGATAAAGTTTCATTGCTGTCCAAACACTCATGCCCTGTAAGGGGCACCACGAAGCATGAAAATAAGCACCCCCACCCCGCCCCTCCCCCCTCCGAGGGGGAGGGTGAGGGAGGGGGGGGTGTATTTGCGTGTTAAATTGAACCTATTATTGGAGAAAACTGACAATTTTCCTCAGATTTTGTATAGGTTTTTAAGTTTTTAAAATCGAGGTTGGTGTTCTTCAGGCTCGTCATTCCTGCGGAAGCAGAGATTTTATTGAGGGTGATCATTTTACAATTGGTCCGTTTCCATTCAATCAATCGAGATGAAGTCCTCAGAAATAAGGGCAATCCTTCATGACGGAGCGTCACCTGCGAACAATGAAAATT
>Ga0315285_10003065_pt1 | contig 17485 bp, 13 predicted proteins | sample YL17G09_36_MG_FD_203698 | JGI IMG/M metagenome (GOLD analysis project Ga0315285, IMG submission 203698) | Sediment microbial communities from Yellowstone Lake, YNP, Wyoming, USA - YL17G09_36 | ecosystem: Environmental > Aquatic > Freshwater > Lake > Sediment | place: USA: Wyoming | collected... | reverse complement strand
CGGCCCCGCGCCCCCCCCCCCCCCCCCTGTTCCCCCTCCCCCCCGCTCCCCGTCACACGCCCCAGTCGTCGTCGTCGAGGTCGCCGCCGCCGTCGACCGCGTCGCCGTCGCCCACGGCGTCGGCAAACTCGTCGCCGACGTCGCCAAAGGCGTCGTCGTCGTCGTCGGCAGCGGCGGGCGGGGGGGGTGGCGGCGCGGCCGCGGCAGGCGGCGCCGCGGCGGCCGGCGGCGGCCGCGGCGCGGCCGGGCTCGCCGCTTTGGGCGCAGGCGGCGGCGGCGGCGGCGCGGCCGCGGGCGGGCTCGCCGCCTTGGGCGTCGCCGGCTTGGGCGGCGGCGCAGCCGGGCTGGCCGCCTTGGGCGTCGTCGGCTTGGGCGGCGGCGCAGCCGGGCTGGCCGCCGTGGGAGCCGGGCTCGCCGGCGGCGGCGCCGCGCGCGCGGCCGGCTTGGCCGCCGCGCCGCCGTGCACGCCTCCCGCCCCGCCCGCCTCGAGCGCGTCCGCCCACCCCGGGAACAGGTTGGGGTACGCCTCCGGGTCGGCCAACGCCTCGGCCGCGCGCGGGTTGACGCGGGCGAGCGCGGCGCGCCACGCGGCGAGCGCGCCCGCGACGCGCGCCGGCGCGTGGCTCCGCGCGTAGAGCGCGGCCTCCGGCGCGCGCCCCGCCCCGAGCAGGACGTCGACCGCGCCGTCGGCATCGCCCAGCGCGACGCGCGCGGCAAACGCGACCGCGGACCGGCCGGCGCCGGCCGCGCGCGCGGCGACGTCTGCCAGCGCCGCGCCGTCGCCCGTCGCCGCGGCCAGCAGCAGCAGCCCCGCCACGTCGCCCGCGGCGTCCATGGCGCGTGAGGCGAGGGCCAGGTCGCCGGCGGCCAGGGCGGCGTCCGCCAGCGCGCGCCACTTGGTCGCGCCGCCGAGGCGGCCTGCTATCGCGGCCGCGCGCGCGAGGTCGCCCGCGCCCGTCGCGAGCTCAAACCGGTACTCGTCGTCGACCGCCACTTCGGCCGCCAGGTCGGCCATGCCGCGCGCCTCCAGGAAGCGGGCCAGGGCGTCGCGCGAGGTGGGCGGGATCGACGGCAACAGCACTGCCGCGCCGTCCAGGTCGCCCGCGAGGACCAGGGTCTTGTACTCGATGACAGGGAGGTGCAGCCTGTAGCTGGCCACGCCCGCGTCGCGATCGACGGTGAAGACGCGGCCGACCGAGGCCAGAGCGCCGACGACCGTCTGCGGGCGGTCGAGCCGCGCGAGCGTCGCCACGTCCCCTCCCACGCACGCGTGCAGGCGCCCGGCGCGCGACGCGTACACGAAGCAGTCGCCCACCCAGGCGGAGGACGCGACGGTGTCAGGAATCTCGTGCAGGAGTTCAAACGCGCCGTCGACCCCGTCGTCCGGGTCCGCCCCGCCCGCCTCGACCGCGGCCGCCACCGCGTCCGCGTCGTAGCGCAGCAGGTAGAACACGCCCTCGGCCGCGATGGCGACCAGGGTGCGGGACTCGGACCAGGAGACGGACGTGGCGGCCACGTCGACGCGCGCGACCGCCGCGCCGGTCGCCCACTCGTAGAACACGACGCAGTCGGCGCCCCGCGCGGCCAAGAGAGCGCCGCCGTGCACACCGTCCGCGGCAAACGGCAGGCGCAGCGTCAGCGCTTCCTTGAGCTGGCGATAAATCTTGACGACCGTCGGCGACTCGCGCGCCGCGTGCGCCGCGGAGTCGTCCGCCCACGCAAAGTCGAGCCCCGGCCCGAACGCTTTGGAGCGCCAGGCGAGGGCGGTGTAGACGACCCACTCGCCGTCGCCGACGGCGGCGACGAAGCGGCCGTTGGGGGAGTGGGCGAGCGTCGTCGGGTACGAGTCGCACGTGCCCAGGTCTTTGGCCGCGAGGGGGAGCCGCTCGCCGTCGTCGGCCGCCTCGAGCGCGGCGCCGAGCGCTTTGACGTTCGCGCCGCACACGTCGGCCTGCCGCGCCCACACCAGTTTCCCCGCGCCGTCCATCGACGCCGCGGGTTCGTCCCGCCCCGCGGTGACGAGGGCGACGCCGTCGTCGCAGCCCAGGGCGATGGCGTTGGACGTGGGGGAGACGCCGACCGCCCAGCAGCGTTCGAGGCCGTACGAGAGCGACGCTTCCAGGCGGTACGTGGCCGAATGCCACAGCCGCGCCGCGCCGTCCTCGCACGCGGTCACGATGAGGGGCAGGGACGGGTGGAAGGCGACGCCGGACACGTTGTGGCCGTGGCCCTCGAGCACGTGGACGCACGCCTTGGTTTGGTAGTCCCACACGCGCGCCGTCCTGTCGTCCGCGCCCGACACCAGGTACGGGCGGTCGCCGCCGCGCGCGTAGTCGACCGCGTTGACGCCCTTGTCGTGGCCGTCGAGGGTGTAGGCGGGCGTGGGTTGGGAGAGGGACCACACTTTGACGGAGCGGTCCAGGGACGCGCTGGCGAACGTGTTGGCGTCGCGCGGGTTGAAGGTGACCTGGGGGTGGGGGGCGGGGGGGGCGGGGGTGGTGGCGGGGTTGTGGGCTTTGGCGGGGGCCGCGCGCGCGCGCGCGCGCCCCCCCCCCCGCCCGCCGCCCGGCGGGCGCCCCCCCGGGGGGGGGGGGGCGCGGGGGGGGGGGGGGGGCGGGGGGGGGGGTGGTGGGCTTGGGCGGGGGCCGCGCGCGCGCGCGCGCGCCACCCCCTCTCCCCCCGTCCCCTCTCCCCCCCCACCTGCATGACGTAGTGCGAGTGCCCCTCAAACACGCGCACGCACGCCCACGCCGCGTCCCAGTCCCACAGCTTGATCAGCATGTCGTCGCCGGCCGAGAGGAGGAACGGGCGCGACGGGTGGACCGCGACGGAGCGAATGTAGTCGGCGTGCGCCTCGAAGCTCGCCTCTTTCTGCAGCGTGTTGACGTTGTGCGCGCGCAGGCACGCGTCGTCGGCCCCCGTCACGACCCACTGCTTGCGCGGCACGAACTTGGCGGCGCGCACGGGGAGGTCGGACGCTTCAAAGGAGCGCACGAGGCTGCCGTCATCCGTGTTCCAGATGGACACGGTGCCGTTGTACAGGTTGGTGAGGAGCCTGGGGAGAGGGGAGGGAGGTTGGGAGAGGTCGGCTGGCGTGCGCTGCCGCGGCCCGCCACCACCACGCCCACCCCCCCTCCTTCTCCTACCATGGCTCGGTCGGATGCAGGTCGACGCCCTTGACCCGGTCGGACCGCTGGGAGAACTTTTTCTGTGGGGGAGGGAGGGGGCGTCGGCGTGCGATGGGCGCGCGCCGCGGCAGGCGCCGTCCAGCGGCCGCTCCCGGTCCTTTCCCAGGTCCTCAGCTGCCCCTTCTCACCTTGATGTCCAATTTGAGCGGCTGGGGAGAGGGGAAAGAGGGGGTGGGCGCCCGCGTGCGCGCGCGCGCGGATGCCAACGGCGCCGCCCCGGCGGCCCTCGAGAGCGCCCGGCTCGACGCCTGGCGGCCGCGCCCGATCAAACGATCGCGCACGGGCGATCGGGCGGCCCCCGGGGCGCCCCACTGCCCCCCCCTCCTTCACCCACCATCGCGATCGGCGCCCGGAGGGGCGGCGCGGGCGGCCGGGGCGGTGCGCGCGGTCGGCCGGTCGCCCGTCGCCGCTCGAGGTGGTGGGCGGGAGTGAGAGGCGCGCTGCAGGTGGGCGCGGCCCACTCCACCCCCACTCCCGCCGCTTCACCGCCCGCCGACCAGGCCGCCCCCCACCGCAACCCCCGCCGTCGCATGACCGACCTTGAGCCCATTCAGCCGAGCCTTGGCGCTTTCGGTGAGGAGAGAGGAGAGGAGGAGGGAGGAGGGCGCCGGGGGCGCGGGGGCGCGCGCCGGCCTTTTTCGCGGCCGCGACCGCCGCCGAGGCGGCATTCGATGGTCGGCGCGCGCTGCCTCGGGGGCGGCGCCCGCGGCCGGGCGCAGCGCGCGCCCGCCGGCGATGCCGCCCGCCGGCGGCGCGCGCCGCGGCCCCAGCGCGCACCCGCGCGCCCTGTGGCGCGCCGTGGCGCGATCGTGCGTCTCGCGCCACGCCTGGCGCGGCGGCCGGCGCGCGCGGCCGGCGCGCCCGCGCGCGCGCCTCCGCGGCTCGCTGGCGGCGCGCGCCGCGCGCCGCGGCGGACCCCACTGCCTCTTGCCGGCCTGCCAAATGGCCTGCGTCGCCGCCAGGATCGCTGGGCGGACTGGGACGGCGCGCCCGCGCCCCCGCACGCCCACGCTGCCTCGCTCCTTGACGCCGATCCCGCCTCCCTCCCCCCTTTCAGACGCGTTTGCGGACGCTGAAGCCGCCAACGACGGCCCCGCCCCCGCCGCCGCCGCCACCACCGGCAGCGGCAAGACCGGCAACGGCCTGGTCCACATCCGGGTCCAACAGCGCAACGGCCGCAAATCGCTGACCACGATCCAGGGCCTGGACAAGGGCATCGACCACAAGAAAGTGATCAAAGCGTTCAAGAAGGAGTTTTGCTGCAACGGGACCGTGGTCGAGGACGCTGACGCGGGCGCGGTGATTCAGCTGCAGGGCGACCAACGCAAGTCGGCGTCCCAGTTCCTGCTGGACAACAAGCTGGTGAAAAAGGCGGCGCTCAAGATTCACGGGTTTTGAACGTGCACAGGGGAGGGCCGGGATGCGTGGGGTGAAGGGGCGGCCGCGCGCACACGCGCGCGCCGCCCGGCGAGCTGTGGCGCACCCACCCGCCGTGTGAGAACGTCACCGCATGCCATGCTCAGGGCAGGCGCGAGGGAGGAGGGCGACGGTGGCGCGCGCAAAATCTCACAGAGCCGACACAAGTCGCCGCCCGACCCTCCCTCTTCTCTCCCTCTCCTTTTCTCTTCTCACATGTCGCTCTGCCCCCACGCAAACGCGGCCGCCCCCCGCGCCGCACGCGCGGACTTCGCCTTGAACAGGTCGGCTTCAAACCCGACCGAGCGGTCGACGCCGTCCCAGTGCCGGCCGGGGCGGATGCCATATCGATTCGCAGGCGCGCCGACCCCCCGGTTGAGCCAGGAATGGGCAGGGACCTCTGTCGGCACCGCCCTGCCTGCAGCCGCCATGGCCGCCGCCATGGCGGCCGGCACGGGCGGCGGCGGCGGCGGCGCGGGCGCGCGCTTGGCCGCGAGCGCGGCCGCCATCGGGTCACCATCGCGCACCGCGGCCCTCAACACCGCGTCGCGGTCGGCGTCGTCCGCGGTGACGGCAAACGGCTTGGCGAGCTCGCGCGCGGCGAGCGCGGCCGCGGCGTCGCGCGCGGCGGCCTGCGCGACGCCGGAGCTCCAGGCGGGGGCGACCGTGCGCGGGCGGGCGGCGGCGGCTTCCGCTTCTTCTACCGTCATGATCCGCCCGGTCGCCTTGTCGCGAATCGTCGTCGCCGCGCCGCGGCCGGTGTCGGCGTCGGCGCGCGTGGCGAACCGCGCGGCCTCGTCCCGCCGCTTGCGCTCCATCTCGGCCGCCACGTCGGCGCCGCTCACCAGGCCGGTGCGGCCGCCGTCGAGCTTGGAGGCGGGGCGCCGGGGGGGGGAGGCGTCGGGGGAGGGGGAGGCGCGGCGGCGGCGGGGCGGGCTCGCGTCGCCGGCCCGCGAGTCGTGCCTCGGGCGGCGCAGGGGCGGGCTCGCGTCGTCGGGAGTGTCGTGCCGGGCCCGCCGGGGCGGGCTGGCGTCGCCCAGCGAGTCGTGGCGCGGCCGCCGCGTCGGGCTCGCGTCCCCGTCCGGCGTGTCGTGCCGCGCGCGCCGTGGCGGGCTCGCGTCGCTCCCCGGCGTGTCGTGCCGCGGCCGCCGGGGCGGGCTCGCGTCGCCCGCCCCCTCGTCGGTCAACTCCCATCCGCTCCCCGCCGCCGCCCGCGACCGCAGCGCGTCGGCCTCCTCCTGGTTGGCCACCAGCGGTCCATCTTCATCCTCCTCGTCGTCCGAGGGCGAGCCGGCGCGCCCGCGAAAGGCGGCTGGCCACGCCGCGTCGACGGGCGGCAGCGCGCCCGCCGCGTCGTCGTCGATGACCGTGAGCCCGCCCGCGGCGCCGGGGCGCTCCTTTTTGCGCTTGCGCTTCTTCTTGGTGGCGGCAAAGTCGCCGCCAGAGGCGCTGGGGGCGCCGTCGCCGCCGTCGTCGTCGCCTGGGGGGAGAGGGCGGGCCAAGCGGTGGGCACCCGCGCCTGCGCCCGCGCCTGGGCCCACCACTGTCGCACGCAGCATCCTCGGGCCGCCGGCGGCGGCCGCGCGTCCCGCGCCGGCGCGCCGCCCAATGGCCGCGCCGCCGCCCCGCGCCCCGCGCCCCGCGCACACACCCGTGTACTTGGCCAGGTAGGCCGCCATCGCCTGCGCCCGCTCCGACGGCGGCGCGGCCGCGGTCTCCGCCTTGCGCAGCGTCGACCGCCCGGCGAACATTGGAGGGGGAGAAGGGGGGCCGCCGGCCCGCGCGAGGGGAGAGAGGCGGCGGCGAGCCCCCGCGCGCGCGGCGCGGGGCGGTGGGGTGTGGTTGTGGTCACACGCCTCCCTCTCGCTCACTCGCTCTTCACGCGTCGACCCCGGCCTTGGCCTGCCAGTCGGCCGTGGCCCGCGCCCAGAGCGCGACCCCCCCCGACCGCCCGCGCGCGACGCACACCTCGTCGTCGGCGTAGGCGACCAGGAAGAAAGGGCCGGCGCTGGCAGGCTTTGACCCTCCCTCTTTTTTGGTCAGCGGAAACTCAAACCATTTGGGGCCGAGGCGCAGCCGCACCGTGTCGAAATCAAACGCAAACTTGCGGCCGGCGACCGTGAAATCGCCGCGGAAGCAGAACGCGCCGAGCCAGCCCAGGAAGATGCCGTTTTCGATGCGCGAATCGAGCGCGCGCCAGCCTTGCACCGCCGTGATCGGCACGTACACGCCGCCCGCCGCCGCGTCCCCCGCCACCGCCTTCCTCACGGCATCCGTGCCCGACGTGAACATGAGGCGCCAGCGGCGGCCGTCCGGGCCGCCCGCGACGGCGTCGAGCAGGGGGGCGGGGTCGAGCTTGGCGCGCTCCAGCGTCAGAATCGCGGCCAGCGTGTCGGCGGGGCGCACGCGCCACGCGCGGCGCGCGGCGGCGCGCACGACGGCGACGGCGGCTGCAGGGGAGAGGAGAGGGGTGGGGGTCGATCGTGCGGTCGGGGTGCCGGCGTCGTGCCAGCCCTTGGCCCGATGCCCGCGCCCCCACCGCTGCACACCTTCCACCTCCTGCGCCGTCACAGCGCCGGCCGCGGCCGGCGCGGCGGCGGCCGGCGGGCACGGCGCGCGCGCGCGGCCCATCCGGGGCCGGGCAGCCGCCGCGCGCGGCGCGGGGCGGCGGCCGGCGGCGGCCGGCGCGGGCGCCATCGCCCGCGGGGGCGGGCGGGTGAGAAAGGCCATGGCGAGTGTGTGAGGGTTGCTGCATGCCCCGCCTCTGTCCCCCTTCTTTCACGCCATCAACCCCCCCCCCACCCCCACCCCGCGCGCCGACACCCAGTCGCAAAAGTAGAGGATGAGGGCGACGGGTTGGCCGAGGCCGCAAAAGGCGAGCCAAAACAGAAAGTTGCCCGCGCCGGTCGCCGCGAGCGGTTCGGTCAGGAGGACGAGCGGCACTTGGGCCAGCACGCCCCAGAACGCGTACAGCTTCCAGGGCGGGCGGAAGAGGTGCAAAGGGACGGCGACCGCGATCTCGTGCAGGGCGGCCGACACGGCAAAGACGAGCGCGAGCGCCCCGTTCCTGCCAACCCCCGCCCTGCGCAGCGGGTTGAACACGTGCCGCAGCAGGAACTTGTGCACCGGCAGGTTCCACGTGCGCCAGTACTGGCCCACGGTGCGCGCGTTCCACCAGTCGCCGAAAAAGGCGCGGTCGGCAAACCGGGTGAGCTCCGCCAGCAGCGTCAGGTAGCAGTCGAACAGGGTGACAAACATGACGACCCAGGAGTAGGTGGACGGGAGGGAGAGCTTGAGCACGCGCTCGGCGAGGGAGAGCGGGGCGGAGCGGGCGGCGCGGACCGCGCGGACCGAGTTTTTGACCGTCGGCGTCACGTACTGCGCCCAGATCGCGGCCTGCAGCGCGGCCGCCACGCTCAGCTTGAACGAGTACCACACCACGCGCCGGGCGCGCACGCGGGGGGTGCGGGGGTAGGCCGGCTGGTAGACGAGGGTGGGGGCCGCGACGAAGTAGGCGAGCGTCGCGGCAGACACGCTCTCCGGGTAGGGAGGGGGAGGGGCTGCGGCGCCGCCGCCCGCGCCCGCCGCGGCTCCATCGGGCGCCACAGAGGCGCCTCTGGAGGCCGGCGCCGCCCGCGCGCGAGCCCCGGATGCCGCGAGCCGCGGCGACGGCAAGACGCTCGTCGCGCCGTCGTCGGCCTGCGCGCCGCGCGGCGGCGCGTCGCGCGCGCCCCGCGCCCGCGCCCGCAGGTCGGCGTTGCAGTGCGCGTACGACACGATCTTCATCGACGCCACGATGGCGCACAGGACGACGGCAAAGCCGGGGACGGGCGACGCAAAGCGCGGGCCGCGGCGCCACACGAGGGCGCAGGGGCCGACCATGGCGAGGGCCGCGGCGGCGGCGTGGCCGCCCGCCGCCGCGGCGTCGGTGGTGGACGCCTCGGCCGCGCGCGCGGCGCGCGCGGGGCGCGGCGAGCGGCGCAGCGCGCGGCGGCCGCCGCGCGCGGCGGCCGCGGCCTCGCCGCCGGCGACCCGGCGCGCGGCCCACGTCTCCACGGCAAAGGACAGGGCGTAGGCGGCGCCCATGAGGGGCCAGGAGAGGGCCATCATGAGGTCGGCTGAAGGGGCGGGGCGGGGCGGGGCGGGAGGGGGTCGGCGAGGGGCGGCCCGGCCCCCCCCCCCCCCCCCCGGGGGCCCCCCCCCCCCCCCCCCCCCCCCCCCCCCCCCCACCACCCCCCCCCCCCACCCCCCCCGCCCCCTCTCTGCCGGGGGGGGGGGGGGCCGCCGGGGGGGGGGGGGGGGGGGCGCTTTGGTGGGGGGGGGGGGGGGGGGGGGGGGGGGGGGGGGGGGGGGGGGTCGGCGAGGGGCGGCCCGCCCCCTCCCACCCGCCCCACCCCACCCTCCCCACACGCACTCCCAGGATACACCATGCGCGCCCACATGACGGGCGACACGAGGACACCGTACTTGATGAGGTTCTCGAGGGCGAGGCGGAAATTGGCGAGGACGACGATGATGGCCATCAGGTTGCGCAGGCCCGTGGAGTCGCCCCCCGCCAACACGCGGGCGACGGAGAGCATGGAGTCTTTGGGGACGGTGTGCACGGTGGCGGAGGGGGAGTCGTCGTACGCGCGGCGGGGGGGGGGGGCGGGGCCGCCGGCGGCGCCGACGGGGCGGCCGCCCGCGCCGGCGCCGGCCCCGGAATCAGAGGCCGCCGAGTCGGACGTGTATTCGGTGCGCGCGGGCGCGGGCGCGCGCGCGGGCGGGCGCCCGCGCGCTGCCCCCGCGTCGGCGAGCGCGGCGGCCCACGCGGCCGCGTGCTCCGCGTCGGGCGCCGCAAAGCGGGCCAGGGGGGCGCCGCCGGGTCCCAGGATGGAGAAGGGGTGCTGGCGGCCGGAGGGGGGTTCCAGGACGACGTGGCACGACTAAGGAGGAACGAGAGAAAGGGGGGGTCGGCGCCGCGCAGGATCAAGCCTCCCGCCTCACTTCCCACCACCCCTTTCTCCCTCACCGCCAGCTCCAGCCTTCCCAGGGGCGGCCCCCCTGCGGCGTCGGCGGCCGACCGCCAATAAGCCAGCCACCCGTCGCGCGCGCCGCGCGCGCCTGGCGCGACCGCCACGTAGCGCGGCTCCCACTCCGGGGAGAGGAGGCGGGCGCGGGGGCGGTGCTTGTGCAGGGTGCCGGCTTTGGACGGGGGAGGGGACGACGCGGCTTGGAGCTGGGGGAGGGAGGGGTTGGGGGTCGGGAGCCGCGTCGCCTGTCGCCGCGGTCGTGCGCCTGGATCGCGGCCCCGCCCCAGGCGCTGCTGCGGCGGGCGCGGCGCGGGCGGCCGCCGGATGGCCGCGCGCGCGCCGCACCGCCTGCGCCCGCGCCGCCGCCGCCCGCGCCGCCACCCACCTGGGCGCGCAGCAGCTTATTCTCAGCTTCCAGCTCGGCCGCCCGCGCGGCCGCGGCGTTCGAGGTGGCCATCGAAGAAGATGAGCGCCGAACAGGGCTGGCCCTCGCGGCGGCTCGGGGCTCGAAGCGGGCGCCGCGCTCCGCGCTGCAGGCCGCGGGAGCGGCGGCGGGCGGGAGGAGGAGCAGTGTGTGCTGCCTCGACGCGCTTCACGCCGCCCCCCCCCTCCTCTCTACTCCTGCTCCAGCCCCGCCACCACCGCCGCCACCACCGCCTCGAGCGCGCCCGCCGCCGCCGGCGCCCGGGCCGGGGTCGCCGGCACGCCCTCCTCGCACGCGCGGCCGAGGCCGGGGTCGAGCGGAATTTCTCCGAGGAAGGGCGCGCCCGCCGCGGCGGCGAGCGCGCGGCCGCCGCCGACGCCGGCTGGGGTGTGAAACAGAGGGACACGTAAAGAAAGGCTGGCGAACGTCCCAGCCCCGAGGGCGGCGTCGACGGCGGCCGCGACGGCGGCTGTGGCGTCGCGCCCGTCGGCGCCCAGAAAGGCCGCCGTCGCCGCGCCCGCCGCCAGGCACGCCATGTTTTCGACGACGCCGAGCAAGGGCAAGCCCACCTTGGCGCAGAACGACGCCTCCTTGCGCACGTCGGCGAGCGCGACTTCCTGCGGGGTTGTGACCAGAATCGCGCCATCCGCGCCGGCAGCCAGCGGCAGCAGCTGCGCCAGCGAGATGTGCTCGTCGCTCGTCCCCGGCGGCGTGTCGACGACGAGGTAGTCGAGCGCGCCCCAGTCGACGTCTTTCAAAAACTGTTTGATGAGCGCGTTCTTCCGCGGCCCGCGCCACACGACCGCCGCGTCCGGGTCGGGCAGCAGGAAGCCGACCGACATGACGGTCAGGCCGTCGACGCACGGGACGGGGACGGGGGACCAGCCGGCGCCCGACTGGTGGACGTCGGCGCCGGACACGCCGAGCAGGCGCGGCGCCGACGGGCCGCAGATGTCCACGTCGAGCAAGCCGACCTCCGCCCCGCGCGCGGCGAGGGCGAGCGCGAGCTGGGCGGCCACCGTGGACTTGCCGACGCCGCCCTTGCCGGAGAGGACCAGGATCTGGGGGGGCGGGGCTAGCGGGGTCGAGGCGCGCCGCCGGCTCGCTCCCTGTCGCCCTGCATTCGCCTCCCCCTCCTCCCGACACCTTGTGCTTGACGTTTGCCATGCGGGCCGCGATCGCGGCCGCGTCCGGGTCGGGGCCGGAGGGCGTCACGGCGCAGACGGCCTGGTTGGGGCAGCCCGCGCACGCGGCCGCCTTGCCGGCGTCATCCGCGCCGGTGCCGGGGCAGCCTGAGAGGGGAGAGAGGGAGTGGGAGGGAGATGGGGAGGCGTCGGCGGCGGGCGCACCGCGTCGGCATTGGCAGCGGGCGACGGCGGAGGATGCACTCACTCTCGTTGGCGCCCTCGGGCACGTCGGACGCCATGACGCGAGAGGCGGCGCGAGAGGGAGAGTGGTGCGCCCGCGCCTCTGTCGGCGGTCCTCTCTCTCTCCTTCCTTCCTTCTCTCACGTCGTCTCTGTTTCAGTAACAAGAGGCCGGCCCGCGACCGCGCCGGACGGGCCAAGCCGGCCCGGCGCGCGCGCGGGAGGGAGGAGGGGCAAGTGTGGGGGTCGAAAGCACGGAAGGAGGGGGGTGGAGGGGGGCGCCGCAGGCGCGTGGGGTAGTGGGGGGAGGGAGAGCGGGAAAATGGGGGCGACGGTCGACGGGAAGGGCTTCGGGAGGGTGGTGCGCACCGCGGCCGGGGCGGGGCAGGGGAAGGGCCGCCGCACGCGCTCCCGCGCGCGGCGGCCCCACCGCCGCGCCCGCCACGCGCGGGCGTCGCACCATAGAGGAAAAAAGGAAAGCGAGGAAAAGGCGCGGCCGGCGGAAGGAACAAAAACTCGGCGCTCCATCAACCGCCGCCCCCATCCGCCACCGGCGGCGTGCCCAGCGCGGCCGACAGCGCGCCCGGCGCGACCGGGCGCGGCGGCGCGGGCCGCGGCGACGCCGCGGCCGCGACCGCGGCGGCGGGGAGCCGGCCGCCGGCGGCGGCGGCGGACGCGGCGCGGGCTAGGCCGTCGAATTGGGAGACGACGGCGTGTGGAAGGGGGGCGGCGGTCGGTTCGAGAAAGCCGGTTGAGCGGAGGACGGCGGTTCGTTGGAGCAGCCTGTCCCGTTTGACCGACGCGGCGGGCGACTCGCCGGCCAGGAGCAATCCGCCAGACCCTGACCCCGCCATGGCGGCGTGTAGGAGGTGAGGCGGCACGAACGTGGCCGCACCGACGCGGGGCCCGGCAGCCTCTGCCGCGTAGATCGCCCCGCCGCGCCCCTCCCCGCGCGCCATGGCGGCGCCGGGGATGCGGACGGGCAAGGATGTGCCCAGGGGGCACGCGCGCGCGGGCAGCGAGGCGGCGACGGGGCGCCGGCGGCCGAGCGCACCCCCCGCGCGCGACGGCGACGCCGAGCCCACGATGGCCATCGGCGCCCCCCGCAGCGGGGCCAGGCTGTCGGTCGACGGCCGACCGGCGTCGTCGCGGTCGGCGTCGGACAGGGAGAGCGAGGGCGAGGGAGAGCGCGAGTGACCGCGCGGCGTCGTGCGCGTCGGCGGCGCCGCCTCGGCGCACGGCGCCGGCCCATCATCGCCCCACAACTCGGTCTCATCGAGGTCGTCCTCGGACGCGGCCGAGGCGCCGGAGCGCGGCATGGGGCAGGCTGAGGAGGAATCCAGGCGGGCGTCGGCAGGGAGGGCAAAGGGGGCGGCGGCGGGCCACTCCTTCCTCGAGCGCATGCGTCGCATTGGGGCGTGCTTCGCGGGCGGCGGGTGGGGCGCGGGCGAAGCGGGAGCGCCGTGCGGGCGCAAGATTGCGCGCGCGCAGGGGCGGCGCGGCGTCGCGGGGCGGGCGCCGGCTGCGGCGCACCTGTGGTGGTGGTCGCCACCGGGCGGTGGGCGGCGGCCGCGGCGAAGGCGCAGAGGTGGAGGGTTGTGTGCGCGGCAGGCGGCGCTGCGGCGAGTCGGGCGCACGGCGATTCCTCCGAAGCGGTCAACTGACGCAGCGGGCGTGTAAGAGACCGGCCGACGGCCGGGCGCGGCGCCGGCGCGGGCGCCAGGGGCTGAGGCCTGCTTTCGGCGCTCGCGCGCGCGCGGGTCGATAGAGCGCCCACCCTTTGACGCGCCGCCCGGCGGTTGCGCGGCGCGATCCAGCGCGGGAGTGGCCGGGAGGCGCCGGCCACCCGGCTTGGCCGGCCGACCTCTTTGCCAGGCGCCCTGCCGGCCACCGAACCGCCGACCGACGCCTCTGCCGCGGCACACCGGCCGCGCGGCCGCCCAACGGTCTCATCCCCGCGCCGTGGACCCGACCGCAAGCCTTGTGCGACCGCGCGGGTGGTCGATCAACGCAGGCGCGGCCCAGGTGCGTGGCGCGGCGCCGGGCCGCCGCGCGGACATGGCGGGGGCGCGTGCCCCGCCCCGGGCGCGCCTGCGCCCCCATCGGCCGCGTCGGCCGATGCAGGGGACTCGTGGCGTCCCGCCCGGAGGGCGCGTGCGCCGGGCGGGCGCGGCGCGCGGCGCACGCGCCGCGATGCGGCGTGAGGCAGCCCGAGGGCGGCATGTCGCCTCGAGGCGTCCCGCCGCCTCCCCGCCGCGCACACGCCCGAGTACGGGCGCGCGATGCCATGCCATTCGCGTGGACGGCGATCTGGGAGCGCTCGCCCCCCCCCCGGCGCTGGACGCGCCGCACGTCGTCCCGCGCGCCGGCCGACCCCCTCACTCCCCCCCTCAGCGCCGCCACCGCGCCCTCTCCACGCCTGAATTCGAGCGTGGGGTGTCTTTTCACTATGCTGGATGACATCATCTCCACGGTCAAGGCCGCTGCCGCCCAGCGCAAGCGCGCCGCGCCCGACGACGACGACGCCGGCCCGTCGACCGACGGCGGCCCGTCGCCGCCGCCCACTGGCGGCCGCCCGACCGTGCCGTCCTCGGCGGTGACCCCGATCACGCCCGCGCCGCCGCCGCCCGGTGCGCGCTCCGGCGCCGCCACCGGCTCCCCTCCCGTCACCACCTCCTCCCGCGGCCGCGTCGTGCGCCCCCGGCTGTGGACCGAGGACGAAGAGCCGGCGGCGGCGGGCGTCGGGCGCGGGCGCGGGCGGTCGCCCGGCGCGCGCGCGTCGTCGTCGCCTGCGCGGTCGTCCGGGGGCGGTGGCGGCGACGCGCCCGGGCGCCGCCGGGCGGCCGCGGCGGCTGCGGGCCTGACCGCCGGCTCGGTCTCCGTGCGGGACGAGGCCGGTCGCTTTGCCGGGTCGCGCCCGCGCACGCCGGCCGAGCGCGCGGCCGCGCCGGCCCCTGGCGCCGCCCCCGCCCCCGCGGCTCCTGCCGCCGGCGGCGGCGGCGTCTTCAAGTCGGCTGCGGTCGCCGTCCTGCGCGCGCAGCGGCGCCTGATGTCGACGGGCGACATCGCGCGCGCCGCGCTCGCCGCACGGCTCGTCACCGCGTCGGGCAAAACCCCTGAAGCCACCATGGCGTCCGCCCTGTACACCGACGTCAAGCGCAAAGAGGGCGCGTCCGTGTTTGTGCGACCGCGGGAGGGCCTGTTTGGGTTGCGCGAGTGGGCTGCGAGCGGCGAGCTCGAAGAAATCGTCGCCGCGACGCTGGCCGCGGGCCCTCCGCCCCGGCGCCAGCCGTCCCGACCGCGGTCGCGGGCCGGCACGGGGCTCGACTCGGGCTCCGAGGGCGGCCCCGTCGCTTCCTCGGGCCGGCGCGCGCCCGGCGGCGCGCGCGCGAGCGTGCGCGCGAGCCCCGCCGCGTCCGCCGGCCCCGCCAACTCGGGCGGGGTCATGCTCCTGCTCAACGCGGCCGAGGAGCTGGGCGAGGAAGGCGAAGAGGACGAGGGCGGCGGCGGCGGCGGCGGCGCCCCTCCCCCTGCCCGCCCGCGTGCCGCCTGGGCCGCGTCCTCGCGCGCCTCCTCGCCGCCGTCGCCTGACGACGGCGACCGCAGCGTCCGCGGCGGCTGTGGCATGCCGCCGCGGCCGCCGCCGCCGCCCGCGCGCGGCCTGGGCGGCGGCAGCCTCGCGCCCCGGCCGCGCGCGCAGCCGCCGCCGCCGCAGGCGCCTCCGCCGCCGGCCCCTCTCGCGTCTACCGTGCCGACTGCTGTGCTGTCGGCGACGGCGGGCGCCGCCGACGCGGCGCGCGCGTCGCCGCCGCCGCGCGCGCCGCCCCGCGCCGCGCCGCGCGGCGCGCCGCGCGGCCTGGCCGGCCTCGCGTCGTACGCCGACGCTGTCGAGACCGCGCTCGGCCCCGCCCACCCCCACGCGGGCACGGCCCGCCTGCTTGTCGCGCACGCGGCGCACGGCGCGGGCGACGCGGGGGCGGCCGCGACCGCGCTCGCGGCCGCCGCGCCGGCCCTGCGCGCCGCGCCCGCGGGCGACGCCCTGGCGCCCCACGTCGCGTCCGCGTACGCCGTACTCAACGGCGCGCTCTCCGGGTTGCGCGGTGAAGAGGAGGAGGGCGAGGGCGGGAGTGACGCCGACGCCAAGCCCGCCGTCGCCGACGCGTGAGATTGAGAGAGACTCGTGGCAACGCGCCACCGCCACGACTGAGCCGCCCAGGGTGGCTCCTGTGCGGCTCCCCGGGCTCTTCCGACCCGCCGGACTTTTTTCTTCCTCCATCCTCCGTCGCCGCCCGCCCCCCGCTCCTCCCCACACTACATCATCGGCCCGGTCCCCCCGCCCGTCCCGGGAGCGCCGCCGCCGCCCAGCGTCCGTTTTGGCGCGCCCCGCGCTCGACCGCCGCGCGGGCGAAAGGTTCCGCCTCCCGCCCGCCGCGCGCCCAAAAACGTGCAACCCGTGGCTCGCGCTCTCTCAATGGGCCGCGTGTGTTGGGGTGGCGGGGTCGAGGGACGGCGTGGCCGCTCTCTGTCTCTCTCGCGAATACACACACTCTTTCCGACATGGAGGCGGCCGCCGCCGGCCTGCGCCGCGCCCTGTGGGGCGCGGCCGAGTCGGTGGCCGCCGCATTCGCGCCCGCCGGCGGCGACAGCGACTCGGACGACGGACCGCCGCGCGGCGCGCGCGGGCCGCGCTCGGCGCGCTCGCTCGCCTCGGTCGCGTCCTCCTCGTATGCGTCTCTACCGCCTGACGACGGCGACGGCGACGACGACGGGCGCCCGTGCGCCGCGCCGTCGCCGCAGGCAATGCGGCGCGGGCCGCCGCTGGGCGGTGGCGGCCAGCCGTGGCGCTGGGAGGACAATGGTGATGACGGCGACGCGCCGGCGGGGCCGCCGGCGCCTCCCTTTGTCCCAGGGACCCCTCTGCCCCAACCCGCGTCCCCGCCACCGACGCTCGACGGCCCGCCCGGCGCCCTGCTCACGCCCGACCTGGCCTCCCGCCTGGCGGCCTCCCTGCCGGCGACGCTGGCGGTCGCCGGCGGGCGCCCGTGGCGGTGCGCCTATTCCACCGCACGCGACGGCACGTCGCTCGCGACCCTCTTCCGCGCGGCCTCGGCCGCCCCCCCAACGACCCTGCTCCTCGTGCGCGACGCCCGCGGCGCCGTCTTTGGCGCGTTTGCCGCCGCGCCCTGGGCGCCCGGCCGGCGCGGCTACTACGGCGGCGGCGAAGCGTTTGTCTTCACCGCCGCCCCCGTCCCCGCCCTGTGGCGCTGGCACGCGGCCCGGTGCGACGTCGCGCGCAACGACTTTTTCCAGTTGGCGCGCCCCGCCATGCTCGCCCTGGGCGGCGGCCCCGCGTTTGCACTCGCGCTCGACGCCGACCTCGGCCGCGGCCGGTCGGGCCCGTGCGAGACGTTTGGGTCGCCCTGCCTCGCGTCGGGGGACGAGTACGAGGTGGGGCGAGTGGAGTTGTGGGCGGTGGGGTGACGCGAAGAGGGAGAGAGAGAGAGAGAGTCGGGCGAGGCGGTGGGCGCTGCGCTCGCCCACCCGCCCTTGCCCGCTCCCGCCACGCTTCCATGTTGTACATTGACCATTGATTTTTGTTTGCTATGTAGCAGCACCGCGCTCCGAACCCGGCCGCCCCTACTCTCTGTCACCGCGCGAGGCGGCGCGCCGCGCGCAGCGAGCGCACGCCCAGCACGCCCATGCCCACCCCGAACGCGGCCTCCAGGGCGCCGGGTGGCGCTTGCACCGCGACGCGGGAGCCGAGGGCGGACCCGGTCAAGCTGCCGGCGGCGAGGCCTGGAGAGGAAGAGAGAGGAGGGGTCGGGCGCGCGCGCGCCGCCGCGGCTCCACCCCACCCCACCCCCTCCTCCCCCACCTGCCGCCAGCCTCCAATCCACGTTGCCCGCCGCCGCGTGGCTGGCCAGGGCGAGCCCCGCGGGCGGCGCCATGGCGGCGAGCGAGGTGCCGACGGCGGCCGCGTGCGGGACGCCGCCCCACAGGGCGAGCGCGGGCGTGACCAGGACGCCGCCGCCGACGCCGAGCAGGCCGGACGCAAAGCCGGCGGCGGCGCCAACGGCGG
>Ga0315285_10003064_pt1 | contig 17487 bp, 12 predicted proteins | sample YL17G09_36_MG_FD_203698 | JGI IMG/M metagenome (GOLD analysis project Ga0315285, IMG submission 203698) | Sediment microbial communities from Yellowstone Lake, YNP, Wyoming, USA - YL17G09_36 | ecosystem: Environmental > Aquatic > Freshwater > Lake > Sediment | place: USA: Wyoming | collected... | reverse complement strand
TCACGGCCGCGCCGGTCGGCGGGCCTTCCTTCTGCTTCTCGACCTTGATCTCCGCGCCGGCGATGTCGGTCAGGTCGGCGCGGATCTTCTTGATCGCCTCGCCCGAGTTCTGCCCGGCCTGCATGCGTTCCTCGAACTCCGGGAAGACCAGCGTGAGGTTTGCGATGTGTGGCCCGCCGGTGTCGGAGCTCATCGGGTCGCTGCTGCCGGAGGCGCCGACGTTGCTGACGAGGTGCTTGAGGTCCTTGCGGTAGGGCAGCAGGCGCCGCTCGATGGCCTTGGCCAGGCGGTCGGACTCCTCGATGCTCGTGCCCTGCGGGCTTCGTATGTTGATCACGCCGTAGCGCGGGTCGATGTCGGGGAAGAACTCCACGCCGTAGCCCCACTTGGCGTAGCAGATTATCATGCCCGCAAGCAGCAGCACCGTGGAGGCCAGCGTCGCCCACCAGTGCGCCAGCGAGAACTTCAGCCCGGCCCTGTAGGCGGCGATTACCGGATGGTGCCGGCCGGCCTGACGCTCGATGCGCCTGCCGCCGGAGATCATCGAGCAGAGCACGGGACTGATCACCAGCGCCACAAGCAGGCTGCTGGTCAGGGTGATTATCAGCGTGATGGGCAGGTACTTCATGAAGTCGCCCATGATGCCCGGCCAGAACAGCAGCGGCGTGAACGCGGCCACCGTGGTCGCCGTCGAGCTTATCACCGGCCAGGCCACCTCGCCGGTGCCCTTCATGGCGGCCTCGATCCTCGGCAGGCCCAGGCCCATGTGCCGGTAGATGTTCTCGACGATGACGATGGCGTTGTCCACCAGCATCCCCAGCGCCAGGATAAGGCTGAACAGCACGATCATGTTCAGCGTGTAGCCGAGCATCGCAAGCACCACGAAACTCAGCAGCATGCTCAGCGGGATTGCCAGGCCGACGATGAGGCTGCTTCGCAGGCCCATGAACAGCATCAGCACGCCCACCACGAGGATCAGGCCGGAAAGGATGTTGTTCTCCAGGTCCGCGTTCATCATTCGGATCTGCTCGGACTGATCGAGCGTGACCTCGAACTTCACGCCCTTGGGCGCCAGCTTGCGGGCCTCGGCGAGGATGGCATTGACCTTGTCGACGATGTCGACGATATTCGCGCCGATTCGCTTCTGGACGCTGATGGTGATGCTCTCGGCCCCGTCGAGGCGCGAGAAGCTCGTGCGGTCCTTGAACGTGTCGCGCACCTGCGCGACGTCCGTCAGGTAGATGGGCTTGCCGTTGCGGGTGGCCAGCATGAACCCGTCGATGTCGCCGGGGTCATGGACCTCGCCGGGCACGCGGACGTTGAACTTCATGCCGGACGTTTCCAGCCCGCCCGCGGAGATGTTCACGTGCTCCGACGGAACCAGCCCGACCAGCTCCGGGATGCTCAGGCGGTACATCGCCACGCGGTCGGCGAGCATCTCCAGGCGGATCTCCCGCTCCAGCCCGCCCAGGACGTCCACGTTGAGCACCTCGGGAATCCGCTCCTCGATGGCGTCCTCGAGGTCGTCTCCGATCAGCTTGAGCCGCCACGGGGAAATGGGGCCGGAAATGTTGACCATCATGATCGGCATGTCGGCGATGTTGAACTCCGTCAGCGTCGGCGCCTCGATGTCGTTCGGAAGGTCGCGCCTGGCCAGGTCGAGCTTGTCGCGGACGTACTGCATCGCGCTGTCGACCTTCACGTTCGGCAGGAACTCGATGGTGATGATCGAAATGCCCTCGTCACTGGCCGAGCGAACCTCCTTGACGCCCTTGAGGCCCGTCAACTGCGTCTCGATCTTGTTGGTCACCGCGCTTTCCACGTCGGCGGGGCTGACGCCCTCGTAAACGGTCGAGACGACGATGAAGGGCGTCTGGACGTCCGGCGCAGCCTCCAGCGGCAGTGTGTGATAGCACCACGCCCCGGCCACGGCGATCAGGAGGATCAGCACGAAGACCGTCGCGCGGTTGCGGATTGCGGCATCGGAAAGAATCACGGCCTGCCTCCTCGCCTGTCGCCTCCGGCCGGATTGGAAATCTGAACCCCTGTGCCACGCAACCCCTCTGCCTTGACGGGAGAGGTTTTTGACAGCCCGCAGGGCCGGCCCTTGGGGCCCCCAACGGGGGTGAGGGTGACTGCCGGATTGGTCGTGGGCTGGGTGTAAGGGCGAGTCGCGGGGGCCGCGCCGGGCTTTGTGGGCTCGACCTCGTCGCCCTGTCCGACGACCTTCACCGCCTGGCCCGGGCCGACGTAGTAGTGCCCGCGGACGATCACATCGTCCCCGGCGGACAGGCCGGAAACCACCTGCACGTCGCGGCCCTTGAGCACGCCGATCTTGACGTCTCTGGGCTGTGCCAGGCCCTTTTCCACCACGTACACACGGTAGCCGATCTCCAGCGAGATGGCGGCCCCGAGGGGGACCATGATCGCGTCGTGGATCGTCTGCCGCTCCATGTGGACGGTGACGATCTGTCCGCTCTTTAGCTCGCCGTCGCCGTTCGGGACGACCATCTCGACCCGCGTGGTCCGCGAGGCCGGGTCGGCCACGGCGCTTATGTAGTGGATTCGCCCGGTGAACTCCTTGCCGCCCAGCGCGTCGGCGAAGATCGTCTCTCTCTGCCCGACGTGGATGAATCTCATGTCGCGCTCGGGCACCTCGACGACCACCAGGACGGGGTCGGTCTCGACGATCTCGGCCACCACCGCCCCGGGCGTGACGTACTCGCCCTTTTCCACGGGCACCTTGTTGAGCACGCCGGAGGTCGGAGCGTGGATCACCGCGCGGTCGAGCTGGGCCCTGGCGGCGTCGAACATGGCCTTCGACGCGTCGGCCTTGGCGCGGGCCTGGTCGTGCTCCATGCTCGTGGCGCCGCCGCGGGCCAGCAGGTCCTTGACCCGCAGAAGCTCCCGTGCGTCGAAGTCCATCGACGCCCTGGCCTGGTCGAGCGAGGCCTTGAGAAGGTCGGTGTTGAGTTCGGCCAGCTTGTCGCCCGCCTTGACGGCCCGGCCCTCCAGACCGGTGATCTGCTCGATCCGCCCGGGCACCTCGGCCGAGACCCGCACCACGCTGTTGGGCTCGATCGAGCCGGGAATGGTGAAGGCGTCCTTGAAGTTCCTGATCGGCTCGATGTGAAGGACGCTGACGTTGACGGCTGGGATATCCGGCGGCGGCTCGACCTTTTCCGGCTTGGGTATCACCGCGACGACCACGACGAACGCCCCGACCAGCAGGACCATCACTCCGGCAATGGCAGCGCCAAGCACCTTGCCGGCGCGACGGGAGAAAAAGGAAATCCGCAATCCGCAATCCGCAATCCGCAATTGGGTTTCCAGCATAGCCTGCCCTGCATCCATATGTTCGCATACACTCATTTCCCCTACTCCTGCCGGCCGTCCGGCACCGGCCGGATGCCCAGCCCGCCAAGAACGGATTGCTTCATGGATGCCAGGAACCTCTCATCCACCCGCGAGCCGATGCCGAGGATCGCGTGGAGCATCAGCCCGTGGATAAGCCCCAGAAACAGAGTGGCGTGGTCATCCGGGATGACGGTGCGGTCCACTTCTCCTTTGTCGAGGCCCTCCTGGATGATTCGACCGATCCGCCCGATCCACCGCCCGTACGCGGCGTGGAGGTTCTCCGCCAGAGCGCCGCTGCGGGTATCGCGGGCGGCGGTGGCCCAGAACTCCAGCGTAAGCCGCCCGATCTTGAGGTCCGTCGCGACCCCCCGGTACCAGTAGTCCAGCATCATGCAGAGCTTGCGCCCTGCCGACCTCGGCCCTGCCAACAGGGCGTCAACGTCGGCCTCATCCTGGAGGATGGCCTGGTTGAAAAGCTGAGTGAAGAGGTCCTGTTTGCTCTCGAAGTAGTTGTAAATACTGCCCTTGGATATCCCGGCCGCGGCGGCGACTTCGTCGATGGTCGTCAAGGCATAGCCCTGACGATCGAACAGCGCCATTGCCGCGTCCAGGATGGCCTTTCGCCTGCTTTCGACCAGTTCCGTATCCATAATCACGATCCTCTTGCTCGCCCGCACACAGCCCGGCCGGGCGGGCGGAATGAATCCGCCACGCCCGTGACTGACCGGTCAGTCATGTAATCATACGATCTTTCATATGCCATGTTCAAGCGTTTCTCATGATTTTTTATGGTTGTTCTCATGGTTCTTCATAGTCCCTTCATGGTGGCGGCTCTAAACTTGCCGTGAGAATGAGCTGCGCCACTCATGCTGCCGAGCCCGCATGGCAGCGGGCGGATAGATTTGGCGCGAAGGAAAGGTGAGAACATGAACCTGAGAAATCCTCTGCTGATTGCGTGCCTTTTCGTGGTTTCCGCGTCGGTTTGCCTCTTGCCTGCCTGTTCGGAGTCGGCAACCGAGGTGCGGGCGACGAAGCCCGCCGCCAGCGCCGATTCCTGGCGTTCGACGTTTGCCATCGACAAGAAGAACCTCATCTCAGCCGGGCGAAACCCGTACTTCCCGCTCGTGCCGGGCTGCAAGGTTCACCTGTCCAACGATGATGAAACGGTGGTGATCTCGGTGCTCGATGAGACCAAGGTCGTCGACGGCGTCGAGTGCCGCGTGGTCGAGGAACGAGAGAGCAAGGGCGGCAAGCTGGTCGAGGTCTCGCGGAACTACTACGCCATCGACAAGACCACCAACGACCTGTACTACTTCGGCGAGGATGTGGACATCTACAAGGACGGCAAGCTGGCCGGGCACGATGGTGGCGCCTGGCTGTCAGGCGAAAAAGGCGCGAAGTTCGGGCTTATGCTGCCCGGCAAGCCGGCCGTCGGCGACAAGTACTACCAGGAGATTGCCCCAGGCACGGCCATGGACCGCGCCGAGATCATGGACGCCAACGCGACCCTCAAGACGCCGCTGAAGACCTTCACCGGCGTGCTGTCCATCCGCGAGACCACGCCCCTGAACGCCGAGGAGGTGAGCCCCAAGTGGTACGCCCCCGGCGTAGGCATGATCGGCGACGATGAACTGCGGGGGGTCAAGGTTGAGGAGGCCAGATAAACCTGTATGGTGTCGCCAGATTAACAAAATCCCCCATCTATTCACTCCGTGCAGGTTCTCACGTGTGAACGAAGTGCCGCGATGTTTTCTGAGCAGAGAGCAAGTTGTTCCCCGCCAGCATCTGCTGACGGCATGTACTGCATGATGCAGTTAGGTTGCTCGCACGTAGGCCCCTTATCGGGCAGGCAGTAACAATCATGTGCGCCGAGCAAGTGCAGTGCTTCGTGCCAGACTACGGGCTTCTCAATGCGCCAGCAGACGGCTAACCCGACTTCGCTCCAGGTGCCGCCCCATAGTGCATCGGGGTTGATCTTCCGGATTTCACGAGCAAGAGAATGGTCCTTCCCGCATCCGACGACCAGGAGAGCATCCCGGCCGAGTTGTGAGCGTATGTTCTGCATGAAGTCATACAACAACGGGTTACCGAAACTCTCCCGTGCATCCTTGAAAGCCCTTTCAAGGTCTTCGGAATCGGCAACGAGCTCGGTTCCTATGCTCAGACCCACGGGCGGAATCGCCAGAAGTCGCGGCAGTTCCTCCATGGCCTGGGCCAGGATCGAGGCATCCGCGGGCGACAAGCCGAAATGTCCGTAGAGAAGCCGCATACTCACTCACACTTCCTCAAACCTGGGGATACCGTACTATTTCCCCTGGAATCTGGGGGCACCATACAGATTGTGCTTGCCAATCCATGGTCGAGCCGGTGGTCAGAATCTGTCTTGTGCGGTGCCATGCTCCTGCAGCCGTTTGCAGGAGCATGCTTCCGCAGACAACGCGGAAGCATGGACCCGGCCAAGCCAGTCCAGGTGCCCCCGAAGGGCCGCCACCAGCGTGTTCCCGTTGCGATTATCAAAGAGCCCGGGCTTCATGTGTCACCTGTGCCCTGATTGACTGGTGGCAATTTGTACGTATACCCGAGTCCGCCGCATTGCTTGCACCGTATTTCCAATATCCCAGATACGCCCTGGCCGCGGCACCCAAGGCAAATGCGAGCGTCTACTCCCTTTAGCCGTAGTGAAAGGACCTTCTCATGGGCATTTCGCAGGGTCGTCTGCTTCTTGTTCTGCGTATAAATATGCATAATGGCACAGAAAGCCGTCATGGCTAAGAATCCCCCGCCAAGCGGGGCAAACCACCAATCTGTGAAATCAGCCATCATTTATTTGCCGCCCGAGTCTTTGCTCCGAAATTACGACCGTCTGAATCTGCATGAATCTGGGGAAACCTTACTATTTTCCCGCAGAATCTGGGGATACCATACAGATTGTGCTTGCCAACCCATGGTCGAGCCGGTGGTGATAATCTGTCTTGTGCGGTGCCATGCTCCTGCGGCCGTTTGCAGGAGCATGCTTCCGCAGACAACGCGGAAGCATGGCACCCGGCGTCGACATCGGCATTCTCCTTGTTTCGTAAGTTCTTGCAAAACCCACGAATACAAGGTTTGGATGCCGATGTCTTTTCTTTATTCAGGATCATTCTGTGGCAACTCATCCGGAGAAGAACCATGAATACTATAAGGCTTGTTTCGAGAATATGCCTATAACAAAAAGAATAAGAAATGGGATTGCTGCGGCAAGAAACGTCGTTGGTCCGCCAAAGAACCAGCAGACATAAAACCCCGCTCCGCACATGCCGAGGTAAACTCCGAGCAAGAGTTGCCGCGACGGCAAGGGCAAGTGTTTCCACCATTCCCACCAAGCACAAATGGCGCCCGCTAGTATTAAACAAGAAACCCAAATTATTATTGTCTGGAAGATGCTCATTTGTTGCGTACCACGTTTGCAACTTTAAGCCCAGCGAAAAATCCGAAGAAACACGCACCGATCCCTACAAAGAAATGCTCAATGCCTAACACACCCGTAGCGAATAAATAGATAGTCCCAATAAGACATCCAACAAGAACAACTCCCAAAATGAGTCCAAGCGCGACTCTCATTTAGCGTCCCTTTCGAGTCCCATCCGAGTGCCATTCACGAAAGTCACCAATTTCCTCTGGTTCCCGGTTCCGCCTTTGGCTGCTCGCTGAAGCGAGCAGGCTTCCCGGCTTCGCCTTCCCCGGCGCGCCGGGGTGGCAAGCCCGGCTACTGGCTACCCCTCGACTTCTCTCGGGGTAAACCGGCTACCGGCTACCGGCTACCGGCTCCTGACTGCCGACTACCAACCCCGCGCCCGCCGCCGCCTTGATCAGCAAGCCGTTGAGGAAGCCTTCGAGCTTTCGTGCGCGGACGGGGTGCTGGAGCTTGCGGATGGCCTTGGCCTCGACCTGTCGGACGCGCTCGCGCGTCACCTTGAAGATCCGCCCGACCTCCTCCAGCGTGTAGGTGTAGCCGTCGCCGATGCCGTAGCGGAGCTTGATGATCTCGCGCTCGCGGTAGGTGAGCGTCTTGAGCACTTCCTCGATGCGGTCCTTGAGCATCTCCGTCCCGGCGGACTCGACGGGGCTCTCGGCGGTCTCATCCTCGATGAAGTCGCCGAAGTAGCTGTCCTCGCTCTCGCCGACGGGCCTGTCGAGGCTGATGGGGTGGCGCGAGATTTTCAGCACGCGCCGCGCCTCGGTAACGCTCATCCCGGCCTGGACGGCGATTTCCTCGATGGTGGGTTCGCGGCCTAGCTCCTGGACGAGGCGCTTGGAGATGTTCCGCAGCTTGCTCATCGTCTCGATCATATGCACCGGAATGCGGATGGTGCGGGCGTGGTCGGCGATGGCTCGCGTGATGGCCTGGCGGATCCACCAGGTCGCGTAGGTGCTGAACTTGTAGCCGCGGCGGTACTCGTACTTGTCCACCGCCCTCATCAGGCCGGTGTTGCCTTCCTGGATGACGTCCAGGAACGACAGCCCGCGGTTGCGGTATTTCTTGGCGATCGAGACCACCAGGCGGAGGTTGCCGCCGGATAGCTCGCGCTTGGCCTGTTCGTAGTCGTTGAATACCTTCTGGATGGCCTTGACCCGCTTGCGGAGCAGTTCGGGCTCCTCGTAGACCAGGTCGATCATGCCTTCCAGTTCCTCGCCCATGACCTCGACGTCTTCCTGGGGCGTGCCGTTATCGCCGGCCGAGGCGATAAGCCGCTCGATCTCCCACATCTTGTCGGAGATGTGCTGGAGCTTTTTCATCAGCGGCTGGATCTTGCTGGTCCGCAGGCTGAGCTCCTCCAGCAGCCTGGCGGCGCGGCGGCGGCGGCGCCACAGGCTCCGCCGGGCCTTTCGCTGGCCGGAAGGGGGCGTTCGCGGGTTGCGGATGATCTGCCATTCGTTCTGGTTGCCGACGATGATCTTCTGGATCGTGCCGAGGTTGGAGGGCATGCGCTCGGTGATGGTCTCCTTGGAGAGGTTCTCCGCGGTCGAGACCTTCATCGTGCGGTCGAACGGCAGGTCGCTGTCGCGGACCTGGTGTAGTATCTCCGTCGCCTGCTGGATGCAGTAGTCGCTCTCGAGCACCCGCCGGCGGAAGTGCATGCGGGTCATCTCGATTTTGCGGGCGAGGTTGATCTCCTGCTCGCGCGTCAGCAGTGGGATTTGGCCCATCTGCGTGAGGTACATGCGGACGGGGTCGTCGATCCGCCGGCTGCCGGACTCCAGTTCCTCGGCCTCGGCCTTCTCCTCTTCTTCCTTCTCGGCGGGGACCTCTTCCTCCTCGCCGTCGGCGAAGGCCTCGCGCCGATCGACTTCCGACTCATCCAGCAGCTCGATGCCCAACTCGTCGAGGGTCATCAGCAGCGAGTCCAACTTGTCCGGCGAAACCGCCTCGTCGGGAAGGTCAGCGTTCAGTTCCTCGTAGGTGAGATAACCGCGCTGCTTGCCCTTGGCGATAAGTTTCTTAACACTGGAACTCAGCGAGTCCGTCATCCCGCGACTCCTGGCAACGGCATGGCCGTGATCGAACGTAAACGAACCCTGTATTATATTCCACCATCTTCTCGTAAGTCAACCCCCGATGGCGGGGTTCTGAAAAAAGGTGCTCCCGGCCGATGGGAGGTCAGCCCCGTTCACGGGGCTTTGCCCCCGCGTAGCGGGGGATTAGGCCAGGCCTTTTAGGCCTGGTTTGCGTCTTGTTGTCTCTTCCTTTTTTAGCGTGCTTCAGCACGCTTACCTGGGCTGGAGAGCCTCTAGGCTAAAGCCGAGCCGCAAGCACGCCGAGGCGTGCTAAGTAAGACAACAGGGGCGACTCGATGTCCCCAGGGCTATTGGAGGCAGCCTTTCATGTGATTAAAAGCCCTGGTCTATACCCGCCTTCGCTATCGCTACGGCGGGCGAAGCCCCGTAAACGGGGCTCCTACGTGATCTTCGGATGCCTGCGAAGATCGTCCTGGCGGTGCTGCTGGAGGACCTGGTTGAGGGCCTCGTCGCTGTACGGCTCGGCCGGCGGCTGGGCCGGCTGCCGGCCCTGGCGCAGGTAGAGCATGTGCGAGACGGCCCCATGGAGCGTGGCCTCGTAGTTGGCCATTTTCTCGCCGGCGGCTGACAAATCGGTCAGAAGCCCGCCGAGGCCCAGCAGGTCCTCATCTGCCAGGAGGTCCTCCAGGCTCAGCCGGTGATCCTGTCCGAGCGCCCAGACCCTGGCGGCGAGCTGCCGCAGGTTGGGGTCCTGGAAGTCCTGCCAGTCGATCCTTTCGGCCGCCATATCGAACATATCAGGCATGTTGACAAGGACTTCCAGCAATTCACGTTCGGCCTGGCCGGCGGCGGCTTCGGGTGCCCAGCTCTCGACGGCCCCGCGGGCGGCACGGGCGTTCTGGGCGCCGGCGCGGCTGAGATGCTTGGCCATTCGCCGCATCTGCTGCTGAAGATCCGGCGCGGGGATGTTGAGCATGTGCGCGATGTGCTGGGCCAACTGCCCGCGACGGATTTCGTCTATCGCATCATAGGACGTGCTGGCCACGACAATCCGCAGGAAATCCTCGACGACGGCCCGGCGACTGGCCAGGTTCCCCCCGGCCAACTGCCAGGCCGTCTGCCGGCGATCCCAGGCGTACTGGAGGGCGTCGGGCGCCTCGGACACCAGCCGCACAAACGCCTCGGCCCCCTCGGCCAGGACAAAATCGCAGGGGTCCTTCCCGGCCGGGATCGTCGCGACGCGGACGTGGATCCGCTGGGCCAGGAACATCTCCAGCCCGCGGTCGGCCGCCTTTGCCCCGGCCGCGTCGGCGTCGAAAACCAGAACCACCTCTCGGGCGTAGCGGCTCAGAAGCCGCACGTGCTGCTCGGTAAGCGACGTGCCCAGAGTGGCGACGATGTTGGATATCCCGGCCTGGAGAGGGATAAGCGCGTCGAGGTAGCCTTCGGCAACCACGGCCGTGCCGGTGGCGACGATGCCCTCGCGGGCCCAGTTAAGCGCGTAAAGGTTGCCGGACTTGTCGAACAGGATCGACTCGGCGCTGTTGAGGTACTTGGCGCGGTCATTGGGGTCCAGTGCCCGGCCGCCAAAGGCGATAACCTTGCCGCCGGGGTCTAAGATCGGGAACATCAGGCGGTCGCGGAAGCGGTCGTAATAGCCGCCCTCGTCGCGCTGGATCACCAGCCCGGCGGCAGCGAGTTGGGCGTCGCGCACGTTTTTGCTTCGCGCCGCCCGCAGCAGCGAATCCCATCCGCTCGGGGCGTAGCCCAGGCCGAAGCGCTCAATGGAATCATCCGTAAATCCCCGGCCGCGGGCGTAGGCCAGTGCGGCGGCGCCGGCTTGCCCGCGAAGCTGGGCGCGGTAGAAGTGCGCCGCGAGGCTCATCACTTCGGCCAGGTCGGTCTTGCTCATGCCGCCGGCCCCGGCCGGGGCCTGGCAGCTCTCGGCCGGCAGGGGTATGTGTGCCCTCTCAGCCAAGGCCTTGACTGCCTCGGGGAACGCCATTTTTTCGTACAGGCACAGGAACTGGAATACGCCGCCGCCGGCGCCGCAGGAGAAGCACTTGAATATCTGCTTTGCGGGCGCGACGTACATGGAAGGCTTGTGGTCGTCGTGGAACGGGCAGATGCAGACGTACTCGCGTCCGCGTTTTGTCAGCGCGACGTATTGGCCGACAAGCTCGACAATATCGGTCGCCTGCGCGACCTGCTGAATGAATTGTTCCGAAAACCGCGCCATTGTTGCCCTCGATAGGCTGTAAGACTACTGTGTAGGCATTGGCCTCCAGGCCGCTGGCCGGTAAATGCGAAACATTCCTGCTGCCGTGAAGTTGCCAGGCCCGAAGGGCCGACAGCGTTTAGCCGGGGGCGTGAGCCCCCGGAAACCGACCTATGTCAATGAGCCCCGCAAGGGGCGACAGAACAGCTACCCTGCGCTGTCAAGGGTTAGACCTCTTTCGCCCCTTCGGGGCTCTCCTGTTTATGCGCATTACTATCGGGGGCTTGCGCCCCCGGCTAAATGCTGTCGGCCCTTTGGGCCTTTCCCGGTTCCGGGTTCCAGGTTCCCGGTTCCGCTTTTGGCTGCTCGCTGAAGCGAGCATGCCTCCCGGCTTCGCCTTCGGATACGCCGTGGCAAGCCCGGCTACGGGCTACCGATTGCTGCTACCCCGCCGCGCCTTCGACATTCTTCTTTTCGTCGATTGCCCGGTTGACCAGCGCATCGGCCAGGACGTTCTGTTCGCGGCGCACGTGCCGGAAGCTGCACGTCTCGAAGCCCGCGGCCAGGACCTTGCCCTGCTTGTAAAGCGGCAGAAGCCCGGCGTTCTTTACCTTGTATTGCCCGTTCATCTGCCGAACGAGCAGTTCCGAGTCGCTGACGACCTCCACCTCGTGGGCCTTGAGCGCCCGGGCCATCACCAGGCCGTGGAGCATTCCCTTGTACTCCGCGACGTTGTTAGTCGCGTGGCCGAGGAAAAGCCCTGCCTCGTAAATGACCCCGCCGTCGGCGGCGTCGGAGATAACCACGCCCGCCCCGGCCGGTCCGGGATTGCCGCGTGCCCCGCCATCCACATGCACCGTAACACGCAACGAATTACCGCTCATCAGTCCTCTTTCCCGCTACTTTCCGCTACTTCCCGCTACAGTATTGCGCCGAGCCGCCGGTAATGGCCGGGCTCCTTACGTCGGCTGGTTTGGCTCCATGTACAGGATGCGCCCGCAGTTGTTGCAGGTGCGGATCTCATCCCGCACCCGCAGGGCATTTGCGTGCTCGGCGCTGAGCGACATATAGCAGCCCCCGCAGATATAGTCGTACGGCGGCTTCTTGCCTTCGACCTGGACGGGGGCCATCGCCTCGCCGTCGTATCGGTCGGCAACGCGCTGGAAGACCGCCAGGTTGTCGGTGGCAAGGCCCTCGGCCGCCTTGTCTCGCTTGGCTTTCAGTTCGGCCAGCATGCCGGTGAGCTTTTCGATCTCCGCGGAATTGGTCTGCATGATCTCGTCGAGGCGCTTTTTCTCGGCCTCGATCTGCTGCTTAACCTTGTCGGCCTCGATACGCACGGCGTCCATGTCCTGGATGATCCTGAGCGTGCTCTCTTCGAGCTTGGCGTTGTCGGCTTTGAGGGTGTTGATCTGCGTGAGGATGGCGGCGTATTCTTTGTTGGTCTTGGCCGTGTTGAGGGCCGAGCGAAGCTTGGCGACGTGATCCTCGGACTGGCGAAGGTCCAACTCGTATCTGTCGGCGTCTTTGTGGCGCGTGTTTGTCTTTTCGTGGAGGGCTTCCCACTGCTGCTGGTGCTGGTCGATCCGCCGCTGCTGGAGGTCCACGGCGCTCTGCCTGGACTTCAGCCGGCGGCGAACCTGGGAGAGGTCCCGTTCTATAGATTGCAGCTTGAGCAAGCCATCAAGCATCTGACCCATGAATAACCCTCTTTACTTGTAAAGTGTCCTCGACCGACTGGAACACTTCATACCGGCTGGGAAGGTAAAGTTCAAGCACTTTTCTGTCCACCGACATTCACCAGGTCGGCAAGTCGCGGGATGCGTCGCGCCATCGCATCGCCCTTGGAGCCGGTTGCTTTGCGGATGTTCGTCTTGCACCCGCTTGGAAACTCCTCTGGCGTTCATGGGGGCGAAAAGAAGAATAACGCCTTACGGCGTCGCTACGAACGCTCCGCGTGCTTGGAAGACGCCTCTGGCGTTCGTAGTGTGCCCGTCAGGGCATATTCTTCTTCTTCTTCGGCAGGGCAAAGGGGACAATCTTGCGGCGTCACTACGAACTCCTCCAGACACGGCCGAAGCGGCCTTGCGTACCATAGACCGAAGCATGTATCCGACGGACGACACGATTGTCGCGATTTCCTCCGCGGCCGGCGCCGGGGCCAGGGCTATCGTGCGCCTCAGCGGACCCGATGCCCTAAGCCTGGCCGGGCGGGTATTTACGCCCGAACACCCGGCACCTGCGCTTGAAGCGGTGGGGGGCTTTCGCTGCGTCGACGGCCTGCTTGCCATCGAGCCGTCCGGCATAGACCTGCCGGCCAGGGCGTACGTCTTTCGCGCCCCGCGGAGCTACACGCGGCAGGACGTGGTCGAGCTGCACCTGCCGGGCAGCCCAGCCGCGGCGGGTGCCCTTGTCGATGCGCTGGTGGCGGCGGGGGCCAGGCAGGCCGGGCCGGGAGAGTTCACGGCGCGGGCATTCTTCTCCGGGCGGATCGACCTGTCGGCCGCCGAGGCCGTCGCGGACGTCATCAACGCCGCGGACGATGCACAACTCCGCTCGGCGATGTCGGTGCTGGGCGGCAAGGTCAGCCGGCTGTGCCGCGACGCGGCTGCCCGCCTGGCTGAGGCAATGGCGACCGTCGAGGCGTCCATCGACCTGGCCGGCGAAGACATCCACCTTGCCGATGCCCGCGAACTTTCCATCGCCCTGGCCGGCGAGGCGCGAGGGCTTCGGGCCGCGGCCCAGGCCGCCGGCGAGATGCACGAGACTGCCAATCAGCCCCGCGTTGTACTGGCGGGCAGGCCCAACGTGGGAAAAAGCTTGCTGCTCAACGCCCTTACAGGCCAGGACCGCGCGATAGTCTCCGCCCTTGCCGGCACGACACGCGACGTGCTGGCCGCGCCGCTGACGCTGCCTTCCGGCCAGGCCGCGATATTGCAGGATGCCGCCGGATTCGCCCAAAGGACGGAGACCGATACGAAAGACGCCGCGCCGAGCAGTGGCGTGGCGGCAATTGTGTTTTGTCAGCCGTCAATCAAGGGGTGCCATGCTTCCGTCTTAGGAAGCATGTCCCCATCCCCCGGGACATGCTTCCTAAGACGGAAGCATGGCACCCCGGCCGTTCGGGACGTCACTGACAAAGCACTAGCTGACAGGGAAACCCTGGCCGCTGCCGACCAGGATTCACTTGCTGCCGCCGCCGACAACGCCGCCCAGGCCGCCGTGCGGCGCGCCGACGTCGTCTGCTTCGTCCTGGACGCCGCCGAGGGACTCACGACGGAAGATACAGACCTGCTCCAACGCCTCCGCCAGGCCAACCCAAACGCGCCCATGATCGTGCTGGCCAACAAGGCGGACCTTTCTATTGCGGATTGCGGATTGCGGATTGCGGATTCCTCTATTGCGGATTGTCCCGGCGCGCCGGGACGGATTGCGGATTCCTCTATTGCGGATTGCGGATTGCGGATTGCGGATTCCTCGATTGCGAACTGTCCCGGCGCGCCGGGCACTTTGTCTTCCGCTTCTTCCTCTCCTATTGCTCCAGTCTCTTCTTCGGCATCTTCAGGCCCGAAGGGCCGGCAGTATTTAGCCGGGGGCGTAAGCCCCCGGAACAGGTCTCCACATGAACAGAGCCCTGAAGGGGCGACAGAGGGAAGCTCGGGTGGCGATGCCGGCCCAACAGCCTGTCGCCCCGTCGGGGCTCAGTTGGAGGGAAATTCGCAATCCGGGGGCTTACGCCCCCGGCTAAATACTGACGCCCCATCCGGGGCTAAAGAAGACGAAAAGGAAGACAAAGGGATTGCATGCCACGGCGTAGCCGAAGGCGAAGCCGGGCCGGTCCTCTTCACTTCCGCCGTGACGGGCCAAGGGCTTGATGAACTTCGGCGGCGGCTGGGGGAGTTGCTCGGCTCGTCGGTGTGGCTCTCGGGCGAGCAGTTGGGGCTGAACGACAGGCAGAAGCGCTGCATTCTCGCTGCTGCGGCTGGGACCGATCTGGCGGCCGGATTGCTGGCAGGCGTGGCTGACATAGCCGACGTGGCCGAGCTTGTCGCCGTCGAACTCCGCGCCGTTCTGGCCGAGCTTGGACAGGTAAGCCCCGACGCCGCCGGCTACGTCAGCGAGGAAATCCTTGGCCGGATCTTCGCAAGGTTCTGCGTGGGGAAGTAGTACGCATCCTGAACGAATCTCGCGTGGCGGCTATTGCAAAGAAACATAACGCCTCACGGCGTCACTACGAACGCTCCGCATGCGCCTGGCCCGCGCCGCGCTTCGACCCCCCCTACGCTCCGCGCGCTTGGATGTTGCCTCTGGCGTTCGTAGTGTGCCCGTAAGGGCATATTCTTCTTTGCGAACCAGGGGAGCTCTGGCGTTCGACTTAAGCCCACCGCTGCGTACAGAATTCAATCTGGTTGTGTATAAGCCGTCACGGGCTCATTGGCCTGCGCCTGTGCATCGGCAGGAACGCTATGCCCAGGCCCACGACAAGCAGGGGGACGATAAACCCGGTCTTGATGGTGTGTATGCTCGCGTCGTGGTTCCAACCAAATCTTGTAAGGCCCATTGCGGCATAGGCGACAGGATACGCGCCCAGGAACACGACATTGGAAACCAACCAGTGCTTCCAAGTCCGGCATGCGCCGAACGCGCGGGCGATTACGCAGCCGAGGATGGGAACAAGCGGATAGACAATGAAGAGCGTGTAACCGGGCAGTATGAGGCGCCAGGGCCCGAGTCTTACATGATAAGCGAATATGAAGAGCATCCTTTCAACAGGCCAGGGGCCATTGCCGAAGTACCACCACATTGTCGCTTCCGCTGCCCAGAGCGCGACTATCGCGAAGACGACTTCCGCCGCGACCAGCGACGCCCTCTTCCACCATGGGTGGGCGCCGCAGAACACGGCGATCCATGCGATGAAGACGCCAGCGGATATCGGGACCGCCCAATGGAAGTACCGCAGCCAGATCAGTCCGTCCCAGCCGTGCCATTCGACCTCAGCCCGCCACAGCCCTGCCGCGGCCAGGCTTACCGCCACCAGCGACATCCAGGCCATTATCGGATGCTTCTCGGCCATGGCTTTCTCTGCGCCTCTGTGGCTCTGTGGTAATCTTTTTCTTCTCGGGCGTGCCGGGTCACAGCACGTACTTTATCACCACGAATCCGCCGATCAGCAGGACGGTGAACAGCAGCGCCAGCCAGTTGAAGTATTTCTCGATGAACGGGGTTATCTTGGGGCCGAAGATTCGCATCAGGCCGGCGACCAGGAAGAACCTTGCCGATCGGCTGACGATGGCGGCGATGAGGAACACGCTGAAGAAAACGCCCGGGTTGGCGACTTTTTCGCCGGTGCCGAAAACGCCGGCGGTTATTGTGATGACCTTGAACGGGATCGGCGTGAAGCCGGCGGCGAAGACTATCCAGAAGTTCCATGTTTCGTAGAGTGCGCTGACTTTGTCGAACACGGCCGGGGTGAAGCCCGGGACGTAATTGTAGAAGAGCTTGTCGACACCGCCCTCCCACAGCAGCCAGCCGATGCAGAAGCCGAAGACCGCGCCGGCGACGCTGGCCAGCGAGCAGATCGTCGCGTAGCGGAACCAGCGTTTGCGGTTGCCCAGGACAAGCGGCATGAGCAGCACATCCGGCGGGATGGGGAAGAAGCTGCTTTCGGCGAATGCCAGGCAGAATAGCGCGACCGCGGCCGAGGGGCGGTAGGCCCAGCCGAGGGTCCAGTCGTAGATTCGCCTGTGCAGGTGCCACCAGGGCACGGGCTTATGTTCGCCGAGGCGCGCGCCGCAATGGTGGCAGAACTCGGCCTCGGCCTCGACGGCCAGGTGGCAGCGCGGGCAGGCGGGCCCGGCGGCGGTGGATGCGGGGCCGGTGTCGGCAATGCTGATGGTTCGTTCCTTCAATTAACGTTCCGCCTCTGGGCGGCAGCCGTGCAATTGTGCAACGGATACAACCGGGCAACGGGGGCAGTAGACTCTCGGACGGAGGGTTTGTCAACTGCGCAGCTCGCGGGGTGTCGCAGCACGCGGGGTGCGTAGGGTGCGGGGGTTGTCCGCAGTCCAACAGGAACTTTCGGTTCACCCGAAGGCATGAAAAGACACGCCTTCCGGTCCCAGGGATTGCTATCCGCCTTCGCCAAGGCTTCGGTGGACAGGTCCCTGGGCTTCTGACGTTTCTTTTCCTACTACGGGAGACCGGTTCCGGGTTCCAAATACCCGATTCCTCCGTTTCTTTTCCCTTTTTCCGGGTTCCGAGTTCCGGGTTCCGGGTTCCGTCTTTTGCCTTTCCCCGGCTCCCGGCTACCGGCTACTGCTTGATCTTGATCCCGCGTTTGATCTCCGCCTTGTCGCCGCTGTAGAGCCGCAACTCGTAGTCGCCCTTGGGGCCGCCGGCCTGGGTGATCTGGGGCA
>Ga0315285_10003063_pt1 | contig 17487 bp, 10 predicted proteins | sample YL17G09_36_MG_FD_203698 | JGI IMG/M metagenome (GOLD analysis project Ga0315285, IMG submission 203698) | Sediment microbial communities from Yellowstone Lake, YNP, Wyoming, USA - YL17G09_36 | ecosystem: Environmental > Aquatic > Freshwater > Lake > Sediment | place: USA: Wyoming | collected... | reverse complement strand
GTTGGCCGAACCTTTGGCAATATCAATGAACCGGATATAGTCAGCTTTTGTCGACCGTCCATATCCCTCCGCTACGTTGCTTGGAATACTGACTGCCGCTCTGCGCACCTGCGCAGTAAGACCGAACTGCTCATCGGCTGTAAAGCTGGCGCTCACCCGATAGACCTCTTCAACCAGGTCCATGCTCTTCTGCCAACCTATCAGATCCATGAAACCATTGACCTTAGCCATAGCCCCGCGCCTTTCCCTTGTCGCAATAGCACTGTCCAAGCCCGCCTTTCGGGCGATATTCTTCTTGTCCCTATGACCTTCCTCTTCAGCCTTCCCGAGGATCTAAGAGCCAGAACCTAGGCCCTGCTGTTTCTGCTTCTTCACCCCTAGGACCTAAGAGCTAGGACCTAGGACCTCTCTTTCCCTCCCCCGCCTTCCATCCGAACCAGAACCGCGTTCGCATGAGCCGTCAAGCCCTCGCGCTCCGCAAACGCGGCCACATCCGGGCCGTCGGCATCCAGGGAAGCGGCGTCGTAGCTGGTAATGCTCGAGGCCTTGAGGAAATCGTTGCAGCTCAGCGGGCCGAAGAAACGGGCCGTGCCGCCTGTCGGCAGGACGTGGCTTGGCCCGGCGTAGTAGTCGCCCAGCGGCACCGGCGTATGCGGGCCGAGGAAGATCGCCCCGGCGTGGCGGATATTGGCCAGCGCGGCCTGGTCGTCGGCGGTGATTATCTGAAGGTGCTCCGCGGCGAAATCATTGGCCGTGGCGCACGCGGCGTCGATGTCCGGCACGACGATGATCGCGCTGTAGCGGTCCAGGGCGCTTCGCAGGGCCTCGGCTCGCTCGAGCGATGGAAGCTGCCGCTCGATTGCGGCCGAGACGGCCTTGGCCAGTTCGGGGCAGTCCGTAACGAGCACGGCCGAGCCGGGATCGTGCTCGGCCTGGGCGAGCATGTCCGCCGCAACCCATTCCGCCTTGGCGGTCCGGTCGGCGACGATCAGCACCTCGCTGGGTCCGGCGATGCTGTCGATGCCGACCCGGCCCATGACCTGCCGCTTGGCTTCGGCGACGAACGCGTTGCCAGGCCCGACGATCTTGTCCGCCGGGCGGATCGTGGCCGTGCCATACGCCATCGCCGCAATCGCCTGTGCCCCGCCCAGCCGGTAAACTTCCATCACGCCAAGCTCGCCCGCCAGCGCGAGCACCATCGGGTTGACGTCGCCGGCGGTCGTAGGCGGGCTTGTCATCGCGATCTCCCGCACGCCCGCCACCTGGGCCGGCACGACGGTCATCAGCACCGTCGATGGATACATCGCCCGCCCGCCGGGCACGTACACCGCCGCCCTGTCAACGGGCGTGTACCGCACCGCCAGCGTCCGCCCACCCCGCCGCAGCGCGGGCAGCGCCTGGTGCATGATGCTCCGCTGATACTGCCGAATGTTGGCGATGACGCGGCCAATCAGCGCCAGAAACTCCGGCTCGGCCGAGGCGCGGGCGGCGGCTATCTCGTCGGCGCCAACCCGCAGCGTCGCGTCCGTCAGGTGCGCGCCGTCAAGCCTGGCCTCGCAATCAATCAGCGCCGCGTTGCCCCTGGTCTGGACGTCGGCCAGGATTTCCGCGACGGTCCCTCGGACGTCCACGGCGCCCCGCTCACCGGCCGCGGTCATCCCGCCGGCGCGCAGGCAGTCCCGCGCCGCCAGCACGGCCGGGTCCGTCGAGGGCCTGCTTGTGTTGATTATTCGCACGCTCATAACCCGACAACTCTACGCCGGAACCGCGTTTTTGGCAATGAGCTTTAGCGGCGCGGCGGCGAGCGAGGCCAAATCCTGGCAGGCTGTTGAGCCCGCTAGGGCGACTGCGATTAGCCACGGGCGCAAGCCCGTGGACTGTGCGCTCAATAGTTCGGAGCCCCGGCGGGGCGACTGCCGCCCGCAATCGCCCCGCTGGGGCTCTGTGTTGACATCCGGTGTTCCACGGGCTTGCGCCCGTGGCTAATCGCAAACGTCCCTACGGGACTAACAAAAGCTCTTACCAAAACTTCCGAACCGCCAGGAAAAGACCGCGCGACGCCGTGGCGGCGCGGCGGCGGGTAATTGGTTTGCCAGCCGGGGCCTTGATGTGTACAAACGGCGCGGAAGAGAGACGCCAATGACACAAGGCCCCGACAACTCCGCAAAAATGGGGACTGACTCCGGAGCGGCGCAGCCGCGCAGGTGTCTGTCCCCGATTTTCGCTGATTTCCAGGGCAACTTCGACAACGTCGCCCGCACGCTGGGCCTCAGCGCCGCCGCGGCTGAGGGATTCGCCGCGGGATGGCAGGTGTCACAGGCGTCCTTCCCGCCCGGCGGGCCGGAGTTCCTCCGCCCGGCGTTCGTCGCCGACACGTGCGCCGCGCTGGGCCTGGGCGACGAGATCGCCGCCGCCGTCGCCGCGTCGCTGGCGATGTTCGACGGCAACGAGCCGCTCCAGCGACTGGCGTGGCACTGCGCGCAAAGGCTCCGAGCCGACGGGCACATCGAGTTTCGCCCCGCCGCCATGCCTTGGACCACGCGACTGGACGATCTGCCCGCGTGGGGCGAGATGTTCTTCCCGGCCGTGCTCCTGTCGGCCGGGCCGCGAATGATCGAACTGCACCGCGACCGCGGCATCCCAGCCGAGATCACCCGCGCCACCGCCGGCGACGTGGATCTCTGGATGCGCCACTATCGCGCCCGTCATGGCCGCTGGGGCCTGGCCCACGCCAAATGGCTGGCCAATCACTTCCTCGGGCGCATCTACCGCCTCGGCCGGCTGCAATTCCGCTTCGAGCATTTCGAGTGGGCCTTCCGCGCGCTGCGCCGCCGCACCGACGGGCGAGTCGTGGTCGTCGCCGAGGACGGCATGGGGGCCGATGGCGAGGCGATCCAAGCAAACCCGATCTCCCCCGCCGGCCAAGTCCTGCCGCAGCGAGTCGAACTGCCGGGCGATCACTGGCAGATGGTGCTCCAGCGCGGCGACGCCGTGCTCGGCGTCCACATCCCTGCCGGCACGGAGGGCCCCTCACGGGGCGAGCCGATGGACTTCGACGCCTGCGGACAGTCGTTTCGCCGGGCGATGGAGTTCTTTGCCCGGCACTTTCCGGAGTTCGACTTCCGTGCATTCCAGTGCGAATCCTGGCTGCTGGACCCGCAGCTCGGTCAACTGCTGCCGCCGGAGAGCAACATCCGCCGCTTCCAGGAGGAGATGTACCTGCTGCCGCTGGCGGGCGCGGACGACTCGCAGATGTTCGACCGGGTCTTCGGCCGGCGTTACGACGACATCCGCCAGGCCCCGCGGGACACGCTGCTGCGGCGCACGATCGTCAGCCATATCCTCGCCGGCGGGCAATTCCGCGCCGCCGCGTGCATCCTCCTGCCGGAGGACCTGAACTGGGGCGCGAAGGTGTACAGAAAGTAATACGCATCCAAAATGATCCAGAAGGATTGGTTGGCAATGCCGTCTCGGTTGACGGGGCTGCACCCTGGCCCTTCGGGCAAAACCCCTCCCCCTTGACGGGGGAGGTGGCCCTTTAGGGCCGGTGGGGGTGATGGACTGTGAGTCGACACGGGGTTTGCCCTCACCCCCACCGGCCTTAGGCCACCTCCCCCGTCAAGGGGGAGAGGTTAAGAGGGCCAGCCATGCACCCAGCCGTTCGCTTGCCCGCGGCGTTTGGCGGCGGGACTGCGGGCGCCCCAGGCGTCATTCCGAATCGACCGTGAGTTCGTGGATCGACCATTGCCACTTGTCGGACTTGCCGGTCTGGACGATCTTGACGTGCCGGGCCGACACGGGTTTCGGGAAGGCGATCTCCGTAACGGGCTGGCCCCTGCCGGTAAGCACGGGCTTGCCCCAGTCCTTCCCGTCGAACGACACGTAGACCTCGTAGCCGCGCGGGTAGTCCTCGCCCGACGGCCGGGTGTCCAGGACGATCTTCTTCAATTTGCACTCCCGGCCGAGATCGAGGGCAAACCACATGCCGGGGGACATCGAGCCTTGGCTGGTCCAGCGGGTCTCCTGCTTGCCGTCCAGGGCGTTGGCGGGGCTATCGCCGTCGGTGCTTGAACTGGCCTTCAGGCCGGCGCTGACCATGGCGTTCTTGATCTTGCCGGCGGCCAGGCCGGCCTCGCGCCCAAGGTCCTTGTCGTCCGCCAGCGCCTGGGCCAGTTTCAGGGACTGTTCGCAGGGGAACTTGGGCAGAACCGACAGGATGAGCCGCTTCTCGTCGGTCCGCTTGGCCAGGCTCATTGCCTCGGCGAGTTTGGCCACGGTATCGACGGCGGGGCGATTGCTCCACTTGCTCAGCAGATTCACGCAGCCGCGAAGGGCCAGGATGCCGTCGTCGCCGCTGTCGGCCTTGGCAATGGCCAGGAGGTCGTCGGCGGGTGCTGGTTCCGGCCAGTCGGACAGTGCGCGAATGGCGGCCTTGCGGGCCTCGGGGTCGTCGCTCTTTAGTTGCTGGCTCGCGGCGCCCAGGGCCTTGTCGCCTCCGATGCGCGGCAGCACGGCGATGAGGTTCGGTCTTGCGGCGGCGTCGGCCTTGTTGATGGCGTCGATCACCAGCGTGGCCCCGGCGTCGGGGCTGTCGCAACGGGCGATGACCGAGCCGAGGGCCTGCTCGATCTCGCCTCTCTTGCCGCCATCCTTCTCGGCGACCATCATGCCAACCATCGCGGGCAGTTCCTTGGGTCCGCCAAGCACGCCGATGGCCTTGACGGCGGCGCGCGCGACGCCGGCGTCGCGGTCGGCGGCGGCGGCGATGAAGGCCTGCATCGACCCTGCCTCGCGGCGGGCGATGAGGATCTCGATCAGTTGGGCCTTGCCCTCGGCGGGCAGGTCCGACGCAAGCTGCTTGACCATGGCCTCGCCGACGCCCGGGGCCGTCATGCCGCCCAAACTGGCGCGTGCGGCATTGGCCGTCTCGCCGCCGACGGGCAGTTGCCCGGCAATGGCAGGCACGCACCCCGCATCGCCCAGCACGCCAAGAGCGCGGATGGCGGCCAGGCGGACGGGCTCATTGCCGGCCGAGATGAGCTTGACGATCGCCGGGGCGGCCGACTTGTGCCCGCGTGCCCCCAGCGTGCTGATGACGAGCATCTGGGCGCTTGGCGACAGGCCGCCGAGCGAATCAGCCAGGGCCTTGCTGGCGTCCTCGCCGGGAATGGTGGTCATAAACTTCCCGGCCGCGGCCTGGATGTCGCGGTTCTCGTCCTTCAGCGCCGCCAGCAGGGTTGGCACGGCCTTTTCGCCGCCCATGCGGGCCAGGCCGCCCAGCGCGGCCACTCGGGTCATGGTCTCCGGACCGGGGGCGTACATCTTGCGGTAGATGGCCTCGGCGTCGGCGGCTTGACCTGCCGCGGCGAGCGAGTCAGCCGCCTTGAGGTACGCATCGGCCCAGACTCGGACGTTGGCCTTTGCGGGCTTGAGGCCGGCCAGGACTTTGGCGGCCTCTGGCCCGCCGATGCGTCCGAGGGCGGCGATGGCGGCGCTTGCAAGGGCCAGGTTGTTGTTGCCGACGGCGATCTTGGCAAGAACGCCGACGGCCTTGCGGTCGCCGCGCCGGGCGACCGAGTCGATCGCGCTTGCCAGCAGGTTCGCCGGCGCCGTGGCGAGGTTCGCACGCAGCGCCTCGCCGGCCTTTTCGCCGGGCATGTAGGTAAGGGCGTGGCGCGCCATGTGGGCGAGCTTCTCATCGGCCAGCAGCTTGGCCAGGGCGGGCACGCAGGCGTCGGAGCCGCATTGCCGCAGCAGGCGGCATATGTACTGCTTGGCGTCGAACGTCGCCTTGGGGTCCTGGAGGACCTTCAGCAGCCCGGCCTCGATTTCCGCAAGTTTCTCGCCCGACGCCACCCGCATCTGCACTTCGCAGTTGGTAAAGGCGACGCGGGTGGCCCCGGCGGTGTAGGACGCCATCGCCGCGTGGTCGATCGGCGCGGCGGTCGGGCCGCTGGGGCCCTCGTCGGCCTTTGCGCCGGCGCCAGGCGCCTTGCCGAGGTCCTTCTCGCGAAGGCTGACCTTGTCAGCCGTGGGGAAATCGGTCGGCACGGCCTTCTGTGTCACCTTGCCCGTCGCCGCCCACTCCGCACCGCGCTGGAGCGTGACGATGAAGCCCACGCACTTATGCTCCGCCGGCCCGTGGCCCAGCACGGTGTGGACGACGCGGCCCTTGCCGTAGGCGATTGCCATGATCACGGGCTCTTCGCGCCCCGAGCCGCCGGTCTTGATGTCGGACATCGATGAGGCAAGGATGGTCATGTTCTTCGCCGGGCCGCGAAGCTTGCAGTACAGCTCATCCGGGCAGTGCATCCAGGCCGCGGGCAGGCCCTTCATGACCGGGTGCTCGGGCGCTCGGCTGGTGACAACGTACGGCGTCGACTGGCCGTGATGCCCGCCGGAGCCCTTGGACTCGTCGCGGATCCACTTGCCGTCCTTCATGTACACGTACGGCCCGGACTTCTCATCCCGCCCGCCCCAGCCGCCCAGGCCGATCATCTCGTTGTACTCGGCCCAGTTGCCGAAGGAGTTGTCGGCCCCGTGGATCACCACCAGCCCGCCGCCGCCTGACATGTACTTGACGAACGCCTTCCGCGTCGCCTCGGGCCAGTCGGCCCCGTTGTAGTTCGAGATGACCACTTTGTATTTCGACCACTCGGGGGCGAAGCCCTCCATCGGCTTGCCATTTTCCGTCGCGGTGGCCACGTCAACGTCAAAGAGCCCCGCCCCAACGAGGATCTCCTTGATCTGCGGCGTCGTGCCCTTCCAGTCGTGGTTGTTCTGCCCGTCGACGATCAACGCCTTCAGCGCCGCCGCCGACGCCGCCTGGCTCAGCATCGCCATGCCCACCAGCATGCAAGCCGCCCATCGAATCACTCGTGCAAGTCGCATATCGTTGTCCTTTCGAGTCAATCTGCTAAAGGATTACCACAGAGACACTAATGCTGAATGATGAATGCCATTAATGCCAGCAATGCCATGAACGCCAGAGGCGCCGCAGACGTCATCGAACAACTCAACCTGGCATTTCCGGCATTCAGCATCTGGCATTCCTGGCATTCCTGGCATTTATCATTTCCCTGCGCCCTGCGGTAAGCTTCTTCTTATTCTCTTCTCATCCTTCCAGCGTCCACGGTTCGCGGTAGCTCCGGCCCAGCAGGGCCGAGGCGCCGGGATCGCCAATGATCTCTTCGGTCTTGGGGTTCCACTTGATCTTTCGCCCGGTGAGCATGGCGATCTCGCCGAGCAGGCCCACGCTGATCGAGCGCAGTGCCGTCTCGATGGGCGTGATGGTCAACTCGCGGCTGCGGACGCACTCGAGGAAGTTGCCCATGTGGTTGTCGGACTTGTAGAGGGGGACCTCACCGGGCCCGATCTTATCCTGAAGGATCTTCGGGTCGCTGGCCGATAACTGCCCGCGGTCGACGTGGACCCATCGCCCATCCTGGCCGAACCACTTGGTGCCCCCCGGATGGTAGTGACCGCTTCCGACGGACATCTCCACGCCGGTTTCGTACTTGCACGTGAACTGGTACTTGAACGGCACGTCGTAAACGCCGTCGGTCGGGTACTCGCCCTTGCCCTCGATGGTCGCCGGGCCGGTGTTGTCGTAGCCAAGGCCCCAGTGGGCAATGTCGATGTGGTGCCCCGCCCAGTCGGTGAGCTGGCCGCCGGAGTAGTCCATCACCCAGCGCCAGTCCCAGTGGACGCTGCCGCCGCCGAGGTTGACGTGCTCGCGCCACGGGGCCGGGCCGAGCCAGCGGTTGTAGTCCAGGTTCGCCGGAGGCGGGCAAGGCTTCTGCAGGCCTCGCTGGTTGCCCGACGGCAGGCCGACTTCCACGCGGACGACCTTGCCGATTCGCCCGTTGCGGACCGCCTCGCATGCCTGGTGGAAGTTGCCCTCCGAGCGCTGCCAACTGCCCGTCTGCCAGACCCGCCCGTAGCGATGGACCGCGTCGGCCATGGCCCGGCCTTCGCGAATGCTGCGGGCCAGAGGCTTCTGCCCGTGCATGTCGATGCCCGCCCTGGCACACCCGATGACCGGCACCGCGTGCCAGTGGTCCGGAAGAGCCAGCGTGCATATGTCCAGGTCGCCACGCCCGATCAGCTCGCGGAAATCGCTGTAAGCCTTGCAGTCACTGTTGCGGTATCGCCCATCGACCGCCCTCTTGGCCGAGTTGAGGTGGCCGGAGTCAACGTCGCAGACGGCGACCATCTGAACTTCCTTGAAGCCCAGCAGGCTGCCAAGGTCGCCGCTGCCCATCGAGCCTGTGCCAATGGCCCCGCCGACCAGCCTGTCGCTGGCCGCGGGACGTCCCGCCGCGCCCAGGGCGGTTGAGGTTATGATCGTCGGAAAAACCGCCGCCGCCCCGGCCGCCAGGGCCGTCCGACGCAAGAAACCACGGCGCGTCATGGATGCCGATCTTGTCATGGATTGCTCCAAATTCATGCCTTGTCAACGCGGACCTTCCGCTGCTGCACCTTTTTTGCACTTTTTTGGCACTGTGTTGCACCGAGACGTTAAACCGCCCGCCCCCCAAATGTCACCGCGGAAAAAAAGACAGCAAGTAGTGGTTAGCAGATAGGAAGTAGGCAGGAGGTGAAGAAGAAGAATGAGAAGAAGAAGGAGAAGAAGAGGGAGGAGGAGAACCGAAGCCCAGGGACCCCTTAGGGGCAGGTAGCAATCCCTGGGTGCGGCGCCAAAGCGGCGCCCCCGCGCTGACGGCAAAATAATGCGAGCCCGGCGGGCAGATGCCTTCCGGGCTCGTCGTATTGTCAGATGTCCTGCGCTAAAGCAGGCGCGTTACCTGCCTAGAGCAGGCCACCCATAAGATATTCAGCCATGTACCACCTCCTTCCGAACAGGGCCATGCCCAGCCGTCGGCCAGTGGGACCCGCCGGGCTACCTCGCCCTCGGACGCCTCCGAGGGCCCAATGGCGACCGGATTCGCAGCTACTGAACCCGACCGTCAAAAGGCGTCAGGAGCTTCACACCTTTCTATGACCATTATAAGGGGTTCTCCCCATTTACGCAATAGGTCCAATGCCAAAATGGGCAGTATTTTTTACCCTTTCTCCATACGCGCAACTCGGGACCCAGCACGCTGTTCAGTACGCCAGCTTGTTGCGGATGACGCCCTTTACCGGCTCGTCGCCGCGACGCGGGATGAGGTGGATGTGGACGTGCATGATCCGCTGCCCGGCCGAGACGCCGCAGTTGACGCCCACGTTAAAGCCCGTCACCGACCCGTCGGCGTCGAGAATCCGCCGGCGAAGCAGGCCCAGCAACTCGTTTGCGTCGCGAAGCTCCCGGGCCGTCAGGTCGAAGTAATCCTGCACGTGCCGCAGCGGGACAACCAGCACGTGAGCGTCGCTGACCGGCTTGGCGTCCGGCACGGCGAAGACCGACCGCAGGTGAGCCACTGCCTGGAGCCGGCACTGAGCCGAGCAGAAGACGCACCCTTCGTGCGTCCCGGCCGGGATGTCGCAAGGCTCAAACACGTTGTCGATATTCCGTTTCGCCATGCGGCGGTAGCGTACCACCGCCCGCCCCGCCCGCCAAAGAAGAAACGGCGATCTCAACGCAGAGAACGCAGAGAAGAGAAAGAAGATAAAACTATTCTTTTCTTCTCCTCTTGCCTCTGCGCTGCTAACCGTACATTTCTTCTCCAGCGGCGAAGAATTCTTCATGAGGGCTTCGACCGGCGGTAATCTTCAATCCGCAATCCGCAATCCGCAATCCGCAATTGGGTTGCGGGCGAAGCCCGCGCCAAGTTCTCTGCGCTCTCTGCGTTGAGACTCCTTCTTTTTCTTCTTCTACTCTTTTGCTCTCTGCGTTCTCCGCAATGAGATAGCCGTTTCTTTTTCTTCTCCGCCGCGCCGAGGCGTTACAATGCCGCGCGTCATGGACCGGCGGCAACCCGAGAACACCGAGCAGATCACCGGCTCCGTCGAGCGGGTGACGTTTCACAGCGAGCAGACAGGCTTCTGCGTGCTGAAGGTCAAGGTGCGCGGGTTCCGCGAGCTTGTCACCGTTGTCGGCGCCCTGCCGGAACCGCGGGCGGGCGAATGGCTCGACGCCGGGGGCGTCTGGGCAATGGACAAAGTGCATGGCCGGCAGTTCAAGGCACATACCCTGCGGGCCACCACGCCCAACACCAGGGAGGGAATCGAGCGTTACCTGGCCAGCGGGCTGATCAAGGGAATCGGGCCCACGCTGGCGTCCAGGCTGGTCGCCCGCTACGGCGAGGAGGTGCTGGACATCATCGACACCGCGCCCAAGAAGCTGCTGAAGGTCGACGGCATCGGCCCGGAGCGGCTCAAGCGAATCCGCGACGCATGGGCGGAGCAGCGGACGGTGCGCGACATAATGCTGTTCCTTCACAGCCACGGGGTGAGCACGTCGCGTGCGTTTCGCATCTACAAGATGTACGGCGAGAACGCCATCGAGCTTGTCACGGCCGACCCGTACAGGCTGGCCCGCGACATATGGGGCATCGGCTTCAAGTCAGCCGACCAGATCGCCGAGCGGCTGGGCATCGCGCGCGATTCGATCCTGCGCGCCAAGGCGGGCGTCGAGTACGTCCTCCAGCAGTTGACCAACGAGGGCCACTGCGCGTACGGGCAAGCGGAACTGGCCGAGCAGTGCGCGGAACTTCTGGAAATCCCGCCGGAGATAATCCAGCAGGCCGTCGAGCAGGCCCTGGCCGACGGCAGGCTGGTCAAGGACGCCGGACAGGACGCTCAGGAACTGATCTACCTCGCGACGCTGCACAAGGCGGAGGTGGCGCTTGCCGACGACATCGTCGGCCTGGCCGGCGGGCTTCACCCATGCCCGCAGATCGACGTCGAAAAGGCCATCGCCTGGGTCGAGCGGAAGGTCGGCCTGTCGCTGGCGGCCCAGCAGCAGCGGGCCATCCGCCTGGCGGCACAAGCCAAGGTGATGGTCATCACCGGCGGGCCCGGCGTCGGCAAGACCACGCTGGTAAACGCCATCCTGAAGATCCTCGCCGCCAAGGGCCTGGCGGTGGTGCTCTGCGCCCCCACCGGCCGGGCCGCCAAAAGGCTCAGCGAGACCACCGGCCTGTCCGCCAAGACCATCCACCGCCTGCTTGCCTGGGATCCAAGCAACGGGCAGTTCAAGCACCACGAGTCCAACCCTCTGGCCGGCGACGTGTTCGTCATCGACGAGGCCAGCATGGTCGACCTTCCTCTTGCCAATCAGGTCATCCGGGCAATCCCCAAGCACGCCTCGCTGCTGCTGGTCGGCGACGTCGACCAGCTCCCGTCCGTCGGTCCCGGCTGCGTGCTGCGGGATGTGATCGACTCCGGCATCGTGCCCGTTTGCACACTGACGGAGGTCTTCCGCCAAGCGGCCGCCAGCGCCATCATCACCAACGCGCACCGCATCAACGAGGGCCGGATGCCGGACCTGTCCGCCCAGGCAGGCCCCGCCGGCACGCCGGCGACGGACTTCTTCTTCGTCCGCGCCGACGAGCCGCAGCGCGGCGTCGAGCTGATCGTCGAAATGATCCGCAAACGCATCCCGGAACGTTTCGGGCACGACCCGCTGGAGGACATCCAGGTAATCACGCCGATGCACCGCGGCGTGCTCGGCGCGCGCAACCTCAACGACGTTCTCCAGAGCCGGTTGAATCCCGCCGGGCAAGCCGTTGAACGTTACGGCCAGACCTATCGCGTCGGCGACAAGGTGATGCAGACGGTCAACAACTACGACAAGGACATCTACAACGGCGACATCGGCCGGATTGCCGGCGTGGACGTCGAGGCCGGCGAGCTGCTGGTGCGGTTCGAGGGCCGCAGCGTCAAGTACGACGTCCGCGAGCTCGACGAGCTGAGCCTTTCCTACGCCATCACCGTCCACAAGAGCCAGGGCAGCGAGTACCCCGTGGTGATCGTGCCGATCCACACGCAGCACTACGTGATGCTCCAGCGGAACCTGCTCTACACCGCCATAACCCGCAGCCGAAAGCTGGTGGTGCTCGTCGGCACGGAAAAAGCCGTCGCCATCGCCGTCAAACAAGCGAGCACTCGCCGCCGAATAACCACGCTCCGCCAGCGCCTCCAGACCGCCGCCCGCAAGGCCGATCGCACCGGCATGCTGCCCCTGAGGTTCAGGTAGGGTTTACCACAGAGACACCGAGGCTCAGAGATCAAAAGAAGAAACAAAAAAAGCTTTAGAGGGGGATTACATGGATTAAATCCGGAAGAGATCGGAACTGGGGGCAGTGGTTTACAGACACGGATAGGAAATTTGATTTTGGGTTGGCCATCGGGCTGGCGATGGGCTGTGCCCGGGGGCGGGGGGGCTATTCATATAGAAATATTATTTTTTTAGTTAACGTTTCTCGCTATTGCGTCTTTCATTTCCTTTTCGTTTTTATGAACGGTTGCAATAAGATTAAATAATTGGTTTACCTTTTGGTCGAAGTTTCCAAAAGCAGTAGTAATTTCCAGTTTTCTGTTCTGTCTAACCACTAAGTCATCAGGTATACTTGCGATTAATACTGATAATTTAGCAATTAAGTCTTTTATCTTTTCAGTATCTGATTTTATTACATCTTTATACTGTTTAATTGTTTTAGCCATAATTAATAGTTCCAGAAGCTATTGTATCAGAGTTCTCTAAAATATTCATATGTGCCAACGCATTCATACTTCAATTAGAGTTCTAACATAAAGATAAAGAGAGCAACTCGAACACCTATCTATTAAAACCTTATTGTAAGTCCTAATCCAACCGCCATTGAATTATCTGTTTTAACATCAAACTTCTTTAACCGGGATTTCCCAGTTGGACTTTGGCCGACCACCGCCGCCGACCATCCCGCGTAGTGTGACGCCCCGAACCCGGCCTGTCAATGGTTTTCTGACGCCAAATTGACGCCAAACGTTTTTCGCCTTTTAGGTTGACTTAGGCGGGCACTATCCGCAGAATTACCGATCCGGCGTTTGTCAACTCCGTCTGTCCGGCAGGAGTTTTCAGGCGCAGTGCGGAGCGGACGATCGCTTCGAGCGCTGTTCGAGCGTATGGACGTGGCCGGGGTCGCGGATCCCGGTTGCCGTAAGTGCTTATTAAATAAGAAGTTTTCCGAGCAGGCAGGGCTGGTTCCCGCCTGCCGGCAGCGTAACGAGTTGTGAGAGCCGTATACCGCGCGAAAGGAGCGCCTCAGATTATGTCCGAGCCAATCAAGATGAATTCCCTGATGACCGAGAACCGAACGTTCCCCCCGCCGGCTGGCCTCAAGGCCAAAGCGCACATCAAGTCCCAGGAGCAGTACGACAAGATGTACAAGCGTTCGGTGGAAGACCCCGAGGCCTTCTGGCTGGAGCAGGCCAGCCAGTTGGTGACGTGGTTCAAGAAGCCCACCCAGGCCCGCAGTTACGTCTGGGACACCGCAAACCGGAAGATCGAGCATACCTGGTTCGCCGACGGGCAACTCAACATCAGCTACAACTGTCTGGACCGTCATCTGGGCACGCCGACTGAGAAGAAGGTCGCCCTTATCTGGCAGGGCGACGAAATCGACGAGGACGCGTCGATCACCTACAAGGACATGCATCGCGAGGTCTGCAAGTTCGCCAACGTGCTCAAGAGCCTTGGCGTGAAGCGCGGCGACCGCGTGTGCATCTACATGGGCATGGTGCTCGAGCTGCCGATTGTCATGCTGGCCTGCACGCGGATCGGCGCGATCCACTCGATAGTCTTCGGCGGGTTCAGCGCCGACGCCCTGCGCGACCGCATCAACGACTCATCCTGCAAGATCCTCATCACCGCCAACGTCGCGCGGCGGGCGGGCAAGAACGTCATGCTCAAGGCCCTCAGCGACGAGGCCGTCAAGGAATGCCCGTCGATCGAGAAGGTCATCGTCGTGCCCCGCAACGACTTCAAGGTCGACATGGTCGCCGGGCGCGACCTGTGCTACACCGACGTGATGGCCAAGGCCTCGCCCGACTGCCCGCCGGAGCACATGAACTCCGAGGACCCGCTGTTCATCCTCTACACCTCCGGCTCGACCGGCAAGCCCAAGGGAGTGGTTCACATTACCGGCGGCTACCTCGTCTACGTGGCCTCGACGCACAAGTACGTCTTCGACATCCAGGAAGGCGACATCTTTTTCTGCGCCGCCGACATCGGCTGGGTGACCGGGCACAGCTACATCGTCTACGCCCCGCTGACAAACGGCACGACCAGCCTGATGTTCGAGTCCACCCCGCTGTACCCCGACGCCGGGCGATACTGGCAGGTGATCGACAAGTTCAAGGTCACGCAGTTCTACACCGCCCCCACCGCCATCCGCGCGCTGATCCGACAGGGCGACCTATGGCCGGCCAAGTACAGCCTGGCCAGCCTGCGGATTCTCGGCTCGGTCGGCGAGCCGATCAACCCCGAGGCGTGGATGTGGTACTACGAGCAGGTAGGCCGCAACCGCTGCCCGATCATGGACACCTGGTGGCAGACCGAAACCGGCGGCTTCCTCATCACCCCGCTGCCGGCGGCGCACGTCACCAAGCCCGGCAGCGCCAGCAGGCCCTTCTTCGGCGTCGAGCCGATCATACTCCGCGAGGACGGCGCCGTCTGCGACGTCAACGAGGGCGGCAAGCTCTGCATCAAAAAGCCCTGGCCGGGAATGATGACGACCATGTGGGGCGACCATGACCGCTTCATCGACACCTACTTCACGATGTACCCGGACCTGTACTTCACCGGCGACGGCTGCCGCATCGACCCCGACGGCGACTACTGGCTCATGGGGCGCATCGACGACGTGGTGAACGTTTCCGGCCACCGCATCGGCACGGCCGAGGTCGAGAGCGCACTGGTCAGCCACCCGAAGGTAGCCGAGGCGGCCGTGGCGCCGATGCCTCACGACATCAAGGGCCAGGGGCTTTACGCCTACGTGACGCTGGTCGACGGCGTCGAGCCGAGCGACGAGTTGAAGAAGGAACTGGTCAGCCACGTCCGCAAGGAAATCGGCGCGATTGCCGCGCCGGACAAGATCCAGTTCTCGCCGGCCCTGCCCAAGACGCGATCGGGCAAGATCATGCGGCGCATCCTCCGCAAGATCGCCGAAGGCGCCACCGACAGGAGCACCCTGGGCGACGTCTCGACGCTGGCCGACCCGCACGTCGTCGACGCGCTGATCGAAGGCCGGCAGTAACAGAAAGAGAAGAAGAGTATCTCGCGCAGAGGGCGCAGAGAACGCGGAGAAGAAGACCATTTAAGTGCTTTTCTCTGTACCTCTGCGGCTCTGCGGTAATCCCTTTTTTGAAGGAAAGAAGACATGCCTGACGAGAAAGTCGTACGAGAGATCAAAGACACCACAGCCAACCCCGCCCCGCTGGGGCTCATGGGGTTCGGAATGACCACGGTGCTGCTGAACCTTCACAACGCCGGATTCTTCGAACTCGGTTCGATGATCCTGGCCATGGGCATCTTCTATGGAGGGTTGGCGCAGGTCATCGCCGGCATCATGGAATGGAAGAAGAACAACACGTTCGGCACGGTCGCCTTCACGTCCTATGGGCTGTTCTGGATGACCCTGGTGGCGCTGCTGTTGCTGCCGGAGAACAAACTGTGGGCCAAGTCGTCGACCAATGCGATGATCGCCTACCTGGTCATGTGGGGCATCTTCACCGGCGTGATGTTCATCGGCACCCTTCGACTCAGCCGGGCGCTACAGGTAGTATTCCTGTCCCTGGCGGTGCTCTTCTTCCTGCTGGCCATCGGCGACTACACCGGCAACGCCGCCTTCAAGACCTTTACCGGCTACGAGGGCATCTTCTGCGGCGCCTCGGCCATGTACACCGGGTTTGCCCAGGTGCTCAATGAGATCTACGGCAAGACGGTCCTGCCGCTGGGGATCGTCAAAAAGGCCAAGTAAGCAAGATGCAATGTCCAGGCCTCAAGCCATCCTGCTGCTGGGACCGACCGCCTCCGGCAAGACCCCGCTGGGCGAGATGCTCCAGGCACGCGGCCTGGGAACTGGGCGGTGCAGGCACTTTGACTTCGGCGACCGCCTGCGGCGCATCGCGTCCGGGCAACTGAACGTCGATGAACTCGATGGCGACGACCGGGCGTTCATCACCAAAGTGCTCGACCACGGGGCACTGCTGGAAGATGAGCACTTCGGCGTCGCCGAGAAGATCCTTCGCGCTTTCCTGGCCGAGAAGCGGCATGGGCGAGACGCCCATGCCACAGTCGTCCTGAACGGCCTGCCGCGGCACGTCGGCCAGGCCGACGACGTCGACCGCATCGTAACGGTCCGCCTCGTGATCGAGCTGTCATGCTCGGCCAAGACGGTTCGCCGGCGGCTGGCCATCGACGCCGGCGGCGACCGCGCGGGACGCATCGACGACGCCCCGGCCAGCGTGTGCAAGAAGCTCGAACTCTACACCCGCCGCACCGAAGGGCTGCTGGACCACTACCGCTCGCTCGGCGCGGCCGTGATAAGCTTAACCGTCGGACCGGAGACCACCGCCCAGGACGCGTGGCGCGACCTGATCCTGCGAGAGCCTGAAAGGCTCCAACAGCATAGCCCAGGGCAGAGTGAAGCGCCGCCCTGGGTATGAACGCACAATCGACAAAAGCCCTGAAAGGGCGCAACAGGCGTTGCTGCATCATATTATGACGCCCTTACAGGGCTTCTGTCAAAGAGAACGCACACCACCCAGGGCGTTGCTCTGGGCTATGCTGTTTGAGCCCTTCGGGCTCCCGGGAGAAATGCTTGAAGCCTTAACTTAGGTTTGGGGGGCGACGTCTCCTCTCTTTTGGGAGAGAAATGATGCTTGAGATCGACAACACGGTGCTGGTGCTCGTGGACTTCCAGGGCAAGCTGGCGCGGATCGTCCAGGACAGTGAGCAGGTGATCGCCTCGGCGTGCAAGCTCGCCCGCGCGGCGGCCGTGCTTGAACTGCCGATCATCTGGACCCAGCAGAACCCCGCCGCCCTGGGCACGACGGTCGAGGAGCTTGCGGGTCTGCTGCCGGGCGAGCCGATCGCCAAGCAGGCGTTCAGTTGCTGGCGGGAGCCTGCCTTCGCAAAGGCGCTGGCGGGCAAGGCCCGGCGGTCGGTGCTGCTGGCGGGAATCGAGGCGCACATCTGCGTGTTTCAGACGGCCGCCGACTTGTGCGGGGCCGGTTACGACGTACACGTGGTCGCCGAGGCCGTCTCGTCGCGCTCGGCCGACAACCGCCGGATCGGCCTGGCCCGCTGCGCCTCGGCCGGGGCGACCATCACCTGCGTCGAGAGCGCACTGTTCGAGCTGCTCGAGGCGGCTGGACCCGACTGCCCCGCCGGGGCCGGAAAGTTCAAGGAGATACTCAAGCTCGTCAAATAGCGTTCGTAGTGTGCCCGTAAGGGCATATCTTCGTTCGTAGTGTGCCCGTAAGGGCATATCTTCGTTCGTAGTGTGCCCGTAAGGGCATATCTTCGTTCGTAGTGTGCCCGTAAGGGCATATCTTCGT
>Ga0315285_10003062_pt1 | contig 17488 bp, 15 predicted proteins | sample YL17G09_36_MG_FD_203698 | JGI IMG/M metagenome (GOLD analysis project Ga0315285, IMG submission 203698) | Sediment microbial communities from Yellowstone Lake, YNP, Wyoming, USA - YL17G09_36 | ecosystem: Environmental > Aquatic > Freshwater > Lake > Sediment | place: USA: Wyoming | collected... | reverse complement strand
CGCACCTGGCCACCGGGTCCTCCACCAAGACCATGCCCTTCCCCAGGCAAACCTGGCACCTGGCCAGGGGCGAGAGGAGGTCAAATGGATCGTGCCCCTTCCCCTCGCAGAATGCGCATCTGATGGCCGCCATCTCGTCCCCCTTCGTGCCGCCCGGCGCGGTGACAAGCCTGGATGGTTCTGAGGGTAGCCTTGAACTCCTTCACCTTTAGGGAGCCACCGTTGGACAGGAGTCCTCCCAGCGCGCGAGCGATCTCCTCCTGCTCGCGTTGGAATTCGGCCAGGAGAGCCGTGACTTCCTGCTCCCGCTGTTGCCGCCTGGCCACGATCCCTCCCAGCAGCTCCTCGACAGTCTCGATCCGTTTCGCTTCGCCGTTGGCCAGGCCTGCCTGCGCGTCGCACGCAGACAGGCCTGCCTGTGTCCGCCCTAGGCGGAGAGACAGGGCCTCTTTCAGGGCCTGCGCCGTCGCCTTATGCTCACTCAGGTAACCCCTCATCGCCTCTTTGATCCGCTCCTGCCGTTCCTCCTGGCCGACGAGGATGCCCTGCATCATGGCATCGAAGTCACGCCTCCTCAGGGAGGCTGCCCTGGCCAGGGTCTCCCTGAGTTGGATCCGCATGGCCTCCCGCTGGCTCCGGAAGGCCTCCAGCATCTCGTGAGTCGCCTCGATAATGTGCTCCACCGACGAGACCCTGGCCTCGTAGGAGGCGATGAGCTCCCGGGCCAGACGCACCATCTCCTCCGCCAGTCCCATCGGCTATCCCTTCACTCTCTCATCGAGTGACGCTGGCGCGCCTTTTCAGCATCGTGACAGCCATATTCTGCCAGTGACTGGCCGCGGCCTCACGCTCCCGCCGGAAGTCGCTCATCATGCCTGCGACCTCCCTGTTCCTTTCCTCCTGGCGAGCCCTGATGCTCTGGTGCATCGCCCGGAAGTCCCTCATCCGGGAGGCCGCAGCGTTCCCGAGGAATCGTTTCAGGTCCGCTGCCTTCCGCCTGAGCTCATGCCGAACATTTTTCAACTCCTGGCGAAACCCGTTCAGCTTTCCGGCAGTCTCGTGTCTCACGGCCGCCCGTGTTGCCACCCGGGCATCGAAGGAGTTGATGGTCTCCTGGGCCAGGTTCCGCATATCGTCGGCCCTTCGCATTGTGCCGGCCCTCCCTTCCTGTGAAACCCCCTCCTGGGAGAAGGTGAACATCCCAGGGGCCTTCTTTGCTCTTTTCCTGGACGCCATGTTTCCCTCCCTGGGTTGCGCCCTTTTGTGTGCTCAGGAGAGAGATCCTGGCGAGACTCGCTCTCCGCGGTCCTCCGCTCAAGGGTGTCCCGGCAGAAACCCCTCGGTCGCCTGGCCTTACGCCGGCGCCGCCGCCGTGGCGGTCAGGCCGATGGCCTCGGCGTACTTCAGGTACGTCTCGACGGAGGCCACCACCACCCGGGCCTCGATGGCCAGGAGCTCGATCCCCACCAGGGAGACCCGCACCCAAGCATCGATGACCACGCCCTTGTCAAGGATCCGGTCGATCACTTCCACCAAGCTGGACGACGCGATCGTCTTTTCAACTGCCATGTTGTTTCACCTCCCTTCCCTAATGAAGTGCCCCGGTTCCTCATCGTCCCGTCCGCGGTACGGGATCAGAGGACGGGGCGTGTCAGACCCCCCGGACCCAGCGAACTGTCTCCTCTGCTGTCCGGAGAGGCCGATCCCGAAAACCACGCCTCATCCCAAAAAGTGCATGACCATTCCTGGTCACCACGAACCCTGAAAATCTCGGCGCCCCTCGCCCTATCCCTCTCCCCCCGGTGGTGGGGAGAGGGGAGGTGAGGGGGGTTTTCTTCGCAGCACGCGAAGAAACTCCCCATATGCAAAGTTCCGAGGGTGAAATATCTGGGTTCATAGGGTCCGCTTCCCATCGCGGGTGGATGCGCCTGGCGCGACGGACGACCCGCAAGCCGCTCATGTCGGGAAGGGTCATAGCGAGGAGGATGAGGTCCAGGTGGACCCGGCGGAGCGCAGCGAGGGCACCCTTCCCCGTGGCCCGGGCGATCACCGAGTAACCCTCCTGCACGAGGACCTTCCGCAAGAGCCAACGCATGTCCGCGTCGTCCTCCACAACCAGTACGTCCGGCCGCTTGTGAGTGTGGAATTACCCCAAACGTTGCAGTTCTCACGCAAAGCACGCAAAGGACGCCAAGACCTGCAAGGGATTTCCCGAAAGCCCCTCGGGGCGGATCGGGAACATTCTGGCCGAGCCCATCCGGTACAATGGAAGGTCCCGGCTCGTCTTTGCGTTCTTGGCGATCTTGGCGTGAAAATTCTGGGATTGCATCACATAGTCTCTTGCTCGCGTGAGCGTACGCAGCCACGAACTGCGGCTGGGGCAGATGCGAGGGTCGTACCAGGCTGGCGAGGCCCCGCGATCGGCGAGGTGGAAGGGAAGCGCAACCTCGTAGAAAACCCGGTGGAACGGGACTAGTGGGAACGGTCTCGGTCAGCCGGCAACCGATGGGAGGAGCGAGAAGGTGGGAACCAATTCCCGGAATCGGGAGCCGATTCCCGGGGCGCGATTCCCAGGCCCCGGATCTTGGTGCGGAGCGTCTTCTCGTCAATCTGGAGGAGTCGCGCGGCCTCCCTTCGGTTCCCTTTGGTGAGGCGCAGGGCTCGCTCAACCGCCTGGCGCTCGACGCCGGCCACCGCTTGCCGGGCGATCTCCTTAAAGGAGAGGCCGCGGTCGAGATATTCATCCACGTGGGCCACAGACCCGGGCAGAGATGCCACGTCTCCGAGGGCGACCAGATGTTCCGGTTCGATCATGTGGGCGCACAGCAGGGCGGCCCGGCGGATAACGTTTTTTAGCTCCCGGGCATTGCCTGGCCATGCATGCTCCTGGAGAAGCTTTCCAGCCTCCTCTGAGATCCCACCGATGTGCTTCTTCAGCTCCATCCGCGCCTGCTCGAGAAAGACCCTGGCCAGGACCAGGATGTCCTGCCGGCGCTCGCGCAGAGGGGGGATCACGATGGTGAACTCGTTCAGCCGATGGAAGAGGTCCTGGCGGAACCGGCCCTGCCGGACCTCGTCCTGGAGATCCACGTTGCTCGCTGCGAGGATCCGGGGATCCACGCTGATGAGTTGCCTCCCGCCCACCCGGCGGATCTGGCGCTCCTGGAGCACCCGGAGGAGCTTGGCCTGGATCCCCAGGGGGAGATTGCTGACCTCATCCAAAAAAAGGCTCCCCCCCGACGCCAGCTCGAAGTCCCCCTGTCTCCTGGCGTTGGCGCCGGTGAAGGCGCCTCGCTCGTGGCCGAAGAGCTGGCTCTCGATAAGGGTCTCGGGGACGGCGCCGCAGTCCACGGCCAGGAAGGGCCTGTCGCGCCGGTCGCTCTGCTGGTGGATGGCGCGGGCGACGAGCTCTTTGCCCGTGCCCGTCTCCCCCTGCAGGATCACGGTGAAATTGGTCCCGGCCACCTGCTGAACCTGCATGAAGACCTTCTGGATCTCCGGGCTTGTCCCCATAACCTCAGCGAGGCCCGCCGTGCTCTCCAATTGGGCGCGCAGGCCCCGGACCTCGTCTACCAGGGCGACCCGCTCTAGCGCCCGGCGGATGGCGAGCAACACCTCCTCGTTGTGAAACGGCTTGAGCAAGTAGTCCGCCGCCCCCAGCTTCATCGCTTGCACGGCGTCCGCCACCTGGCCGTACGCTGTGAGCATGATCACCGGCAGGTGGGGATGGCTCTGCTTCAAGCGCTCGAGGGCGGTCATCCCGTCGAGCCCGGGCATGCGGACGTCCATAAGCACCAAGTCCGGAGGCTGCTTCGCAGCCACCTCCAGGGCCTCCTGGCCGTCGCAGGCGGTGCTCACGGCGAACTCGGCCCCCTCGAGAAGGTAGGAGAGCACCCACCGGATGTCCTCTTGGTCGTCAACCACCAAGATGCGGGCGGTCATGCATCCCTCCTCTGGTCGCGGAGTATAGCGGAATCCGACCCGCGTACCTCTGCCTGAGGCGGACAGGTGGGCGGTCTTGTGGGCAGGCGGACTGTGAACCGGGCGCCGTGGCCCTCCTCGCTCTCCACACTCAGCTCACCGCCGTGGGCCGCGATGATATGGCGGGATACCGAGAGGCCAAGGCCCGTTCCTCCTTCCTTCGTGGTGAAAAACGGGTCGAAGATCCGGTGCAGGTACTCCGCAGGAATGCCGTCTCCCGTATCCGCGATTTCGACCCGCACCCCCGTCCACGGCGGGCCGGGTGGCTCCGGGACAGTCCGGAGCGTGAGGGTGCCCCTGCGGGGCATGGCCTGGATGGCATTCAGCAGGATGTTGAGGAAGACCTGCTGTATCTGCTGGGCGTCGGCGAGGACCTGAAGGGCACCTGGCCAGTAGTGTCGGGACACCTCGATCCTGGCGTTGGCCATCTTCCGCTTCAGGAAGAGGAGGGCCTGCTCGAGGATCGGCTCGATCTCGGTGGCAACCCGGCAGGGGGGATTTGGGCGCGCGAACGAGAGAAGATCCTTGATGATCTTTTGCCCGGCAGCGACATTCCGGTAGATCACCTCCAAGTGCTGCCGGACTGGTGAGGCCACGTCCGGATTCGCCAGGAGGAACTGCACCGCGCTCCCCGCGATGGCCAACGCATTGCCCAACTCGTGGGCAACTCCCGCGGCCAGCTCTCCCACGGCCGCCATCTTCTCGGCATCGCGGGCTTGCTGCTCCCTCCTCCTCGCCTGGATGGCGTTGCCGACGATGTGACCGACCGCCTCGAGCAACTCCCTATCCTCCGAGGTGAAGGTCCGCGTACTCTGGGACAGAATCAGGGCCTCCATGCAGCCGACAAGTTCATTCTGCGATTCCAGAGGTAACCGAAGGCCCCCAGGTTGAGAGCCTCAATGGCGGATCCGGTATCGGCGCGCGCCGTGATGATGATGGTCTCGGTAGACGGGTCGTGACCCTTGATCCTCTTGAGCAATGCCAACCCATGCATGCCACGCATTCTCAGATCGGCAGGATTATCACCAACCACGAGGACTTTCGGGGATTCCATGACACTCGCCCCCGCAGAGCAAGGCGCGGGCTCCAGACGTGGCAGGGTGGAAGACGGAGCAAGAAGTGTGCCGGGATCGGCACCCTGGCTAGCGGCGTTCGAAGGCCTGGAGCGCCATGCCCGACGCAGTTTCGTTGCAGCCTGCACGGGCTCGCTGATCGGGCACCGATTCGACGGCACGCCGCCCCCCTAGGAGTCCGCCCGAGTAATACGAATTAACGATTTCGTGTGAGAATCGCCTTGCACGTTTGCCCCAGAATCGACGATCTCGGCTCAACCCACCATCTGAGTACCCCCTGAAATCGGCTCCAGGGGATTACCCAGACGCACTCCTAGGGCTCCCATCTTACCCACTCAGTTCTTCCGGCTCACCCAGGGCTGGACTTTCACGACCCCCCGGATGGCTGGCAGCAGTTTCGGTATTGAGGGCTGCTTTGGAGGGGAAGCTGGGAAGCTACTCGTTGACCGCTCACAGTTCTTCGTCTCTGGTTCCTTCTGGCCGGGCAGCAACGTTGCCACCACGGGCAAGAGGTCGATCTCCATCGTCCGTTTCACCACGTAGGCACTGGCCCCGGCCCTAGCCGCCGCGGCGCGGGATGCTTCGTCTTCATACATCGTGAGGATCACAACATGCGTCGCCGGCAGGCTGCTCTTGATGCGTCGCGTGGCTTCGATGCCACTCATCCCCGGCAGGCCGATGTCCATGATGACCACATGCGGTGCCCTCGCCCGGACAAGGGGCAGTGCCTCCTCCCCGCTGGCTGCTTCCAGGACGTAACAACATGGGAAGGCCACCTCCAGCCACTGACGCAGCGCCTTGCGCAACGTGTCATGGTCTTCGACGATCAGGATCGAGGCGCGCATGCGACCCCCCCTTTGATGAGCGCCCCCAGCATGCTCACCGTGTTCATGTTTAATAATAATATCTCAGGCGAGCGTGATTGTCTGCCGGGAGAGTCTGACAAGCGGTGTAGGGAAAGTTTGAAAAATCGAGGCGGCAGGCGATTGCAGACTCTAATCCGAAAAAACCATTGAACCGCCATGACGCCAAGGTCGCCAAGGGTGCGATGTTTCGAACTCTCGACCGAAGAACGCGAAAACCGGTTTATGGGGCATTTAGTCCTGATCCGAGAAAAACCTTGAACCGCCATGACGCCAAGGTCGCCAAGGGTGCGATGTTTCGAACTCTCGACCGAAGAACGCGAAAACCGGTTTATGGGGCATTCAGAAGTTCCGTTCCTCTCCCCCCATTAAGCCATTTCGGTCTTGGCGTTCCGGGTACCCAGCGCCGGCGCTGGGTGTCCTTGGCGGTTGAGAATTTCGGATTGGGGCAGATTGAAGGTCTTATTGACCTTTGCATATGTAATGGAACGAGGCCACGCCTTTTGTCCCCCCTCACCCTCCCCTCTCCCCCAATGGGGGAGAGGGGAGGGTGAGGGGGCAGTCGGGCGGCCGGCTTTCCATACCTGCTGCCACGAACTCCCGATACCGGCGGCGGCCAAGCCGGCGGTTTGGCCCGAACTGCCGCTGGACCTCAGCCACAGCCTGCCACGGGCAGCTCGCGCCACCTACGAGTGGCCCGTGCCCGCTCCACGGGTAGCGCTCGAGGGCGGCCAGGTCCCCCACGATTCTCAGGCGAACCGGATTGAGGTGGATATAGCGGATGAGCTCAAGGAGGTATGGCTCTTCTTCCACCAGGATGGACTTGTAACGATTCTGAAAGAGGTGGCCGGCACGCCGATGACGGCGATTGAAAGCGCCAGCCTATCCCGTGAGAAGCGATCGCATGGCCGCGCTGAGGGGTCGGTTGCCCGTGCGGACCAAGAGGTGCGCGTGATTGGGGAGAAGCGCCCAGGCCCAGGACGCGGAGCCCGGTGACCCCGCAGACGGTTGCCAGCCGATCGAGGAACCCCCTTCGGTCCTCGTCGTCGCGGAAAATCGTCTGCCGATCGAGTCCTCGGACCATCACATGGTGGAGGGCGCTCGGCAGATCAAGGCGTGGACCACGCGGCATGTGTGGATGCTACTTCCACCGCAACGCAGCGGTCAAGAAATATGTTTCTTATACGTCCCCTGATCCACATATATTTCTTATCTGCGCTACGTCCCCTGATCGAGGTCACGATTCGAATGCTGGCCAAAACGTTCCCGCTCAAACAGTGGGAGGTGGCCCGCGAACTCCGCCGGCGGATCAAGGTCCGCCTCGACCAGGAAGGCATTCAGGTCCCTTACCCGCATCGGGTGGTCATCACCCGCCCTGCCGCCCCGACGGACTTCGCTTGAGTCCTCACCCTGCCACCCGCCACGCCCGCGCGGGGACGTAGCAGGCTCACGAGAATTATCCCAAGTATTTTACCGCTAACTCGCCTGTCTGCGTGCGGAACGCACAGCCAGGCAAAGACCGCAAAGGGAGCCACAACCTGAGGATCGAGCCTCGGAGCAGGGAGTGGAACCGTCGGGTCGGCTCAGGCCAGGTGATTCCGGAACCTGCTGGGATCCACGGGTCTTTCTCTGCGTGCTTCCTGCCTGCGCCGCGGGCGCGGCAGGCAGGCGCGTGCGTTGCGGTTCAACGGCAATGTGTGGGCTAAGCCCGAAACCCCGCCACCTAGACACCGCACCGCACCAAGAAAGCCCACCGACAGAGACCAACTCCAAGTGCGATTTAGGGACGCTGTCATGGTGGGGGAGTGTACCCGCGTTCTTCTTCGTGGGAGAAATACTACGTTGTTGACGGAGTGGACGTACTCAACAAGTTTCCTAGGTGCGCTACGTCCCCTTCTTCGATGGTTTGGACCTACCCGGACCTGAAGTCGCAATCGAATGTCCGGTGGGCCACTATCGGCTCGGAGGCGCTTACAACAAGGGCTCCGATGGGTTTTACTGAGTGCATGGCCTGCAAGGCGCCACTTGGACCGCGGATGTTTTCTTGCCAGCCGGGAAAAAAACTGGCCGCCCCGTGATGGAGGGATCGGGGTGTCACGCTGTTCCTGATGGCAGAGCCCGGGGACATTACAGATCCCAGCCCAATGCCAAAATATCAACTTGATGTTGCGGCCTGCGGGCCGCCACTCCGAGGAGGAATCCATGAGCGACGAAGCACATGCCCGTGAACTGGCTGGGTCACTCCGAGAGGTTCCGCGGCACAGATGCCCGCAGATGCGCCCGGCGTGCGCGGAGTGGTTGTATCCGGTCGAGGGCTATTGCGTCCTCAAGTGGGCCCCCGCGTGGTTGATGGTCCCAAGCATCGAGGAATTTCGGCAGTACTGCACGGCCCGATTTCGGCAGTGTCCGTGGTTTGCAGGATCCTGGGACGAGGCAACGCCAGGGCCGGCCCGGATCCAAGCCCCCCTTCCGGCAGATCTCTGGAAGCCCCCGGGCATGCCGCAGCCGAGCGTGAGCGTTTGATCAGGCTTCAGCCTTCTCTTGGATCTCACCGCTCGGGACGGGCGGTTGCTCGCCCGTCAGCTCCAGGATCACGCCCAGCAACTCCTCCAACCGACACGGCTTGCCGAGCACCCGATCCACCACGCCCCGATGCTCGGCGATGACGCCGGGCTGCTGTCCCCATCCGGTCAGGAGGACGACGGGCAACTGAGGACGGTGGGCTTTCACGAGCCGCGCGACCTCCCAGCCAGTGAGTTCGGGCATTCCCAGGTCTGTGAGCACCAGGTCCACGGGATGGTCGGCGAGGAGCGCGAGAGCAGCCGTGCCCCCGTCGGCTTCGGTCACGGTGTGGCCGGCCTCCCGCAGGAGGGCGGCGAGGGTCTTGCGGACCGCGGGATCGTCCTCCACGAGGAGGATCCGCCGCCCGGGGACGGGGCGCACCCCCCCCGAGGCAGCGGGGAGGGGGAGGGCGCTCGCCGGCGCCACCGGGAAGCGGAGGGTGAAGGTCGTGCCCTCGCCGAGGGCCGAGACGACATCGATCCGACCCCGATGGCGCTCCATGATCGCGGAGACCCGGGACAGGCCGAGGCCTGTCCCGTGCCCCCCTTTGGTGGTGAAGAAGGGGTCGAAGATCTGCCGCTGGACCTCCTCGCTCATCCCCAGGCCGGTATCCGTGACCTGGAGTTCTACAAACTCCGGGGTCGGGGGTCCGGGGTCGGGGGTCGGTCCCGGCCCCTGGTCCCTGGCCCCTGATCCTGGGCGGGCACTGAGGGTGAGGATGCCGCCCGATGGCATCGCGTCCGCGGCATTGAGGAGCACGTTGGTGAGGGCCTCCCGGATCTCTGCCGGGTGCCCCAGGATCGGCGGGAGGTCGGGCAGCACGGTCCGCACCGCGATCGTGACGCCCCGGTGTTCGGGCTCGTCTTTCCAGTGGGGGCGCGTCAACGCCACGGCTTCGCGCACCAGGCTGGCGAGATCGCACACGGTCTGCGACCCGGTCGGTTGGTGCCGGGTAGAGTCCTGGAGCCTGCGGACGACCTGAGCGCCATCCAGCGCCGCGGTTTTCAGGGTGTCGAGCGCCGTCCGGATGTCGGGAGTCTCCCCCTGCAGTTTGAGCAGCTCCACCTGCCCCACGATGGCCATCAGGATGTTGTTCAGGTTGTGGGCGATGCCCGCGGCCATCTGGCCCAGCGCCCGCAGCTTCTCGGTCCGCACCAGCTCGCCCTGCGCCTGTTGAAGCGCGTGGAAGGACTGGTTCAGCTCGGCGAAGAGCCGCGCATTCTCCATGGCGATGGCGGCCTGGGTGGCGAAAAGACGGAGGACTTCCTGGTCTTTCTCGGTGAAGGAGCTTCCAGGACCGTGTTTATCGGCCGTGAGCACGCCAAGGAGGCGATCCCGATATAGGAGTGGCTCGGCAAGCATGGCGTTGATCTGTACGTGCTCCAGGATGGCGGGGTTTGCGTATGGCGACATCGGGTAATCGTTGACAATCAGGCCTTCGCGTCGTTGTGCGACCGTCCCTGAAAGTGCCTCGCCGAGCCGGCGGCTCTGGCCCTTCGCCCAGTCTCCCAGGCCGTGCCAGGTCACCGGAATGAGAAGCTGGGCTTCTTCGTCCCAGAGCCGAACCGTGCCTGAGTTGGCCCCCAGCAGCTCAACCGCCCGTCGAATGATGAGTTCGAGCAGGGTCGTCAGATCCAGTTCCCGCGTGATCTCAGTGGTGATCACACGGACCGCTTCGAGCGCCTGCGTCCGGACGTGCAGCGCCTCTTCCGCATCCTTCAAGCGCAGAAAGGCCCGGACGGTGGCCACCAGTTCCTGCGGGTCAATCGGCTGCACCAGATAGCCGTCCGCGCCCCCCTCGAGGCCCACCACCCGGTCTGCGCTGCCCACACGTGTGGCGGAAAGGTGGACGACGGGAATGGAGGCGGTGCGCGGGTCGGCCTTGATCCGGTTGCAGACTTCAAACCCGTGGATATCGGGCAGATTCACGTCGAGGAGGATGAGATCCGGGCGTTCCCCGGCGAGTCTCACCGCATCCCTCCCCGTGGCGGCCTCCAGGACATCGTACCCTGCCCGGGTGAGGATCTTGGTGATCACGTACCGCCCGGCGTCGTCATCATCCACGTTCAGGATGCGCGCTCTCGGTTTCTCAGCCATTGGGCGGCACCTCCTTTTCCTTGACGAGTTCCGCGGCCTTACGCAGGGCCGCCCCGACCATCTCCAGCACAGCTTCTCGGGATAGAGCGCCTTTGGACAGGATCGCCAGGGCCTGTGCATTGAGGGCTTTTGTTTCTTCTTCGTCGAGGATCTTGGCGGTACTGATGATGACCGGTATATGTCGGGTGGAGGGATTACCCTTGAGCCTGTGGAGCACTTCAAACCCGCTCATGCCGGGCATCATCAGGTTCAGGACAATGATGTCCGGCCGTTCCGCTTCGGCCAGGTGCAACCCCTGCGGGCCGTCCGCGGCTTCCATGACCCTGTACTTGGTGTCTGCCAGATGGCTCTTCAGGATGTAGCGGGCCACTTCCTCGTCGTCAATGATCAACACCTTCTCCACCGGCGCGCGTTGGGAAAGGGTTCTTAATCTATCCAGCAGCCACTTCCGTTCCACGGGCTTGATGCAGTAGTCCTCCGCACCCAGCGCCATCCCCTTATCCGGCTCCTCCACCACAGTCACGACGATGACCGGGATATTTCTGGTAAGCTCAGCCCCTTTGACGTCCTTCAGGAATTGCCAGGCATCCTCCCCCGGCATCAGGATGTCCAGCACGATGGCCAGGGGTTTCATGCGCTTCAGAATCTGCCGGGCCATGTCGATGGAGCGCGCCGGCAAGGCCTGAAAACCGGAGCCTCTTAAATATTTTTCATACAGCAAGTGCATCGCCGGGTCATCTTCGATCACCAGCACCGGGTGTCGCGTGATATCGGCGGCGACCATTGCTTCGGATACGGCCGCTTCGCCGGGTTCCACGTACTGGATGGGAATGACCGCGAAGAACGTGGACCCAACCCCGAACCGGCTCTCGAGCCCCACGCTGCCGCCGAGCATCTCCGCCAGCTTCTTGGAAATGGGCAGCCCCAGCCCGGTGCCTCTGGGTTTGCGTTGCTGAGCTTCCTCCACCTGGGTGTATTCCTCGAAGATCCGCTCCTGGTCCGCCGGGGCGATGCCGATTCCCGTGTCGGCCACTGAAAACACCACCGCCCTGCCATCCTCGCTCAGCCGCGCGGACACGCGAATCTCGCCCCGCTCGGTCAACTTGAGGGCGTTGGAAAGGAAATTGCGCAGGATCTGCGAGACCTTGCCGTCGTCGGTGAAGAGCGGTGGAATCCCCTCCGGGTCTTCAAAAACGAGAGCCGGCGATTCGCTGGCAAGCAGCGGCCGCAGCATGCCGCGCAGCCCGCTGAAGATCTCGGCCGCCGAACATTCCCGCGGGCGAACGACCGTCTTGCCGGTCTCGATCCTGGCCAGGTCCAGCAGGTCGTTCACCAGAGCGGAGAGGTCTTCCGCCCCCTTGCGGATGAATGCCGCCTGCTTTTCCTGTTCTTCGGTGAGGTCGCCGTCCACCCGGTCGAGCAGCAACCGGGAGATGGCCAGGATGGAGTTGAGGGGGGTGCGCAATTCGTGGGACATGGTGGCCAGGAAGGCCGACTTGAGCCGATCAGCATCCTGGGCCTTCTCCATGGCGATTTCTAGCTCCGCCGTGCGCTCAGCCACGCGCTGCTCCAGTTCAGTGGTGTGCCGTTCGATCTCTTGTTCCATCTGCGTCAGGGTGCGAATCAGGCGGCCCATTTGATCCACGCGGCCAGAGTATTTGGCCAGTCGCACGCGGTCGGCGGGGGCAACGGCGCGCTGGCTGATGGCGGCGCTAAAGTCTACCAGTTGTTGGAGTGGGGCAATCACCTGGCTCGAGAGCATCAGCCAGAAAAATAGCCCGCCCACGAGGAAGATGCCGAGGGCAACGAGCACGCCGGTGTGGGCGGCGCGCGCTGTGGCGAAAGCGACGTCGGCAGGACGCTGGACGACGACGGCCCAACCGGCGGAGGGGATGGGGATGTAACTGTGCAGCCATTCGCGCCCGGCGGCGTCTCGCCTGATGTGCGAGGCCAATTCGCCGCGCAAAGCGCCGGCGATTTCTCCCGGGCTATCGGCGCGGGCATCCGTGAGCAGGAGGCCTGGATCAGTGGCGGCGACGACCTGGCCGGAAGAGTCAACGATGGTGATGCGCGGATTGAAAGGCGAATCGGAAGCAACTTGCATGAGGGTCGCCGAGAGTTGCTTCAAGGCGAGATTGGTGGCGACGACGCCGATAAAGTTTCCTTGCGCATCCCGCACGGGCATGACGGCCGTCGCGACGGGGCGGCTGGTGGTGGGCGATGTGCGCCCGATAGACATGAGCGGCCCGGTCGAGACGCGTGCATCTTGGAAATACGTGCGATAAGAAAAATCATTGCCGACGGTGCTACCAGGCCCTTCAGGGTAGTGATACAGCATAATGCCGTCGGCGCTGAGGCGAAAGACAAGATCAATTTCATTCCGCGCGATGGCGACGGGGGCGAAGAGCGGGGCAAGACGCGCCGTGTCTGCCTCCTGCACTTCAGGCGCGAGCGCAAGTTTGGCGACGGTGTCCAGGGCGTTCTTGAGGAAGGCATCGGTTTCGGAGGCAATGGAGCGGGCCAGGGCGAGGTCGGCGGTCTGCACGTCGCGCTCGAGGCGCGCGTCCGCGAGCAAACCAAAGATCAGCGCACCGCCGATGACTGGACCCACGAAAAGCAGGTATAGCGCCAAAAGTCGTAATCGAAAATCTTGGCGTAAAGGAAGCCAGTTCAGGATTTTAGAAGTTCCCATCTCACAACCCTCTCGTTTTGCAAAGTTCAATAGATTGCAGATTGTGGAGGCCGTTTCGCCGGCGTCGCGGACTTGGCTGTATTTAGGCTTGAGACCAGGATGGAGATCAGCTCGTCCGCTTCTTTGAACAGTGGCACAAGACGGTTCGCCTTCGCGCACCCCACTTCACCCAGGATCTCGAGCCAGTACAGGGCTTCATCCGCCTCTTCGAGGACCACGCCCAGCTTCGCGATAAAATCTGCAATCTTCAATCTGCAATCTGCAATCATGTCAAGGGCGTTATCCCGTGCTGGATGGCGAACTTGGTGAGCCCGGGGAGATTGTGAATGCCCAGCTTTTTCATCAGGCGACTGCGGTAGCTCTCCACGGTTTTGATCGAGAGGGGGAGGCTGTCGGCGATCTCTGCGCTCGATTTGCCCTCGACGACGAGCTGTAGGATTTCGCGCTCACGTGGGCTGAGGCGTGCCAGCGGACTCTTCACCTTCACGGACTTGCGCTGGTGAAGGTAATCCTCAATCGCCGTATCTGAGATCTTCTGGCTGAGATAGCGACGCCTGGCGTGAACCGCACGCACGGCTTTGACCACTTCGATGCCTGCCGATTCTTTCAGCAGGTAACCGCGGGCTCCGGCCTCCAATGCCCGGAAGATGTGTTCGGCTGTAGAGAAGATGGAGAGGATGATGACTTGGGTGGATGGGCAGAGGTCGAGGATTTGCTGCGTCGCTTCGATGCCGTTCAGTTCCGGCATGGCGATGTCCATGATCACTACGTCGGGGCGGAGTTCTGCCACCCGCCGCACTGCGTCGCGTCCGTTCGCCGCATCGCCAAGCACCTGAATGTCATGCTGCGCCTCCAGCAGGGCACGAAGCCCGTCGCGCACGACGGCGTGGTCGTCGGCCAGGAAAACCGTGATGCTCATCGTGGAACCTCTACCACGACACGCGTACCCTCTCCCGGGCGGGACTCGATTCGGCAATAGCCACCTACGGCCGTTGCCCGCTGGCTCATCGTGACCAACCCCCACCTCTGGTGTCCGGCTGGCTCGTCCAGGCGTGACGGGTCAAAGCCGATGCCCTCGTCAGCAATGATCAGGCGCACGTTTCCACCACCCGATTCTACCGCCACTCTTACTCTGGCGACCCGCGCGTGCTTGGCCACGTTATTTAGGGCTTCCTGGCTAATGCGAAAGAGAGCATTCTCGACCGACGTGGCCAGCCGGGGCACAAGTTCCTCACCTTGCACATCCACGGCGATACCCATCCGCGAGGAGAACTGTACCCCGTACCAGCGTAGTGCGGCCAGTAGTCCGTAGTCGTCGAGCCCCGGCGGCCGCAGGTCAGCCATCACGTCACGAATGCGCTCGGTCGTCTGCTCCACTAGAGCCAGCGAATCGTCCAGGCGGGAACGAACCGGTCCTGCTGCCTTCCCGAGCATCTGCGTCCGCAGAATGTTCAGATTAATGCCGAGGGCGGTTAGGTTCTGTCCCACCTGGTCGTGTAGCTCCCGTGCCAGTCGCTGACGTTCGGCTTCCTCTGCTTCTGCCAATCGAGCAGCCAGGGCATGGAGCTGTTTACGCCCCTGCTCGCCCTCCTCGAACAGCCGGGCGTTCTCGATCGCGATGGCGGCCTGATCGGCGAAGGAGGTCAGGTACGCCAGCTCGTCGGGGGTGTACTGGCGCGGCGCCGTGGTCTTGAAGGTGAGCACTCCGAGGACCTCGTCCCGGATCTTGATCGGGAGGCCAAGATACGTGACGAGCCCGAGTTCTCGGTCCTGCTGGGCGAACAGGTTCCGGGGGTCCTGCGCGAGGTCCTCACTGAACACCGGCTGCCGCGTCTGCGCCGCGAGGCCCGACAGGCTGGTCCCCACGGGGAGCACGAACCCAAGATGCCACGCCGTCATGCCGTGGAGCGCCGCCACCCGCAGGACACGGGCCTCCTTGTCCACGAGCAGGACCTGGACATGCGGAGTCCCGGCGATGTGAGCAGCCTCCTCGATGATCCGTTCGAGCGTCGTCTGGAGGTCCAAGCCGCTCATGACCGTCCGCGCTGCCCGCAGGAGCGCGGCCAGTTCCTCCCCCCGGCGGACCGCTGCCGTGTGCAGCCGGGCATTCTCGATGGCAATGGCCGCGTGGGCGGCAAAGATGCGGAAGAGCTCCTGGTCCTGTTCGGTAAAGGGCTGCCCAGGCTCATGGTTGTCAACCGTGAGTACACCGAGAAGCCGGTCACGGTAGATGAGCGGCTCCGCCAGGACAGCGGCAATCTTTGTGCGCTCCAGGGTGGCGGGGTGCGCGTATGGCGACGTCCGGTAATCGTTGACGATCATGCCCTCGCGTCGTTGTGCGACGGTTCCCGAGAGTCCCTCGCCGAGCCGGCGGGAGTGGTCCTTCATCCACTCTCCCAGGCCGTGCCAGGCCACTGGAATGAGAAGCTGTGCCTGCTCATCCCAGAGCCGAACCGTGCCTGAGGCCGCCCCCACCAGCTCACCCGCATGCCGGTTGATGAGTTCGAGGAGGGCTGCGAGATCCAGCTCCCGGCTGATCTCGGCCGTGACGGCGCGGACAGCTTCAAGCTGCAGGGTCCGCGCAAGCAACGCCTCCTCCGCCCACTTGCGCTCGGTGATGTCGCGATCGATGCCGCAATAACCTCGAAACACACCCTGGCTGTCGAAGATTGGGGTGCCACTGGCTTCGAGGATGACCCGATGGCCATCTTTGTGAAGGTTCACGTTCTCGAGAAGCGCAAACGGTCCCCTCGCCTCGGAAATAGGAGCGAAAATCTCAGCCACTCGCTTGGCCTCATTCGGGGGCATGAGGTCGAAGGGGCTCTTGCCGAGGACTTCCTCGGGTGCGTAACCCAGGATGTCTCGGACTTCGGGGCCCGCGTATGTGTAAATACCCTGTTCATTCACCTCCCACACCCAGTCGCTCGCGTGCTCCACCAGCTTGCGAAATTGCTCTTCGCTCTCCCGGAGCGCCTGCTCCGCTCGCTGGCGCTCGATGGCTTCGCCGATTCGTTCGGCGATGGCGTCGAGCAGCTTCCTTTCCTCCTTCAGAAACGGGCCTTCATCCTGCTCCGGTCTTTCGGCCAGGTAATATACCTCGACCGTGCCTATCACGTTGCCGCTGACAATAATATCGCTACTCTGTCCCCAGGTTGTCTCGGCGAAGTTATGAGTCCTAAATTCGCGGCCTTCGACAATGATGCGAGCGCACGTGACCTCCGGATCCTGCCACGCGGGCGGCATGCACTCCACGACCCGAAGAAGTACCTGCTCGATCGAAAGGTCCCGCTTGTCAACCAAGCGGGAAATAGCATACAGGCAATTCAATTCTTTGACCCGCTCGTTCAGATCATCTGTGCGCTTTCGCAGGGCCTCCTCCGTTCGTTTTCGTGCCGCCAGGTTCTCCAGCCAATGGCGCAAGGTGGCTGCCGGAACGTCACCTGCCAGGAGCTCTTGCGGAGGCAGATAGTAGAAGTTATCGTAGACTGCCGTTCCCACCACGGCGGTCGGATGGGTGGCGAGCACCTCTAAAAGCAGTGCCGGATCAAACCGTCGGCGATCATACTGGCATAGGCCCAGGCACTGGCTGCCAGGGAAAAAGGTGTTCAGTTTGGCTTCGTACTCGATGAGCCGGCCAGAGCCGGGCAGCCCCCGCAGCGCCCAAGTCATTTCGCCGCTGCTGCGCAGCGCCGTGTAGCCCTCCGCCAGCGCACGCGCGGTTTCGGTCCGGAGCAGAGCGATCATTCCATCGGGGTCAAAGACGCCCTGCCGCATATAGGCGTCATCGTGGGTGAGGATGCACAGTTGCCCCCGTGCCAGGTAGGGCTCAACCTCCAGCCGATTCTCACGCAAATAGGCCAGAACAGCCTCGGCGGTTCGGGCATCCACGATATACAGGACCTTCTCCCCTCGCTCCAGCCCTTGGCGCAGGAACGGGGTGAGTACTGCCCGGTGTTCCTCCTCCGTCTCGTACAGGCAACACAGATGATCCCCGGGCACCAAGTCCGGTATTCCACGCAATGCATACGGGGGACTCATAGCTAACCCCAATCCGAAATTATCAACCGCCAAGGCGCCAAGAACGCCAAGACCGGAAGGCCTTATTGGGGAAGACAAACGGAACTTCTGAAGGCCTCAAGAACCGGTTCTCGTCTTCTGGATTGGAAGGTTCCGAACATGCCATCCATGGCGGCCTTGGCGTCATGGCGGTTCAAGGTTTT
>Ga0315285_10003058_pt1 | contig 17505 bp, 14 predicted proteins | sample YL17G09_36_MG_FD_203698 | JGI IMG/M metagenome (GOLD analysis project Ga0315285, IMG submission 203698) | Sediment microbial communities from Yellowstone Lake, YNP, Wyoming, USA - YL17G09_36 | ecosystem: Environmental > Aquatic > Freshwater > Lake > Sediment | place: USA: Wyoming | collected... | reverse complement strand
GTGGCCATGGTATCGAACTCAGGCAGTCCTTCCGGTTTATGGCGAGGATAGAGCACGTCAAGTGGGTCGAGGCCGGCGAGTCCCTCACCTACAGCAGGAGGTTCACGGCGCCTAGGAGGATGAGGGTCGGCACCCTCCACATCGGCTACTCGGATGGGTACCCGAGGGGCTTAACCCAGAAGGGCCTCGTCAGGGTTAATGGGGAGGTGAAGCCGGTCCTCGGCACGGTCTCCGTGAACCATGTCCTAGTGGACCTCACCGGCACAGATGCGGGCGTCGGCGACGCGGTCGAGGCCATCGGCAGGGAGGGAGAGAACAGCGCCCACAACCTCTGCAGGCTAGCGAGGATAATGACATACACCATGATGGTGGGGATGAGCCCACTCACGCCGAGGGTCTACTACTTAGGCGGCGAGCCCGTCGCCCTGAGCGAGCCTAGGCTGACCGAGGCGTAGGCGCCCCCAGCATCATTATTTAAATCCGTGAAACGTGTAGGTTCTGGAAGGGCCGGGGTAGCATAGCTTGGCTAATGCGCTGGACTCATGATCCAGAGGTTTGCGGCACCAGCGCCCGAGCCGGATAGAGACCATGGGTTCAAATCCCATCCCCGGCACCTACCCTGAATCCACGACAGGTTATGTGGAATACCTTCATGAGGTAAAGAGACTCGCTCCAACTACCGTTGAGAGTAAGCTCAGGATCATCAGGAGACTTCAGAGAAGGGTGAATCTATGGGATACCGAGTCAGTTGAGAGGTATTTACTGAATGCGAAGATGACCAATGGACATAAAGAATCAATTGGATATGCATATCAGGATTGGTGTAAGTTCAATGGATTCGATTATTGTCCAAAGAGGTTCAAGAGAGAGGAGAAACTTCCTCATATACCAAAGGAATCCGAGATCGATCAATTGATTTCAGGTTGCGGTGGGAGACTTAGCTGCTTCCTACAACTGCTCAAAGAATCTGCTTGCCGACCGATAGAAGCTTGGAGACTTACGCCAGAGGATTTCGATCTAAAACAGAAATTATGCTACATTAACAAACCAGCTAAAGGCTCAAACCCTCGCATTTTGAAGATGTCAGATAAACTCACAGCTATGGTAACAAGAATCGTCAATGAAACTCATCCAGATTCTAGGCTCTGGAAAGCAGAACTTGTAAATCTCCGACGAAGTTACCAAAGGCGAAGGAAAACCCTCTCTCAGAGACTCAACGATCCTAACCTTAACAGAATATCGCTCAGAACCTTCAGGCATTGGAAGGCTACGATTGAATATAGCAAAACAAAAGATATTCTATATGTTAAACGATTACTCGGTCATAAGAGAATTGAAAATACTCTAGTTTATACCCATCTAATCGACTTTGGTGAAGAAGACTCATTCGTGGTTAAGATAGCTTCTACAATCGAAGAATTTACTACACTATTAGAATCAGGCTTCGAGTATGTCTCGGACTACGAAGGCAAAAAGATCCTGCGAAAAAGAAAATAGTTTACCCTATATTTTTTAAATAAAATTCAAGTTAGCTTATGGAACTAATAGTATCATTGCCGTGGAGATCAGACTTATAAAAATTCAAATCCTAAAGCTATTCGACTCTATTAAGGGTCTTTTTTCACTTATTTTGAAAATATACAGTCTTTAACTCCTATTTGGATAAAATAAGACACTTAAACCAGTTTAATGGCTAAAAATTTAAGAAAAAAGGGATTAAAGAACTATTAAACCTATACTAGCTGACATATGATTATCGAAAATATTTCTTAATAAAAAGAGAAATCATATTTTATGTAATTTAATTAGAATTATTTGGTTTATAATGTTTAAAATATTCGTAAACATTATCATATATTTGAACTTTATCAATGACTAAACCACATTTAGGGCAAATATATTCTCCAGTGTCAGTATTATAATTTGATCGCATTAATTTTTTAGTCTTATCTAAGCACTCTAAACAAAAAGGAGTTTTAAGATTTTGTAAAAAAATACTCATTTTTACATCAGGCATACCTTCCTCCATTATTTTATTATATAGTTCATTATTATTTGAAAGAGCTAATATTTTATTAATTTCTGTATAAATAAATTTATTATATCTTCTTGTTAATTCAAATCTCATTAATTCAATATCAACATCTCGATACATTTTTTCCCAATCCTCTTTTGTCATACAAAGGCATTGCCATGGGATATCCCACCCCATTTCAGGAGGCTCGCTCTTAATGATTGAATAAATAACACCCCTACCTCGTTTTTCTCGTCGAACCATCTCTCTCCCACTAAGATATTTTAATCTTCTTGAGAGAGTGTCTTTATGAAGATCAGTTTCCTCTAAAAGTTGTGCCCATGATTTTGATCCCTCATTTAAAGCAAGAAATATTAATTCGTATGATTTTACACACGAGTCCCTTGGTCTAGGCATTCTAATTAGTCCTAATAAACTCCTCATCTAATATGATTTGCGCTTATTATCAGGAAGATAACATGAAGAAACCGATAGTCTTTGCTCGGATGAATCAAGACGATGTTGATCTGATCAAACGAGTATGTGAAATGAGAGGCGAGGATCTTAGCAACTTCGTTAGAAGAGCTATAAAATTGGAGTTAGCCCGCCTCTCCTACCTCAGTGAAGATGAGAAGAAGGCACTCGGATTACGTCCATTCATTTCTAGTTCAGATTCTGATCAAAGCAAACATCACATATATACCCCAGAGGGTGTGATTAAAAATGTCTGAAAAAAATCATGACATCTCATTAAGTTATATTGATGAGATTTTATCCACAACGATCAAAGAGGACAGAGCTAACAAACTCATTACATTCCTTGCAATGTTATTAAACTATACTGAACATGACCAGCTGAACATAGGTTTTACTGCAGAGGCTTCCACTGGGAAAAGCTACATCCCTCTCGAAATAGCCCAATATTTCCCTGAAGAAGATATAAAATCGGTTGGATATTGCTCTCCGACTGCCTTTTTCCATGATCATGGCGAATGGGATGAAGAAGAAAAGATAAAAACTATAGACCTCCATCAAAAAATTCTGATCTTTTTAGACCAGCCTCATGACATGCTACTTCAGAGACTCAGGCCCATATTAAGTCATGACCAACAAGAAATACTAGTTAAAATCACTGATAGAGGCAAACATGAAGGCCTTGCCACTAAAAATATTCTTGTTATTGGGTATCCAACTGTAATTTTCTGTTCCACTAACCCTAGCATGGATGAACAGGAAAGAACTAGACTGTTAATGCTTTCACCTGAAATAACTCAAGATAAATTAAATGCGAGCATCAGGCTCTCCGCCGAGAAGTCAGCTGATCATCAGCAGTTTCAGGAAGAGCTTGACTCGGATCCAAGGAGAAATTGGCTTAGAGAGAGAATCATCTTAATAAAAGATGCACAAATAACTGAAGTTATAGTAAGAAATAAAGATAAAGACTATCTTCTCCAGGAATTCTATAAAATTCATAGAAATCTGTTACCCCGTCATCAAAGGGATTTTCCAAGGATGTTGGCTCTAGGTAAAGCTCATGCCCTTCTTAATTTCGATAAAAGAACCCTACTTAAACCACATGTTATCGTTGCTGAAAGGATTGACCTTGACGAAGGGTTTAGATTATATTCTCAGATCTCTAAGCCCAATGAATTGGGGCTATCCCCAGAAATTTATGATATTTTTGTTAAGGTATTCAAAAGTAAAATGGGCACTACTTGTAGAGACATTCAATTTCGATATTGTCATATTTACAATAAACCGCTTGGCGAGAAGAGGCTTAAGATAATAATAGATACGCTACTTTCAGCTGGTCTAATTGGAGAAGAACCAGACCCTGCTGACCTCAGAAGAAGGATCTTTTACTCACAGGCTGAGGAGTATATATTTGATGATAATTTAGCTAAATCTAATAAAGAAAATACTCCCGAGGGTGATACTAAAAAAGGTGATTCTAATGAAAAATAAAGTGATATACAAGGCTTCTGATTATGTTCCTTATGAATTGTTAGAATGGGTCAAAATGAAAGAGTGGGAGAGAATAGGTCATTCTAAAGATTTTTATCTGCCTCAAGAAGGTGTTAAATTAATTCTATATCTTTTAGAACCTTTGTGGAGAAAATTTGAGAAACCAAAATTTTTTATTGATGATAAACAATTTGTAGAGGGAATTCATTCAACTAATCCTATTATCAGGGATAATGTGAAAGCAAGTTTCTATTACGGAGGAAATAATTCTTTTATCATACTAAAATTAAATGATAAGAATAAAATAAGTTTAGAAGCTCTTCTTCATGAAATAATACATTATTGCCGTTATTGTTCAGGTATATTGACTCTTTCATCAAATAAAGACGTAGAAGAAGAGGAAACAGAGCTTATTACTGATCTAATATTTAGACCATTAAAGAGTATAGTTTATGAACTGATAAGAGCTTATGACGCTTATTTAACGGTTCGTGAAATGAATTTTAAATTCCCAGAATATCCTCTATGGAAAATAAATTCTTCTTATAAAAGATTATTTGATAATTCTTTAAAGATATTTATACTGTTACTCTCAAAAAAAGATGGTACGGATAGCTGATATTGAAATTCTACAATTTCCATTTATCATTTACTTTAGAAATATTTTGTATGCGTACGAAGAAATTGTGCATCTTTTGGAATCAGATTTTTTTTAATCGTGTGCAATCCGGGAAGGTTTCTAGGGCTTTGATCAGACACAGGAAATCTTAAGAAGATTGAACCGATTATTTGAATTTACGGTCGAGGTTAAGAGGATCAGGAACGGTGAGCACCAGACTCTTGAGACGCTGATCAACGAGGAGACCCTTCTATTCGTGAAGTATCTGAGGGGTGAGATCAAGATGTGGCCTCCGAGGATTGCATACCTCAATTAATACTCTTATGAACGATCGCATGCGCAACCATTTGTTGATTTTCGATAGTATTGTGTTAGATTTTCGCTCTATTATTGCTTATTTTTCGTAAGATTTCGTTGAACTTGTGTTTGTTATTAGTTTATTTGTATAGATTTTCAGTTAAATGGCATATGTAATATCAAATTGCGCACGCGTAGATGCAGCAAGAATTCGATCCAAAAGTAAATTTACACCTATTGAAAGTGTTATGTAGGAGAATCGTATGGGTGAACAAACAGATCAAATCGTACAGGAAAAACTACTGAATTATTTTTCTAATGAATTAAACGACCCATTTATCACATATAACCTTCCACCCACTAAAATTACGGGCGGACAAGTTACAAAAATGTATAAATTTCATTTAAATCATGTTCCTGACCATCTAAACATTCCTCTAGTCTTACGTATCTTTCCAAAATCAATACCAAAAGGTATAGCAAAAAAGGAAGGAACAGTGCAAAACGCCCTAAAAGAAGCAGGTTACCCTGTCCCAAGGGTATTTAACATCTGCGAAGAAACCTCAATATTTGGTACGGGGTTCATAATCATGGAATTCATGCCCGGTAAGCCTTTGGGAGGTATGCCCCTCAATGATATGCCAGAGATTCTAGCAAAGTTACATGTAGAATTACATGAGGTTGATCCATCTTCACTCATGAAACAACTGGGAATTCTTTCAAATGACATCAACCTCTATTCTATCTTCGATTACCTAGAAGTCTCGATAAACCGTCTGAATCAAGAGCGACTCAAACCTGGTCTTGATTGGCTAAATGAAAACCGTCCGAAGCCCGAGAGCCCAGCGATATGCCATGGTGATTTTCATCCATACAACATACTCTATGATCAAGGTTCAGTCTCTGCTGTCCTAGATTGGGGGACTTTCAGATTTGAAGATCCTGCTTACGACGTAGCCTGTACTAGAATGGTGTTATCTATACTTGGTCCTGTTTTCTACCCAATGATTGATTGGCATGAATTTGTAAGGCGATATTATGAACAATATCGTAAAGAATGTCTTTTAGATCATGAGAAAGTTAATTTTTTTGATGCTGTCCGATTGTTAAAGGCTTTACATGAATTAGATTATGGCTTGAAGGTCTGGAGAATACCCGATGTTGAGAAGACGTTGATTGAAACATTTAGAGATAAAACGGAAGTGAAGCTAAATTCTACATTGTATTAAATGCAATTGCACGCTCAATTGGCAAAGTTACTGACTACTCAGATCAGGCCCAACATTCAAGCTCAGCACCATCATTCTCCAAGATCCGTTGAATCAGGCCATTTTGTGTGTGTTTTGTGTGTGTGTTTGGAGATAGAGTTAGATAGAGAGAGGGAGAGATGAGAGGGTTTGGGTTTGGGCCATAATTTTATCCCTCAAATTTGCGATTTCATCCTTATTCTAGTAACACCCTAAGGAGTATTTACTTCATTAAAATTAGCTAATTTATATTAACAATATACTCTTCAGGGTGTGAGTAAAAGTAATTCAAGTATATTATTAACGTGCGCGCATATGTTAACTTGTCTCAATTCTCTCTACATAGGATTTTAGCTTGAAATTAACCACGTGCAATATTGGCCGTGGTCAGCTAATTAAAAACATGAAAGTGCTCATAGTCAGCTTAATTAAGCTGACGCATAGTTGGCCGTGGTCAGAGTGCTTGAATAACAAGGATGTGAAACTGGCTATACAAAGGCATAAGCTTGGTGATGGCCTGTGTTTTGAATTCCATTTACATGGGGTTCTTCTCTGAGATGTCCTGCCATTTGTCTATATATGCTTCTGATATTGATGGATCTATATCCTTTTGATAGGGATGGTGGCAGATCCAACTGATAATTAACCTGATGCAATATTGGCCGTGGTTGGAGCCTGAACTTGATGGATCTCTAAGCTTTTGATACCCCCGTCCAGATGGATACCGGGTTTTCTGCTAACGCAGAGCAGGGGTAATGATAGGCTGTCTGGATGGTGGGATAGATTTTAATAAAAACAGCCTCTTTTGAGGAACCAAATAGTTGGTTATTTAAAGCTATTAGGTAGTAAATGTTTAGGGATAAATTCGTTTTTTCTGAGGATGAGAATGGCTTGAAAAAGGTCAAGACATTTTGCGGGAGAATATGTGGAGGAAATTGTGGCATCCTAGTCACTTTGGAGGAGGGCTTGATAAAAAAAGTCGAAGCTGACCCAGATTGCCCTCTAAACGAGGGTTATATTTGCCCTAAGGGTAGAGCCATCCCGGAGCTCATCTACCACCCCAATCGCATCAAACATCCTCTAAAACGAATCGGGAACAGGGGAGAGGGGCAATGGGAACAGATTTCAACGCAGGAAGCAATCTCATCAATTACCAAGAAGTTAAAGGAATATTCAAACCATTTTGGGAGCGAATCGATCTTACTTTATACGGGCGCATATAGGGGGCTTGAGAGGTATTTTGTTCAGAGGTTCGCTACAGTAATCGGAACTCCTAATACGGTTAGTACAGACAACGTATGCCACGCACCCCGAACCATGGCTTCTCGATATACTCTAGGGGCCCGCCCCTCCCCCGATTACGAGTTTCCTCCCAAATGCATTATCATATGGGGTAGTAACTCTTTACAAACAGGCTCCGATGGTACGCCGTTCCAATTCAAACGAGCGCTAGAAAAAGGTACAAAACTCATCATCATCGACCCACGTAAAATATCTCTCGCCTCGAATGCCGCCATCTGGATCAAGCCTAGACCTGGGAGCGACGGGCTTCTTGCCCTAGGCATCATGAAGGCCATAATAGAAGAGGGCCTATACGACAAGAACTTCGTTTCCAAATGGACGGTAGGTTTTGACAAACTGGAAGAACTTGTAGCTGAGTATAAACTCGAAGAGATCGCTGAGAGAACCTGGGTCCCTAAAGCACAGATTGAGCAAGCCGCTAGACTATACGCTATGAATAGACCAGCAGCAATCCAATGGGGTAACGCTCTCGATCAAACAAGTAATGCCTTCCAGACATGTCGTGCCATATTGATTCTCTCAGCGATAACGGGCAACATAGATGTGCCCGGTGGAAACGTATTTCTTGGATCAGCTCCCACACTGTCGATCTCAGATTTCAGTTTGCTTAAAGGTTCCTCACGAAGAGAGAAACGACCTATTGGAGATCAATTCAAGATTGCGAAGGAAGCCTTAATAGTTCCCAGTCAGGAAACAAGCAAAGCCATCCTAAATGAAGACCCGTATCCCTTGAAAGCTGCCTTAATTTTTGGTAGCAATCCTATGCTGACTCATGCTAATTCTAAGATGGTTTATGAAGGATTCAAGAAATTGGGTTTCTTGGTAGTCGTAGATTTCTTTATGACCCCAACGACTGCTTTAGCAGATATCATCCTGCCTGCGGCAGCCAACCTAGAATTCGACGAATTCATCGAGCGGTCATACTACATTGCTGCGCGGCCAAAAATTGTTGATCCCCCGGGAGAATGTAGGTCTGATATGATGTGGATGAGCCTCATCGCAAAAGAGCTGGGATATGGCAACTATTTTTGGGACGACGAAATAGGGGGCATCAACACCATCCTTCAACCATCCGGGATGACGTTTTCTCAACTGAAAGATATGGGGTTACACAAGATCGAGTGGGACTACAAGAAATTTGAGAAAAAGGGTTTTAGCACCCCTTCAGGAAAGGTTGACATATATTCTGAGAGGCTCAAACAGCTGGGCCTAGATCCCCTACCAACTTATAAGGAGCCCAAAGAGACGCCCTTCGGCTCGCCTGAGAAACTTGACGATTATCCACTTGTACTAACGAACTGTAAGAACCCCTTCTTCTACCATGCGAGTCACAGGAACATAGACAGCCTCAGAGAACTATCCAAAGAACCTGTAGTAGAAGTACATCCTTCCACATGCGCAGAACTAGGTATTAATGACGGTGACAACGTTCATATCGAGACTCCGAGAGGGAGAATCAAACAGAAACTCAGATTTAATCCTGATCTAGACCCAAGGGTCGTAATAGTCTCATATGGCTGGTGGTTCCCAGAGAAAGACAAAATGGGCCTGTACGGCTGGGCAGAAGCTAACATCAACGTCTTGACATCGAACGACCCTCCGCTCGATCCGGCGATGGGTTCCTGCAATCTCAGAGGATTGATGTGCAGGATCAAAAAGGCAGGTTGAATAATGGCTGGTCTGGGAAAGGGTTAACGTTATGCTGGTCGCACAAGGTATTCTATGTGGGTATGTCTTGACTTATAATTAACCACGTCCGAAACTTGGCTGTAGTTAGAGCCTGAACATGAGTTTTTGAAAAGAATTATTAACAGATCAATTAGTTAAGCTATTTACTATTCTATTATATACATAACAGGGAACATTCCCATTCAGTGAAAGAATCCCTAGAATGGCTTATTCTCTTACTCCATTTGGACTACAATTACTCGATAATCTTATCCTCAGTTCGCTCTAATTCTCACACAGGTGATTATAGATGGTTGATCTTGTGGTTTTACAGTCAGTGTCGTATGTGGCAGCAGCTATAGGAGTATGCGTAGCTGCGTTCTACTACATCTTAACTCTGTGGAACAACAACAGAACCAGACACGCCCAGCTGTTCATGCAGCTTGCCGGTGAACTGCATAGTAAGGAGCAACTCGAAGATTCTATAGAGCTTCTTCACATGGAGTGGGATGACCTGGACGACTTCTTCAGGAAGTATGACTCAAGCGTCAACCCCAAGAACTACGCATTGAGAGCTTGTGTTTGGACTAAATTGGATGCTACTGGACTTTTGTTGAAGAAGGGGTTGATCGACAGGGAGATGGTGTACTATCTCTTGGGAGGATTTTATTCGATCTGGATGTGGAAAAGGTTCGAGTCCGTCATCAAGCATGACAGAGAGGCACTCAACCTTCCGGAGTACATGGTCTGGTTCGAGTACCTGAGTAACGAAACATCCAAGATGCTGGAGAAACATGGTTACACCGACGAAGTTCCCAAAGGGTGGGACGCCATAAAACAAGAATAAACTTCCGGATACCTCTCTCCACCGTGCATAGCCATAATTTTATCCTCAGATCCACCTAACCATTATTTGTGAACTTGTATGGTTGACCTAGTTGAGATTCAGGCCGCCTACTACATGGTAGCGGCGACAGGAGTCCTAGTAGCAGCAGCCTACTACATCATAAACATGAGAAACCAAATCAAAGTGAGGGAGTTGGAAACATGCAAATACCTGACGAATCAGATGACCTCAGACCCAGCGCTGCAGACTTATTCCATCCTCCTCAAGAAGCTTGAATGGAGAGACCACGAGGACTTCATGGGAAAGTACGGCTACTCTAACCCCGAAATGTTCGGAAAATGGGCTTCATGGTTCTTCCTCGGAGATACAATCGGGTATGTTGTAAGAAATAGGTTAGCCCGATCCGAGACGATCTATGAGTTGGGCGGCTGGGGCTTCATTCGGCTCTGGGAGAGGTACAAGGATTTCATCCTTAGTAGGAGAGGTGAGGTTTATGGGCGGGACTATTTTGCTGGCTTTGAGTTTCTCGCTGGGGAGATGTTGAAGATCAAGATTAGGAACGATGCCAGTTTCAATGATAAATTGGAGACTTATCGAAGGACTTGGAAACCCTAAGTGGGCTATAGCCTTATCCTGAGTTCCAGCTGATTGTTTTCCTTGTCGAGTTTTTCAAAATTACACATGAGCCGATATCTTATTTTATTATAGATTCATGTGTGTAAAATTTCAAGGATCAACGGTTCTAAGGGACCCTATTTCCTCCTTTTTTCTTGAAACCACTCAGATGCTGATCTAGTAAAGAAAAGAATATGGGGGTTGAAGGAGTGAACCACTTATTGCTTCTTTTTCCGAAAGTTTAGTTGATAAATAAACCAGTTGCCAAACATTTCATCTAGCTCAAAACCAGCCTTCTCAGCCCATCCAATCTCTGTTTTTCGTCTAGGGTAATCGGGATCAGGTAATAACTCAGAGAGACAGACTAGACCATCCTCCCTCAGGATGCGATGGGCTTCTCTTAAGACTCTAACAGGGTCAGGGATCTCAGGAAGACAGGCGATAGCAAACACTCTGTTAACACTACCATCTTCAAAAGACAAGTTATAGGCATCATCAACTATAGGGAATACATTCGTCACACCCTCTCTCTTAACCTTCTTCCTTAGATTATCGATAACAGTATTCTGAATGTCAACAGCATACACCTTCCCATCAGTAAGAACCCTCTTGGCAACATCAATAGTGTACGAGCCTTTACCTGGCCCAATCTCGACCACAATCATCCCGGGCTTCAGATGCATGCGTTCCGCAACTGTCTCTGGCTTCTGGATGAATCTTCTTCGGATTGGGTTGTCCAGTACTTGAGTGGCGAATGCGGGTGTGGGTACATGGTGATAGTGTTTGATGAGTCGAAGTATCGTTTGTACGAAAACTAGTATTCCAAGGAATATGAGAAATAATGCCTTCAGTATAACCCAGAGATCAATCAATGTATCAATCTAATACACCGTTTGTTAGTCTGTGGATAAGAGTTGGGTATAGATAATGGTAGGATTCACGACATTATTGATGTTCCACGTGGAACAATGAAAAAAAGAGATTAGGAGAGGATCCTAAGGTTTGCTTTATCGTAGATCTTTTGGGGTAAGTCCTTTTCTTAATCTAGAGACTAATGAGATAAACAATTATACAAGGTGAATCACCCCAGCCACCAGTTGGCATAGCAGATAAGTGATCTACACCTTTACTATTTGGAAGTCAAATCTAAACCCAATGTATCTTGATACTAGTAAAATTAAATCCTCTTCCTAAGGAAGAATATTACACCTGCTACGATGATTACTAACACAGCTGCAATAGATGCAATTCCCACAGGGGTTTCAAGGAAGGGCTTCTCCCAAGTGATTGATTGAGGGTCAGCTGCGTCGATGAACTTAGTCAGCTTGTACTGCATATCCTCAACACTAGTCACCTCAAAGGTCAACTTACCATTATCATTAAGCTTAGTGCTATACTTCCAAACCCTATCAAATGAAGACCAAGTCATAGGAATCCCATTGACAAATATCTTATTCATACCATAATCAGTAGTGGGCTCACCGGTGAACTCCTCATTATCGTACTCATAGACAGCCTTGAACCACACAGTCTCCATGTTCCCAGTCCCAGTCAATTGGTTAGAGACTCCCCCCTGAGTGATCTTCACCCTGTCCCAGACACAGTCAACCTGATTAGATGTGAACTCAGTTAAGCCATACTTTTCATCCTCAATGGACTCAACCTGATATGAGTTTTTACTTACTGGTGTCGGTGTTGATGTCTGGCTGCTGATGATTTTCAAGTTCACTTTACCCTGGAATGGGCTGCCATCATATGCATAGAATGCTGTCCACCTAACATCAGCCTTAGAGCCAACATCAATCCTATTATCACTGACACTAAGTGTCACATTGACCCTATCCCAGATGATAGAAGGTGAGGGCACAATTTGTGTAAAGTCGTAAACACTCGAACAATTTACAGCGGTAACCCTCCAAGTCTTCTTTTCAACAACTGAAGAAGCTTCGTTGAAAATAACCCAGCCACCAGAATTAGTCTTATATCCTTTACCATTGATGTAAATCAACCCTTCAGAAACATCGGATTCATTATCCCACTTGGCATGAAGTCTAATGCTCTGAGTGCATCCCACATCGCACCTATTACTACCTGTAACAAATTCATCAATTAATATTTCAGGATGTCTAACTTCTATACTCTTCTTTGTATATACCTTAATATTGTCTATATACATGTAAAAGGTACCTGAACTATAAAATTCTAATTCTAAATTAATTTGTGGGATATAAGTAGTTTTAGTAACAAGTAATTTATCATTTTGATAGAAATTGACTTCGTTACCCGTTCTTTCAATTCTATACGCATTCCAATTAAGATCAGAATCACAAGGCAACCAATCAATAAAAGACCAATAACCATTGAGTTTAGTACCAATACAGATTGTATCAGGATTCGAGTTATAGTCATAAAAAATTATGTTATTTGCATCATATTGATCTCTGAATCCTGCTCCTTCAGCTCTATTATACTGGTCACCAGAAGATAATTTCATATCAAACTCTAGAATTACGTCGTTCCCAAATGAGCGCTGGCTTCTCATTTTTGAACCTGGCCCAATGGTAAGGTATCCATTATTTTCATTTACTATTCCAGAAACTGACCAATTCATTTGGTCTATTACTTTATCATCAAAATTATCTGAAAAAAGAACTTCCTCCACGATGATTTCTGAAGAACTACCTGAATAATATTCTTGACCTTTAACAACATACAGGGATAAATTCGATAACGTAATTAAAATTATTATAATTGGAGTTATCGATCGCTTCATACGGTTTAAACCTACATTTATCTCTTTAAAAATACTTCAGTTAAAGGTCATACTTATTCCTGAGTCATGTGCATACTATTTGCTTTGTCGTAGATCTTCTATGGTATTTCGGAGGGATAACTAGAATAATGTTCAAGTCCCCTTTCTTAAGATACACTGAAAATATCTGTATTCTAGGAAATTATATGGCTTTATTTTTGAAACAAGATCTTAAATATCCCTTATTCACCTAATAATACTGGAGAATTGATTAAAATTGGAAAATAATGCCTCCATGGGCTCAAATCCCATCCCCGGCACCAAATTTTCTTATGAAAATGGGTGATTATTACCAGTATTTTCCCCAGATAATCCCTATTTCAAGTCCTTATTTTTTAGGGTAAGAGATTAATTTTCTCCTCGGTTTTTTACACGTTTCATAGAACCCATTTTTATATTCTTGAGTAAGGAGGTTGGAAACTTTTTAGGATGTGTGTGTGCGCGCGATAGTAACTTACAAGTTATTCCTAATTACTTAGCGTAATTTTATCTAAAAAAGAACTGCCTTTTATCCTTTTCAAGGAGTGTAATAAAGTAACTATCTTTATGAATAATATTCAGTAATGATTCTCCATTCAACTTATATTCTGAATTAACGTTACATTATAAACATGACTTCCAAACTAATTTCGACGCATACGACAAAAATATGTATGAAGTGCGGTGAGCAATTAAAATCCTTCATTGCATATATTCCAAACTTCGGCGAAGCCTGCATGAAATGTTATATCGAATACGCTAAAAACGATGAGAAAACGTCAATTCAATGAATTATATGAAGTTAATCGTGCGCGAACTTAGCCAAAGTATTGATCAAAGGCTATTATTTTGTCATAAACGAGCGTGCTGTCTTTTTCGCAGAAAAAGTGTATCTAAAAAAAGAGTCTAATATCGGCCCTTATTATTTCGTTAGGCTTATTGCGATGTTGCTGATGTTCCTCTTGGAGCCGTCCTCGTTCTCAACCTCTTCGGTTCCGATCAAGATGTCCTTTACGGATACCCCCGTGAGGAACTGGTTCCTGACGACCTCGGCGACGTCCACCGCCGTGCTTATCGCCCGTCCCCTCGCCATCAGAGTCACCTCTGAGGCGTCTCCCTTCATGGCGGTCATGACGGCTAGGCAGTAGGCCATCACCGGCTTCTTCCCGATGTAAATCACGTTTCCTGTCTCCATCCATGTCACCTGTTTTGTTTTAATACCATTTTCTGGGTGCTCTAACATATGCATCTTCGTGCCTTTAACTCTTTTTTTCTGGGCCCCGCCCGAGAAGAGTAGCTTTTTTTTCTTTTAACGATTCAAACTTATTTAAATTGGTTTGTGCCTACGTGTTTAGCTCGTCAGAAAGAAGACCGAATCAACTTTTTTTTTCCAGAACAATGCGACTTGTCAACAAAGAAGGCGAAAACCCGCCCTACTTCAAAAACAGCTAAACACATTAATCTGCGTGTAAGCATTTAATTCATAAATTCTGATTTCGCTGATTTAACCTCCTTTCTAAAAAATAAGCCAAATTTTTGGTTTTTCTTTATAATGGTTTAAAGCTGGGTTACAGATGGCAGAGAAGGGGTCCAGCTTCCGGTGAAGCAGACTCGGGTTCAGCTCCCTTTTCGTTGCTTGGTTCTTTCATCGATGATTGGCCTGAGTGCTTTGACGCTCCCACGAATGGCTTCAATCGCCTCATCCACATCTTCTACGCTGGTTGCCGCTGAGACGTTCGGGTGACCCCACAGGTACAGTCCACGGTTCATGAGGTCGAGGGAGAAGCAGCGGCTCAGTATTCTGTCCTCCTTAGCAGCGGTCCTGTAGTCTACGATCTCCTCCTCTGTCCAGTTGATATGGAAGAAGGAACCGACGCCGCCGGCGTGAAATCCCAGTCCTTCGCCTTCAAGGACAGAGGTTAAGCCCTTACGCATCTTCCCGCCGATGTCTTCCAGCCTCCTGTAGACACCTGGGGTGAGCTCCTTCATCACGGCGAGTCCCGCCGCCATTGTGACTGGGTGGGCGTTGAAGGTGCCTGAGAAGCCCAACCTCGCCAACTTGAGCTCAGGAAACGGAGCCTCTGGTATCGTTAGGGGCTTCACGATCTCGTCGGTTGAAGCGTAGGCGCCGACCGGGAAGCCTCCGCCGATTATTTTTCCCATTGTGGTGATGTCCGGCTTAACACCGTAGAACCTCTGAGCTCCGCCTTGGCTCAGCCTAAAGGAGATCACCTCGTCGAAGATGAGGAGGATGCCGTACCTTGAGGTCACCTCCCTGATGGCTTCGAGGAAGCCCGGCTTGGGTGGAGTATCTCTCTGGACGGGCTCGAGGATGACCGCCGCGAGCTTCTCTCTGTGCTTCTTTATTAGAGCCTCACATGCCTCGGCGTCGTTGAAGGGCAGGATCAAGATGTTGTCGAGCACCCCCTGTGGGATACCTTCGTGCTGCCTGAGGATATGTGGGGCCTTTGCCGGTCCGGCCTTCTCGACGGGGGGCGAGACGCTTACATCCATGGAGTCCCAGGAGCCGTGGTAGGCGCCCTCGCACTTCGCCACCAGGTCCTTGCCCGTGTAGCTCCTCGCGAGCCTCACGGCCTGGAGGTTCGCCTCGGTGCCCGAGGGTGTGAAGCGAAGCTTTTCGGCGCCGAGTCTCCGAGTCAGCTCCCCGGCGAGCTCGACCTCCGCCTCGGTCGGCGCGCCGAGGACCGTGCCGTTCTCGAGCTGATCCCGGATGGCTTTAACCACCTTGGGGTGGTTGTGGCCGAGGATGAGTGTGGTATTGTTGTAGTTGAAGTCGATCCTCTCGTTTCCGTCCACATCCCAGAGCCTGGAGCCTAATCCCCTCGCCATGTATATGGGGAAGGGGGAGTAGGTTAGGACGTTCCTACTGGAGCCACTTGGCAGGTACCTGCAAGCCTCCTCGTAGAGCCTCTTCGAGGTAGGGTTCTGAGTAGTAAATCGCTCAAGAATATCCATTTACAGTCAGATAAAAGACTGCGCTGAGTACTATAATTATTTGCCATGAATGAGGGCCCACGACTACCAGGCGTCATTATTTGCTCAGCTGCTCAGGCATCTATGTCAGCCCAGGGTGTATGATAAGAAAAATAACATTACGTTCGAGGAAAGAGATGGTGTCATCGCAGTCACCTGGAGAAATACTGTGTCTGACACTCAAGATCCTTGGTCTTAGTGAGATAATGAACTCACCCAACACAAACCACTATGAGTCGATGTGAAATCCGATGAAGACCCAGAGTTCTTGTGGATTCATAGAGCTAGGAATCGTGTTTTCAGAGAAACACCATAACACGAATAGAATAACTCTCCCAAACTGGCTGAAACCCGGAAGCAACTCGTAGCAATCTCCTAGAAAAGGGTATTAGAGACGCTTCAACTTCATGAAACACAGGTTTCGAATCCAGTCTAGGCGACTTTCTTGGGCGAGAAACAGCATCCGCATGGGATCGGGGACTTAAACCTCGACAGAGGCCTCAGCCCGGATGAAATACAACGAAGGCTCAAGGAGTACGGTTACAATGAGGTGCCCGAGAAGAAAGTTAATCCCCTGCTGAAGCTGGCGAAGAAGTTCTGGGGAGTCACCCCCTGGATGCTTGAATTCACCGTCGCAATGGAGCTAGTCTTGGGGAAGATGATCGAAGCATACGTGATCTTTGGTCTCCTCGTCTTCAACGCGGCCGTGAGCTACATCCAGGAGGAGAAGGCGAACAGCGCCGTCGCCCTCCTGAGGAAGAGGCTGATGGTCAACTCACGTGTGAAGCGCGACGGTGAATGGGGTCTCGTACCCGCCAGGGAGCTCGTCCCCGGCGACCTGCTCCGCTTAAGGGCTGGGGACATGGTTCCCGCAGACGCTCAGGTAATTGATGGCCATCTCGACGTCGACCAGTCCGCTCTCACAGGCGAATCCCTAACAGTCGAGAGGAAGGAAGGCGAGGTCCTCTACTCGGGTTCGATTGTGAAGGGCGGCGAGGCTACCGGCATCGTGACCATGACGGGGCTCAAAACCTATTTTGGCCGGACGGCGGAGCTCGTCCAGATTGCGCGCCCCAGGCTCCACATTGAGGAAATGATCTCGAAGGTCGTCAGATGGCTCCTAGTCATGGTCGCAGTATCCGTCGC
>Ga0315285_10003057_pt1 | contig 17506 bp, 14 predicted proteins | sample YL17G09_36_MG_FD_203698 | JGI IMG/M metagenome (GOLD analysis project Ga0315285, IMG submission 203698) | Sediment microbial communities from Yellowstone Lake, YNP, Wyoming, USA - YL17G09_36 | ecosystem: Environmental > Aquatic > Freshwater > Lake > Sediment | place: USA: Wyoming | collected... | reverse complement strand
GCCCCAAGCCCAAAATCGCGAATAAATAATTTCAAAAAGAAATTGAAATGCAAATTATAGCCGCTGTTGGAAAAAATATCGATTATTCAAACGAGGTAACCCGACAGGCTGCTAGATAAAGATGGAGTAGAACAGCTTGCAGTACCTGGACAGGAGGTCGAATTAATAGGGTTTGAATTTCCCGAGCAGGGAAACAGGCAATACTATTTTTCGAGATTCGGTCATATAAGTCTCTATACGCCAGAGCCATTTGAATTAATGGTCGACAATAAAAAACAAAAAACCGATTTCATATTTCTGGATCTGTCATCCAGACCCGGGGACAGCGGTGGGCCCGTTTTCCTATACGATACATCCGGCACGCATCTAATCGGAATCAATTCCGCCTCGAATTTATCCAAAGAATTTGCTGTGGTCTACCCAATACATCATGTAAAGAGGATAGTTGATTTGGCCAAACTAATTCACGATAGTTTGAGAAAATCAAGAGAGAATATTTCGAAAAAGGAAATTAAATAGCTCTATCTATTACATCTTTGCCCCACCCCCCCTGTGGTCTCATCTTTTTCCATCGCATAAATAAATCATCTGGTAGGCGGGTAGCTTGTCTGCCCGCGTGATGTCGGCACACGAGGTGCCGACCTACCTGACCTACGAATTGCGGTCAGGTTCGGAGACCTGACCGCACACAGGGATACCCAGCGCCCCCACCGTCGCCCCGCCACCGGCGCCGGTGGCAACTTCTGAAGACGTATTATTAAATGGCCAAGGGGCCCATTTGGGCCGCCCAAGTATAGACCTCGGCTACAAATGCGGGGCGCGGGCATGTGGAAATCATGTTCATAAATAAACCTTGCCTATCGTGACTGCCTCTTGCTTTATTGTGCGTGGCGTACATCCGTGTCCAGACGGACCCGTTCCGAGTGCGCCACGACTTCAAGAGGAGAAAGGGTGGATGTCCGTGAAAGGGAAAAACATATTATTGGGCATAAGCGGGGGGATCGGCGCGTTCAAGGCCTGCGAACTACTGCGCCTGTTTGTCAAGGCCGAGGCCCATGTCCGCGTGGTCATGACCGAGGCCGCCCAGCAGTTCGTCACGCCGCTGACATTCCAGTCGCTAGGGGCCGAGATGGTTTCGGTCGACGTTTTCGAGGCCAAGCTCTATTCGCTGGAGCATGTCGCCTGGTCCGACTGGGCCAACATGCTGATTATCGCGCCGTGCACCGCCAACGTTATCGGCAAGCTGGCCGGCGGTATCGCCGATGAGGTCCTCTCGACACAGGCGATCGCTTATGCCGGGCCGATATTGATCGCGCCGGCCATGAATGTCAAGATGTACAACAACAAGGCGGTGCAGAAAAATATCGTCTACCTGAAATCGACCGGTGTCCATTTCATCGGGCCCGAAACCGGCGCGCTGGCCTCGCTGATTACAGCCTCCGGCCGCATGAGCGAGCCCAAGACTATTTTCGCCCGCGCCCGTCAGATACTCCTGGGGCGAATCGACCTCAAGGGACAGCGGGTCGTAGTCAGCGCCGGGCCGACACGCGAACCGCTCGATCCCGTGCGATATATCAGCAACTACTCCTCCGGCAAAATGGGGTATGCCCTGGCCGATGCCGCCTGCGCCTTCGGCGCCGAGGTCACACTGGTCACCGGCCCGACTGAGCTGGTCCCGCCGCCGGGTGTCAACGTGGTGCGGGTCGAGACGGCGCTTCAGATGCAGGATGAGATCGACAAAGCCTGTGCCGGCGCCGATTACCTTTTCATGGCCGCGGCCGTGGCCGATTTCCGTCCCGCCAGCTACCAGAAGCAGAAGATCAAAAGGACCGGCGAATCTCTGAATCTGACTCTTCAAGCCAACCCCGATATTCTCAAGTCGCTGCAAAAGAATCGGCCGCGCAAGGTGATCGGGTTCGCACTCGAGGTGGAGAATCTCGAGGCTCGCGCCCACGACAAGCTTCGCGAAAAGCGCCTGGATATGATCGTGGCCAACAATCCCAGCGAGGAGGGAGTCGGTTTCGGCTCCGATTTCAACCGCGTCACGATTATCCCGCGCGGCGGCAAGACACTGCGGACGGAGCGGCTTCCCAAGTACGAGCTGGCTGTCAAGATTATCGAGGAGGCGATCAACCTGACGAATGCCCAGCCGGTGCCGCAGACTCAGCCGGGCGCGCCGGGCCGACAGGTTCCACAAATCCGGAGAGGGAGAGCCAGAGGTGGGCGGGCGTATAAAAGGCGATCTTGAGAAATATCTTCGCCAACAACTCGACCTGGGATTCAAGGAGATCTACCTTCCTTTCGAGTCGACTCCCATGACGCCGCCCAAACCCAGGACACTTCCCGTTCTTTCGATAGAGCGGTTCGCCGAGGCCGAGACGCTTGACCATCTCTATCGCACGATTAAAGATTGCCGGCTGTGCCCGTTGTGGAAGACGCGCACCAAATTCGTTTTCGGCGATGGCAGCCCCGAGGCCGAGATCATGTTTATCGGCGAGGCGCCGGGGCGTGACGAGGACCTGCAGGGGATACCATTCGTGGGTCGTGCCGGGAAACTGCTCAACAAGATGCTCGATGATGTGGGTCTGAGGCGAGAGGATGTTTATATCGCCAATATTCTGAAATCTCGTCCGCCGGAGAATCGCGATCCCGAGCCGGAGGAGGTCGAGGCTTGCGAGCCGTTCCTGCATGCGCAGATCAAGCTACTCAAGCCAAAAATCATCTGCTCATTGGGGCGGATCGCGGCGCAAACGCTTCTGCGGACCAAGATGACATTGGGCGAGATGCGCGGGCGATGGTTCGATTACCAGGGGACCAAATTCATGGTGACATATCATCCGGCGGCCATATTGCGGGCCATGAACAATTATGAGAGTTTGATAGACGATTTGAAGCGATTGCTCAAGGAATTGCGGAAATTGCGAGCGTAGAGGCGCGATATATCGTGCCAAATTCGTTTTATAAATAAGGAATCGATTAAATGGCAGAAACAAACGAGCGCATACCGCCCCAGGCGATCGAGGCCGAGCAATCGGTGCTCGGCTCGATTCTCCAGAATACCGAGGCGCTGCATGTCGGCATGGAGATGCTCAAGGATGATTATTTCTATCTTCCCAAGCATCGCAAGATTTTCGCGGCCATAAGAAAGGTCTACGAGGATTCCAACGCCATCGACCTGCTGACGATCCCCGATGAGCTTATCAAGCGCGGCCAGCTCGATGAGGTCGGCGGGCGCAGATATCTGATGGACCTCACCGACACGGTCGTCAATTTCGCCAATATCGAGGACCATGCTAGAATCGTTATCGAGGCAGCGGTCAAGAACCATCTGATAAATGACTGCAGTCACATAATCAATCGATGTTATGACCCCGGCAACAACGCCGATGATCTTCTCGACTATGCCGAGCGCAAGATATTCGCTATCAAAGACGAATCGCTCAAGGGTGATTTCGTGGCCCTGCGCAATATCCTGCCGCAGACCTTCGAGGAGATCGAGGAGTATGCCAAGCGCGAGGGGCATGTCACCGGTTTGCCGACCGGCTACCCCGAACTCGACAGCCTGACCGCGGGATTCCAGAAATCAGATCTCATCATCATCGCCGGCCGTCCCTCGATGGGGAAAACGGCGTTCGCGCTCAATATCGCCGAGAACGCGGCTGTCAACCGCGGCATACCGATCATCATATTCTCGCTTGAAATGGCCAAGGAACAGCTTGCCCAAAGGCTTCTTTGCAGCCGGGCCCGCATTTCATCACACCAGATGCGCACCGGACGGATCGCCGATCACCAATGGACCAATCTTTCGATCGCGGTCGGCCCGCTATCCGAGGCGCCGATCTTCCTCGATGATTCGCCATCGCTGACCGTCATGGAAATCCGCGCCAAGGCCCGCCGTATGAAGCTCAAGCATGATGTCGGCCTGATTCTGATCGATTACATGCAGCTTGTCAGGGGACAGAAGAGTCCCGAGAGCCGCCAGCAGGAGATAACATATATATCGCAGTCGCTCAAGGCGCTGGCCAGGGAGCTGAAAGTGCCGGTTGTGGCGCTTTCGCAGCTATCGCGGCAGGTGGAGATGCGCGGCAAGGATTCCAGGCCACAGCTCTCAGACCTTCGCGAGAGCGGCGCCATAGAGCAGGATGCCGACCTGGTCATCTTTATCCATCGCCAGCGCGATGATGATGGCTCTCTCGGCTCCGTGGCCGAAATCATAATCGGCAAACAGCGCAACGGCCCGACCGGCGTTATCACCCTGCATTTTGTCAAGGATTACGCCCGTTTCGAGCTTACCGATATTTTCCGTGGCTCGCCGTACCAGGGGGAGACCCCATAGGTCGGGTTTCGAGCGCGCCGCAGACGAGCGAGAAACCCGACATCGCCTGGCGGCTCGATGCCGTTCTTGAATATTCTGAGATCTAATATGCTGGATTAATGGATATCTACTCAAAGATGGTGGTATCAGGTAATTTCATCTAAAAACTTCGTCGATCGGCTCCCCGTGCTTTATGGCCTCGACAGAATTTCTCATTTCCATCATGCGCTCTCTCAAGTTATCATTGTTTCGTTCAAGCTTTTCCTTGTATCCCCGTTTTCTTAAAGTCTTCGTTCTGACCAAAAGACCGAGGGAGACGAGCAGGAACATGACGGAATTTATCATTCGAAAGATATTCCCGTAATTAAAGATTGAATCGAGGGTCGCCAGGATTCCGAGCCCCAGCAATACCGAGCTCCATAGCAGCATTTATCCTCCTTACCCGAATGGGAGCAATCGCTATGTATTAATATCGTCGGAATATCTTTAATCTTGATATTAGGAGTCCATTAATTGTGGCCTATTTCTGCCTGATCCCGCAGAACCGATGCGGAAGCGCCTAATCATAGTCAGGTCCGGGCGGCCTGACGGACGGGGCTTGCCGTTACAGGATGAAACATGGCCTGTAATTCAGCCTGGCATCCAATAACGGCCTGATTTTCATCCAAAGCCCCTTAAGCAGTTCCATTTTCTGCCGAATAAAAAAATAGGTTGTAATTTGTGGTCCCAAAAACTATTATTGCCGGACACTCAATGTCCGGCTTCTGACGGAACGGAAAAAATGGAAGCCGTATTAGAGGAAAAGAAGAAAGGTAATTCAACAGAAGACATGTCGTGGATGGGATTTCTCACCAATGATATTGCAATCGATCTGGGGACCGCAAATACATTGGTATATGTCAAAGGACAAGGGATTGTCTTAAACGAGCCCTCGGTAGTCGCCGTAGACAAACGAACCAACAGAGTACTGGCCATCGGTATCGCCGCCAAGGAGATGCTGGGCCGCACCCCCTATGAGATCGCCGCCATCAGGCCGCTGAAAGATGGTGTCATAGCCGATTTCGAGGTCAGCGAGAAGATGCTGGCCGATTTCATCCGTCGCGTGGTCAAGCATCGCTACCTCATGAAACCCCGCATCATCATCTCAGTCCCGTCAGGCATAACCGAGGTCGAAAAACGGGCCGTCCGAGACTCCGCCGAGAACGCCGGCGCCAGGGAGGTTTTCCTGGTGGCCGAGCCTATGGCCGCGGCAATAGGGGTCGGCCTCCCGGTCGACCAGCCTTCGGGTTCCATGATCATCGATATCGGGGGCGGCACCTCCGAAATCGCCGTCATTGCCTTAAACGGCATTGTCAACAATACCTCCATCCGGATCGCCGGAGACGAGCTTGACGATTCGATTGTCACGTATCTGAAAAAGAACTATAACCTGCTCATCGGCGAAAGAACCGCCGAGGAAGTAAAGTGCAAGATTGGTTCGGCCTATCCCCTTGAGAAAGAGGATACCATGGATATCAAGGGGCGCGATCTCATGGCCGGCGTGCCCAAGACCATGAAGATATCCTCGGCCCAGATCAGGGAGGCTATCTCCGAGCCGGTTACCAGCATTATCGAGGCCGTTCGTCAGGCTCTTGAAATTACGCCGCCCGAACTGGCCTCCGATATTCTGGACCGTGGAATTATCATGACCGGCGGCGGGGCGCTGCTGCGAGGTCTCGACAAGCGCCTGCGCCAGGAGACCAATTTGCCGATTATCGTGGCCGATGACCCCTTGACTTGCGTGGTTCGAGGGGCCGGCCGATGCCTTGAAAATTTGGCGCTGTATTCCAAGGTCCTCTCCAAGTCCCGTCGGGATTGACGATAATTGGCGGTAATAAAAAATTACTTCATTCCAAAGACAAACCTGTAGGTCAGGTCGTAGGCGACCTGACTTTTTTATCATAGCCGACCCTTGGTAGCGAAGAATATCATGAAGAGGTATCAAACAAGAAGGGCACGCCTATCATAATTAATAAATTCGCCTAAGTTATTTCTTTTGTCCTTTCGCGGTCAGAGCCCATATGGGTCGAAAGCGACAAGCTCTGACTCGCAAGAGCGACATTGACCGGCAAATTAATGGGCAGAAGCCCTCTTGGTCACGGCCATTTTATCGCTCCTGTCTGGAGGGGAGCCAATTTATGATGGCCCTGGGCAGCGGCTCAACATGTTGAGCCGATGCTTATCGACCGCTTTGAAGAACCGGTGGCTTTTTCTAAGTCCTTTGAATGTGATTAGTTAGCTCCCCAGTATCTATTAAACCTTGACCCCGCTTCAGGGTCTAATATTTTGGAGGCGATGAGTAACGAGGTTTCAGGCCAAATACTTGATGATGAGACCTTCAGAAATGCGGTCTTGGAATATAGAGAAAGGATTTTCCTTGTGATCCTGCGTTTTATAAGAAATAGAGACGACGCCAAAGACCTTGCCCAGGAGGCTTTTGTCAAAGCTTACCGCTCGCGAAATCAATTCCGCGGCGATTCCAGCCTCTATACCTGGATCCATAGGATCGCGATCAACATGGCGCTCAACCACAAAGCCCGAAGCCGAATCTCATTGCTGACATCCATTGAAGATACATCGGAGCTGATGGCTCACGGCAGCCCCGTTGACGGCATGCTATCGGATGAGCTTGGCGGGCAGATCGATTCCGCCATAAAGGGCCTTCCCCCCAGGCAGCGAATGGTTTTTGTTATGCGCTACTATGAGGAAAAGCCCCATGCCGAAATCGCGGCCCTGCTCGGCATAACCGAGGGTGCCGTAAAAGCCAATTATCATCAGGCTATAAAGAAGCTCCGAAGTCAACTGAGCCATTATTTGAAGGGATGACAGACTGTGAACTGTAGGGACGCGCAATCTCGAATTGACCAAAGCCTTAATGCTGGGGACATAGAGCTCCCGAATAATATCCGGGACCATGTCGAGTCCTGCCCGGCCTGCTCATCCTATCTTGCGGAGCTTGTCAATTTACAGTCGATTCTCGAAGGGTCCGATCTTGGGGTCCGCCCCGGTGAATTGGATGATATCACATTCGAGAGAATCGCCGAAATCGCCCAAGGCAGGCGACCCGAGTTGATTCGGTTGAAATGGAGCAAGCCTGGCTGGCTTTGGGCGCCAGTGGCCGCTGCGGCCGCGATCATCCTGGTTGTCCTGATTCCGAAATTTACCAATCATGCGCCATCTACAATTGCGATTAACACAACCTCCAGCATAACCAGCGCCGAGGTAATAAACGATATCGCCCGCTCCGACAGCTTGGGGATTGCCTTTCTGACCGAGATGGCGGGTGACATAAATGTGGAATATGTTGCGCAGGAGCTCTTGAACGGAAGCGATGTAGAGGATTTGATATACGGCCTTACTCAAAATGAGATGGAGGCGCTTTCCGATAAGATCGACAATTTGCCCGGAATGGGGTCTTCTTGAAAGGGATGAGAATCATGAGAAACATGAAAATTAAAATACTGCTGGTATTTCTGGCGCTGGCCGCATCAGTGGCGGCGCAGCCGCCCCCTTCTCCGTTCGAGGAGGATGGGCCAATGAGGAAACAGATACGCGAAAAGATCCAGACCATGAAGATCTGGAAATTAACCGAGGAGGTCGGGCTATCCCCGGAGCAATCTGAGAAATTTTTCCCGATTTATAACAAGCACCAAAAAGCCCTGGAGGAACTCGAAGCCAGCCGCAGGGAGCTGGTTGACCGCCTGGAGCGGATGTCAAACAGCGCCGAGGTTTCCGATAAGGAAATTTCGGAGACTACCCGCCAGCTGGAGGAGATACCGGGCAAAATCATCGAGGAGAGAAATAAATTTATGAGAGAGATCAGCGCCGTTCTGCCGCTGCGTCAACAGGCCAAGCTGATGGTATTCGAGGAGCGGTTCAGGCAGCGGCTCCAGGAGTTTGTCAGGGATATCCGTCGCGGAAACCCCGGTAGGAGAATGGGAGAATGATTTCAAAGGAGAATAATATGGCAAGGAGAATAGTGCTGATAGCGATGTCATTTTCTCTGGTGCTGGCGGCAGTCGCCGTGGCCAACCCGGGAAGGATGATCGCTATGGCCGATAAGCTCAGCCTGACCGATCAGCAGGTCGAGCAGCTTCGGAATCTGAAGATTCAATACCAGAAGGAGATGATCCGATTGAGGGCCGACCTGCAACTGGCCCGCCTGGAATTGAAAGAGGTCATGATGAAAGCCAGGCTCGATGAGAAGGCGGCCTTGGCGATGCAGGACCGAATTTCCAATATCAAGTCCAGCATCGACCGAAAGAGACTCGAGCATATGATCGCGGCGCGAAAAATACTCACAGAGGAACAACAGGCCAAATGGAAAAAGATGCGCCGGGAAGACGGCCCCCGCGGCCGCCATCAGCGGGGCGATGGGCCAGGTCGTTTGATGGGACGCGGCCCGTGCATGGGGCCCGGCATGGCGCCGCCACCTCCGGAGGGCTCGGAAATACCCGGGCCACCGGATAACGATTGATTACGTATTAAATTGAACCCGCACCTGGGTCGAGACCATATCGGTTTCGACCCCTTTTTATTTACCCCGGATAGCTGCCTTTCCGGGTGGCCGTTGCGTCAGGTCTGGTGACCAAACGCCACCCCGAAAACCTCGGAATATTGGGATAAGGGCACTTATCGCCCCAATAAAAAAGCCCCGGCCATTTGACCGGGGCTTGTAATTACGCGTGAAGACGCTGCTAATCTCTGCGCGCCGGTGGGCAGTCGATGCAATGCAGTATGGCAGGCTGCATTTGCTTGAGGTAAGCGACAAAGAAAGTAATGTCGATTCCGTTGGCAGCGCAGTTGCCGTTGACATCCATGGCCGCATAGAATGGGAATCCTATGGGCGGGCAGTTGCACGAATCCCTGGGGGCGCCGCCACCCTTGAGGTAGGCCACCCCATAGGTTACGTCAATACCGTTGGGCGAGCCGTTGCCATTTATATCACCGGGGACATAATCGCAGCCGCCGGCCGGCGGATGCAACCTGAAGTTGATAGTCGCTACGCCGCTGGCGATATTATAGTCGTTGACGGTAGTATCCGCGTAACCTGTCTTGCCCGCGATGATGTCGTAGGTATTGGGTCCCGGCACGGGTAATACATAGTAACCGGCGGCATTTGTCGATGCCACGGAGGTATCGACCAGGTCGTTGCTGATCGCCGCCACGATAGCGTCCTGAATCGGAGTCGAGCCGTCTTGCTCGTAGACATGGCCCTGGATACCGATATAGGTAACCGTGAAATTGAATGTCGAGCTCCAGGCGGAGGTCCCATAATATCCAACCGACCTGACTCTCCAGAAATAATCATCCGGCAGCAGGCCGTTAATGTTGATGTACTCCTTGTGGTCGACATTGGAATTCGAATCGACGATATTGCTGAAACCGACATCAGTAGCAACTTGGATTTCGTAATGAGCAACCCCAACCGGCTCGCTCCACTCGAAAACGAAGAAAGCGGAGGCGTAAGTGGAATCATCATATGGGAAAACGAGCGTTGGGGCCGATGGTACGGCCGTGCCCCTGATCGGATTCGGGTAGTGAAGGTAGAGCATGGGATTGGTGGTCAGGTAGCCCTCGCTCTGGGGAATGCCACCGGCGTCAAGGTCGTTGCTGTAGAAAAGATGCAGATTGCCATCGACGCGTTCAGCCAGGGAGGACCAATTATCGCTATCGCAATTGCCGGCGACACAGGAATCGGTATGTGAATTGGTCAGGTCACCCCTGAGAGTCCAGTTGGCGCCGCCGTTGGTCGAGTAGCTCATGAACAACTCGCCGTTGGCGTAACCACCGGCCGAGCAATCGGTGAGGTACCAGCTTGTGGCCGTGACAAATAGGCCGCCGGTGGTGCTGTCGGCACCGATCGACATCTTGGCGAGGCTGTGATTCCAGCCGCCGAAATCGCAGCCAGTGAGGGACCATGTCGAATCGGACTTCATGACCTGGGTGATTGTACCAGAAGCAAAATCCCAGTGGCGGAGCTTCGATAAAAACTCCACATTGGTACCCCCCGCGCTTACATATGCCAGTTGCTCATTCCATATAATGTGCAGGTTGTCGTTGAAATCGAACACGGCGTCGCAGTCGGTGTAAGCCCAGAGCGACTCGGGGTCGGAGGCGTATTCGGTGACGTTGATCTTGCCATTCCGGAAGTCCCACGTAGTGCCATTCTGCGAAAGAATGTAGTAAACATCGTTAATCCACTGGCTGCTCGCATCGTATGGATGGGTGTAGACGATGGCCACCTTATCCGATACTGGGCTCGCGGTTATGACTGAAGAAAGGGTGACGACCGTATCAACAACCGCCGGTGGAGTCCAGGATAAACCGCCGTTCGTAGATCTTGCATACCCCAGGGTCTGCACTGCGCCTAAGACTGTACTCGCTTCTGATGCGACCATATGATATCGGTTGTTGCGGTCAACCGAGAAGTAGGGCCACAGGCAAGGATCAACATCGCCTGCAAATAGCATTCTAAGCCTGAAGGTATTATCGGCGAATCCTCCAAAGCCGGTGGCAGCATCAGTCGCAGCAAACAGGGAATCGATGATATCGGCGCCGTTATGATAAGCGATTGCCGCCAGATCATCGGTTGTAACCGAGATCTGAGTATAACCATCATTGACATGGCCGGAAATCGATATAGATGTACCAGTCTTATCCCATCCCTGAGGACCGGCGGGAGAAGGCATATAGTTGTAATAAACTGTCCTGGGCCCGAGTCCGCCAATCGATCTCATCCAGGCAAAATGCAGTCCGCCCATATGGTCGACTACGACACGGTTGCCGGATGAGCCGTTGGATTGATAATCGAATGCGGTATACCCAATCGTATCGCCGGGCGACGATGCTATATGATTGGGGTTATACGGCGCGATAGGGACATTGGCCAATGTCGCTTCGTCTCCCCTGATCAGCACATCCTTTTTCATAAGGGCCATGGCGCTAACCTTGGCGCCGCTTTTGGACGATATTATCTTGTTATTCGCGGCGGATGCAACCACGAATGCCAAGAGCGTCACCGTGACCGCCAATAGCAAAATTCTTTTCATCTACTCTCTCCTGCAAAAGGTTGATTAAATCGTGAAATTTCGGAAGATAGAAAAAACTGTTTCACCTCCCTGGGCATCGGCCCATTAATGAAACTCTTAATTCCGATCTGTCCTGATTTCCATTAGCTTTTGGTTTCTTGTTTTGAATGGCTCTAAATTCAGCACAATCCTGTCAATCACCGAAAAACTTAAATTCCGTGCTTATATTGAACTAATACTGTCGACTTTTACCATCTCCGCAGCTCCCAACTGCCGAAATCATGCCAAGTAAAACGAAGCTATTTGTTTGAAGCGATTTTGCCGTTTCGCCTTAGGCGAATCACCCATCTTATATTATCCATTTTCATCCGACAGTCAAGTAATTTTTGCATAAAATCCTCTTGGCCCAAAACGAATAATTCTGCCTGCCATAGCATTTTCGTGCAAATGCTGCTGCCAGAATGGCAGATTTTGTTTGAAATATCGTGGGTATTATCTGTATAATTAGGCAGAAATGCCAAGGTTAACTTTAGATGCTATCAGGGAGAACCTGAAAGGCCGCTCCCGTCCGGTCAAGATACGCGAGCTATCCCGCATCATGGGTATCGACATGGCCGACTATCCGGCCTTTCGCAAGATGATCAAGGATGCTGTGTCGTCGGGCCAACTGACACGACTTAGAGGGGGGCGCCTGGCGGTCGAGCCCCGGAAAAACCTGGTGCAGGGCAAACTTGCTGTCAGCAGGGCCGGCCACGGCTTTGTCATGCCCCATGATAAAAGCGGCGAGATATTCATTTCCCCGCGTGACATGGGAGGCGCCATTCACGGCGAGGAGGTCAGAGCCGCCATCAAGGATACCCGCGCCGGGAAGAATCGCGAGGGGAGAATTGTCGAGGTCCTCAATCGCGAGAAGGGCAGGATAGTCGGGAAAGTAGCCAGGAGCCGCTATGGATTTTATATCGTGCCCGAGGACCGCCGATTGGCGGAAAATATCGAGGTCGACAATCCCCGAAATCTGGTGTTGGACAAAGACCTTTTGGTTACGGCCCGGCTTTATCCCTGGGAGGCAACGTATCTGCCTCCTCGGGGCCATATCGAGGAAATCCTGGGGAAAGCCGGCACACCGGGTATCGATATCGATTCCTTAATCGTGGGATACGGTTTCCCGAAAGATTTCGATCCGGAGGTCAAGCCCGAGCTGGCCAAGATTCGCAGGGCAATCCCCAAATCCGAGATCGCCCGGCGTCTCGACCTGCGCAATCTCATCGTCTTCACAATCGATCCACATGACGCCAAGGACCATGACGATGCCGTGAGTCTGGAGCCGCTGGGTCATGGGCTTTACCGGCTGGGAGTCCACATCGCTGATGTTTCTCATTACGTGAAAGAGGCGGCCACTCTCGACAGCGAGGCCCGCATGCGCGGCAACTCCGTCTACCTGGTCGACCGCGTTATCCCGATGCTGCCCCCCAAGCTCTCGGCCGACATCTGCAGCCTGGTTGAGGATGAGGATCGCCTGACGGTCTCGTTCATATGTGATATTGACGAGAACGCCCATATACGAAATTGGCGATTCGCTGAGACGATCATTCGCAGCAGGGCCTCCCTGACATATGAGGAGGTTCAGGATCATTTCGACCGCAAAGGAAAGGGACGGATCAGCGCCGAGTGGGGGAAAATCCTGAACCATATGCTCAAGATATCCCGGGCTCTGCGGCAGGAGCGTTTGCAGAAAGGAAGCCTCGATTTCGATCTGCCCGAGCCGACCGTTCAACTCGATTCCGAGGGGAAGGTGTTGGATATTTTCGTCCAGGCCCGGATGCCGTCGCACCAGGTAGTTGAGGAGTTCATGCTGGTGGCCAACAAGTATACTGCCACATACCTGGGCTCTCAAGGCGTGCCGATACTTTACCGGGTCCACGCCAGGCCCGACAAGGAGAAGATCGAGAATTTCGGCGCCCTGCTTCGCGAGATGGGATACGACATCGGTTTCAAAGGCGAGATAACGCCCAAAAAGCTTCAACGGGTGATGGAGTTGGTCAAGGATAAGCCCGAGGAGGCTTTCGTAGAGAAGATTCTGTTGCGGTCGCTGGCCAAGGCTGTCTACCAGCCTGAAAACATCGGGCATTTCGGCTTGGCTTTCCCGATGTATACCCATTTCACATCGCCGATCAGGCGCTACCCCGACCTGCTTGTCCACAGGGCGCTGAAGTTGTTCCTGAATCACAAATTAAATAGCGATATCGCCAAGAAGTTGCACGCCGGCCTTAAAGCAATTGGCCTGCATTGCACCACCACCGAAATCGTCGCCGACGAAGCCGAGCGCGATTCGATCAGGCTTAAACAGCTCGAGTACCTCTCGGAGCGCGTGGGTGGAGTATACGATGGTATCGTCTCGGGCGTAGTCAAGTCCGGGATCTTTGTCGCGCTGGCAGGTAGCATGGTCGAGGGGTTCGTGCCATTCGCAACTATCAAGGACGATTATTTCATGCTCGACGAGGGCAAGCACCGCGCCACCGGGCGGCGAACCGGGCGGATATATAAGCTGGGCGATAAGATCCGGGTCATAGTGGTCAAGGTCGACCTGGAGAACAAGCGATCGGATTTTGTTTTAGTGAACGATACCGAGGAAAAACGCGAGAAGCACAAGAAGAAAAAAGGTAAGTAAGCATCGGGTCGGGCGACCCGGCACCACAAATGTGCCGTCGGGTGGCCTACCCGACGGTTTGGCAAGGGCCAGAAAATAAAAAAATGATCTACGTTTTCTCACATGACCAACCCTTCGCCAATGACGTGATTCAAAACCTTTCCGGTAAGGCTGGGGAGCATTTCATCGATGAGGCCCGGCTGGCTGCTGCGATTACTGGCGGGAAGTCCGCAGGATCCCATGGACCAGATGGCATCCTCTTCGATCTCCGGCACGATCCACGGCCTCTTAAAATAATGGAACGGGTTTATTATGAAATTCCATCCATTCCGGTGCTTGCAGTTGTATCCCAGGGCGTGTTGGGAGAGACAAGCTCAGTCGATAGGCTGCTGGTCTGGCCGGTCCAGGGCGTCGATATTGTGCGAGCATTCGATGAAATGAAAGAGGAGCGTCGCCTTATCGTCTCCTGCGGCCTGATAGGGCGCTCGGCCGAGTTGGCTTCCGCCACCCGCATCGTCACCCAGGTAGCGGCCACCGATATCAACGTGCTTATCACCGGACCATCCGGCGCCGGCAAGGAGATGATAGCCCGAGCCTTGCACTCCAAAGCGGGCAAATCCGGCGCTCCTTTTATCGCGGTCAACGTGGCGGCCCTGGCGCCGGGGATTATTGAATCGGAGCTGTTCGGTCACGAAAAGGGGTCGTTCACAGGCGCCACGGCTCGCCGGATCGGCGTTTTCGAGCAAGCCTCGGGCGGGACCATTTTCCTCGATGAGATCGGTGAGATTCCGCTGGAGATTCAGGCCAAACTGCTGCGGGTGCTGGAACATCGGATTTTCACCAGGGTCGGCGGCAATGCCCTAATCAGGGCCGATTTCCGTCTGGTGGCCGCCACCAACAAGGACCTGACCGTCCAGGTGGAGCGTGGCGCCTTTCGCGAGGACCTCTTCTACCGCCTGCGTGTCGTCTCCATAGATCTGCCCGCCCTTTCGGCCCGAAAAGCCGACATCGCCCCCCTGGCATTCCACTTTCTGGAGCAGAGGGCGGCCGAGCTAAAGACCGACAAGCTCCATATAGAACCCGGCGCGCTCCGCCTTTTCCACAAGTATGAATGGCCGGGTAATGTGCGCGAATTGAAAAACGTCATCGATTCTTTCGCCGTGACCAGTCAATCAGGCCGCATCAGGGCCGCCGATTTCGAACGATATATGATGGATAATCCCTCGCGTGCCAGCCTCTTGCCCGTTGTTACACACAGAACTCCCGAGGCCGCCGAACATCAACTCATTTTCCAGGCGCTTATGACGCTCTCCAACGAGATATCTTCTTTAAGACAATTGATCGACCGTGAGCTGGAACTAACCAGGGGCGGCCAGCCGGTACCGCCAAGTTCGGCCCAGCAATTTGCCTCGGTCAATGTCGAGGAGGTCGAGCGCGCGCTTGTGGAGCGGGCCCTGGATGAGGCCGACGGCAACCGCAGGAAAGCCGCCAGGATGCTCGGCATCGGTGAACGAACCCTCTATAGAAAATTAGAGAAGTATGGATTAAAGTGAGAGCCCCTGCGCTTGCCCTCAGAATCATGGCGGGGCTTTTTCTATTAAAGGGGGTCTGCCTGGCCCAGTGGGTCGACCAAATCCAGACCGAATCTGACTGGGAAACTTTATATAACCAATCATATTTCGATTATAACACATATCAACTCTACCGCGAACTGGCCGAGGGGTCAATAGTCACGGACAGCGCCGATTTCTTTCAGGCCGTTCTGGGCAATCCTGTCCTCGAAATCCTGGCTGGGGCCGGCGAAAGCAATCCAGCCATCACCTCCGAAGATACGGCGGATCAACATGCATTTGGCATGCGTATCAGAGGCGGGCAGAAGATTCGGTCCGGCGAAAGCAATAATGGTTATATCCTGTTTTCCGGCTCTAAAGAGAATGCGGCTTTTGAACTCAAGGGCCGAAAGGGGGAGAGCGGTTGGGAAATCGAGCGCCGCTGGATGAGATGGTGCGACGGCCGATCCGGGGTGACGGTCGGCAATTACGACACCGATATTGGTTTGGGCCTATCAATAGGCAAATTCGATTATCGGCCGATAACGGGCGTTTCTGATTCGATGAAACAGCCTGACGATTTCGTTTTTCCCGACAATAGCTTTTACAATGGCATAAAGATCCACTACAACAGAAGCTCGGCCATGTTTTCGGCCAGGCGCTACCCCGATTTGGATAAGCGGTTTCTGGCAGCCGCCATGACCGCGAATTATGAAGATGTAACACTCGGCATCTCGGGCGCGGGAACATTCTTGAACGCCGATGGATACGAGAGGACGCTGGGGTCAACGTCGCTTTTTTTCGCCGACCCCGATCGCGGAATCCGCACCGAACTCGCCTATGCAGAATCGGGTATTGGGACAGCTCTGCGCCTGCAGCGGGGCGGTTTCAATTGTGCCGTGTGGCATTACGACGATTCGTTCCTCAATCTCCAATCCTCAGGTATTGCGCGCCCCGATTATGACAGGTTCGAGAATTCTCACTTCATTGAGGCATTCCGCCAGGCTCAGGCAGGGGAGACCGGCTTTTATGCGCAAAAGGGGTTAACCATCGGTCGATTGGGCCTCGGGGCGGCCGCCGAAATTTGGAAATCGTCACCTCATGAACGCTTATCGCTCGATAATCTCATCAGCGCCCGCTATAGTGTATTGGACGGCATTGACCTCGACGCCAGGTCATCAGGAAGAACGGGAGCGGTGAAAGAACGCGTTCTCACGGAATTCGGGACAAGCCTTATCCGGCCATTCCGTGTCGAGGCCAGGGCTGCGGTTTGGAGCGAGCGCGGCCGGACAATTAAAACCCGTTCTTTTTGTTACATCTTTTGCTCGGTGCCGCTCAAAGCGATATCTCTGCTTAACGGTCGGTTCCGGGCGCATTTCGATGGCGATATTGACTTCTTCGTCGAGGAGATCCTGAATCTATCAGATGGTTTGCTGATGAAGGTTACTTACCGATGGCAGGAATCGTATCAAGGCGCCGTCGGTCCGCTCTATCTTGTACTGGAGGCCGTGATATGAGAATAATGTTATTGATAATGCTGTTGCCGTCAATGGCTAATGCCGAATTGATCATTTCGGAGATCATGACGAATGAACCGGGCGACACAGTGCAGTTGGAATGGATCGAGGTTTACAACGGGTCCGATACTCTAATTTCATTGGAGCTTTATCGCCTGATCGTAGATTTCGATTCGATTTCATTGCCTCCTTTTGAAATCGAGGCCCATTCATACGCGCTACTGGCCCGTCAACTTGTAGCCGATAGCGGTTCCCCGTCCTTCGAAAGTCGCTGGGGCAACTCGTCCGGTTACTGGGGGGACAGCCCCCAGGAGTCTTATGACGCCATCGATCTGGATTTTAGTCTATTGAATAATTCGGGATCTGCCGCCCTCGCCAGAGTCGACAACTCCTACCAGGATTATTAC
>Ga0315285_10003056_pt1 | contig 17507 bp, 17 predicted proteins | sample YL17G09_36_MG_FD_203698 | JGI IMG/M metagenome (GOLD analysis project Ga0315285, IMG submission 203698) | Sediment microbial communities from Yellowstone Lake, YNP, Wyoming, USA - YL17G09_36 | ecosystem: Environmental > Aquatic > Freshwater > Lake > Sediment | place: USA: Wyoming | collected... | reverse complement strand
GCTCTTCGCGTGGTGCGTGACGTGGTGAACGAGTCAAAGATCGTTGCCCGGGGTGGGCTCCGGAGAAAGAAGTGGCTAGGGCGCGCGCGTTCTCAAGCGATTTAGGTTTTACTAGTAAAATGGTGCGCACACACACACACACTTATGACGACCGACGAACGAGCGCGCGCGACGAACGACGACGCTAAACTCAAAGATAGACAGCTACTTATAGACCAATTCCAGCAGTTCAAGTCTCATATTCTGGTTAGTTGTCTGCTAGTGTGTGTCTAATGTCTTACAGCTATATTGTATGTATAACTACCACAGCAGGAAAAATTAGATAACAAACAACAAAAACACGCTATAATACTGCCACAAAACACCCAGAACAGTCGTACAATAGGCTATACATACGCCTAAACCCCACAGCATACAGAAAGCGCAGAAACAGCTAAACAAAACCATACGCATACCATACGCAAAACCGTACTACACAGAGCGCGCTACGAGACGCACGCGCGCGCTACAATTGCCAAAGAGTTGTCGTCTTGCGGCTAAGCGCGCTGGATAGAAGAAGTTGAAGTATAGGTAGTCCATTGTTTTTCATGGTAAGGTAGAGGTTGTTGAAAGCTTGTTTCCGCGATTTTCAAGCTCGCGCGCGCTCTTATAAAGCAAGAACAAGAATAACAATGAGGAAAGGAATGTGCGCACGCGCACGAAATTTCATGAAGCTGCTGGTTGCCTATCAGACATTGGCGTCAAGCTGAAGAATGAAGGAATGATAGACGAAGCTGTCACAATTTCAGAGATAGCCATGCAACTTGACCCAGATGATGGAAGAAATCGCGTCAATCTTGGTCATGCCTACGTTGATCAGGGTCAGATTGAAAAGGCAATATCAGAGTACGAGAAGGCTTTGGAACTCGACCCTAACCTTGAATACGCTTACGATGGACTGGGCGGAGCCTACGTTAGAAAAGGATTGCTTGACAAAGCAATCGGGTACTTCCGGAAGGCTGTTGAACTTGACCCGAAATCAGCGGTGGCCCGCAAGAACCTTGCTGGTATATACATGGATAATGAGTTGTACGATGAAGCGATACGAGAGTGGAAAGCAGCAAGCGAACTTGAACCTAACAATATGGCCATCCTCAACGAGCTTGGAATCTGCTACAAGAATGAAGGACTGTTGGATAAAGCAATAGCAACTTTTAGGCTGGCAATTCTACATGACCCGACCGACCCGATTTATCATGATAACCTCGGTCGAGTCCATAATTTGAAAGGTTTCTTAAAAGAAGCAACGAAAGAATATAGGTTGGCAATAAGATTCGGCGGAGAGACAGCGTCAATCCATAACTTTCTTGGCAATATTTATGCAGAATCAAACCTGTTTAGCAAAGCCCTGAAAGAATTCACAAAAGCTACTAAGCTAGACCCCAACATGCAGCTCTTCAAGGACAATTTCATTACTGTGCAGGCAATAATAGCCTCCCAAGAGAGTGGAAAGCTGGACGACGTTAGGAAGAAAAGAAAGGAATTGAAAATAGCAGATGACAGAAGCCAAGAGGCTCCAATAATAAAGGGACAAGAAAACAAAGCTGAAAACACTATTGAAAAATGGTTTGAAGAGTTGAGAGGCGAAGTGATTGGAGAACTGGCTTTCGTTGACAAGACAACATTCGGGTACTTGGATTCAATACCCAAGAGCTGTGGATTGCGCATAATAGTCTCCAACATAAAAGAAGAGGATGTTTGCAGAGAAAAAGCGCGAAAATACTCTCGAAATAGACCTTATTTTGAGATAATCAAGATTCCTAAAATCCACAAAAGATGGATAGGGTCACAGCAGAACTTCTTCATAGATATAGGCGCAGATTTAAAGATGGACGCTTTGGGACATAGCACGCATACTATAAGGAAAATTCAGCCCCAAGACTACCGAGAAGAGAGCGAACAATTCGAAAAGCTCTGGAAAGTCTCAGATGAAGAATTGAAACATAAATATGGAAGCAATAACGTAAGTAAGACAATGTTCTTTAGCACTTCGCAAACAAACGGGGAAGATGCTAAGAAATAGAAGCACGCACAGATTCGCGTGATTCATCTCTTTTTTCTGCAACGCTGGTTCTTGCTCTGTATCTGATTAGCTGTGTCTTCTGAACCATGTTCCAGCTTCAAACCCTAAATGCAGATGCATGACTTCGGAGTCTTTGTCATAGGCTTTCATCCATTGCGGGGTCATCTTCCAATCATCAATTGCTTTGCCCTCTACCGTGCGATATTTAGCATCATAGTGAGTCAGACTTGTCATGAATAAATCAGCAAAATTCTTGGTTTCGACATAGACTGCGATCCAAGGTTCACAGCCAAACGCTGCACAAACCGCTCGAACTTTGTCTCTGTCGTTTTTTCTGTTATTGAAGATGTTAACAGACTCTGTCTCCCTTAGGTTTCTTGTTCTGGACTTGACAGTTATCCCCATCCTTTGTTTAGATATAGGGTCGTAGGCAATCAAATCAATACCTGTATGATCAACAACTGCAACCTCAAAGCCCGATCTGGAAAGCCAATTGCAGACTAGATGCTCCCCCAGGTTGCCGATGATTTTCTGATGACGTGAGCTCTTCTCAATATCAATCGCATCATTTACCATGCTAAAATACCAACCTACACGTACGTTACTATTGTCAACACAATCTTTAAAACTGCTTCGAGTTGCAGCTTTGCTAGAGTGCTGCGGAACGCATCGGGCAAATCGTACGGCTTTCGAAGGGATTGGACGTCGTCATAATTGTTTTAGCGCGCGCTATCTACAGTAGTCGAGAAGCGCACGCTATCAGCGAAGACGGGTTCCAATTCTTTCAGCCACTTTACGGTAGGTTTTGAACGACTTATCGCCTCGCGCATGCTTACGAAGATAATGCAAAGTGCTTTTTCCAATACCCAACGTCTTTGCTTCTCCTTGACTGAGCTGCAATATCCGACTTCGCATCTCTCGGCTGTCGTTCCGCACAAGATTTGGACCAGGCTCAACAAAGTTGACGTCTTTAGATTTGCCTGTCAGATATCTGGCTAGTTCCAGAGTTTTGAGTTGAATGATTGTATCCCACTTGCGTATGCCACCGCGATATCTGGTGCCTTCGTTGAAGCGTTCCTTAAGCAAAGTCAGAAACCGTCTCTTTGCGTCAACGTCCAAGCGGTATCTGTAATCGTCTCCCAAGAAATAGAAGTCCTTCAGATCCAACACTCCAGACTCGAAAGCCTCCAGCACAGTCACATCGGCTATCCAGCGGAAAGGCTCCTGTAAATCATACACCAATGACTGTTTGGTTTGGTAGTTGCTGAACTCGTGCAGAAAACCTATTGAAGGTTCAAGACCGACTGTGTTGACTATTTTTCTGCATTCTCCTTCAAGCACGCCGTACGCATAGTTCAAGGTCAAGTTTACAGGGTCGACTGCGTTGTTGTTGTGGCTTCCTGTCATCCGCCCTTGAAAATCACACCATTCAGGCAAAATTGATTGAACAGTTTGCCAGTATCGCAACGCTACTCTCCCTTCAACTGCTCGAACATCACGCACTGATTTGGCTTTGAAGAGAGACAGTGCTTCACCTTTCACAAGTCGCATCTTGCTATCTATGTCGTAGCGGTCTCCAAGCCACTGCAACACGTCCAAGCTTCTTTGAATTTTGGCTTTGACGAGCGCATACGCAACGTTAAAACGTTTGGCTACATCTGCTGCTGCCTGCATTTGCGCTATTCTGACATCTGCTCTAACAGGCGTCGGAGGAAGTATGCTTGAGATTATGCTTCCCTCAAAGTCTAGGATGAAAACAGGAATCTTGTTTCGCGACAGCCAATGAAAAGCCTGCAGCGAAATGTAGCCGCTGTGACCATCAATTATGATTGTGTCATAAGGCATTTTCCGTGGGCGAAAATTGTAGGTTTCAGGCTTGGTTTTGTAGTCTTCTCGACCATCTGTTATTGCCAGTTCTGAACGCGACTTGAGATTATTGACTTTAGCCTTTACTCCGTATCCGCTTAAGTGAAGAATGTTCAAGTTGCGTCACCATACCCGGAATTCTTTGAAGTGCGGCGTTTTGGAGGTGAATAGCGTCGTTCAGTTTGAGGCTTGAAAAGCTCAACCAGATAATCACTAAGATCTACGGCTTCCTCTATGGTCCGCTCTGACGAAAGAGGAATTTTCTTCATCTCTTTCAGATAGTTGAAGCCTGCGCGAATACAAAGTCGGGCAACCTCTGCCTTGTTCGGGTCAGGCGCAGAACGCTCAACAACGGGATACCAAAGTAACGTTTCAACAACTGGCCTAAGCTTTTCCTCGTTTATGACGGCGTTTACGTTCTTATCTCCAGCTGTTTCGATGAACAGTCGCATATCTATCAGTGCATTTTCGATGTTGCTTCTTCTGTCATACCAGAAATCACTAGATTTCTCACCCTGTCTTAAGAGCGCGTTCCTGGTACTGCTCGTGAATATACCGCCGCCACCCAAGCCATCCAGTGAAGCGCCGAGCAAGTTCTTGTACTTGACGATACGCTTTTCCAATTTATGGTTATTATCGTTTGTTTTCAACGATGTTTACCTAAATAATCGTTAAGTATAGCCGAGTATTTAAGTGTAGCTTGAAGAGGTTCAACATCTTGGGCGGACCGTCAGGATACAAGGACAGCATTGTAGCGTTCCTAGCGCAGGCTCAAAGGCCACAGGATATTGAAAAAATCAGGGTTGCTGCTGGAATCGGCAACTGGAACACAGCTTTGAAGCATTGTTTGGAGCTTCAGATTGAAGGCAAGCTTCAGGGACAGAAGTCTTCAAAAAGCTGGACATTTTGGGTTGAGAAGAAGAGCAGACGGAATGGTTCGGAGGTAACTTAATGGCGCGCGCGAGCGACATCTAAGCTATTCATTCTTCAACAATCGTTTTACTTTTAATCTTATACGTGCATCGTTAGACTCTGCGAGTTCCATCAGTTTATTCTGGATGTAGCTTGCTTGTTTCTTTGCAAGATTGGACTGCAAGAGAGCATGTCGATAACTTTCAAGGTCAATATCAGTCTGCTGATCAATAGGTTGTCCTAGGATTTCTAGTATGACATCAACTGACCTCTTCTTATCTGTTAAACATAAGAAGTGCAGAGCTCTGAGTCGACTTTTTCTGTCAGAATGTAGTGCAATTTTGCAGGTTGGTTCTAACAAAGTTTTCTCTATCTGAGTTGCGACTTTGGGGTTACCTAGCTCTATTTCATTGCGAAGGATTTCATGCATTATGAGTGCTAACTCGAAACGTGAAGAATCATCTTCAAACAACTGCGGTATATTCACATACTTTGCAAGCGCAGTCAAAAGGTCGGGTATCAAGCCGGTTCTTCCCACATGACACTTATGCTCAAGCAAAAGAATACCAAAATTGCATTTTTCCCAGTTCTTATCTCTAATTGCATCGTCTATATTCTGAATTACTGAAAGAATTTCGCGACTATCAATAGATGGAGCTATTGACTCGTAATATTTCTGGCATTTGACCTCGCCGCTTTCGACGAGCCGCTTCAAGTGTCGATGGTACGTCTGCTTCGAGACGTTCTTTTTGGTACAGATTTCTTTGAGTTCTGATGGTGTCTTACGTCCTGAACTCAGTGCATTTCTGATCAGTTCGTCAGGGTCTGACTTTGGCAAGTACATAACCTTATCAAATTGATCTTGAGACTCTGTCCCACACCATGAGACTCAATCTCATTCTCCATTGTTTTTGTTATCTACTGAATCATGAATAGACACGTCTCTCTGTATTAAAAACAACTGAAAGAGTTCGATCAATCAAAGGTAAATTGCAATGAAATTTGTAAGAACCTACCGTATGACGGTTGCCAGCAGATGGTACGACAAGCAGGAAGGGTGTCAGCGAGAATATGAAATGCATTTCAAAGCAACAAGAAAGGGCAGACTAAGAAACATCCGCAGATACCTGGCAAAAAGAGGAATACCATATTTTCAACAGACAATCTATCGCATGTACCGACGATGGATTCCCAAACGCACCATCAGGGCTGCTTTTGAACGAGAACAGCCTGCGTTGAAGTCTGACAGGTTGATTCAGATCGAGTTCAGGGGAATGCAGTACAGGGGCAAACGGTGGAAGGCAATTCCGTTGCCTACAAGGGCGTTGTCTTATGTTAAGAAGAAGCGGAAACGCGTGCCAAGGAGTCATGCTCAGAGTGGATAAGACAAGTGAATTGAAGATTGACAAGGACTGCTTCATCGATGGCGCCTGGGTGGATTACTATGTCCGAGTTATCGTCGCGACTTGTCAGTCCTTCAGGGTCAAAGTGGAATCGATAAGGATGTGCCACAGCAGAAAGAAAGGCCTGCATCTCTACATCAAAATATGCCCACCAATTGAATCAAGCAAGGCAAACATGCTTCAATGGCTGCTTGGCGACGACTCCGCCCGAGTAGACTTCAACCGTGCCCGAATAGATTCCGGCCTAGAGGAATGGAACAAATTGTTCGAAGTTGCAGGCAGAAGATTGAAGACAATTTACAGAGCTGATGAGGGAATCGCATCATGAAAAAGATGGTCCCTACTAAAACCCAGGTTAAGTCACTTATCTCGAAAAGCAACTCTGGCACTCAGAGTCGGTTTCTGGGGGAAGTGACTATATCTGACCAGCCGGTACTACTCATGATAAATTTAGTATTGCAGACAGCCTTCCTGAAATCCTGCACAAAACCTATCTCGCTTCTGCTGCTGGGCAAGCCGGGCATTGGAAAATCACGTTTGCTCTCGCCGCTGGCAAAGGTGAAATTCGTAAGCTACGTCAACGACATCACGCCAAAATACTTGGTCGAATTTCTGGGCAGGGTGAAAAGCGGAGAGAAAAAGTTTCTCGCGATCCCCGACTTCACCAACTGTATGAGTCACGGCGAATCCACCAGGTCAACTCTTGTTGCAGTTCTAAGGAGCATGACTGAGGAAGGCGTCGTTGACCTTTCAGACTACCATCTTGAATTCAAGTCAGACAAGCCAGTCAGGGCTGGCTTGATAACGGCGATCACGGAGTCAAGCTACGACAAGTTTAAACGCGCCTGGAAGGATACCGGTTTTCTGTCGAGGCTGCTACCTTTCTCATTCAGCCATTCGATAGCCACGACGACCAGGATAATGGATGATATTGATGCGAAGAAGCTGGATTGCATAACTGAGGTGAAGTTTAAGGTTAACAGACGTCCCAAGGAGGTAGTTGCTCCTGAGTATCTTCTGCGTCAGCTGCGCGCCTATGAAGATTTGCTTTCAGCAAGGTCTGGTTCCTTGCCGTATAGACATCAAATACAACTTAATTCAATAACAGAGTCGCTAGCCGTCTTGAGAGGAGACGTTAAGCTCAAACAAGACCACATCGACACGGTTTCATGGCTTTCAAAATGGATAAACTACGACTTCAAAGAAATCTAGGGCCTATGCGCGCGCTAAATGAAATATCTTATTAATCTGGCACAGTTAGATGCGAATAGGCGCGCGCGCAATACGGCCCGTAGGGAAAACGTCTTTATGGATTTGAACGAGTTCAAAACAAGAAAGTTCAAAATAGACGTCATGCTTCGCGAGCAAGGGTGGCCTGTCGAAGATAGAGACCGAGTGGTTTTGGAAGTTGACACGAAGCAGTCCGACTTTCGGGCGCAGAACTACAAGACTGTAGGTGAGACTCTCAAGAATGATTTGGACAGCAAATATGTTGACTACTTGCTTCTGGACAGTCACGGAGCACCTGCGGGCATCGTTGAGGCGAAGCGTACCTCAAAAGACCCCATTCTAGCAGCTCAGACGCAAGCAGAAGAATACGCAGACGACATCAAAACCCAGACTGGCAAAGACGTTTTCATCTTTCTTTCAAACGGATATGAGATTTGGTTCTGGGACCGAGAACGTTATGGACCGAGGCTTGTTAAGGGATTCTTCGCACAGAAAGACCTTGAAAGATTAAACTTCCAGAATGAAAAGAGAAAGCCACTGACCGGCTTCCAAATCAGCAGTAAGATTGTTGACCGTCCAAAGAACATAGAATGTGCGAAGAGAGTTCTGGAGCACCTTCAAGCAGGAAATCGCAAAGCGCTCCTGGTCATGGCAACGGGAACTGGCAAGACAAGAGTTGCTATGGCCATCATTGACGTTCTTTTGAATGCAAACTGGGCTGAGAAAGTGCTTTTTCTTACAGATAGAAAAGCCCTCAGAAAGCAAGCTTGGGATGACGGCTTCAAGCAGTTCCTTCCGGAAGAATCAAAGTCCATGATTCTCGCGGGGGTTTTCAAAAAAGATGCAAGGCTTTATGTTTCAACAATTCAGACGTTCATGGAGATTTACAACCAGAAGGACAGTACAGGGAAATATCTCATTTCTCCCTCGGAATTTGATGTCATAATATCCGACGAGGCCCACAGGTCCATTTACAACAAATGGAAAGACGTTTTCACTTATCTGGATTCAATTCAGATAGGACTTACCGCAACGCCTGCCGAATACGTTGAAAGGGACACTTTCAGATTCTTCAAATGCGAAGACAGCGCACCGACTGCACTTTACACTTACGAGGAAGCCGTGAAAGATGGAGTACTGTGTGATTTCAGAAAGAATATATCCGGAGCTCGAACGCATTTTCAGATTGAGGGAATCAAGTCAGCGGATTTGCCTTCTGCTGAAATAAGGAGATTGCTTGAGGAAGGAATCGACCCCTACGATATTAGCTTCGAGGGCACAGAGCTTGAGAGAAAAATCGCTGTGAAGGGGACGAGTGAAGCAATTATTAGAGAGTTTATAGACAATTGTCTGACTGATGAGTCTGGAAATCTTCCTGCAAAATCCATCATCTTTGCTATATCCAAGAAACACGCCAGAAGGCTATGGGAAGCATTTGAGAGGCTATACCCTGAATACAAAGGACGATTGACGAAAGTCATAGTTTCAGATGATGATTTTGCTCTAGACGCGATGTCGAATTTTGAGAACGAGGATTTGCCTAAAGTAGCAATATCCGTGGACATGCTTGACACAGGTGTTGATATCCCTGAAGTCTGTAACCTAGTTTTCGCAAAACCCGTATTTTCAAAGATCAAGTTTTGGCAAATGATTGGAAGAGGAACGCGTTCTAATCAAGCATGTGAACCGAAACACAAAAAATGGTTGCCCAATGGAAAAAAAGAGTACTTCAAGATATTTGATTTTTGGAATAATTTCGAATACTTTGACATGCATCCAGACGGCGACACCACCGAATCTAGAGAGGCGATTACGAGCAGGATTTTTCTCATTCGAATCAAGCAATTTGGGCACTTGTTGAAGAGTCGTGATGCTGCGAATTCTGAAGCTGTAAAAAAGAAAATTATCGAAGACATCGATTCCCTGCCCAAAGATTCCGTTAGTGTAAAGGAGAACCTTAGAGATGTGGAAAAAGCATTGTCTCCAAAACTATGGGATAATGTGGGAATTAATCCCGTGGAGTTTCTGAAAAGCAGGATTGCTCCCTTGATGAGATACAAAGAAGAAGTAAATCTGAACGAAGCCACTTTCACGCTCAAATGTGAGCAACTCGGACTAGCTATACTCCAAAAGAATTTGGAAGAGGTTGAGCGACTCAAGCCTAAGATAGGCGAAATGGTGGATTGCCTGCCAGATGAGCTTAACGTAGTGAAGAGCAAGCTAGCGATTAAGCAGAAGGTGCTATCGAATAGTTTTTGGAGAAAACCATCTTTTGCAGACTCGCAAATGATGATTGAAGAACTTGGCAGGCTCATGAAGTACATGGCTCCTGAGCCTCGGAAAATCATAGTTCTTGACATGGACGATGTTATTCAGGAGAGAAAACTTGTAGAGTTCGGTCCGGATGCCAAGCAAGAATACGTCAAAGTATACAGAGAGAAAGTGGAAGAGAGAATCAAGAGGCTTGCAGACGAACACCCAACGATAGGGAAAATCAAAAGAGATGAACTTCTGACTGATTCTGACTTTCGAAATCTCGAGAGCACGCTCAACAATCCTGAGTTGTATATAACTGAGGACGTCTTGCAGAAGGTTTACGGCCAAAGCAAGGGCACTCTTGTTCAGTTTATCAAGAACGTTTTAGGTCTGTACGAATTCCCTGACCCCGAGGATAGAATAAAGGATGCTTTTCAAACTTACATAATAGAGAACAACAAACAATATAGTTCGGACCAGCTCAATTTCATAAGGTCGATTGAGTCGGTATTTGTATCCAAGAAACACATTGAATATGCAGAATTGTTTGACCCGCCCTTCACCAATTTTGGAGTCAATGCACCCATGCCAATGTTCGCAGAAAATGAATTAAACGATTTCATTCACATCTGCGACGCGCTTGAAAAGGAACTCTATCGTGGAGACTAGAATATGGAGCGAAGATTTCATGATGGTTGGGTATATAGAAAACTCAAAGATGTAGTCAGATGGCGAAAGGGCAAGAAACCGAAAGTTCTCCATGAGAAAGAAAATCAGGAATCAGTTCCTTATTTGACCGCAGAATACTTTCGGACTGGCGTTCCAGTTAGGTTTGTACCGAAAGAGGAACTCTCAAGGTGTGTTTTGTGCGATTCGCAAGACATAATACTAATTTGGGATGGGTCAAATGCAGGGGAAGCCTTCACCGGTCTAAAGGGTGTTCTTGCTTCAACTATGATAAAAGCAGAATACGTGGAGACGACACTTCTCAAGACCTTTCTTCTCCATTTTCTTAGAACACAGTTTTCTCTTTTGAATGACAGAACTAGCGGGTCGTCAATACCGCATGTTAAGAAATCGCTCTTTGAGAATCTAATGACACCAATCCCGCCAATTGAGACGCAACGCAAGATTGTTGAAATTCTGGAGAAAATAGAAGAGAGTGGAAGCTTCAGAGAGCATTCAGATGGACTCGTGAACCAATTTCTACAAAGCGTGTTCTTAGAAATGTTCGGAGAGCTAGGTAAGAATCCCAAAGGCTGGAGCGTTGAACGAGTTGATGCGGTGTGTGCGAAAATTACTGATGGAGAACATAATATTCCGCCAAGAATCGAAGCAGGAGTCCCTCTTCTTATGGCACAAAATGTGAGAGATGGTTACATCGATTTGACCGAGGTCTCCTACATATCGGAAAAAGACCATATAAAAGGTAAAGAGAGATGCAATCCCGAAGAAGGAGATGTCCTGTTAGTCTGCGTTGGAGCAACGATAGGTCGAGCTGCAATAGTCCCAAAAATGGGTGAATTCAGTTTGGTGAGAAGCGTTGCATTGTTGAAACCAGACCGCAAGAAAATCACTCCTGAATACCTTTTGTGGTCTATTATGACGCCCGCTATTCAAGCTCGGTTGCTAGCGAGAAGGAACATATCTGCGCAGGCAGGTCTGTATTTGAACGAGATAAAAAGGGTAAGGTTGCCAGTCCCCCCCATTGATTTGCAGAATCGATTTGGCAAATTTGTTAGGGAAGTTGAAATGCTGAAGACAAGCAGTAGACAATTAAAGAGAGAGACTCAGGCACTTTTCAGTTGCCTTTCTCAGAAAGCATACAAAGGAGAGTTGGTGGCATGAGATTAGCTCCTGAACTCAAATCAAAGATAGATGCTCTCTGGGACAAGTTCTGGAGTGGGGGTCTCTCAAATCCCTTGTCATCAATAGAGCAGATGTCCTATCTGATATTCATGAAGCGCCTTGAAGACATGGATTTTGCCGAGCGGAAGAAGGCAGAAGCGAGAAAACAGGTTTACAATTCTGTTTTTGAAGGTCACGATGACTACAGATGGTCAAACTGGAAACATTATCCTGCCGAAAAAATGCTCAGCCATGTTAGAGATGTAGTTTTCCCTTTCATCAAAGAAATTCACGATGGAGAAAAGACTCTTTTCTCAATGCATATGAAGGATGCGATTTTTATCATACCAAAACCTTCGCTCCTTCAAGAGGCAGTTTCAATAATCGACGACCTGAACATAACGGCACAGAACAAGGATACACAAGGCGATATCTACGAATACCTCTTAAGCGAATTGAGGACAGCAGGCAAGAATGGCCAGTTCAGAACGCCGAGGCACATAATTGGAATGATTGTCGAACTCGTTGACCCCGACATAGGTGACAGAGCATGCGACCCTGCCTGTGGTACTGCCGGCTTTCTAATCAACGCTTATGAGTACATAATCAGAAAACACACGAGCCCAGACTTGGTCAAGAAAGATGATGAGGGAGGCTATTATGGACTGTATGGAGACAAGATAGCCGACAGCAAGACTTGGGAACTCTTGTGGAACTCATTTAACGGCTTCGACTTTGATTCCACGATGGTGAGAATATCGTTAATGAACATGGTACTCCACGGCATTATAACGCCAAACATCACCCTCATGGACACTCTCTCGAAAAGATACACTGAGGAAGACAAATACACCATCGTGCTTGCGAATCCTCCGTTCAAAGGAAGCATAGATAAGAGCGACATAAACGACCACTTGACGGCTGGCACAACAAAGACTGAGCTTTTGTTCGTTGAGAGAATGGTCAATCTGCTCCAAATTGGAGGAAAATGCGGAGTCATCGTTCCAGAAGGTGTCCTTTTCGGAGCATCAAACGCGCACAAAAAACTTCGAAGGGTTTTGCTTGATAAGTGCCAACTAGAAGCCGTCATATCGATGCCTTCAGGCGTGTTCAAACCATATGCAGGAGTTTCCACAGCAGTCTTAGTTTTCATTAAAGGAGGAAACACTGACAAGGTATGGTTCTATGGCATGGAAAAAGACGGGTACTCGCTAGATGACAAAAGAACCTTCGTCGACGGCGAGGGCGACATACCGGACATAGTAGAACGATTCAGAAAGCGACACGAAGAGAATCCAACAGATAGAAAAAGAAAATGCTTCTTCGTATCATATCCAGAAATCAAGGAAAACTTCTATGACCTTTCATTTTCAAAGTACAAGGAGATTCAATACGAAGACATTCATTATGAAAAGCCAGAAGTCATAATGGATGAGATAGAAACACTTGAAGACAAAATAAAGACGAACATCGCTGACCTAAGAAAGATGTTGGAGGAAAACAAAGAACCTTAGAAGAGTCCGCGTTAGCGCGCGCCTCTAAACCTAATCCAACCACAAAACAGAACTATTAGTTCAGAAAGATGAAAGAAAGGGGTTTCAATGGTTAAGTGTCCAGCATGTAAGAAAGAGTCCGAGAAACACAAGAAGGCCTGGAAGTATGGCCAGTTTGATGTTAAGGCATACATTTGTGAGTGCGGAACAGACTTCAGAGAATACACGCTTAAAGGAAAACATAGTTTCACCTTGAAGAAAAAGAAAGGAAAAGGCTTTGTTAAAGCGTAGGTAGACGTTTTCCTTAATTCGTCCAAACACTCTCCCTCTGTGAACTTTTCTTTCTAGGGACTCCTTAGAATGTTTTCGAATTCGCAAGCTCGAAGAGAAGTTTTGTTGCTACCCTTAGCAGTATCTCTGAAAATAGAGGTAGAAGAGTAGTAGGACAAGGGCTTTGATTTGTCAGATTACAGTGGAGTGGAAATGCTTCAGCGCGCGCGCGAATCTGGTAGAGAGCAAATGAGTTGACTCTCTGATTCGAGCATTCAGAATTATTGCCATGCTCTCGGATTAAGATATAATCCCTAACCTGCAGATTAGAGCGCTTATTTGTTTCTTTGAGACCGTAATTTTGCCAAACTTTCTCGTCGATTATCTAGCAACGAAAGATCTATTCCTGATAGCAGTACTTCAGCCTTTTTTCCAAGTCCGTTCTTTCTGCTGTTCTTTAATAAGCATCCATAGACGCCCAAATACAAATCTAGTGCAAATCGAGTTGCCAGTTCTTCAGGTTTATGGAAGACGTCTCCACATTCTTCCAATTCAGACATCACTTTTTCATCCCGATTTATTACATTTGAATAGAATACCAGCATGTTATACAGAATGCGTTGATTATCGGAAAAAAAGGCAGAGTTCAAATCGTCACTTAATGGGTCAACCTCAAAACGTAGCGTTTCGGGAAACCCGGCCGCGATTGAGGACATTTTGGTTGCGAAGCAATTCCAGCAAGATCCACACATTTCACTTCGCATTCTTGTTGAATAACAGGACCACGATTTCTGAAGGAGTTCTTTGTCAAGAAATTCTGAGATTGCTTCAGATTTAGTTGCGTCTTTCAGAGTATAATCAACTTCAAAACTTGTGTTTTCGAATTTGCTTAGCAAGTTATTGACAGCCTGAAGATAACGAGGATTAGTGTTTTTAGTGCTCACAGCATTATCATAAGCCATGCTCCCCAGCATTATGTCAAGCATTTGAGCGCCATTTTCACAGAAAACCACTTTTCCACTACGAAGAAACCTGCTCACTACATAACCTGCAGTTAAGAATAGCAGTCCTCGAGTGTTTGAGAAGAAACTTCGATGTCTCTTAGCCTTAATGCCTGCGCTAATACAATACGTTTGATTTCTGCTGAAAGCTTTGTTTGTGAGTACTCTTTTCATTTTGCCAAATATTACTTTGCTCGTGTTAATGTGCAGCAAAATGCCTTCAGGATTTCGTGATAGTACTTTCAGAGCACCTGAAATGCTATCGACGCCTCCCGAAAGAAGTATCGGATAACTGTTTCCGCCTTCATAGAGAACGGTCTGAGAACCGTGTGCTCGTGTTGGAGAAAGCATCAATTTTATTGATTTTCCAGTCAACAGCAGAAACAGTCGTTCTAAATCCTCCCTTATAGTTTTGAACAAATCAACAAATCGAGTTTCCAAAACCAACTCTTTTTCGAGTGGGTATTGGCACTCTATGTAATGAAGAGACATCATCAAATTCAGAAGATCTCGGTGTTGTTCATCAAGTGGAAATTTTGTCCTGTCATTTGGCTTGGCTCCTGAAATTGAGAAAAATCGGGGCGAAAAAACCTCATTCTTAACTAGGCTGGCTACTTTTAACATAAGCTGAAACCTTTATGCTATAAAGTGGAAACGTTTCTGTACAAATCTTTATGAGTGTTTGGTAGGCATTAGGGTCCCGCGTTGTGTCTGCCAAAGTGTATATCCCGGCATCGTTCCATCGTACAATCAATTCATCAGCCAGAAGTCCAGCATAGTATTCTATTTGTTTGTGAATCTGGTCAATTTCACTTTGCGGTCTTGGAACACTTTGCTTTTCACCATCCATGAATTTTATCTGACTGTCGAAGTCTCTATGAATGTCAGCCTTCCAAAGTTGCTCTATATATTGAACCGCGACAGCTCTGAGATCACTAGAGGAATCACTGGGCATTGCTTGATTCCTCCCGCGCTTTCTGAAGAGATCTTACGACTTGTTCAAAGACTGTTCTTCTTCTAAACTCGGACAGTCTCTTGTCGGTTCTACTTTCGGCAACCGATATTGCCATGTTGGCAATGTCTTCAGCGGATCTGCTCCACTTCAAATCCTTAGCAATAGTCACCGCTTCAGAAGTCGCTAGAATTGCGGTTGCAAAATCTAAACCAGTTGATTTCGTGGTATAATGTGTGATTGCTACTTGGACTGTCTTCTTGAACTCTTTTTCGGCCAAACCCTGTTCAATGGAAGACTTTATTTGCTTTCGGCTTGTCCTTGGTCTGAAGATAAGCTTTCGATGCCCCAAGACTTATCCCCCTGAATGTCTCAAATGTTATATCCAAAGTATTAACACAAGATGTATTTAATGTCGACCGACAGAGAAGCTTTGCAAATTAGTTCTCAGTTCGATGCACAGCTAATCACGCTTGGAGAATGGTCTTTGGATGATAGAAGAATCCTAAACCGCTGGTTGGAACAGCCCGATTCTGAAACAAAAGGACGAATGGCAGCTGAAGTAATAGGTTATTACGTATCGGAATACTTGAAAAATGACATTTCGATAGAAGGCAGAATAAGAATAAAGAAGCTTCGAAATGTCGCGTCACTTCTTGAGGAACTAGTTTTTACAACGCGGGAACTTGATGAAAAATTCTATCGAGATCACATAAATCACATGTTGAAAGTTGCACTGCTCGCAAAAGCAATTGCTAGAAAGAAGCCATTCTGTTTTAGCGATGGGGAGTTAAACACCCTAGTCATAGCATGTGTTTTTCACGACATCGCGTATCCACTCTCGGAATGTGGAAGGATTTTTAACAAAACTCTGGAAAGTTTAAAGGATTGTTTTTCAACAGCTGAGCTTTTCAACAATCAATTAGTCAAAGATTCAAAAGTGGATATTGAAAGGTTAGCCGCTATAACAGGGGAGAATGGGGATCGATTGAGGATTGCTTTGCGAGACATGAATCATGGTTTGCTTAGCGCTATTGAGCTGAGAGCCTCTCTAAGAAACGAGAATTCAGTGGAAAAATACTCAGATGCAATCAGAGCGATTGCCCTCCATGATTCGGACTCCAGAACCCCAATTGATGTGATCGGTGATCCTCTTGTTGGTTTGCTAATAATATCCGATGAGCTGCAAGATTGGGGACGCCCAACTGACCAGGGTATAACCGTGATACCTCGTATTGAGGATTTTGAAGTATTGGATGGTCATCTAAGCGGAGTGTTCAACGCAAAACAAAGTGGAAACTTCTCCATCCTGAAGCAAATAAGCTCAAAAATGAATAACCTCGGAAGATTGAGCGTGGACTCGAGTAAACTTCAGTTCGATTTCAGATTCAATCTTAAGAAGTTTGAAAAAATCGATCACCGTGATTACCAGCAACTTCTCAGGGTTCTTTTTAATTCGGTTGACAAAGAGTTAATGAATCCTTCCAAGAACAGCGACCTTTCAGGCACCACATATTTTGAAAAATCATTTTTCGGGTTGGAGATTACTGCATCTGTTAAAGAATCTTTGTACAGAAATCTCAAGCTTGGCTCAGATGAATCACTACTGACAAACACGAACATCTACATAAATGAAGACCCCCCGGAAATGATTCTCACAGACAAAGATCTCGGAAAAATTGAAGCGATTGTTTTGAGCAATGAAAACTCGAACGGAATATCCGCAAAGATGGTTGAAGGAAAACGCAGAATCACTGGAACCATTTATCCCAACTATAGCCCAGAGACGATGGAATTCTTGTGCTTAATCGCGAGCGAGATTAGATTCACAAACTATATGATTCACGAGATAGGCGGTCCAAGAGTTGATCGAGTTCCAAATTTCCCCAAACTGGAAGGTCTTGCTGAATCATTGACCTTGAACCGGACAAGAGACCAAATCGGCAACGATTTTTATGAAACTTATCAGAAGGCTAAAATAAGTGCTGTCTTGAATTGCCTAAAGAATCGAGCTTGTTTCCTGTTTAAATAGTGCTTAAGCGCTTATTTTTTCCGGAAGGACGTTTATACTACTGTGTGTGTGTGTGAGTAAAATGGTGCGGGGGGTGGGATTTGAACCCACGAACCCCTGCAGGATAGGCTCCTGAAGCCTACGCCTTTGACCATGCTCGGCGACCCCCGCTTAGTCTTTAGTGAATGTTATGCGGAAATGTT